>Ga0310334_100091_pt1 | contig 28012 bp, 21 predicted proteins | sample LakMicMIDCLREDC7_FD_195548 | JGI IMG/M metagenome (GOLD analysis project Ga0310334, IMG submission 195548) | Enriched freshwater cyanobacterial communities from Lake Michigan, Michigan, United States - MI23.DCL.RED.C7 (v2) (version 2) | ecosystem: Environmental > Aquatic > Freshwater > Lake...
CGGCCATGGAGCGCTCCTGGCTTCGCAGTGATTCAGGGGGCTACCGCGGACAGGATGCGGCCGGACTCCAGCGCATGTTGCCCTTTTACAAGCCCAATAGTTTCCCCAGTTGGAGTATCGGCGACTTACTAGATGGTGCCATTCCCCCTAGGGAACTGAAGGGCACGATTGTGCTGATCGGTAGTCGTGCCGCCTCCCTACGGGATACTTTCCACACCCCTTTTACGCGCTTTGGCAACCAGGCCAACCTGGCGACCACCGATGGCGTTGAGATCCATGCCCAGCGGTTGGCCTCCCTGTTTGATCTCCAGGCCGGCGGCCGCTTCCAGATGGTTGCCCTGCCGGCCTGGTTGAACCATGCTCTGGTACTGGTCGCCCTAGCCCTGGGCATTTTGATCGGCGAACGTCCTAAATCGTTTGTGCGAAGCGCCTTTCTACTCCTGTTTGCTGAGGTTGCTCTGCTGGCTGCCAGCGTTGGCCTGTTGTTGGTCGGTTTCTGGGTTGGCATCAGTTCGCCGATGGCGGGGCTGGCCTTGATGGTCGTCGCCAGCTGGATTCGCCGGGCGGCAGTCAGCCAGGAGCATCGTCGTCAATTTGAGCGTCTGCTGGGCCAAACCACGTCGCCAGCGGTCGCCGCTGAGCTTTGGAACCAGCGTGAAACCTTGCTTACGAATGGTCGCTTCCCTGGTCGGGAATTGCCCCTCACGATGATGCTTGCAGACACGGTGCGTTTCAGTTCCGTGGGTGAGTGGATGGCACCTGCAGAGCTGCTCGACTGGATCAATATTGGCATGGAAAAATTTGTTGAAATTATTAATAGAAATGGTGGCATGGTTAATAAGTTCACGGGTGATGGTTTTCTGGCCGTGTTTGGGGCTCCCCTCTCCGTCGATGCCTGTGCCAATGCTGAGGCTGCCGTCTCTGCTGCTAGGGAGATTCAACTGGCAATCACCGGCTTGTTGGTCGAACTCAAGGATCGGGGTCTGCCGCCCCTTCGTTTGCGCATCGGAATTTGCAGTGGCCCCGTGATCACCGGATCGATGGGGGGGAGTTCAAGGATGGAATATGCGGTGATTGGCGATGCGGTCAATATCAGCGCCCGACTTGAATCCCTCAGTAAGGAGCGTATGGGGAACGACTGTCGGGTCTTGATCGCTTCCGACACCAAGGATTTGCTGGAGGAGGGCCGTTGGCGTTTGGATCCCTGGGGTCCCCAGTCCGTCAAGGGTCGGGAGCAGCCGGTGGATGTCTATGAATTGGAAAGTGGCGAGGACCCTGGGGTCGCCCAGGTCCCCTAGCTGCCAATCCCAGCCCTAGGTCCCTATCGCCGGGCTGGTGTGCCCCTGGCCTGGCGCCTGATTGGGATCGGGTCAATCCCGGCTGGAGCTGGAGTGGGGAGATCCATGGCCTGGACAACCGGGGGGTTTGCTGCCCTTGGCGCTTTTCTCGCTTGAGGCGCCATGGTGGGAATTGTTGCCCGGCTATCGATGGGTTCCCCAACTCGCCCCTGGTTCTGCCCCCTGGCCGGCCTGGTGCCAGCGCTGCTGGTGATGATCGGGGGGCTGCCTGTTGTCGCCCAGGATCCGGCGGCCCACCACCATCACCAAGGCGTCGGAGTGGGGCCAGCCGCCGGTGGCGCCGCTAGCCCGGGCGCCCCTTCCACCAACCATGGGGCCCACGGCCATGACTTGGGGCCCGCTGGTGACACCTACGACCTGCGTTTCATCGATGGCATGGTGCAACACCACACCGGTGCCCTGCGCATGAGCGAATTCGTCTTTGACATCGGCTCACCGGGCGTGGGTGCCCTGGCGGCGTCGATCTGGAGCGACCAGGCCCAGGAGATCAAGGCCATGGGGCAATGGCGCAAGGCCTGGTACCCAGACGCCCCGGTGTATCCCGTGGCCTATCGACCCGGCGCTGACCCCAATTCGATCGCCGGCCTGCAGCCCATGACCGCTGAGCAAATCGCGTCCATGCGCATGCTCAATGGTCTGCCAACCAAGGCCAACCGGGTGACCTGGTTCCTGGAGGGCATGCTCCACCACCATGGTGGCGCCTTAACCATGGCCCACGATGCGTTGCGCAAAAGCCATAACCCCACAATCGTGCGACTGGCCCGCTCGATTATCTCGGCCCAGCGCCATGAAATCGTGCGCCTGCGTCAGATGCTGCAGCATGACGGCCTAAAGAAGCCTGAGTATTTTCACTATGATGGGCTATTCTCATTTCCTTGATTTATGACTCCCAGGTATTGCCGGCGCCACCTACCTGATTCTTTTTAAATGGCTTGAATTGTGCTAGGAATCTAAAGCGGAAGTAGTTCCTTGGCTGCGAGATCGGGACGTCGCACCAGGGCAAACAGGGTACCGGCATTGCCTCGGCAGATGCGCAGCTCCCGATCGAGCACGGTGATATCGAGCCAGGCGGGAAAGCTTTGGCGCACGGCGGCGAGCAGTTCCAGTCGGTTGCCGCCGAGGCGTGGCCCGATCCAGCCGCCCCGTTGGAACTGCACCGATACCCGTTGGGGCGGGCAGACCTCTAGGGCCGCCACCACGCTGATCGCTGCGATCGAGCCGAGGGGTCCCTTGAGCCGCAGCAGGTTCATGCCCAGGCCCCGGTTCGGATCGAGCACCTGCAGGTTCTCCAGCCAGGGGGCTTCCCGCAGCCAGGGTTGGCGGCTCGAGCTCCAGCGCAGCTCCCATACCCCGGCGAGCAGCGCCTCGTCCCGCCCTAAATCGGCCGGCTGCTCCCGTTCGAGCTGCTCCACCAGGTCCCGGGTGGCCGAGTCCCCCCCGGTGGATGGCCGGGCTAGCGGGCCGGCGCTGGGCGCCTGCAGGGCCTCGAGCAGGCGTTGGCGAGGGTTGCTCACCCGGTTACCAGGAGGGGTTGAGCAGCCAGGCGAGCCCTAGGCCCAGCTGGCCCACAATGCCCTTGCCCGTGAGCCATTCGCCCAGCAGGGCCGCACTGAAACCAACCATGGCGGCGCGGCCATTGAGCTGCTCCACCCCGGCCAGGGCGCTGACGTTCCAGGGCCTGGCGGTTGTGAGGCTTTCGCCGAACTTCTCGACGGGTTCGTACTGGTAAGCGTCGTTGGCCAAGGCTCTTGATGGGGATTAGGACGCCGAGCCTATGGCGCTTGACCAGAGTCCTGCGGGTGGCCGGCCCTGGGCGGCGCAGCCCCCCTGCGCCATTGACGCCCTGCTGGCGCCGCGCCAGGCCCTGGGCTCGAAAGGGGGCCGCTAGCCCTGGGGTGTGGAGGCTCTGGAGCAGATGGGGAGGGGTGAGATGGCCAGCGGAGAGCCAGTCCCCCCCCGGCCCCTGGCCCAGGCAGGGCCCGGGGGGCGGGGCGCCGATTCGCGCATCAGCCAACTGGTCGCCGACCAGCAGCTCCGACCGGAGGGCCTGATCGAGGTGCTGCACCGCCTTCAGGCCCTTGACGGCTACCTGGCCAAGGCGAGCCTCCGTCAAGTGGCCGAGGAGCTGGGCCTGCCCCTCAGCCGCGTCTATGGGGTAGCAAGTTTTTATCACCTGTTTCGCCTGGAGCCGCCCCAGGGCCATCGCTGCGCCGTCTGCCTGGGTAGCGCCTGTTTTGTGCTTGGAGCCTCCCGCCTGGTCGCCCGGCTGGAGCAGCGTCTGGGCTTACGTCTTGAGCCCCCGGCGGGGTCGGCGAATGGCCCCCCTGTCGGCCTAGGCCTGGCCAGGGCCAGCCAGGGGGGCCAGCCGGCGCCAGGCCCAGGTGCCCCTCCCCTTGGGCCCGCCCGGCACCCGGGGGGATGGAGCCTGGAGCCGGTGAGTTGTCTGGGGGCCTGCGGCCAGGCGCCGTTGCTGGTGCTGGATGGCGCCTTGGCCCTGCGCTTGCCGATCGCCGACCCGGCTGCCCTGGAGGCCCGGCTCGATCGTTTGGGCTTGCCCCGCTCGCCGGGCCCCCAGGCCCCTGGGGCGAAGGAGCCAGGGGCCTGGGGGCCAGAGCTGGTGCTGGCCGGGGAGCGCTGATGGCAACCGTTGGGGCGCTGCCAAGGCCCAGGGAGCCAGCTGGTGAGCTAGCGCAGAGGAGCCCAGTCACGCCTGGACGCCAACTGCGCTGCTGCACGGCCAGTGGCTGCCGGGCCGGGGGCGCTGGGCCGCTGATTGAGGCGTTGCGCCAGGCCCAGGCGGTTGCCGATCCAGCCGCGAACGGCTTGGTCATCAAATCAGTGGGCTGCCTGCGGCTCTGCAGCCGCGGGCCCCTGCTGGCCTGGGATGGCCCCGGCGGTCCCGCCCTGTTTGCCCTGGGCAGCACCGATCCCGGCACGGCGCCAGGAGCGGCGATCGGCCCAGAGCAGGCCCGGGCCCTGGTGCTGGCGGCGGCCACGGCCCCTGGCCCCGACACGCTCGCGGCCTTGGATCTGGAGGCTTGGCGGCCCCAGGCACTCCTGCCCGAAGGGTCCCCTTCCCCTGGACCCTCACCCGTGGGGGTCGCCAGCGCGCCGCCCCCGAGCCCCGGGGGCATCGGCCTCACCTGGGACCAGATGGATCTGGACCATCCCTTTTTTGCGCTGCAGCAGCCCCTGGTGCTGTTGCACTGCGGCTGGATCGACCCGGACTCGATCGAGGAGGCCCTCGCCCTCGGCACCTACGGCCAGTGGCGCCGTTGCCGCTCCGACCTCAGCCCCGAGGCGGTGCGCGCCATGGTGCACCGCAGTGGCCTGCGCGGCCGCGGCGGCGCCGGCTACCCCACCGGCCTCAAGTGGGACACGGTGGCCCTGCAGCCGCCGGGGCCCCGCTTTGTGGTGTGCAACGCCGATGAGGGCGATCCGGGCGCCTTCATGGACCGCAGCGTGCTCGAGGGCGATCCCCATCGGCTGCTGGAAGGACTGGCGATCGCCGCCTTTGCCGTTGGTGCCGAGAGCGGCTTCCTCTACGTGCGAGCCGAATACCCCCTGGCGATCGAGCGGCTGCGGCGGGCCCTAAAGCAGGCCCACCAGAAGGGAATTTTGGGGCCGGGCACCGGCCTGGAGCTGGAGTTGCGCGTGGGGGCCGGGGCCTACGTCTGCGGCGAGGAAACGGCCCTGCTGCAATCGATCCAGGGGCAGCGGGGCCAGCCCCGGCCCCGGCCCCCTTACCCGGCCCAATCGGGGCTCTGGGGGGCGCCCACCCTGATCAACAACGTCGAAACCCTGGCGGCGGTGCCGGCGATCCTGCGCCGGGGCGCCGAGTGGTTTGCGGCGATCGGCACGGATACCAGCAAGGGCACCAAGGTGTTTTCCCTCTCCGGAGCGGTGCGCCGCACGGGCCTGGTGGAGGTGCCGATGGGCACCAGCCTGCGCACCGTGGTTGAAACCATGGGCGGCGGGGTGCCCGCGGCCCCTGGTTCGCCTGGGGGCGGCGTGAAAGCGGTGCAGACCGGCGGGCCCTCGGGGGGCTGCATTCCCGCCCACTTGCTCGACACGCCCGTGGACTACGAGAGCCTCCAGGCCCTGGGCTCGGCCATGGGCTCGGGCGGCATGGTGGTGGTGGGGGAGGCGATGGCGATGCCGGAGTTGGCGCGCCATTTCATGCACTTCAGCGTCGAGGAGAGCTGCGGCAAATGCCTGCCCTGTCGCGCTGGCACGGTGCAGCTGGAGCAGCTGCTCGATCGGCTGCTGGCGGGCCTGGCCGAGCCCGGGGAGCTGGACCAGCTGGAGCAGCTCTGCCGGATGGTCAAGGCCACCAGCCTCTGCGGCCTGGGCCAAGCGGCCCCTAACCCGGTGCTGAGCGCCCTGCGCCACTTCCGAGCCGAGTTCCTGGCGGCCTGCCGGGCGGAATCCCCGCGGGCAGCCTTCGCCAGGGAGCCCTTCCCCGCGGGCCCAGCGCTGGGGCCCCTGCCCGGAGGCCGCCCCTGATGGTGGCGCTCACCCTGCGGATCGATGGCCAGGCGGTGGCCGTGCCGGCCGGCTCGAGCCTGCTGGCCGCCACCCGGTTGGCGGGGTTAGCGCTGCCGGTGTTGTGCCACCTCGATGGCTTGACGCCCGTGGGTGCCTGCCGCCTCTGTTTGGTTGCGATCGAAGGCCAGAGCAAACTCCAGCCCGCCTGCACCAGCGAAGCCTTGGAGGGCCAGGTGGTGGCGACCAACACCGCGGAACTGCGGGAGCTGCGGCGGATGGCGGTGGAACTGTTTTTCGCCGAGGGCAACCACGTGTGCGCCTACTGCGTCGCTAGCGGCGCCTGCGAACTGCAGGCGATGGCGGTGACCGTGGGCATGGACCACAGCCGCTTTCCCTACCAATACCCCCTTAGGGATGTGGATGCCTCCCACCCCCTATTCAGCCTCGATGCCAACCGCTGCATCCTCTGCAGCCGCTGCGTGCGCGTCTGCGCTGAGCTGGAAGGGGCCCATGTGTGGGACATCGCCGGCCGGGGCCGCCACTGCCGGCTCGTGGCCGGCCTGGACCAACCCTGGGGCGAGGTCGATGCCTGCACCTCCTGCGGCCAATGCGTGGAGGCCTGCCCCACCGGCGCCCTGTTCCACAAGGACGACAGCACCGCCGAGAAGCATCCCCACCCGATCCGGGCCCTGCAGCTGCGCCGGGTCCACGACCTGCCCCCCAGGCCAGATCCATGACCCCCGCCCCTGCTCCTGACGCAACAGCTGCTGCTGAAGCAACAGCCACGTCTGATGCAACAGCCACGTCTGATGCAACAGCCACGTCTGACGCACTAGCTGCGACTGGATCCACCGCCGCGGCAGCCCCACCGCGCCTGCGCCTGGCCACCGCCTGGCTGGCGGGCTGCTCCGGCTGCCACATGTCGTTTCTCGACCTCGATGAGTTGTTGTTTGTGCTGGCTGAACGGGTGGAGCTGGTGTATTCGCCCGTGGCCAGTGACATCAAGACCTATCCCGAGGCTGTGGACATCTGCCTGGTGGAGGGGGCGGTGGCCAACACCGCCAACCTGGAGCTGGCCTTGCAGCTGCGGGCGCGTACGGCCTTGGTGATCTCCTTTGGCGATTGCGCCGTGACGGCGAATGTGCCCGGCCTGCGCAATTTGCTCAACCGCGAGGGCCGCGGCGGGGCGGCGGCGGTGTTGCAGCGCAGCTACGTGGACCTCGCCGATGGCAGCGGCCGCCATCCCCACGCCCCTGGCCTGGTGCCCGAGCTACTCGACCAGGTGTGGCCGCTCCATGCCGTGATTCCTGTGGACCTCTATCTGCCCGGCTGTCCGCCATCGGCCGAGCGCATCGCCGCCACCCTGCTGCCCCTGCTGGAGGGCCAGCGCCCGATCCAGGCGGGGCCGGCGATGCTGAGGTTCGGCTGATGGTTGAACCCCCATGAGCCGCACGGTGATCATTGATCCGGTGACCCGGATCGAAGGCCACGCCAAGATCAGCCTCCATCTCGATGGCGATGGGCGGCTTACTGATGCCCGCTTCCATGTGGTGGAGTATCGGGGCTTCGAGAAGTTTTGCGAGGGCCATCCGTTTACGGAGATGGCTGGAATTACGGCCCGGATTTGTGGCATCTGTCCGGTCAGTCACCTGCTGGCGGCGGCGAAAACGGGCGACAAATTGCTGGGGGTAACGATTCCGCCGGCAGCTCAGAAATTGCGGCGCTTGCTCAATCTGGCCCAGATCTGCCAGTCCCACGCCCTCTCCTTCTTTCACCTCAGCAGTCCCGATTTCCTGCTGGGTTGGGAGTGCGAACCGGCTCGCCGCAACCTCTTTGGCCTGATGGCCGCCGATCCCGACCTGGCCCGCGCCGGGATTCGGCTGCGCCAGTTCGGCCAGCAGATTTTGGAGTTGCTGGGTGGCCGCAAAATCCATGCCGCCTGGGCCGTGCCGGGGGGCGTGCGCAGCCCCCTCAGCGACGCCGCCAAGGCCTGGATCCTGGAGCGGTTGCCCGAAGCTCGGGCCACGGCCCGGCTAGCCCTGGAGCGCTTCAAGCCCCTGCTCGATGGGCCGTTGCAGCGGGAGCAGCAGGTGTTTGGCCAATTTCCCAGCCTGTTCCTGGGCCTGGTGGGGCCCGATGGCGAATGGGACTGTATCGATGGCCAGCTGCGCCTGATCGCCAGCGATGGAACCGTGCTGGCGGATCACCTCAAAGAAGACGATTACGCCAGTTTTCTGGCCGAGGCCGTTGAAGAGTGGAGCTACCTCAAGTTTCCCTATTACAAGCCCCTCGGCCCTGCCGCCGGCATGTATCGGGTTGGCCCCCTGGCGCGGCTGAATGTGTGTGAACGCATCGGCACCCCCTGGGCCGATGCCGAACTGGCCGACCTGCGCGCCCGCCACGGCCGGGTGGTGACCAGCTCCTTTGCCTATCACCAGGCGCGGTTGGTGGAGATCGTCGCCTGCCTGGAGGCGATTGAACAGCTGGTGGGGGATCCCCAGCTCCAGGACCAGCGCGTGCGGGTGCGGGGATCGCTGCAGTGCCATGGGGCCGTGGGCGTCAGCGAGGCGCCGCGGGGCACCCTGTTTCACCACTACCAAGTGGATGACCACGGCCTGATCACCCGCGTCAATTTGATCATTGCCACCGGCCAGAACAACCTGGCGATGAATCGCACCGTGCTGCAGATCGCCCGGGAGGTCATCCCCGGGCCCGTGGCCGCCGGCGCCGAGATCCCCGAGGCCCTGCTCAACCGGGTGGAGGCGGGCATCCGCTGCTACGACCCCTGCCTCTCCTGCTCCACCCATGCGGCCGGCCAGATGCCCCTGCGGCTGCAACTGGTTGGGGTCGATGGCCAGCTGCTGGCGGAGCGCAGCCGCGGATGAGGGCCCAGGCACCAGGCTCAGGGGGCTTGGCCCGGGGGGCGGACAAGGGTTGCTGCCCCAAGCCTTTGGCCTGCGGCCCAGAGGTCCCGTCCCTGGTCATCGGCATCGGCAACCCCCTGCGCGGTGACGATGGCATTGGCTGGCGGCTGGCCGCCTTGCTGCCGGCGCGAGCGGGTCTGGCGGTGCGTTGCAGCCAGCAACTAACCCCGGAGCTGGCGGAGGAGCTGGCGGCTGTCGAGCGGGTGCTGTTCCTCGATGCCTGGCTGGGGTCCGATGGGCCTGGCGTGGAGGGCAGGCAGGAGGGCGTGGGCTGGAACCAGTCGCCGCAGCTGGTTCCGCCTCCCCTCCAACTTCAGGAGCTGCCCGCGTCGTCCGATCGGAACCCGGTGAGCGGATCTGCCGCTGTCTGGGCTGGTGCGGACCCCTGGGGCGGCGCCAGCCATGGCCTCAGCCCCCAGGCTTTGCTGGCCCTCAGCCAAACCCTCTATGGCCAGGCGCCCCGGGCCTACCAACTGCTGCTGCCAGCCCACTGCTTCGGCCATGGCGAAGGCATTTCTGCGCCCCTGGCCGGGCGCTTGGGCGAGGCCCGCCGCCTGATCGGGGCCTGGATCGCGGCGGGCTTGGCCCTGCAGGCAGGGGGCCATGCATGAATTGGCCCTGATGGAGGCCTTGCGCGAGCGGGCCCTAGAGCAGGCCGAGCGCCATGGCGGCGGGACCATCCGGGCGATCACCCTGCGCGTCGGCAGCTTGGCAGGGGTGGAGTTGGAGGCCCTGGAGCTGGCTTTTGCCGTGGTGATGGAGCGGGAGGGGCCTGAGGGGGTGGCTCCGGTGCAGCTGCGGATCGAATCTGTGGCCGCTAAATGTTATTGCTATCGTTGCGCGTGCGCCTTCCTGGCGGCGGATGGCTGCTGTGAATGCCCCGATTGCGGCCAGATCAGTCGCGATCTCCTCCAGGGGCGGGAGTTGGACCTGGTGTCCCTGGAGTTGGACGAATGAAACCAGCCAATCATGGTGGCAAATGTGCAGCAGTCCGCCTGATTGGCCAGGGTGCACTTACCAGCAGAAAGGGTGCAGATACGTCGAACAATAATTGCATCAATAGGTAGCAATAATCGGCTGCATAATGCGATGACGCTATAAATTTGTAGGCAGGCGAGGTCTTTGGTGATGCAATTCGTGCGGACATCCATGCGCCAGATGATTGCTTTGCGTAGGCAGCAATTCCTGGGTCGCCCATCGGCAATAGCCCCCCGGCAGGGTCGGGTTGGCGATCCGGGCATGGTTCGCTGGCTGCTCGCACCGCTCCTGCTCCTGGCCAGCCCAACTCCAGGCCTGGCCGCTGGCGGTGGGGGGGTGCAGGTGGATCCTGGCGCGGCCAAGGGCCAACACTTTCACCCCAAGGGCCAAGCCGCCTCCGCTACTACCATCAAGTTGTGGCAGCAGCAACAGACGAGCCTGCCCTTTGAAGACAAGCGGGATTTTGAGGAGGCCAAACGGGGCTTCATCGCTGCCCCTGCTTTTAAGCAGATCAAGCGGGCCGATGGCGGCGTCGCCTGGGATATGGCGAGCTACGACTGGCTGCTCACAGGCCAGGACTTCAAAAGCATCAACCCCTCGCTGCAACGCCAGGCCCTGTTGAACATGGCCTACGGCCTCTATGAGGTGGTGCCCGGCAAGATTTATCAGGTTCGTGGGTTTGATTTAGCCAATATTTCGTTTATCAAGGGCGATAGGGGCTGGATTGTCTTTGACCCTCTCACATCTCAAGAAACGGCCAAGGCTGCTCTCGACTTTGTCAACCAACAACTCGGCGCCCGTCCCGTGACGGCCGTGGTGTATTCCCATTCCCATGGTGATCACTTTGGCGGCGTGCGCGGGGTTGTTGATGAGGCCGATGTCCTGAGTGGCAAGGTCCCGGTCATTGCCCCCATTGGCTTCATGACCCATGCCATCAGTGAAAATGTCTATGCCGGTAATGCCATGAACCGGCGGCTTTTTTACCAATATGGGGTGTTGCTGCCGCGCAGTCCCTTTGGCCATGTTGATCAATCGATTGGTAAAAATGTTGCCGCAGGCACGTCCGGCCTGATCGCACCGACCCGTATCATTAGCCAGCCGATTGAGGAGCTCACGGTCGATGGTGTGACCATGGTTTTTCAAAATACGCCCGGTACGGAGGCTCCCGCCGAGATGAACACCTGGTTTCCCCAGTACAAGGCCTTCTGGGCAGCGGAAAACATCACTGGCACGATCCATAATATCTATACCCTGCGCGGTGCTTTGATCCGGGACCCGCTGGAATGGAGCAAGCAAATTAATGAGGCCCTCTATCGCTTTGGTGGCCAGGCCGATGTGATGTTTGCCTCCCATAGCTGGCCGCGCTTTGGCAATGCCCGCATCCAGGAGGTGATGCGGGCCCAGCGGGACACCTACGCCCACCTCAACAACAATGTGCTCTATTACGCCAACAAGGGCGTGACGATCAACGAGATTCAGAACGTTTACAAGTTGCCCGCCAGCTTGCAAAAGCAGTGGGCCGCCCACAGTTACCACGGCTCAGAAGAGCACAACAGCCGCGGCGTGATCAACCGCTACCTCGGCTACTGGGATGGTAACCCCGCCACCTTGATTCCCCTGTCCCCCAAGGACTCTGCGCCCCTCTATGTGGAGATGATGGGTGGCGCCAAGCCCATTCTGGCTAAGGGGCGCCAATTGATCACAGCAGGGAAGTACCTGCAAGCAACCGAAATCCTCAATAAGTTGGTCTATGCCCAACCGGGTAATCAAGGGGCTAAGGACCTGCTCGCCGAGGCCTTTGAACAAATTGGCTACAGCAAGGAAAGCCCCAGCGTACGCAACAGTTTCCTGGCTGCTGCCTTAGAACTGCGCTCCGGTATTCCCAGCGGTGCCACGCCGAAATCGGCAGGTCCCGATGTGATTCGCGCCATGGGAACCAACCTCTGGCTTGATTTCCTCGCCATTCGGCTTGACCCCACGAAAACGGCCGGCCAACGCTTCAAGATCAACCTGATCACCCCCGACAACGGCGAGCGCTATGTGCTGGAGCTCAATAACGATGCCCTCACCAACATCAAGGGGTTCACGGCAACCGATGCTGATCTGAGTGTGACCCTGAATCGCTCCGATTTGGAAACGCTGATGATGGGAGCAGCCACTTTTGATCAACTCGTTAAGAGCGGCAAGATCAAGTGGGTTGGCAACCGCAAAGCTATTGATCTGCTCCAGACCATGCTTGTGCAATTCAGTCCCGATTTTGAGATCATGCCGGGCACTAAGGCGCCGCTAACCGCCCCTGCCCAGCCGCCAGCGAGTCGCCACCCCTTCGAACAAAAACCCTTGGGCGATACCACTGGCGGCTGATCTAGTTGGAGCCTGCAATGGCATGGTCCGCCGGGAGCCCCAGTTTCGGGGATGGCGACAAGGGGATAGGTGCCTTCGCGATTGCTGGGGTGCGCTTCGAATTGCTGATTCGTCAATTAAGCTCAGGGACAGGATCCTCAGTCCAGCCATAACCCCATGAATCGCTCCCAAGCAATCGCCCTGGTGACTGGCGCCAGCTCCGGGATCGGCCTGGAGTTTGCCCACCAGCTGGCGGCCCGCGGCCACGCCCTGGTGTTGGTGGCCCGCAGCACTAGCAAATTGGAGGCCCTGGCCAAGGACTTGCACGCCGCCCATGGCACTGCTGTGATCGTGGCCACGATCGACCTGGGGCTGGCCGGCGGCAGCCAGCAACTCTGGGACTTCACCGAAAGCCGGGGCCTTGAGATCGATATTTTGATCAACAATGCTGGCATTGGTCTTTACGGCAATCACACGGCCCTGGATCCGGCCAGCGTAGCCAGCATGTTGCAACTGAATATCCTCAGTCTCAGTGAACTCTGCAACCGTTACGGCACCGCCATGGGACGGCGCGGCAAGGGCTGGATTCTCAATATTGCCTCCACCGCGGCCTACCAGCCCACCCCCTATTTCGCCGCCTATGGCGCGTCCAAGGCCTATGTGTTGAATTTCTCCGAGGCCCTAGCCATGGAGCTGGAGGACCAGGGCGTGGTGGTGAGTTGCCTCTCGCCTGGCCCAAGCGATACGGCCTTTTTCCGCGATATGGACCAGCGCGACTTCCAGGTCGAGGCCCTTGCCAAGGGGGGACGCCGCTCGGCCCGGGCCGTGGCTGAGGTGGGGCTGGAGCGGCTTTTTGCGGGCAAGCTCTCCAGCATTGATGGCCGGATCAACGCCTTGAAGGCCCGTTCCCTGCGCCTGGTGCCCCGGGCGGTGGTGGCCCGATTTTCAAAGACCCTGATGACTTCAAAGTCATCTAATTGACGGAATCAATACGTCGACGAGCACTTGAATCAGGGTTTCGCTTGATGTTCCACCTGAGACTCCAGTGGAACATCAAGCGAAACCTCAAGTGATTAATTGGCTGATTTGGTAGTTGCTAAGGCGAAAAATCTTGGCGATCGGGTTTCAATGGTTTGCTAAAAAGATCAAATCACCTAGGCTGCTGCAATCAGACCCAGTTTGGTCGTCATTTCTGGAGATTTCGTGATGAATGGAGCCCAGGCGCTGGTCAAAATGCTGGAACATCATGGGGTTACCCATGTGTTTGGCATCCCTGGAGCGAAGGTTGACAGCCTATTCATCGCCCTGCTCGATTCGCCGATTGAGCTGGTGCTCTGTCGCCATGAGCAGAACGCCGTGTTCATGGCCCAGGCCTTTGGCCGGCTCACCGGCAAGGTGGGGGTGTGTGTGGTCACCTCCGGCCCGGGCGTCACCAACCTGGTGACGGGCCTGGTCACCGCCACGTCGGAGGGGGATCCGGTCTTGGCGATCGGCGGTGAAGTGCCCTTAGACGACCGGTTCAAGCACACCCACCAGGCCCTCGATGGCGTGGATGTGATGAAACCGGTCACCAAGTACGCCCAATCGGCCCTCACCATCCATTCCCTGCCGGAGGTGTTTGGCAATGCGGTGCGCGCCGCCGAAAGTGGCCGGCCGGGCGCCGCATTTCTCGGCCTGCCCAAGGATGTGGGTTTGGCCGACTTCCCGGGCGAGATTTCGCCCCTTTGGGGCCGCAGCGCCCCCTGCGGACCGGCCGCCAGCTCTGAATTGCAGCGGGCCGCCCTGCTGATTAATGCAGCCCGCCGGCCCCTGGTGTTGATGGGCCTGCAGGCGTCGCAACCGGCCTCGGCTGACGCCATCAAGCGCTTTTTAACGGCCACCGGCCTGCCCTATGCCTCCACCTTCCAGGGGCCGGGCGGCTGGGCCGCCGCCAGCCAATACGCCGGCAAGCTGGGGCTGTTCCGCAACCAGCCGGCCGATCGCCTGCTCGATGACGCCGACTGCGTGATCACCGTGGGCTTCGATCCGATCGAATTTGATCCCAGCCTCTGGAATAGCGGCCAGGCCAGGCCCCTGGTGGCGATCGATGTGCAGGCGATCGACCAGGACCAGGCTTTCCTGCCCCAGGCGGAACTGATCGGCGATTTAGACGCCAGCCTCGAGGCCCTGGCGCCCCTGCTGCAGGTGCAGGTGGAGGAGGCCTTCCGCCGCAGCGCCGATGCCGAGGTGGCCGAGTTGGCCGCCACCGTGGCCGAGGGGGCCCAGCTTGGCGGCATGCCGGTGCACCCCCTGCGGGTGGTCCATGAGCTGCAACAGGTGGTGACCGCAGACACCACCATTGCCCTTGATGTGGGCTCCCATTACATCTGGATGAGTCGCTATTTCGCCGCCGACCATGCCCGCCAAGTGCTGGTGAGCAATGGCCAGCAGACCCTGGGGGTGGCCCTGCCCTGGGCCATTGCAGCTGGCCTACTGCGGCCGGGTCAGCCGGTGATTTCCGTGTCGGGCGATGGCGGCTTCCTGTTTACCGCCACCGAACTAGAAACGGCCAAACGGCTCGGTAGCCGCTTCGTTCACCTGATCTGGAACAGCGCCTCGTACAACATGGTGGAGTTCCAGGAGCAGGCCCACTACGGCCGCATCGCTGGTGTCAAGCTGGGCCACTACGACGTGGAGGCGTTTGCGGCAGCCTTTGGTTGCAAGGGCTATCGCATTAGCGATGCCGACCAACTGGGCCCGGTGCTGCGCGAGGCCCTACAGGCCGATTGCCCCGTGCTGATCGACATCCCCATTGATTATTCAGACAATCTCAAGTTGATGCAGAACGTCCATCAAGATTTCATCCACTGAGTTTCCCCTGCGCGCCATGATCAGCCATCCTGATTCCGTACACAACCTGCATCTGCGCTTGCCGGCTGGTCTCTGGGCCGCCCTCCAAGCCCATTGCGCCAGTAGCGGCGAAAGCCTTAACCATGCCGTCATGGCGGCCCTGGCAGAAGCTCTTGATATCGAGCACCACACTCTTTACCAGGTGTCTACGGCAGGCGCCCTCGTGGAGGGGGTATACCAGGGATGTGTCTCCGTTGGTGATATCCGCCGCCATGGCGATTTCGGCCTGGGCACCTTTGATGGTCTCGATGGCGAGGCGATTTTGCTGGATGGGGTTTGCTGGCAGGCCCGCGGCGATGGCTCGGTCCGGGTGGCCCCCGATGCGGCCCTGGCGCCCTTCTTCGTGGCCACCCATTTTGTGGCCGATACGGAGGCCACCTTTGAGGGCGTGGTCAGCTTCGCCGACCTGTGCCACCGTCTCGATCGCCTGCGCCCTAGCGCCAACCTGTTTGTGGCCCTTCGCCTGCACGGCCACTTCGAGCGGATCAAGGTGCGCACCGCCTGTAAAAGCGCTCCTGGCACGGATTTAGTGAGCGCCACCAGCCACCAGGCCGAATTTGAGCTGCAAAATATCAGCGGAACCCTGGTGGGCTTCTGGACCCCAGGCTACGCCCGCACGATCAACGTGCCGGGCTACCACCTTCATTTGCTCAGTGATGACCACCGCCATGGCGGCCATCTGTTGGAACTGGCGGCCGATTCACTCCAGCTGGGCTTACATACGGAATCGAATCTGCACCTGGCCCTTCCGGAAACGGCCGCCTTCCTGGCCGCCGATCTCAGTGGTGATCCCAGCGCTGCCCTGGCCACCGCTGAAGGCAATCGCAGCTAGGCGTCCTTAATGCGCCAGTCAATCCAAGGGAAGCACGACAAAGTTGCTGGCTTGAACCCTTGTGGTTTGGCGCCTGGTTGATTATCGGGCGACGGCAAGGCGCATGGCGCGCATCACTAGCTCGACCTTACTTTTGACGCCAAATTTACCGCGGAGCACCTTGGTATGGTCTTTGACGGTCGTCAGGGAAATACCCAATTTGTCTGCAATCAGGACTTCCGTGTCGCCGTTAAGCAGCAGCGAAAGGATCTCGTCTTGGCGACCCGTTAGTTTGATGGTGTTGATCGGATTGCCTGGGGATTGTTGCTTGAGCAGCAGCTTGGCCGTGGGGGAGAGATAGGTCTGGTGATTGGCAATGGCCAGCAATCCGCGGGAGATGGGCTGGCTGGGATCGCCAATGTCACCGGCGCAAATGATCGCATCCACGTTGGAGCGCACGGCCTTGGCCACATCGGGATTCGTTTCTTCGAGAATCAGCATGATGCGGATATCGGGCACCAGTTGGCGGGCCTGGCGGGCCAAGGAATAGCTATCGCCGCTATCCAATTGATCGCTACAGATCAAAAGCCCTGGCAGGCCAGCCATGAGGTAGGGCAAGGCTTCCGCTTCTGTTGTCATCGCGCCGACCAAAAGCCTGCGCGCCTTGAGACGTATAGCCGAAACCACCAGGCCGAGCCGATTGGCGGAGACCAGCAGGATTTTTAAACGCAGATCACTCGATAGCAGGGCTTCCAGCACCAAGTTGATCCGGGTTGGCCCCAGGGCCTCCAGTTGAGCGGTTAGATCCATGGGGGCAAACTGCTGATCAAGAGGCTGCCGTCTGGTTGCAAGAATGCATCGGTGGCTACCGCATCAGCCCCGGTGTGGAGCAACACCACCAGGCCCCTTGTTTGGGTGGGATGGGTCAAGCCAGCTTCCGCTCCTTTCCAAAAGTATAGCGCTGATCGCTTGGGAATTGCTGAATCTGCAACGATCTCGCCTCGCTGGTTTGACCTGCAGCTCGCCCTAGCGCAACCGGCGATCGGCTTCCCTAGTCAGGACCCACCAGGACTCCAGCCTGTTGATCCGCGGGCGGGGAGGGGTCATGGTGGGAGCCGATGGGGGCTGGATTGGCGATCTTGGCCCGGGCCTCGGCCTGATGCTGGGCCTCCTTGGCTTGACGCCCAGTCTGGACGCTGGCGCTCGTCACCCATTGATCAACCCATCGACGCTGGGATCGCAAGCGCCCGATGGCTAGCCAGTGGGGCGCAGATCCCCATCGCCGATCATCTGCCTGTGGGTGGTATCGGTCGGCGGGCGATCGCCACTGGTGATGGTCGCTAGGGGCTTGGCGTCGGTTTGGCTGATGGTCTTGTTGGTGTTCTCGATGCAGCCGGCCCAGGCGAAGGCTTGGCCCGTAGCTGACGACCAAGATCGGGCAACGATGGGATGCCCAGGTTGTTGATTTGGCCGAGTTGGCTTGCTCCGCATTGATGGAGTTTTGGGGCGGGCTTGCGGTGATGCAATCGGCCGCTGCCTGGGCGTTAGCGAGTGGCAGCCAGTGAGTTGAAGTCTTTAGGATTAGGGCCTTAACGATTAAGGAACCATCAGCAATGGTTCCGATAGGCCATCCATGGCAAGGCCCCATCAGTTGGCCCCGCAGATTTGTTCCCGCTGTGCTGCAGGCCAGTCCTGTTTGGTGGCTTCGGCCTAGCTTTCGCTTGACCTGAATCCAGCATGAACCAAGTCGTCCTAATGGGCATCCGGGTTGGCTGGTATTCCTGCCGCGAGCCTTTCTCCATGCACTCCAATAGCGCGGGAGTTGGCGACAAAAAGGATTGGGTGAGACCCGAATATCGGCGCCTGGGTGAGAGTTTGGCTGGCCGGCTTGGGGCCCCCGGCGGCCTGGCCGCGGAGCCCATGAAGGCACAGAAAATGGCTGATATCAGGATGGCCCCTAGGGGATCGACACGAAGATCCTGTTGTTGCGTCAGGTCTGCGGCGCGGTCGTCAAGATCGACCGTGCCACGGGCGTGGCTGCCCCGGTTTCCTTTCCATCCAGCCCCGATCCAGCCCCAGCCCTCCGGCCCCCATTGCCCGTAGCCCATGTGTGTCGATTGCCGCTGCGGCCAGAACGCTCCCGAGCCGGCCGCCCCCCGGCGCCTGGACCTGGGCGAGCGCCTGTTGCGCCGCAACGACCTGAGGGCGGCCGCCAATCGCCGCCGCTTTAGGCAGGCCCAACTTCCGGTGGTGAACCTCCTCTCGGCGCCGGGCTCCGGCAAAACCGCCCTGTTGGAAAGGCTGGCCCGCGATTGGCCAGAGGCCAGGGACCCTGACAGCAGGGGGGCAACCCTTCAAGGCAGGGGCGCCCCCAACGCCCGCCCCCCCATGGCCGTGATCGTGGGCGATCTGGCCACCGACAACGACGCCCGGCGCCTCTGGGCCGCCGGCCTGGCGGCGGTGCAGATCAGCACCGGCCAGGCCTGTCACCTCGAGGCGGGGATGGTGGAGCGGGGCGTTTTGGAGTTGGAGCAGGAGGGCGTTGCCCTGGCGCGATTGGAGCTGCTGGTGATCGAAAACGTCGGCAATTTGGTCTGCCCTGCCGCCTACGACCTGGGCGAAAGCCTGCGGGTGGTGATGCTTTCGGTGACCGAGGGCGAGGACAAGCCGCTCAAGTACGCCGCCAGTTTCCATGGCGCCGATCTGGTGCTGATCAACAAGATCGACCTGCTCGGGGCGGTGGAGTTTGATCTCGACCAGTGCCGCCGTCACATTGCCCGGGTGGCGCCCCGGGCCCGGATCGTGCCCGTGTCGGCCCGCAGCGGCGCCGGCCTTAGCGCCCTGCGGGGCGCCCTGGGTCTGGTTCGGGATGGGGGCCTGGATCTGGCCCAGGCCGCCATGCCCGTGCTGCAGCCATGAGCGGCCTGCTGCCCCAGCTGGCTCCAGAGGCTGGGGCGGGCTCCCGCAACGGCTTAGGGGGCGGTTTCAGGCGTGAATCAGGGGCTGATTCAAGTCCCATCCCAACAGTTAGTTCAAGCCCTGATGGGGGCCCTGACTCCCTGGGCCCCAGCCGCCTGAAGTTGCGCTGCCACGGCATTGTTCAGGGGGTCGGGTTCCGGCCCTTTGTGCACCGGCTGGCGCTGGAGCTGGGCCTCAGCGGCCGGGCCCAAAACGAAGTGGGCACGGTGGTGCTGGAGCTTCAGGGCTCCCGCTCGGCCCTGGAGCGTCTGCTCGAGCGGTTGCCGCGGGAGTTGCCCTTGCCGGGGCGCCTGGAGCCGTTGCAGCCGCACTGGCTGCCGGTCGGGGGCGGGACCCTGGGCGATACCCCAGGCGAACCCAGCGGCATCCGCATCAGCGCCAGCCCCCCCGACCCCCTGGGCATCGGCCTGGTGGCGCCAGCCCTCAGCGCCGACCTGGCCCCCTGCCCGGCCTGCCTGGCGGAGCTGGCCGATCCGGCCAACCGCCGCTTCGGCTACGCCTTGATCAGCTGCTGCGCCTGCGGTCCCCGCTACAGCATCGCCACGGCCCAGCCCTTCGCCCGCGCCCACACCAGCCTGGCCGCCTTCCCCCCCTGCGCCGCCTGCCTGCAGGAATTCCACGACCCCGGCAACCGCCGCTTCCACGCCGAAACCATCGGCTGCCCCGCCTGCGGCCCCCGGCTGGCCTGGTGGGAGCCCCTGGGCCAGGCGGGTAGCGAGCCGGACGCTGGCGGGGGCCAAGGGCGGGAGATTGGCAAGGCGCCAACCACCCAAGCCCCAAGCACCCAAGCCCTGATCGAGCGGGCCTGTGCCCTGCTGGCCGGCGGCGGGATCCTGGCCCTGCAGGGGGTGGGTGGCTTCCAGTTGCTGGTCGATGGCACGAATGCCGCCGCGATCGAGCGCCTGCGCCAGCGCAAACGCCGGCCCAGCAAGCCCCTCGCCCTGCTCGTGGCTGACCTGGCCTGGATCCGCCCCAGCTGCGGGATCTCGGCGGCCGAGGAGGCCCAGCTCCAGCATCCGGCAGCCCCGATCGTGCTGCTGCGCCGGCACGTCCCGGGCGACAAGCCGCTCGGGGCGGGCTCTCCTCTAGCTGGGGGCCCTCTCCGCGAGCTGGCTCCCCCAACCCAGGGCCAGCCGTTCGACCTGGCCCTGGAGGCCCTGGCGCCGGGCTGCGCCGACTTGGGTGTGATGCTGCCGGCCTCGCCCCTGCACCAGTTGCTGGCGGTTCGCTTCGGCCGGCCCCTAGTGGCCACCAGCGGCAACTCCAGCGGCGAGCCCCTGGTCAGCGATCCGCTGGCGGCCCGCCGGCTTCTGGGCGAGATCGCCGATGGCTTTCTGGTCCATCACCGGCCGATTGCCCGCCCCCTGGACGATTCGCTGCTGCAGCTGATCGAGGGCCGGCCAGCCCTGCTGCGCCGGGCCCGGGGCTACGCCCCCGAGCCCCTGGCGTTGCCGAAGCCCACGCCTTTGCCCAGGGCCACGGCTTTGCCTTGGGCCCCGGTGCCCTTGGGGGTACTGGCCCTCGGTGGCGACCTGAAAAGCGCGCTGGCCCTGGCCCTGGGCGACCAGCTCTATCTGGCGCCCCAACTCGGTGACCTTCGCGTCCCGGCCGGCCTGCAGCGCCTGGAGGCTGGGGCCGGCGACCTCCTCACCCGCCACGCCCACCAGATCGGGGCGATCGCCATCGATGGCCACCCCGGTTACCTCAGCAACCAGTTGGGCCATCGCCTACACCAGTTGGGCCATCGCCGCAGTCAAGGCCGGGTTGCGTCGCTTCAGGCGGTGCCCCACCACCTGGCCCACGGCCTGGCGGTGGCGGCCGAACACGGGCTGGATCTGCCCCTGTTGGTGCTCAGTTTCGATGGCCTGGGCTACGGCGCCGACGATCGGCCTGCGGCTGGCCTGGGGGGGCGCAGCGGTCAGGCCGGGGCTGGAGCGGATCGCCCTGGGGCGGCCGTTGCCCCCCCGCTCTGGGGCGGAGAACTGCTGCTGGTGGAGCCGGCAGGCTGGCGGCGCCTGGCCTGCCTGCGGCCCTTCCCCCTGCCCGGCGGCGAACGGGCCATGGCCGAACCGCGCCGGGCCGCCCTGGGCCTACTGGCGGCCAGCGGCCCCGACGCCCTCGCCCATCCGGGCGCCCGGCAAACCCTGGCCGCCTTTGCACCCGGCGAGGCGGCTCTGCTGCTGCAAGCGATTGGGGCCGGTTGCAATGCGCCGGCCTGCTCCAGCGTTGGCCGCTTGTTCGATGCGGTGGCCTCCCTGCTGGGCCTCTGCCAGCGACTCGACCACGAAGGCCAGGGCGGCCAGCTGCTGCAGGGGGCCGCAGCCCTAGTCCTGGCGGCTGGGGAGATCAGCCCGGGTGCCTTGCCGGGCTACCCCCTTCGCCTGCGCCACCCGCCCGCCGGCCAGGCGCCCCCCCTGGGCTGGCTCGACTGGCAGCCCCTGCTGTCGGCCCTGCTCGACGACCTGGGCCTCGCTGCTGGGGCCAACGGGTCTGGGGATACCTCTTGTGGGCCCCCTCCCGAGGCGATCCAGCGCTGCGCCGCCCGCTTCCACCTGGGCCTGGCCAGGGCCGCGGCCGAACTGGCCGCCGCGGCTGCGGAGCGGAGCGGCTGTCGCCAGGTGGCCCTCAGCGGCGGCTGCTTCCAGAACCGCCTGCTGCTGGAGGCCACGATCACGGCCCTGCGGCACCGGGGCCTCAGCCCCTTTTGGGGCGAAGCGGTGCCCTGCAACGACGGCGGCCTGGCGGTGGGCCAGGTCTGGGCCCTCCGGCACGGCTTTGCCTTGCACCAAGCCTGTGCCGGGCCCCCGAGCGGCGATAGGGCCGGCCAGGAGGGAGCGCCATGTGCCTAGCGGTGGCCGGTCGCATCCTCTCGATTGCCAGCCTGACGTCCCCGGCCGCTGCCGCCGATGACGCCCTTTGGCGCCAGGCCGAGGTGGATTTTGGCGGCGTGCGCCAGCAGGTGAGCCTGGCCTGCCTGCCCGAAGCCCGGGTGGGCGACCGGGTGCTGGTGCACGTGGGCTTGGCCCTGAGCTTGGTGCTCGATGACGACGACGAAGCGAGCGGGGAGCAGCCATGACCGACAGCTCCCTCCAGACGGCAACCCCTGGCCAGCCAGCTCCCCCGGAGCGCTGGCTCACGATCGACGGCAACGAGGCGGCGGCCCGGGTGGCCTACCGGCTCAGCGAAGTGATCGCCATCTACCCGATCACCCCGGCCACGCCGATGGCGGAGGCGTGCGACAGCTGGAGCGCCGCCGGCCAGGCCAACCTCTGGGGCACGGTGCCGTCGGTGGTGCAGCTGCAGAGCGAGGCCGGGGTGGCCGGCAGCGTCCATGGGGCGCTCCAGGCCGGCTGCCTCACCACCAGCTTCACGGCCTCCCAGGGGCTGCTGCTGATGGTGCCGGTGCTCTACAAGCTGGCCGGAGAGCTCACCCCCGTGGTCATCCACGTGGCCTCCCGGGCCCTGGCGGCCCAGGGGCTCTCGATCTTTGGCGACCACAGCGATGTGATGGCCTGCCGCGGCACCGGCTGTGCCATCCTCTGCGCCGCTTCGGTGCAGGAGGCCGGCGACTTCGCTGCGATCGCAAGCCGGGCCAGCCTGGAGAGTCGCCTGCCGTTTCTGCACGTCTTCGACGGCTTCCGCACCTCCCACGAGATCCAAAAAATCGCGCCCCTCAGCGATGCCTTGCTGCGGGCCTTCATCCCCAGCGGCCCAATCAGCGCCCTGCGCCAGCGGGCCCTCAGCCCCGACCACCCGGTGATCCGCGGCACCAGCCAGGACCCGGACGTCTATTTCCAGGCCCGCGAGTCGGTCAACGGCTTCTATGACGCCGCTCCGGGGCTGGTGGGGGAGGCGATGGCGGCCTTCGCCCGCCTCTGCGGCCGCACCTACCACCCCTATGAGTACGTCGGCCCGGACGACGCCGAGCGGGTGCTGGTGCTGATCGGCTCCGGCTGCACCGCGGCCGAGGAAACCGCCCTGCTGCTGCAGGCCCAAGGGGAGCCGGTGGGGGTGCTGAAGGTGCGCCTGTATCGGCCCTTTGCCGCCCGCCTATTCGTGGAGGCCTTGCCGCCGGCGGTGCGGGCGATCGCGGTTTTGGATCGCTGCAAGGAGCCCGGATCCCTGGGCGAACCCCTCTACCTCGATGTCGTGGCGGCCCTGGCCGAGGCATGGGCCCAGGGCCCAGGGGCTAAGCCCTTGCCCCTGGTGTTGGGGGGGCGCTACGGCCTGGCCTCCAAGGAGTTCACCCCGGCCATGGTCAAGGCCGTGGTCGACCACCTGGCCCTGGCCCAAGCGAGGGCCCTGGCCCAAGGCACGGCCCAGGCGGGCCAGTCCCTGGCGCCCCTGAACCATTTCACCGTCGGCATCCACGACGACCTGACCCACCACTCGATCCCCGTTGATGCCACCTTCATCACCGAAGGGTTGGCGCTGGGCACCGCCCCAGGTGGCGGTGCCCGATCCGAAGTGAGGGCGGTGTTCTACGGCCTCGGCTCCGATGGCACCGTGGGCGCCAACAAACACACGATCACGATCATTGGCGAACACACCGATCTATTTGCCCAGGGCTATTTCGTCTACGACTCCAAGAAATCGGGCTCGGTCACCGTGTCCCACCTGCGTTTTGGGCCGCGGCCGATCCGCTCCAGCTACCTGATCCAGCGCCCCACGCTGGTGGCCTGCCACCACTGGGATTTCCTTGAGCGTTTCGACCTGCTCGCCGGCCTGGTGGAGGGCGGCGTGCTGCTGCTCAATAGTCCATTTACGGCGGCTGAAAGTTGGCGGCGCTTGAGCGAGCCGCTGCGCCAAACGATTCGCGCTAAGCGGCTCGTGGTGTGGCTGATTGATGCTTCTGCGGTGGCCCGCCAGGCCGGCATGGGCAACCACATCAACACGGTGATGCAGGCCTGTTTCTTTGCCGTCAGTGGCGTGTTGCCGCGCGACGAGGCGATCCACCGGATCCGCGCCTCGATCGAGCAGGCCTACGGCCGTAAGGGCGAGGCCGTGGTGGCGATGAACCTGCGGGCCCTGGACTCCAGCCTCGAGCACCTGCACCAACTCGACCTGGCAGCGGCCGAAGCGGAGCTGGAAGCGGTTGCCAACCCTGCCCTGCCGCCCACCGAGTCCGGGCCGCGGCCCGCCCTGCCTGAAGCCCCCGATCCGAGCCTGGGCGAGCGGCTGGCCTCAGCGCCTGCCTTCGTGCGCGAGGTGGTCGGGCCCCTGCTGGAGCGCCGCGGCGACAGCCTGCCGGTGGGCGCCCTCCCCTGCGATGGCACCTGGCCCGTCGGCACGGCCCGCTGGGAAAAGCGCAACATCGCCGAAGCGGTGCCCGTGTGGCAGAGCGACCTCTGCGTGCAGTGCGGCAAGTGCGTGCTGGTTTGCCCCCATGCCGTGATCCGAGCCAAGGTGGTGGATCCCGCCGCGTTGGCTGGGGCGCCCGAGGGCTTTCTCCAGGCCCCCGCCCGCGATCCCGCCTTCGCCGGCCAGGCCTTCAGCCTCCAGGTCTCTGTGGAGGACTGCACCGGCTGCTCGATCTGCGTCGAGGTCTGTCCGGTGCGGGACCGGCTCGAACCCCGCCGCAAGGCGATCACCATGGCGCCCCAGCGGCCCCTGCGGCAGGCGGGCCGCCGCCATTGGGACTTCTTCCTCTCCCTGCCGGAGCAGCCCCGCGCCGGTCTCAACCTCCACAAGCTTGGCCAGCAGCAGCTGCAGCAACCCCTGTTCGAGTTTTCCGGCGCCTGCGCCGGCTGCGGCGAAACCCCCTACCTCAAGCTGGCCAGCCAGCTGTTCGGCGATCGCATGCTGGTGGCCAATGCCACCGGCTGCTCCTCGATCTACGGCGGCAGCCTGCCCACCACGCCCTGGAGCGCCAACGGCGCCGGCCGGGGCCCGGCCTGGAGCAACTCCCTGTTTGAAGACAACGCCGAATTCGGCTACGGCCTGCGCGTCGCCCTCGACCAGCAACGGCGTTCTGCCCTTGATCTATTGGCCCGCCTGGCTGGTGGCGGGGGGGCTGGTGATGGGGCCTCGGACGACCCTTCCCCTCGTCCCTCGCCCGAGCTCCCGCCGGCCCTGATCGCGGCAATCACTGGCTCCCGCCAGGAGAACGAGGCCGAGATCTTCGAGCAGCGAGCAAGGGTCGAGGCGCTCAAAGCGCTGGTGCGCCATCGGATTGCCAGCGAAAGCGATCCCCGCCAAGCGGGGCCCTTGCAGCAGCTGCTGGAACAGGCCGATGCCCTGGTCAAAAAGAGCGTCTGGCTGGTGGGCGGCGATGGCTGGGCCTACGACATCGGCTTCGGCGGCCTCGACCATGTGCTCGCCAGTGGCAGCGACGTCAACGTGCTGGTGCTCGATACGGAGGTTTATTCCAATACGGGCGGCCAGGTGTCCAAGGCCACGCCCTTGGGGGCCGTGGCCAAATTCGCCGCTGCGGGCAAGGGCGCCGCCAAAAAGGATCTCGGCTTGATGGCCATGACCTACGGCCATGTGTATGTGGCCAGCGTCGCCATGGGCGCCCGCGATGAGCACACGGTGCGGGCCTTTCTGGAGGCCGAAAGCTATCCCGGGCCGTCCCTAATCCTGGCCTACTCCCATTGCATCGCCCACGGCATTGACATGGCCCAGGGCATGGCCCACCAGCAGGCGGCGGTGGAGTCGGGCCGCTGGCTGCTCTACCGCTACGACCCGCGCCGCAGCGATCGGGGCGAGACCCCCCTGCAACTCGACAGCCCGGCGCCGCGCCGGCCCCTGGCAGGCGCGATGGCCCTGGAAAACCGTTTCCGCCTGCTCAGCCACAGCCAGCCCGAGCGGGCTCGGGAGCTGGCCGCGGCCGCCGAACTGCAGCGGCAACGCCGTTGGGCCACCTACCAGGCCCTGGCCGGTCAGCCCCCCCTAGGTCAGCCGGCCAGCCCAGGCAAGGATCCGGACCCAGGCCAGGAGCTGGACCCATGACCAGCGTCGATCTCGCAACGACCTATCTCGGCCTGGAGCTGCGCAACCCGCTGGTGGTGGGGGCGGCGGCGCCCCTGAGTGAAACCCTCGCCCAGCTCCAGGCGCTGGAGGCCGCCGGGGCCGGCGCAATCGTGCTCCATTCCCTGTTTGAAGAGCAGATCGAGGGCGACCAGCTGGAGCTGCACCGCCACGCCATCGCCGGCAGCAACAGCTACGCCGAGGCCCTCAGCTACCTGCCGGAAGGGGCCCTTTGCCACGGTGGCGCCCAGACCTATCTCGACCTGATTGGCCAGGCCCGGGCCCGGCTGGGCGTGCCGGTGATCGCCAGCCTCAATGGCTTCCGGCCCGGCAGCTGGGTGCAGCTCGCTCGGCAACTGGAGCAGGCCGGCGCCCAGGCGATCGAGCTGAATATCTATGCCATCCCCACCGATCCTGGCCTCAGCAGCGCCGCGATCGAGGCCCAGGTGGAGGAGATCGTCGCCGAGGTGCGCGCCGAGGTGGCCGTGCCCCTGGCGGTGAAACTGAGCCCCTTTTTCACCAACCTCAGCGCCATGGCGGCCCGGCTGGTGGCGGCCGGAGCCGATGGGCTGGTGCTGTTTAACCGCTTTTACCAGAGCGATCTCGACATCGAAACCCTGGAGCTGCGTCCCAACCTGCTGCTCAGCACCCCCCACGACCTGCGCCTGCCCCTGCGCTGGATCGCCCTGCTCCATGGCCGCCTGCCGGTGCAGTTCGCCGCCAGCGGCGGCGTGCACCGGGGCAGCGATGTGGTGCGCCTGCTGATGGCCGGCGCCCAGGTCACCCAGGTGGTGGCGGCCCTGTTGCGCCATGGTCCCCAGCGGCTGGCCGGCCTGGAGCAGGAGCTGCGCCACTGGCTTGGAGAGCATGGCTACGCCACGGCCCGGGAGCTGGTGGGCTGCATGGCCCAGCTGCGCTGCCCCGATCCGGAGGCCTACGAACGGGTCCAGTACCTGCGGGTGCTGGGCAGCCTGGCGCCGCCAGCTTGGGGCGAGGGCCTGGGCCAGCCCTGGTCCGGGGCGGGAGATGGACCTCCGTGACCCCAGCGGCTCCCCGCCTTGCGGCGCCTGCGGCGACCCCCGCAACCCCCTCCAGCCTGACCAACCCGGGCGGCCCGATCGGTCGACCCGCCCCGGGGCCGGTGGCGGATCGGGTGGCCGAACTGGTGGCGGAACTGGCGGCCAGCACCACCCGCCCCTGGACCCTGATGGAGGTCTGCGGCGGCCAGACCCACGCGATCGTGCGCTGGGGTCTGGACCAGCTGCTGCCGCCGGGCCTGCGCCTGTTGCACGGGCCCGGTTGCCCCGTCTGCGTCACGCCCGCCGAAACCATCGACCAGGCCCTGGAGCTGGCGCGCCGGCCGGAGGTGATCCTCTGCTCCTACGGCGACATGCTGCGGGTTCCCGGCAGCGGCGCCAGCGCCGATGGGGGCCTGGGCCTGCTGGGGGCCCGCGCCTCCGGCGGCGACGTGCGCCTGCTCACCTCGCCCCTGCAGGCCCTGGACCTGGCCCGGGCCGAACCGCAGCGCCAGGTGGTGTTCCTGGCGGTGGGCTTTGAAACCACGGCCCCGGCCACGGCCCTGCTGGCCCACCAGGCCCAGGCCTGGGGCCTGGCCAACCTGTCGGTGCTGGTGGCCCACGTGCGCGTGACCCCCGCCATGGAGGCGATCCTGGCCGGCGGGGACGACCCTGCGGACCCCGGCGTGCAGGGTTTTCTAGCCGCCGGCCATGTGGCCGCGGTGCTGGGCACCGGCGACTTGGCCGAGCTGGTGCGGCGCCGGCGCCGGCCGGTGGTGGTCACGGGCTTTGAGCCCGTCGAGCTGCTGGCCGGACTCCTGCGCTGCGTGCAGTTGCTGGAGGCGGGCACCCCCGAGCTCGCCAATGCCTATGGCCGGGTGGTGCGGCCCGGTGGCAATCCGGCCGCCCGGGCCCTGCTGGAGCGCGTCTTCGAGGTGGTGGACCAGCCCTGGCGGGGCCTGGGCATGATCGCGGCCGGCGGCCTGGCCCTGGCGCCGGCCTACGCCAGCCTCGATGCCAGGGCGCGCTTTGGTCTGGCCAGCCTGGGCGTTGCACCACAGCTCGCCACGGGCCTGGGACCCACGGGCCGCGGCAGGGGCCCAGCCCCAGGCAATGCCGCCGCAGCGGCTTCCCTACCGGGCCAGCCCGCCAACCCCTGCATCAGCGGCGCCATCCTGGGGGGCCGGGCCACACCGCCCGACTGCCCGGCCTTTGGCGGCGCCTGCACCCCGGAGCGGCCCCTGGGGGCGCCGATGG
>Ga0310334_100092_pt1 | contig 27955 bp, 29 predicted proteins | sample LakMicMIDCLREDC7_FD_195548 | JGI IMG/M metagenome (GOLD analysis project Ga0310334, IMG submission 195548) | Enriched freshwater cyanobacterial communities from Lake Michigan, Michigan, United States - MI23.DCL.RED.C7 (v2) (version 2) | ecosystem: Environmental > Aquatic > Freshwater > Lake...
ATCCGCCACCCGGCCCCCCTCCTCGATGCAGAACCGCAGTCGCTGCTCCAGCGCCGGCAGGGTGCGCAGCTCCGCCACCAGGGCGGTGGTGACCGGCCGCAGCTGCGGATCATCGATCTGGCGCCGCAGCCGCCGGGCGGCCGCCAGGGTGGTGGCCACATCCAGCAGGTCGTCCGCCGGGGCGACGCCCCCCTTGGCACAGAGCTGCAGGGTGTGGCTGAGATCGGCGATGCCCTGCAGGCTCAGCCCCCCTTCCGTGAGCCCATCGAGGGCCAGCAGTTCGGTGGTTTCCGCCAGCAGGGCCTGGCTCTGGGCGCGGCTGGCCGCCAGGGGCAGGCGGCGGCAGAGGGCGCGGCCCAGCGGGGTGCCGGCGAAGCCCGCCACCTGCTCCGCCAGGCGCCACCACTCGAGCAGCTCCAGCGCTTCGGCCTGGATGTCCGCTGGGCCGGCGCTCACGGACGCAGCAGCGGAATCGGCGCGGCGCCGACATTCGAGGGCAGGCCTGCGGCTGGTTCGTAGAGCATCTCCAGCCAGTTGCCTTCCGGATCCTGCAGATAGAAGGAGGCGGTGCCGTCGCGATGGTCGTGCACCGGGCCGCAGCTGTGGCCGCCGGCCACCAGCTGATCACGCACGGTGTCCACCTCGGCGCGCTCGCTGAAATGGAAGGCGAAATGGGGGCCGGCGGCGGTGTAATCCGGGCTGAGCAAGGCGATGCCCTCGCCGCTGGTGGGCCACTGCAGGTAGCACCAGTCGGCCGCCTCCCAGGTGAGGCGCAGGCCCAGGCCGGCATAGAAGGCCTTGGCTCGCTCCATGTCCTGCACCCGCAGGGCCACGTGGCCGAGCCGGTGCTGCGGGCTTCCGGCCTCAGGGCTGCCTGGCGCTGTGTCCCGCGTTTCGCCTTGCATCAACGCTCCTGTTCTTGACCCATTCTCCGACGATGCCGCGCGCGGGTCGCCATCGGCGTGGGTCGGCGTCAGTCTCTGGGGATGCGGTGATCCGAGGCGCCATGGCCCTGCTGGAGCCCACCAACCTGCTGCTGCTGGCCTGCGCCCTGATCTACGGCTGGATCGGCGAACCGCTGGAGATGGCGATCCTGCTGGTGTTCGTGGTGGGCATCAGCGTTCTCGATGCCCTGCAGCAGCACCGCAGCCGCCGGGCGCTGGCGGAGCTGGCCCGCCTGTCGGCTCCGCTGGTGCACCTGCGCCGTGATGGCCTGGATCTGCAGCTGCCGGCCGATCAGGTGCGGCTGGGGGATCTGCTGCGCCTCGAGGAGGGCGACCGGCTGGCGGCCGATGCCGCCCTGCGTGAGGGGGTAGGCCTCTGGTTGGATGAATCGCTGCTCACCGGCGAATCGCTGCCGGTGCAGCGGCAGGCCCCCGGCGAACGCCTGCTGGCCGGCTCGCTGGTGGCCAGCGGTCGCGGCTGGGCGGAAGCGGTGGCCATCGCCGCCGACACCGAGCTGGGCCGCCTGGGCCGCAGCCTCGCCAGCGTGACCCCGCCGCTCACGCCGCTGCAGCGCCACACCCGTCGCCTCACGGGGCGGCTCACCCTGCTGGCCCTGGGGCTGTGCGTGGCCCTGGCCCTGATTCAGGGCAGCGTCAGCGGTGAGTGGCTGCAGGCCCTGCTGGCGGCCCTGGCCCTGGCCCTGGCGCTGCTGCCCAATGAGATCCCCGTGGTGCTGGCCCTGTTTCTCGCCCTGGGAGCGCTCCGCCTGGCCCGCATCGGCGTGCTGGCCCGCTGGCCCGCCGCCGTGGAGAGTCTCGGCAGCGCCACGGTGCTCGCCGTCGACAAGACCGGCACCCTTACCGCCAACCGCATGGCGCTGCAGCGGCTGCTCACCTGGCCTGCTGGCGAGCTCTGGCAGGCCGGCTTACCGCTGGAGGAGCCCTGGCACCGGCTGCTGGAGCTGGCCGTGCTGGCCAGCCGCGGCGATCCGGTGGATGCGATGGAGCTGGCGATTCAGCGGCTGGCGGCGGAGCAGCTCGGCCAGAGCGAGCACCTCCATCCGGATTGGCCGCTGCAGCGGGAGTACCCCCTCAGCCGTGAGCTGCTGGTGTTCTCCCAGCTCTGGAGCGATGGCAACGGCGGCCGCCACATCGCCGCCAAGGGGGCACCGGAGGCGATCGCCGATCTCTGCCACCTGCAGGGCGAGGCCGCGGCCGCTTTCCTGCAGGCCGCCGATGCCCTGGCGGCCCAGGGCCTGCGGGTGCTGGCGGTGGCCAGCGGGCTGGATGGGGCGCCGCTTCATCGCGAGCTGCAGCCACTCCTCGACCCCGGCGAGCCGCCGGTGGGGGTGCACGACTTCCCCTTCAAGCCCCTGGGCTTGCTGGGGCTGGCCGATCCGCTGCGCTCGGAGGTGCCCGCCGCCATCGTTGCGGCGCGTCAGGCCGGGTTGCGGGTGGTGATGATCACCGGCGATGGGCCCACCACCGCCCGCTCGATCGCCGACCAGGCGGGCCTGCCGCCGGGCCCTGTGCTCAGCGGCACCGACCTGGAGAGCCTCAGCACCGCCGTGCTGGCGGAGCGGGTGCGCCAGGTGGATGTGTTTGCCCGGGTGATGCCGGCCCAAAAGCTGCAGCTGGTGCGGGCCTTGCAGGCGGGCGGTGCCGTGGTGGCCATGACCGGCGATGGCGTTAACGATGCGCCGGCCCTCAAGGCCGCCGACATCGGCGTGGCCATGGGCCGGCGCGGCACCGCTGTGGCGCGCGAATCGGCTGATCTTGTGCTGCTCAACGACAGCTTCGCCGATCTGGTGGAGGCGATCGCCCTGGGGCGCCGCGTGGACGCCAACCTGCACCGCGCCCTGGCCTACACCCTGGCGATCCACCTGCCGATCGCAGCCCTCAGCGCCCTGCCGCTCGTGCTGCCCGGCCAGGCGCTGATCCTGCTGCCGGTGCACATCGCCCTGCTGCACCTGGTGATCGATCCCGCCTGCACCGTGGTGTTCGAGGCCCTGCCCGCCGCACCGGGCCTGATGCGGCAGCCGCCGCGAGCGGCCGGGGCCCCCCTGTTCGGCCCGAGCACCTGGCGGCGCGCGCTCGGCCAGGGCCTGGTGCTGACCCTGGCGGTGCTGGTGCTCGCCTTCTGGCCGCACAGCCCGGTGGAGCTGCGCCGCAGCCTGGTGTTCTCGCTGCTGCTGCTCGCCGGCGGTGGCCTGGTGTGGCTCAACGGCTATCCGGCCAGCCGCCACACCCTGGCGGGAGCGGCCATCGGCGCCGGCCTGTGGCTGCTGTTGCTCGCCCTGCCCAGACTGCAGGCGGTACTGAGCCTTGCTCCGCTGCAGCCCAGCAGCATTGTGATGGTGATCATCACAACGGCGCTGACCCTGCTGCTCGCGGATCGTCTCACTCACCGTCTGAACGCTCCACGGCCCATCCCGTGACCCATCCCCACCAGCACAGTCATTCAGGCCTGTCCAGCCAGGACAGCCATCCCGCCGTGGCCGTGCAGCGGCAGCCGCACCCCCGCCAGCATCAGCACCGGCCCGGGTCGCCGGCGGCCTTCCGCTGGAGCGTGATCCTCAACAGCGGCCTCTCGGCCCTGCAGCTGGTGATCGGCGTGAGCTTCGGTTCGCTGGCGCTGATCGGCGATGCGGTGCACAACCTCGGCGATGTGGCGGGTCTGCTGCTGGGCTGGGGGGCGGAACGCCTCAGTGCCCGGGCACCCTCGAAGCGATACACCTACGGCTTCGGCCGCAGCACCCAGCTGGCCTCGCTGGCCAACGCGGTGTTCATCCTGATGGCCTCGGCTGTGGTGCTGGTGGAGGGCGTGCAGCGCCTGTTCGAGCCCGTGGAGGTGAGCGCCGGGCCCGTGCTCTGGGCCGCCGCCATCGGCGTGGCCGTGAATCTGTTCTCAGCCCGCCTGTTCGGCGCCGATGCCGGCCACGATCTCAACCGCCGGGCCGCCGCGATCCACCTGCTCACCGATGCCGCCGTCTCGGCCGCGGTGCTGGTCGCTGCGCTGGTGGTGGGCTTCACCGGTTGGAACTGGCTGGATGCGGCCACCGCCATCGGCGTGGGCCTGGCCGTGGCCTGGAGCGGCATCGAGATCCTGCGCCAGTCGCTGCGCATCGTTCTCGATGCGGTGCCGGAGGGCATCGACCAGACGGCGGTGGAGGCGGCCCTGCGGCAACTGCCCGGGGTTCTGAACGTGCATCACGTGCATATCTGGGCCCTGAGCACCTCCCAGAGCGCCCTCACCGCCCATGTGGTGCGCCATCCCGGCAGCATCGACGACCTCGACTGGCTGCATCAGGCCAAGCAACGGCTCGCCCAGCTCGGCATCGCCCACAGCACGATTCAGCTGGAGCCGCCGCCGCAGGAGGTTTAATCCGCCTGAGCCGGCGTTTGGACACGCGCCTGCCGCAGGTCGCGGTAGAACCAGCGCTTCACCCGTTCGGCCGTGAGCACGTAGGCGATCAACACGGCGGCGAGCAGCAGTAGAAAACTCGGTGGCAGGGGTACGAAGCCGAACAGCCTGCCGAGTGGGGTGTTCGGCAGCAGCAGGGTGAGGATCACCACCGCCACGGTGGCCAGAACCAGGCTGCGGGAGGGCCGGCTGGCGGTGAGTGGCCGGTGGGTGCGCACCACCAGCACGATCGAGGCGGCTGACACCACCGACTCGATGAACCAACCCGTGCGGAACTCCGCCGGGCTACTGCGGAGCACCCAGAGCAGCACGGCGAAGGTGAGGATGTCGAACAGCGAGCTCACCAGGCCGAAGGTGAGCATGAAGCGCTTGATGAAGCCGATGTCCCAGCGGTGGGGCTGCTCAATCCAGTCGGCATCGACCCGATCGCCGGCGATCGTCATCTCCGGCAGATCGGTGAGCAGGTTGGTGAGCAGGATCTGCTTCGGCAGCAGCGGCAGGAACGGCAGCAGCAGCGAGGCGCCCGCCATCGAGATCATGTTGCCGAAGTTGGCACTGGTGGCCATGAACACGTACTTGAGCGTGTTGGCGAAGGTGCGCCGGCCCTCGCGGATGCCGGCACTGAGCACCGCCAGGTCGTTCTCGAGCAGCACGATCTCGGCCGCTTCCTTGGCCACATCCACCGCCCCCTGCACCGACAGGCTCACATCGGCGGCCTGCAGCGCCGGAGCATCGTTGATGCCATCGCCCATGTAGCCCACCACATGGCCGCCGCGCCGCAGGGCCCGGATCAGTCGCTCCTTCTGGTTGGGTTCCACCTCGGCGAACACATCCACCGCCTCGGCCCGGATCGGCAGGGCTTCATCGCTGATCTCCAGCAGCTCGGCGCCGCTGATCACCGCCGGGTTGAGCAGGCCCACCTCCTGGCCGATCCGCCTGGCCACCAGGACGTTGTCGCCGGTGATGATCTTGAGGCGAACGCCGAGCTTCTGCAGCTCCGCCACCGTGGCAGGGATGCCGGGCTTGAGGGGATCCCGCAGCACCAGCAGCCCCAGGAAGGTCATGCCCTGCTCCGACTGCGGCTGGATCGTGCGCGGCGGATGCTGACGTCGTGCCACCCCCAGCAGCCGGTACCCCTGGGCGCTCAGGTCGTGGCTCATGGCGCTGATGCCGGCCTCCAGATCCGCCAGGGGCACGCATGACCCATCGGCGCGGCGGGCCAGGGTGCAGACGTCGAGCACGCGGGTCAGGGCCCCCTTGGTGATCAGCAGCGGCTCGCTGCCCAGGGCGGCCGGGGGATGCAGCAGCAGGCTCTGGCGCTTGCGGTGGAAATCGAAGGGCTGTTCATCGAGCTTGTGCCACAGGCCGGCGTTGCCGGCCTCGTCGCCGGGCAACTGCTCGGGGCGGAGGCTGCGCAGGGCCTCGTCGATCGGGTTGCTGAAGCCCGTTTCGAACACGGCATTGAGCCAGGCGTGCAGCAGCACCTGCTCACAGCTCGTGCCATCGGCCGCCAGGGCCTGGTGAACCTGCGAGGTGCCCTCGGTGATCGTGCCCGTCTTGTCGGTGCACAGCACATCCATGCTGCCGAAGTTTTCGATGGCGGCGAGCCGCTTCACGATCACCTGCTGGCGGGCCATGCGGCGGGCGCCGTGGGCCAGGTTCACGCTGATGATCGCCGGCAGCAGCTGCGGCGTGAGGCCCACCCCCAGCGCCAGGGAGAACAGAAAGGAGTCGACAACCGGGCGGTTGAGGTAGACGTTGACCGCGAAGATCAGCGCGATCAGCAGCAGCGTGATCTCCAGCAGCAGGTTGCCGAAGCGGCGCACACCGCGCTCGAACTCGGTTTCCGGTCGGCGCTGACGCAGCTGGGCGGCGATGGCGCCATAGGCGGTGCTGCGGCCGGTGTGCAGCACCACGGCCCGGCCCGTGCCGCTCACCACATGGCTGCCCATCGCCAGCCGGTCATGGGCTGGCAGCACGCTCTTGCTCACCGGAAAGCTCTCGCCCGTGAGCGCGGCTTCGTTCACGGAGAGATCCCGTTCCTCCAGCAGGCGGCAGTCCGCCGGGATGCCCGCTCCCGCTGCCAGCACCACCACATCGCCGGGCACCACATCGCCCACCGGCACCTGCAGCTCCTCACCGCCGCGCACCACCGTGCAGCGCAGTTCCACCACCGCCAGCAGCTGGTCGACGGCCCTGGCGGCGCCGCGCTCCTGCCAGAAGCCCAGCAGGCCGCTCAGCAGCACGATCAGCAGGATGATCGCGCCATCGGTGAATGACTCCAGCGCGAACGACAGCAGCGCCGCCCCCAGCAGGATCAGGATGATCGGGCTGAGGAACTGCCGCAGCAGCAGGTTCAGATCCCCCGAGCGCGGCCCCGCCGTGAGCCGGTTCGGGCCCAGCCGCTCCAGCCGCGTGAGCGCCTCAGCTGGGCTCAGCCCCTCGGTGGAGCTGCCGAGGGTGTCGAGCAGCTGCGGCAGCGGTGCGCTCCAGAGGGAAGGATCGCTGCCCACCGGGTCTCCCATCTGCGCCCCGGATGTGTGCCCTCGTCATAGCGACGGCGACGGGGGACGCTGATGCTCCATCAGAGACACCACCAGCACCAGCCAGAGACTGCCGATGCCGGTGAACAGGGGATAGGTCAACGGCGGGTGCGGCATCACGAACGGCAGCAAGGCCACCCCCAGAGCGGGGGGAAAGAACAGTCGCGTCAGCTGCAGCAGTGTCACGGTGGCCAGCACGGCCAGGAAAGCTGCGACGGGCACCACCCCCAGCAGGTTCTCCAGGGTCAGCCCCACCAGGGCGGCGGCATTGGTCACCAGCAACACCCTGCCGTAGCGGCCGCGCCAGGGGCAGTGCTGGCGGTGCGCCATCATCTCGAAGGCGATCACCAGCAGGGGTGGGAACAGCACCAGGGGTGACCCGGTGAGAGCCACCAAGGCCAGCCCGCCCAGCAGAAACAGGCCGAACGGCAGCAGCCACTGCCGCAGAGGCGGCACAGGTGAAGAATGGGCTCCAGCCTCTGCCTGCGGTTGTTGAGCCGCCAGCTCAGCCGGGCGGTTCCTCTGCAGGCGGGCCCGCACCAGGATCACGAGGGCCAGGCCACCGGTGCCGATCAGAATCGCGAATGGGTACGACCAGTCCTTGATCTGCAGGGCCAGGGGCAGCAGGCCGGCGGAGAGGGCCGGCACGATCGGTGAACGCAGCGCGGCGAGCACCGTGATGGTGACGGCCACATTCAGCAGGACTGAGGCAGGTCCGTAACTCAGGTGGCGTGTGATCCAGAGCCCCTGCAGCGCCGCCAGGAAGGGGGTGAGCATCAGCAGGCCAGGTGAACGGGCCCAGGGGTGGCGGGCATCGCTGAAGACCACCAGCCCCAGGGCTCCCAGTTCCGGGAACAGGGCAGCGGGCAGATGGATGGCGTTGGCGATCCCGGTGATCACCGCCACGAAGGCGGCGATGGCCAGGCCAGCCGGCTGAGGCCTTAACCCGCTTGCAACCACCCGGCCGCATCGCAGGCGTGATAGGTGAGGATCAGATCGGCGCCGGCCCGCTTGAAGCAGAGCAGGGTTTCCAGCACCACGGCGCGCTCGTCGATCCAGCCCTTCTCGGCGGCGGCCTTCACCATGGCGTATTCGCCGCTCACGTTGTAGGCCGCGATCGGCAGATCGCTCTCCTCGCGCAGGCGATGGATGATGTCCAGGTAGGCCAGGCCTGGCTTGACCATCATGATGTCGGCGCCTTCCTGCTCATCGAGCTGGGCTTCGGTGATGGCTTCGCGGGCGTTGGCCGGATCCATCTGGTAGGTGGATTTGTCCTTGGGGATCGGCTTGCCGGCGGCGGCGCGGGGGGCCGAATCCAGGGCCTCGCGGAAGGGGCCGTAGTAAGCGGAGGCGTACTTGGCCGTGTAGCTGATGATGCCCACGTGCTCGAAGCCCTCCTCATCGAGGGCCTCGCGGATGGCGCCGACGCGGCCATCCATCATGTCGCTGGGGCCGATCAGGTCGGCGCCGGCGCGGGCTTGGGCCACCGCCTGCTGGCAGAGGATCGCCACGGTTTCGTCGTTGAGCACCACGCCTTCGCTGCTGACGATGCCGTCATGGCCGTCGCAGGAGTAGGGGTCGAGGGCCACGTCGGTCATGATCGCCATGCCCGGGTGGACCTCCTTCAGGCGGCGGATGGCGCGGGGAATCAGGCCGCCCTCGTTAAAGCATTCAGCGCCGTCCTCGGTCTTGAGGCCGTCGGCCACCTTCGGGAACAGCACCACGCAGCGGATGCCCAGATCCCAGGCGCGGCCAACCTCCTGCACCAGGCCCTCGAGGCTCCAGCGCTGACAGCCGGGCATGGCGCCGATCGGCTCGTTCGTGGCGCCCTCGTGCACGAACAGTGGATAGATGAAATCGGCCGGGCTGAGGGAGGTTTCGCGCACCATCGCCCGCAGGGCAGGCGTGCGGCGCAGGCGGCGGGGACGGTAGGTGAGCTCCATCAGTGGCGAGGCGCGTCGCGTCGGGCTGGGCGGATCCTACGGAGCGCTCTGTAGCGCTCAGCAGCACCGGTTAGCGGCAGGTTCGCTGGGCGGGCACCGATCAGAGCCGGGCCGCGGCCATCCACTCGCTGCGGGGGTCGGAGCTGCGCGCAGCCCGCAGCTGTTCCAGCAGCTGCCGCTCCTGCTCGCTGTAATTCGCCGGCTGCTTGAGGGTGAGGCTGAGCAGCAGGTCGCCGCGACCGCCGCTGCCGGGCCAGCCCTTGCCCTTCAGCCGCAGGGTGCGGCCCACGGCCATGGCCGGTGGCACGGTCACGGTGGCGTCGCCATCAGGTGTGGCGACCTGTACCTCGCCGCCGAGGGCCAGTTCATCGAGGCTCAGAGGCAGATCGGCCTTGAGCTGATCGCCATCCAGGCTCCAGACCGGATGCTCCTGCAGCTGCAGGTTGAGGTAGAGATCGCCGCGGCGGCCGGTGCCGGGCTGCAGATTGCCCTTGCCTTTGAGCCGCAGGCGGCTGCCGGGCTTCACGCCAGCGGGGATGCGCACCTGCACCCGTTCGTCATTCACGGCCAGGGTGCGCTCAGTGCCGCGGAAGGCTTCGGCGAAGCTCAGGCTGATGGTGGCCTCGGCATCGAGATTGAGTGCCGCACTGCGGCCGCCACCGGGGAAGCCTCCGCCGGCGAAACCGCCACCGGGGAAGCCCGAGCCGAAGCCTCCGAAGCCGCCGCCCCCCATTCCTCCACCCATGCCGCCCACTCCGCCGGGGCCGCCGAAGCGGCCGAGCAGATCGTTGATGAAGTCGTCGAAGTTCCCGTAACGGCCGAAGTCCACATCGACGCCGCCCATGCCACTGCCGGCGCCGGCCTGATTCCAGTACTGACCGAACTGTTCGTAACGGCGCCGTTTGTCGGGATCGGAGAGCACCTCATAGGCCTCGCTGATCTCCTTGAACTTGGCCTCAGCTCCCTTGTCGCCGGGATTCACGTCCGGGTGGTGCTGGCGGGCAAGTTTTCGGAAGGCCCGCTTGATGGTGTCGGCGTCGGCGCCGCGCTCCACCTCCAGAACCTTGAAGTAGTCGCGGTAGCCGTTGACGCTCATCGCAGCAGGCGGATCAGGGCGGTCGACGGCTCCCCAAGTCTCCCAGTTATCGGGGCTCCGGCGCAGCTCCTCAGGGGGCGGAAGGCCGAACGCCGATCCGGTTGCGCCGGGCCGCCGCGATCGTGCCATCCACCTACCGTCGAGCAGAGCCCGCTTCCCGCCGATGCGCCCCGCCGCCCGCGTTCTGCGCTCCTGGCGCACCCCCCTGCTGGCGGCCCTGAGCGTGATCGCCATCGGCGGTGTGATCAGCGGCAGCCAGACCAGCCAGGCCCTGGCCGGCTCTCAGGCCACAGGCCAGAACCAGAGCCAGTCGCTCGGTGAGGCGGTGAGCCCCTCCACCCCCGAGCAGATGGCGCTCGTGGAGCATCTGCGCCTCAAGGGTGCGGTGTTCTATGGCGCCTGGTGGTGCCCACACTGCTTCCACCAGAAGAATCTGTTCGGCATTGAGGCCGGTCAGCGCCTGCCCTATGTGGAGTGCGACAAGGACGATGCCGGCCGTCGGCGTTGTGCCGCGGCCGGCATCCGGGCCTTCCCCACCTGGGATCTGAACGGGGAACGGCGGGAGGGAACCCTCAGCCTTGAGGAGCTGCGGGCCTGGAGCGGCTTCGGTGCCAGCTCAGGGGCCAGCTCGGGCAGCAGCTCCGGCTCGGGCGCCCCGCGCTGAAGCGCTCAGTCGGCTTCGGTGGCGCCGAAGGCGTGCATCAGGGCATCACCCCAGCTGTTGATCGCACCCAGTTGATGGTCGGAGGCCCCGGCCAGTGCCTGGCCATGGGCCCGCAGCACGGCGGCTTTGTCCACGCTGTGGCCGTGCTCGCCAGCCAGGGTCACGATGTCGTCCACCCCAGCAGCAGCCTGGAGCTTTGAGCGCAGGGATTCATCGCCGGCCACCTTGGAGAGGAAGGCCTGAAGATCAGCAACGGACACGGAAACTCCTGAACTGAAATCGTTCGCTCCCGATCCTCACCCACGGAGCGGGAGCTGGTGCCGGTGGCGGTGCCCGTTCAGAGCACCTGGCCCACCATCACGGCCGCCAGGGCCGAGAACAGGGTGATGCCGAGGGCGGTGAAGGGGTTCTGGCCCTGGGCCACGGCGAAGCTGGTGATCACGCCGGCGCCGAGGCAGGCCACGGCCAGCTGGGTGGTGAGGGCGGGACGGCTTTCCACAGCAGGCTGGCGGTTGTTGCGGCAAGCTTGCTGAGCTGGCCGAAAGGGCGAAACCCCAGGGCGCGGCTTCGTTACCTGGCGTTGGCCTTCGTTACGGGGCGCAATCAAGCGGGCCGGGCGCGGCCGCCGCTGGCCCACTGCTGCAGGGCTTCGAGCTGTTCGCGGGCGGTGCGCGAGAGGGGCACCAGCTGGGCTGCGGCGCTGATCAGATCGGCCTCCGTGAACTCGCGGCCCTCGCCGAAGGCCTGGTGCATGGCCTCGATCACCACCTGCTCGAGCTCGGCGCCTGAGAAGCCGGCGGTGCGGTCCACCACCACCTCCAGGGTGATGCGGTGGTCTGGCCGGCGGCGCCGCAGCTGCAGATCGAGGATGGCGTGGCGCTCGGTGGCATCGGGCAGATCCAGCAGGAAGATCTCATCGAAGCGGCCCTTGCGCAGCAACTCCGGTGGCAGGTTTTCGACGCCGTTGGCCGTGGCCACCACAAACACGGCGCTGCGCTTCTCGGCCATCCAGGTGAGCAGGCTGGCCAGCACCCGCTGGCTGGTGCCGCCGTCGCTGCGGCCATCGCGACCGCTGCCGAACCCCTTGTCGATCTCGTCGATCCAGAGCACGCACGGGGCCATGGCCTCGGCCCGCTGGATCATCTCGCGGGTGCGCGCCTCGCTGGCCCCTACCAGGCCGGCGAACAGGCGGCCCACATCCAGCCGCAGCAGGGGCATGCTCCAGCTGTGAGCGATCGCCTTGGCGGTGAGCGACTTGCCCGTGCCCTGGGGGCCCACCAGCAGCACGCCGCGGGGCAGGGGCAGGCCGTAGCGGCGGGCTTCCTCGCTGAAGGCCAGGTGCCGCTGCTCCAGCCAGCGCTTGAGGGCATCGAGGCCACCGATATCGGCAGGGGTGGCCTCACTGGGGCAGAACTCCAGCAGCTCGCTGCGGGCCACGGCCTGGCGCTTCTCCTCCAGCACCTCCTCGAGATCCTCCAGGCCCAGCTGGCCGCGGCTGGCCAGGGCCCGTGCCGCCAGCTGGCGGATGCGCTGCTCGCTCAGGCCGCTGCAGCTCAGGCTGAGTTGCTCAAGAAGGCTTGGCTCGAGCTTCTGGCTGCAGGCCTGGGCGATGCTCTGCAGCAGTGCCTGGATCTCCCCCTGATCGGGCAGGGGCAGATCCAGCAGGCTGATGCACTCCTCCAGCTCCCGCGGCAGCGTCCAGTCCGCGGCGGTGATCACCACGGTGTGGGGGCTCAGGCGCAGGCTGCCGGCGAGGTTGCGCAGCTTGCGGCAGATGCTGGCGTCGTCGGCGAAACGGTGGAAATCGTGCAGCACCAGGATCGCCGGCTGCTCACGGCTGAGGCTGCTGAGGCTGTCGAGGGCCGCCAGGGGATTGCGGGCCGCTTCGCCGTCGCGGCCGGGCCAGCCGCTCAGACCGCTGATGAAGTCCCAGCGGGCGAGGCTGCGGTTGCCCAGGCGGCGGGCCGCTGCCGCCAGCAACGTGGCGCAGCGCTCCTCCTCCTGGCTGCGGATCCAGAGGATCGGGGTGCGGGCGCGGATCAGCAGATCGAGGTGGTCGGCCCAGGCCTGGCTCATGGCTGCTGCAGGTTGCGCAGGGCGCCCCAGCGGGGATCGATGGCGCCGCCGGTGCCAGTGCTGAGATCGGGGCCCGGGCACTCCGCGCCGCAGCGGTTCACCAGGGGCAGCTGCAGGCTGAGCTGCTCGAACAGCCAGTGCTCGGGCTCGAAACTGCCGTTGGGGTCGATGCTTTCGCAAAGGTCATCGGCTTCGAGATCGAGCATTGAGCCCGCCTCGTCGGTGCTGCCGCCAGCCCCGAGCAGGGCCTCGGCCTCGATGCCGCTGCTGCGGGCCTGCTCTCCCAGCCACAGCAGCTCGTGGCTGCTGAAGCTCAGGGAATGGTTGAACTGCTGCAGGCAGCGGTCGCAGCAGAGGGTCACGATCGTGGTGGCTTCACCAGCCAGCTCGAGCACGTTGCCGCGGTGCACGGCGCTGAGCGATCCACGCACGGGCGTGAGGCTCTGGAGTTCGCTGAGGTGCTGATCCACCTGCCAGTGCCGGCCCTCAGCCAGAAGCCGCAGCTCCTGGATCGGCACGGGCCGGAGGTCGTCACCGCTGGTCATGGCTGATCGGGTTCAGCGGGTGGGAGCCAGATGGCTCACTTCTTGCCCTTGGGCTCGAAGGGCAACCGTTCGCTGCCACTCACCGTGGCGGTCACGGTTTTGGCATCGGCAGCCATCTGCTGATCAAGGATCGCCTGGAGGTTGTCCGGCAGGGCCTCGCGGGTGAGCAGGAAGGTCTGGGCGGCCTGGAAGATGTTGGCCACCACCATGTAGAGCAGCACCCCGGCCGGCAGCGGGAAGAACAGGAACATGCCGGTGATCATCACGGGCGTGATCTTGTTGGCCGTGGCCTGCTGCGGGTTGGCGGGCATACCCATGCCCGAGAGGATCTGGCTCGCGAACAGGCTGGCGCCGAAGGCGGCCACCAGGATGGCGATGTCCCAGTTGACGGCGCCGTCGGTGTAGAAGCCCACCTGGCCGAGGGCCTTGATGAACAGGAAGCCGCTGCGGGCCGCCAGGCCGGGGATCTTGGCTTCCACCACCGCATCACCCGGGGCGATGGCGTGAATGGTGCCGTTCTGGTCGACGCTCACCAGGCCTTCACCCTTGGTGACGCTCCAGGTGGGGTTGAAGCTGTCGCCGTTCTCCACGCCACCGAGCACCGAGGCGAAGCTGTCGCCCGTCTTGGTGTGCAGGCTCACGGTCTCCGTGTCGCCCACGCCCAGCTTGGTGCCCTTCTCCAGGCTGGCGATCACCGGGACATGGCTGGTGGCGGTGACGAAGATCGAATGGCTGGGGCTGTTGAAGGGCTTGGGCTCCACCGCAGCGATCTGCTCGGCGGGGAGAACCTTCAGGTTGACGGTGAAGGGCACATCCGCGAACGGTGAACCCCGCAGGGTGGCGAACAGCGCGAACAGGATCGGCATCTGCACCAGCAGGGGCAGGCAGCCCGATAGGGGACTGCCGAACTCCTTCATCAGGGAGCCCAGCTCCTCCTGTTGCTTCTGGGGGTTATTGGCGTACTTGGCCTTGATTTCAGCCTGGCGCTTCTGCATCACCGGCTGGGCGATGCGCATGCGGCGGGCGCTGCGGATCGAGCCGGCGCTCAGGGGGAACAGGGCCAGACGGATCACGACCGTCAGGGCGATGATCGCCAGGCCGTAGCTCGGCACCAATCCGTAGAAGAAGTCGAGGATCGGCAGCAGCAGGTTGTCGGAGATGTAGCCGATCACGGCGTGGTGGCGTCGAGGGGAAGGGTTGGTGCGGACAGTGTGTCAGGCGGGGCTGCTCAGGCGGCGGCGCTGCCACCGAACCCTGGCTTTGGAGCCGCTTTGGCAGCTGCGGCGGCCATGCGCTCGAGGATGTAGGCCTCGGCCTGTTTGTAGTGGGGCACGGCGCGCATCTCCAGCTTCGTGCCGTCGTTGAGCACCAGCACCATGTCGCCCCAGAAGCCGAGGCTGCGGGCCACGGAACGGACTTCGCGGATCTGGCTGTAGACCACCTGGCTGCGGTCGCGGCCCAGCCAGCCTCCGCTCACCTCCACCCGCCGGCTGGTGATGCGGAAGCGCAGCCACACGGCCCGCACGATCGCACCCACCGCGAAGGGGATGCCGATCAAGGTGAGGCCGAACAGCAGGTTGGTGATCAGGTCGCCCTTGGCGGGGCCTCCGGCATAGAAGACCTCCTCGTTGATCGAGGCGCCGGGTGCCACCGGTGGGGTGATGCCTGGGGGGGCTTTCGACTCAGCATTCATGGGGTCAGCCCTGCCTTGGCGAGGAGTTCCGAACATTCTCCCAGCAAGGCACCGGTCTCGGCTTCGGCGCTGCCGGGTTTGAGGGAGATCAGCAGCCAGCGGCCGCGGCTCTGCTCGCCCTGCTGGCGCAGCAGGCGGCCCAGGTGGTCGTGCAGCAGGCGACGCAGCCGATTGCGTTGCACCGATCGCTTGCTCACCTTGCTGCTCACCACCACGGCCAGCCGGTCGCTCTGCGGTGTGTGATCACGGGGATCGGGGCGCAGCAGAGTGGGTTCGGCCGGCAGCAGGCGCAGCACCATCCACTGGCCGTGCAGGCGCCGCCCTTTTTGATACAGGCGGTCGAACACAAAACGCCCCCGCAGCCGTTGATCCCGGGGAAGCACCATGGGGAAGGGCCTGCGGGAGCGCGTGCTGTGGGGGCGACGGGACGGCCTCGGTGGCTGTCGTTCTGCTGGTTGGCTGCTGATTGGAGCCAGGTTTGATCGGCTGGGATCAGACCGCCAGGCGGGCGCGGCCGCGCTTGCGGCGGGTGCGGATCACGCGGCGGCCGGTGTGGCTGCGCATGCGCACGCGAAAACCGGATACCCGCTTGCGCTTCCGGCTGGTTCCTTCAAGGGTCCGCTTGGTCATGGCTCCGGCTCGGCTGCGCCTTCAACGTCGATCCACCAACCTATCAGCCGGCTGGTGGCGCTCAGTTGTTGGGGGGATCGATCTGGATCAGCCAGCTGCCCAGATAGCCCGAGATCGGCACATCGCCGGGAGCCTGGGCCAGCGCATTGAACTGATACATGCCCACGTTGAACGGGTTGAACAGATTCATGTACACGCCGATGGTCTTGCCCACGGGAACTGGTGTCTCGGGGAAGATCTCGACGGCCGTGCTGTCCTTCGAAACCTCCACCACGGCAGGGATCACCTTCTCGCAGCGGGTGCGGGCGAGCATTCCACCTTCCTTCATGTAGCAGAGCTGCACGTTCTTGGGATCGATGTCCACATCGAAGCTCTTGGGGATTCCCACGGAGAGTTTGAGAATCGCGGTATTGCGGTCCTTCGGTTTCAGGATGAGGTAGTACTCCGATCGCTTCAGCCGCTGGGTTTCGGTCATGAAGAAGTAGAGCCTTCGGTAGTCGCGGCTGTTATCCCAGCGGAACTCCACCAGGCCGGGTGTGCCCTGGGCGCGGGCGCCGGGCGGGGCGGCGATGGGTGCCAGCAGGGGCGACAGGGCGGTGCCGATGCCGGCCAGGCCCAGGGCGGCGGCCACGGCGGTGCCGGTGGCGGCGCTGCGGTTGAGAGACCGGAAGAAAGACATGGAGGTGTGGGAGGAGGCGGCAGCCTGCGCGCGTAGGCCTGCTGAAATTCTCGGCAGGCTTGCCGCTGCACTCAGGGGGCAGTGGGCGGCCGGGCAGCTGGCAGATGTGACCAGGTGCGACTCAGTCTGCGCGATGAACCAGGTCTGGGCGTAGCCGCGCCGCTTCGCGCAGGTAGGCGTGGCAGACCGGCCGCCCCGGCTCCAGCCAGGCGTGGGCCAGCAGTCGGATGCAGCGCGGCAGGTCTCCCTGCACGGCCATCTGTTGGCAGTCCAGCAGGGCCACCGCATCCCAACCGGGGCGGCGCCGGGCGATGGCGGCGGGGAAGCAGGCATCCAGATCTGCTGTCACCGAGAAGGTGACGGAGAGAACCTGCTCGCCTTCCAGGCCGTTGCGCTGCACGAGCGCATCCAGCAGTTCGGCCACGGCCTCGGCGATCGCCTCGCAGGAGTTGGCGCTGACGGTGGTGGCCCCGCGCAGGGCCCGCAGCTGGAGGAGGTCGCTCATGGGCGATGCAGCCAGAGGGGTTGACCGCTCCAGGCCAGTTCCAGTCGCAGGCTCTCGCTCAGCTGGCCCAGCAGCGAACGCCCGGGGATGAAGCCGGGGATGCGCTTGCCCGGTTTGCCGAAGGTGATCGGGCGCGTCTTCTCGACGTCGAGCTCGGCCAGCTGGCAGGCGAGCCGGCGGGCGTCCTCCTCATCGCCCAGCGCGTCCACCAGCCCCAGCGTCTGTGCCTGGGCGCCGCTGAACACCCGGCCGTCGGCGAAGGCGCGCACCACCTCCTCGCTGAGGCCGCGGCCCTCGGCCACGGCCGCCACGAACTGGTCGTAACTGGAATCGATCAGGCTCTGCAGCAGCTCACGCTCCCCGTCCGTGAGGGCCCGATCCGGCGAAAGGATGTCTTTGTAGAGGCCGCTCTTCACGGTCTCGAACTGGATTCCGATCCGCTCCAGCAGCCGCGAGAGGTTGTTGCCGCGCAGGATCACGCCGATGGAGCCTGTGATCGTGCCTGGGTTGGCCACGATCTTCTCCGCCGCCACGCCCACATACACGCCGCCGGAGGCGGAGATGTTGCCGAAGCTCGCCACCACCCGGCAGCCCTTGGCGCGCAGGCGGCCGATGGCGGCGTGGATCTCCTGGCTGTCGCCAACGGTGCCGCCCGGGCTGTCGATCCGCAGCAGCAGCGCGGGGCACTCACGCTCTTCCACCTCGCGCAGCGCCTTGAGAACGCGGCTGCGGGTGCTGCCTGAAATCGGCCCTTCGATGGCGATGCGCGCCAGCTTGCGGCGGGACTTGCGGCGCCAGGGCCAGGCCATTGATGCACTGAGGAGTGGCTGGATCTTAAAAAGGTGGGCCAAGCCGGCTTGAACTGTGACGTGGCGCTGGCTGTTGATGCTGCTGCCCTTCGCGCTCTGGGGCACGGCGATGGCGGCCATGAAACCGCTGCTGGACGGGGCCGGCCCGCTCACCCTCGCCTGGCTGCGGCTGCTGCCGGCGGGGCTGGTGCTGCTGCTGGCGGCCTCGCTCTGGCGCGGCAGCGGCAGCCGGGGCTGGCGTGTGGATCGCCGCGACTGGGGCTGGTTGCTGCTGTTCGCGCTGGTGGATGCCACCGCCTTTCAGGGCCTGCTGGCGCGCGGGCTGGTGGGCACCGGTGCGGGGCTGGGGTCGGTGCTGATCGATTCGCAGCCCCTGGCGGTGGCCCTGCTGGCCCGCAGCCTCTTCGGTGATGCGATCAACCCGGTGGGCTGGTTCGGGCTGCTGCTGGGCCTGCTCGGCATCCTCTGCCTGGGCCTGCCGGCATCGCTGCTGCGGCACTGGTGGCTGATGGGCCCGTCGGTGCTCACGGAGCGGGCCTGGAGCCATGGCGAGCTGTGGATGCTGGCGGCGGCCCTGGCGATGGCCCTCGGCACCGTGATCAGCCGCTACGCCTGCCGCCACAGCGATCCGGTGGCGGTGACGGGGTGGCACATGCTGCTGGGCGCCTTGCCGCTGCTACTCGGATCGGCACTGGCTCCGCTTGTGGATCCGGCGGCACCGGCCTTCTGGCCCAGCTGGAGCGGCATCGACTGGGCGCTGATGGCCTACGCGGCTCTGTTCGGCAGTGCCCTGGCCTACGGATTGTTCTTCTGGTTCGCCAGCCAGGGGGATCTCACCAGCTTCACCTCGCTCACCTTCCTCACACCGGTGTTCGCCCTGCTCTGCGGCGTGGTGCTGCTGGGGGAAGGCCTGCGGCCGCTGCAGTGGTGCGGTGCCGCCCTCGCCCTGGTGAGCGTGCTGCTGATCAACAGGCGCGCTCAGCTCTGGCAGCCTCCGGCCAGTCTGCAGGGATCGGCTGAGGTGCTGCCATGAAGCTGCTGCTGGTGGCCACCCCGCTCGGCCCTCTCGGCAGCGGCCGCGGTGGCGGCGTGGAGCTCACCCTGACCGGCCTGGTGGCGGGATTGCTGCTCCGAGGCCACCAGCTCACGGTGCTGGCGGCCGAAGGGTCGCAGCTGCCGGCGGATTGCGCCGGCGCCGAGCTCTGGACCTGTGCCGGTGGGCCCCAGCCCAGTGCCCAGCATCAGGGCCGTGAGGCTCCCATCACCCTGCCGGCCGACGCCCTTCTGCCCCGCCTCTGGCGGCGGGTGCTGCAGGAGGGCCCTCCGGCGGGCTTCGATGCGGTGATCAACCTGGCCTACGACTGGCTGCCGCTCTGGCTCACGACCACGGCGCCGCTGCCCATCTTCCACCTGGTGAGCATGGGCTCGGTGAGCGATGCCATGGATGCGGTGATCACCGAGGTGGCGGCCTGGGATCAGCGGCGGCTGGCCTTCCACAGCCTGGCGCAGGCGGCGGACTTTGCTCTGCCGCAGCCGCCGGTGGTGGTGGGAAATGGCTTTGATCTGCTGGCCTATCGCTTCCGCGCTGATCCCGAGCCCCTGCTGGGCTGGGTGGGGCGAGTGGCGCCGGAGAAGGGGCTGGAGGATGCGGCGGCGGCGGCGGCACAGTTGGGGCTGCCCCTGGCGGTGTGGGGCCTGGTGGAGGACCCGGCCTATGCGGCGGCGGTGGCGGCCTCGGTGCCGGCGGGCACCCTCGACTGGCGCGGCTTCCTGCCCACGGCGGAGCTGCAGGCCCAGCTGGGTGCGTGCCGCGGGTTGCTCAACACCCCGAAGTGGAACGAGGCCTACGGCAACGTGGTGGTGGAGGCGATGGCCTGTGGCGTGCCGGTGGTGGCCTACCGCCGCGGCGGCCCCGGTGAACTGGTGCAGCCGGGCCTCAACGGCTTGCTGGTGGAGCCCGACGATGTGGCAGGCCTGGTGGCGGCGGTGGAGCGGGTGGGCAGCATCGATCGAGCGGCCTGTCGCCGTTGGGTGGAGGACAACGCCTCGCGGGCGGTGCTGGCGGAGCGGATTGAGGCGTGGCTGTGCGCGGGGCTCGGGCGATAAGGTCATCCCGCTGATGCCTGGCCCCGGTGCTGCCTGCTGACGCCACCGACACTCCGCTGATGCGCCCCGGTGGTTCGCCACTGCTGCGGCGCCCTGAGCGGCTGCTCCTGCTGGCGGTTCTGCTCCTCGGGCTGACCCTGTTCGTCTGGCAGCTGGGCCTCACCGGCCTTGTGGATGAGACGCCGCCTCTGTTTGCTGCCTCAGCCCGGGCCATGGCGGAGACGGGCGACTGGCTGACGCCGCGGGTCAACGGTCTGCCCCGCTACGACAAGCCGCCCCTGGTGTACTGGCTGATGGCGCTGGGTTACCTGCTGCCGGGTCAGGACAGCTGGAATCCACTCGGCACCTGGGCGGCACGGCTTCCCTCGGCCCTGAGCAGCGTCGGCTTGATGCTGCTGCTGTCGGCCACCCTGCTGCGCTGGCCGCAGCAGCAGCGGCCGCGGCTGTTGAGTGCCCTGGTGGCCCCCCTGGCCTTCGCGCTCTCGCCGCTGGTGCTGCTCTGGAGCCGCATCGCCGTCAGCGACGCCCTGTTCAGCGCACTGCTCTCGGCCAGCCTGCTGCTGTTGTGGCGCTGTTATGCCGCAGGCGGCCGCCGTTGGTGGCTTCCCTGGCTCGTGCTGGGGCTGGCCGTGCTGACCAAGGGGCCGGTGGCCGTGGTGCTGGCGGGCCTCACCCTGGCGCTGTTCGGGTGGCGCCTGTCTGATCTGCCTGGTCTGTTCAGGACCCTGCGTCCCTGGCCCGGCCTGCTGATCACCGCCCTGGTGGCGCTGCCCTGGTATGTGCTGGAACTGCTGGTGGAGGGGAAGCCCTTCTGGGACAGCTTCTTCGGCTACCACAACCTCCAGCGCTTCACCGGCGTGGTGAACAACCATCTGCAGCCCTGGTGGTTCTTCCTGCCGGTGCTGGTGGTGGCCTCGCTGCCGTTCACGCCGCTGCTGCTGGCGGGTCTGCTGGCGGCGCTGCGGCATTCCCGATCCGCGCACCCGGCTCCAGGGCAGTCCCTGCCCCTGTTCGCCGCCTGCTGGCTGCTGGCGGTGCTGCTGTTCTTCACGCTGGCGGCCACCAAGCTGCCGAGTTACTGGATTCCGGCAACTCCGGCGGCCGGACTGCTGATCGGCTGGGCGGCCCTCCACCCCAGGCTGCTGCGCGCCGGCCGGGCCGGGGCCGTGATCGTGGGCGCCACGCTGGCACTGCTGGCGCTGGTCAGCGCCGGCCTGGCCGCATCGCCGCGCTGGATTCCTTTGATCAGCGATCCGGAGCTGCCCACCCTGCCGGCGGAGCTGCTGGCCAGCGGCGCTGTGCTGCGGGCAGCGGCCTGCTTCAGCCTGGCGTTGCTGCTGGCGTTGGTGCTGGCCAGGGGGCCGGCGCAATGGCGGCCCTTCTGGCTGCTGGGATCCCAGCTCGCCCTGGTGCTGTTCGTGCTCACCGCCCTGCTGCCGATGGTTCGCCTGGGGGATCGGGTGCGGCAGCTGCCGGTGCGCCAGGTGGCCGCCGATGTGGTGAACCTGCGTCGCCCAGGCGAGCCCCTGGCGATGGTTGGCATCCTCAAGCCCTCGCTGCACTACTACACCCGCCAGGTGGTTCTCTACGAAGGGGTGCAGCCCAACGGCCCGCTCAACCTCAGCGATCGACTGCTGCGCGAGCAGCGCCGCGGATTCAGCCCCTCACCAGCCAGCCCCACGGCCACCCTGCTGCTGGTGATCGATGCGGGAACCGCCCAGCTTCCCCATTGGCGCGAGCTGCCTCATCAGGCCCTGGCCCGCCGCGGGCTCTACGCCCTCTGGCGCGTGAACCGCACCGACCTGGAAGCTCTTGGTGCGACGCTCCGGCGCCAGGGTGTTCCCGCCGCCGACTGGCAGCGGCCGCGGCCGGAGCGCTACTGAGGCTCGCTGGGGGTTCCCATCGCCACGCCGTTGTCCATCCGTTCGCGCTGGCAGAAGCTGCAGTGCCCCCAGCGCTGCAGTTCGCCCGCCGGGGAGGGTCGCCGGCAGCTGGGGCAGCTGGTCATGCCGTGCACATCCACCCGGCTGGGGTGAAGGGCCCAGCTGCCCGCCTCCTGCTGCGAGCCCGGCGGCGGCAGCTCGCCGGGGTGGTGCTGCTGGATCTGGATCTCCTGCACCGCAAAGCCCGCCCCCTGCAGCGCCCCCAGCAGCTGGTGGCGGTTGAAGCGCAGTGCCTGCAGCCACTGGGGATGGCTAGCCCCCACGGTGAGGCGCCGCCCCTGCAGGCGCAGCGGACGGCAGTGCTGGGCCAGCTGCGGGCCGGCGATCCGCGGCCAGGCCTGCCAGAGCGCGGCCAGGTGGCCATCGTTCCGCCAGTGGTGCTGCAGCTCCGTGAGCACCGCGGCCAGGCCCTGGGCTGGCCGCGGCGGCGGCGGCAGCAGCAGGGTCACCTCACCCTGCCGCCGGCTCTGGTTGCGGGGTGCAATCGCCATCGTGCGATGACCGTAGGGGATGTGCGGCAATCCCGCTGCCTGGATGCGGCGACTCTGGCTAGCCTCTGACCCTGCCCCACCCTCGATCCATTCCTCTGATCCATGGGCTTCTTTGATCGTCTCAGCCGCCTGATCCGCGCCAACGCCAACGCGGCGGTCGGGGCGATGGAAGATCCCGGCAAGATTCTCGACCAGTCGGTGGCTGACATGCAGGCCGACCTGGTGAAGCTGCGCCAGGCGGTCGCCACCGCCATCGCCAGCCAGAAGCGCATTCAGAACCAGGCGGAGCAGGCCGAGGCCCAGGCCGCCACCTGGTACGAGCGGGCTGAACTGGCCCTCAAGAAGGGGGAGGAGGATCTGGCCCGCGAGGCACTCGGCCGCCGCAAGACCTGCACCGACACCGCCACTGCGCTGCGCACGCAGCTGCAGAGCCAGGCCGGTCAGGTGGACCAGCTCAAGAAGAGCCTGGTGCAGCTCGAAAGCAAGATCGCCGAGGCCAAGACCAAGAAGGACATGCTCAAGGCGCGGGCTCAGGCGGCCCAGGCCCAGGAGCAGCTGCAGAGCGCCGTTGGCAGCCTCGGCACCAACTCCTCGATGGCCGCCTTCGAGCAGATGGAGGAGAAGGTGCAGGCCCTCGAGGCCCGCAGCCAGGCAGCCGCGGAGCTGGCCGGCTCGGATCTTGAAAGCCAGTTCGCCGCCCTGGAGGCATCTCCGGATGTGGATGACGAACTTGCCGCTCTCAAGGGCCGGCTGGCCGGCACCAGCGTGGCCGGCAGCCTGCCCGCCGCCAGCGGCGTTGTTGAGCCTGTGAAGGTGGAGGCGGTCCAGGTGGAGCCGGTGGACGCCGAACTGGAGGAGCTGAAGCGCTCGATCGACAAGCTCTGAGCCATGCCGCCCGTCAGGGCCGATCCATACAATCCCTTTCACCCAGCCCCTTTCCGCCGTGTCCGCCGACGTCTCCGTCGCCCAGCTCACCGACGCCACCTTTCAGGCCGAGGTGCTTGAGGCGGCCACGCCGGTGCTGGTGGATGTGTGGGCCGCCTGGTGCGGCCCCTGCAGGCTGATGGCACCGCTGATGGACTGGGCCGCCCGCGAGTACGCCGGTCGCCTGGTGGTGGGAAAGCTGGAGGCGGATGCCAACCCCGTCAGCCGCGACAGCCTCGGCATTCAGGGTCTGCCCGCCCTGCTCGTGTTCCGTAACGGCGAGGAGCTGGCCCGCCACGAGGGCGCCATGGCTCAGCCGCAGCTCAAGGCGTTCCTGGATGCCCACCTCTGATCAGCCCGGGGCAGATCCGGCGGCCGGTGTGTTCCGGCTGTCGGACCGGGTTCAGCGCCTCGGCAGCGGTGTGTTCGCCCGCAACGACGGGCGCAAGCTGCGCTACCGGCAGGCGCTTGCCGATGCCGAGCCCTGGCAGAGCCTGTCGCCCCTGCTGGATCTCTCGCTCGGCTCCACCGACCTGCAGCCGCCGCCGCAGGCGATCGAAGCGATCCGCAGCCAGCTGGGCCAGCCCGCCAGTGCTGCCTACTGCCTGCACGGCGCCACCCTGCCCCTGCGTGAGGCGGTGGCGGCCTGGGCTGCCCGTCGCTTCGACGTGGCGGTGGATCCTGAGCGGGAGGTGCTGCTGCTGGTGGGTTCTCAGGAGGGCACGGCCCATCTGCCCCTGGCGGTGCTGAACCCGGGCGATCAGGCTCTGCTGCTCGATCCCTACTACCCCTCCCATCTGGGTGGCCTGCATCTGGCCTCGGCCCGGCCCCGCTTCCTGCCCCTGGTGGCCGAGCAGGGCTTCGCGCCCGATTTCGATCAGATCAGCCCCAGCCAGTGGGACGATCTGCGCCTGATGGTGCTGGGCTTTCCCCACAATCCCACCGCCACCACCGGTTCGCAGGCCTGGGTGGATGCGGCCGCCGAGCGGGCCGTGCGCCATGGCGTCGTGTTCGCCCACGACAACCCCTACGTGGATCTGGCCCTGGAGGGGGAGGCGCCGGCGCTGCTGCGCTCGCCCCACTGGCGGCGCTGCGGCATCGAGTTCTTCTCCTTCTCCAAGGGCTGGTGCCTGGGGGGCTACCGCCTGGCCTTCGCCATCGGCGCCGAACCGTTGATCACCGCCCTGCGCCAGGTGAAGGGGGTGGTGGATTTCAACCAGTCCGTGGCGCTGCAGGCCGGTGCGATCGCCGCCCTGGAGCAGACGCCCGACTGGGCTCAGACCCTCCTGCCGGTGTACCGCGACCGCCGTGACCGCATGGCGGCGGCCCTCGAGGCGACCGGCTGGCCGGTGCAACGGCCGTCGATGGCCCTGTATCTCTGGCTGCGCCTGCCGCAGCAGGCGGCTGCGCTCGGCCTTGACTCGGAAACCTTCTGCGCCCGGCTGCTGGAGGCCACCGGTGTCTGCCTGACGCCCGGCAACGGCTTCGGCGCCGGTGGCGAGGGCTATGCCCGCCTGGCCCTGGTGCATCCCAGCGCGGAGCTGGAGGCTGGTGCCGCCCGCATCGGCCGCTGGCTGACCCAACTGTGAGCGTCGGCCCGGTCGCCGCGGCCCTGCGTGCCAGGCCACGCGGGCCGCAGCCACTGCCCTGGCGGCTGGTCTGGCAGCCGATCACGGCGAGCACTGAAGCAGATCTGGATCGCTTGCTGGAGCGGGGCCTCCGGCCGCCGTTGGCGGTGATCGCCCGCCGTCAGACCCGCGGCCACGGCCAGCAGGGTCGCCGCTGGCACTCTCCGGCGGGCGGCCTCTGGCTCAGTGCAGCCATCCCCTGGGCTGTGTCGGCGCCGGCCATTGCGGCCCAGGCCATCGCAGCGCCGGCCCTGGCGGTGAGCCTCGGTCTGTGCCTGCAGCTGGAGGGGCTTGGGCTGCAGCCACGCATCAAGTGGCCCAACGACCTGCTGCTCGAAGGCCGCAAGCTTGCCGGTGTGCTGCCGCGGCTGCGCTGGCGCGGCAGCACCCTGCTCGGCTGCCGTGTGGGCATCGGGATCAATGGCCTCAACCGGGTGCCGCCCGGGGCCATCGCCCTGGCTGAGGCGCTCCAGTCGGGCCCTGGGCGCCATCGGCATGGGCATGCCCAGCGCCCGCACCATCCCCAGGCCCGGCCGGAGCGCCTGGCGGCCCTGGCGCTGGGGGCGCTCGAGTGGGCGGTGGCGGCTTCGGGCCAGGCGGAACTGGTGCGCCGGCAGGCGGAGCAGCGCCTCTGGCGGGTCGGCAGCCACTGGCATGCGGGCCGTGCCTGGCAGGTGGATGGCCTGGCGCTCGATGGTGCCCTGCGGCTGCGCTGTGACGAGACGCTGGTGGAGCTTCGCCGCGATTTCTAGAGTGCTGCTGTTGTTGCAACGCCCGCGGCGGCTCGTCTTGTCACGCCTCCCCCTGTTCAGCCTCCTGGTGGCCGCTGTGCCTGTGCTGGGGGGAGGTCTGGCCTGGGCCCAGCTCCAGACGGAGGGGGCCGCGGACCCGCTGGCGCCACAGCCTGTCCTCCCGACTCCGGCAGCGGCACCTGCGCCCGTGTCCCCGGCGCCGCTGCCTCAAGCCCGGCCCGGCGGCGCTGTTGTGCCCTCCGCGCAGGCGCCCCTGCGGCCGGATCCGCAGCAGCTGGGGGCGCCGCCGCCGCCGCGGCGCTTCGATCAGTCGCTCGATGAGCTGGTGCGTCAGGGGGTGGTCACCCCCACGGAGCGCAGCCTGATCCGCGGCGGTGCGGCAGGTGGCCTGGCGCCCCTCGATGTGGGGGCATTCCAGAAGGCTTGCCGCAGCGGCGCCCTCTCCAGCCAGGAGTGCCGTGGTGGTCTGGCGATCCGCTGGGGCCGCCGCGGCGGGCAGGGCGCCGCCGCTGGTGAGGCTGCTCTGCTCCCCGGTGCGGACGGCGGGCGTCTCGGTGCCGATGGCATGCCGCTGCCGCCGCTCACGGTGCCGGTGTCCGCCCTGCTCGCCGGGAATGGCGGCAGCTTCAACCTGGCCAGCGTGTTCCGGGTCACGCCCCGGCCTGCGCCCCTGCTTGGCAACGGCAACCGACGCCTGCTGCTGCCGATCATCGGCGCGGCGGTGCCCACCAGTGGTTTCGGTTGGCGCCTCCACCCCCTGCTCGGGATCTGGCGCCTGCATGCCGGCGAGGATCTGGCGGCGCCGGAGGGAACGCCCGTGGTGGCGGCCCTCTCCGGCCGGGTCGTGAGCAGCGGTCTTGCCGGCGGATATGGCCTGGCGGTGGAGTTGGAGCATCAGCGGCCGCTGCGGCGCACCCTCTATGGCCACCTCTCCGAGCTCTACGTGAAGCCCGGTGAGTGGGTGCGCCAGGGCGAGGTGGTGGGCCGTGTTGGCAGCACGGGACTGAGCACCGGCCCCCACCTTCACTTCGAGCTGCGGCAGCCTGCTGATGGGGGCTGGGTGGCGATGGATCCTGGCGATCTGGATCCCGGCTCTCAGCTCAAGGGCAGCGATGCGATCGCCCTGCTGATGGGTCAGCTGCTGGCCAGCCTGGAGCGACCAGCCAGCCCTGAACGCCCCCGCGGCTAGAGCTGGGAGCCGGCGCCGCTGTCCACCAGGCGGCCGTCGTGGAAGTGCACGATCCGCTCGGCCCGTTCAGCCACGTTGTGCTCGTGGGTGACCAGCAGGATCGTCATGCCCTGGTCGCGGTGCAGTTCATCGAACAGATCCAGCACTTCGCTGGTGGTGCGGGAATCAAGCGCTCCGGTTGGCTCATCCGCCAGCAGCAGCTTGGGCTGGTTGATGATCGCGCGTGCCACCGCCACCCGCTGCTGCTGGCCACCGGAGAGCTGATTCGGCCGGTTTTGCATGCGGTCTGCCAGGCCAACACGCTTCAGGGCTGCCTGGGCGCGCTCCTGACGCTCGGCCGGAGAAACCCCGGCGTAGACCATCGGTAGCATCACGTTTTCCAGGGCGGTGAGCTCCTGCAGCAGGTGGAACTGCTGGAACACGAAGCCCAGCTCCCGGTTGCGCAGATCGGCCAGCTGGTCGTCGCTGAGGTTCTCAACCGCTGTGCCGTTGAGCAGGTAGCTGCCGCAGCTGGGGCGATCGAGGCAGCCCAGGATGTTCATCGCCGTGCTCTTGCCAGAACCGGAGGTGCCCATCACCGCCAAGTATTCACCCTGACGCACGCTGATGCAGAGATCGTTGAGGGCACTGACGGCAGCCTCACCGCTGCCGTAAACCTTGAAGACATGGTCCAGAACTGCGACCTGGGGTGCTGAGGAACCCAGAGCTGATGAAGCTGAGGACTCTGCTGGTGGGGTCGTAGCGGCGGCCATTCAGCCGACCGGTGCGGTGGTGAGTGTGGCCAGGGCCTTCTGAAGCATCGGTGTACCGGCCACGGCACCACTGGCCCAGTTGAACAGAGGGTTGGACAGGATGCCGCCGATAGCGGTCACCACCACGCACGACACGAGAGCAGCACGCAGCGGCGGCAGACCGGCCACATTCCAGGTGAGTGCGGGATACGACTTCACCACATCGGAAGCTTCGTGGGGCTCCTTCACCACCATCATCTTGATCACCGAGATGTAGTAGTAGATCGACACCACCGAGGTCAGCAGGCCCACCACCACCAGCAGGTACTGGTGATCGGCCCAGCCGGCGAAGAAGAGGTAGATCTTGCCGAAGAAGCCGAGCATCGGCGGGATTCCGCCGAGAGAGAGAAGGCAAAGGCTGAGGCCGAGTGTGATCAGAGGATCCTTCTGATAGAGACCGGCATAGTCGGAGATCCTGTCGCTGCCGGTACGCAGAGAGAAGAGAATGATGCAGGCGAACGCGCCCAGGTTCATGAACAGGTACGCCGCCATGTACAGCACCATGGCGGCGTAGCCGTCCTCAGTGCCGCACACCAGGCCGATCATCACGAAGCCGGCCTGGCCGATCGAGCTGTAGGCC
>Ga0310334_100093_pt1 | contig 27937 bp, 24 predicted proteins | sample LakMicMIDCLREDC7_FD_195548 | JGI IMG/M metagenome (GOLD analysis project Ga0310334, IMG submission 195548) | Enriched freshwater cyanobacterial communities from Lake Michigan, Michigan, United States - MI23.DCL.RED.C7 (v2) (version 2) | ecosystem: Environmental > Aquatic > Freshwater > Lake...
CCGGCCCGTTGGGTCGGTGGGGCGCCCTGCGGGCCGGTGCTGGTGGTGATCACCCGGTCATACCAATTGTGGTAGTGCGTGATTTGGCCATCAACGCCATAAAAGTTGCCCAGGCCGTAGCGCAGGTGGCCCAGTTCTTCAGTCCAGAGCGTGGTGTCCGGATCCGGCGTGAAGAAGGCTTCCGGTTCGGCATTGGAGGCATAGACATTCATCGGATGCCACTGGAAACCGCGTTCGGCCAGACGGGTGGGAATGTTGTGGGTCACGTGACCGCCCGAGAAATCAAATTCGCGCCTGGGCACGGGAATGCGAAGGCGCCGCTTCCAGACGACCCTGCGGGACTGGCGCAGCCCCTTGGTGGTGAAAAGCAGAAAGGAACTCTCGGGCATGCCCGCTCCAAAGGGGCGGGTGAGCGGGCCGCAACCGATGTCCTCGGGTGAGATCAGCACCGTGTTTCCGGTGAGTTTGGCCGTGCAGCGCTGCAACCAGTCCGAGGCCAGCAGGATCACATCGGCATGGAGCAACAGGGTGTAGGTCCCGCGGGAACGTCTCACCAATTCCTGCAGGGCTTCCGGCTGGGTGCAACGGCGAATCAGAACTTCGGCGCCATGGTCGCGGGCGATCGCAGCGGAGGCATCGCTGGAGTCGTTATCCAGAACGCAGATGTGAACGCGAGCAGAACCGGTGGTGCGGCGCAGCGATTCAAGACAGTGGGGCAGGAAGAGCGCGCTGTTCCAGCTCGTGATACCAACGTAGAGATCGGGGTCGGTCATCGCCCTGGATTGGCTGGGTTAGGAAAAAGGGAGAGCCGCTTCAACAGCCGAACAGGCAGGCTGCTATGGATGCGATTGAGGTACTCGTCTTTTTCGCCGCGTTGAACAACGAGTTCGGCCACCTGCTCACGCAGTGATGCAAAAGCACCGTTTTTGGCATAAACATAGGCCAGCTCTTCACTGGCTTTTTTCCGTTGCTTCACGGTTTTAGCCTCCGGATAATAGCGCAACACCGCCAGTTTTTCATTGATCATGGCAGCTCTTGTCCTGCTGGAGAAGCGAAACCAGAGGTCGTAATCCATGAGGAGGTGCAACTGCTCATCAACGCCACCAACACGCTGCCAAAGGCCCTTGGTCCAGAAGCAACACTGCTGCATGACCCACTGATCATTCTTCCAGTTCAACATGGTCGTCTCGTCCATCGCCAAGGGCGGAATGTGGCGGAGAAAGCGATGGTCAAGGCTGATCACATCGCCGGCTCCCACCACGAATTCCAGATTGGAATCGGCCTGAAAAGAGGCGGCCACGCGCCAAAGGGCACCGGGCAGGAGATAGTCATCGGAATTCAACCAGAAGAAGATATCGCCGCTGGCTTGGGCAAATCCTTTGTTGATCGCGTCCGATTGCCCCTTGTCCGGTCCCGGCAGCACGGCGTTCAGATGCTCCCGGTAGCGGTTCAGGACGGAGGCAGTGGCGTCACTGCTGCCGCCATCGGCCACGATGATCTCAAGGTTGGGATAATTCTGATGGATCAGAGAAAGCAGCGTGTCCTCGATCGTTTCAGCTTGGTTCAGGGTTGGGATCACCACCGAGAAGCGCGGAGCTGATTCAGCCAAACGGCCGGATGTTGCCGGATCGGCATGGTCGAGGTTGTCCCAGCCGTAGAGGTGGGCGCAGGGATGAAGGGGGGACATGGCCGCATTCATGATGCCGCCCTCTTCGCCAGCACTTCTTTCCAGTGCGCCATGGTCAGGAGGAAAGCGAGGCTGCGGGTGCGGTCTGATCCTGCCCTGTGCTGGTGAAGGATCTCGTTCACCGTGGCCGGATCCACCAGGTCCTCCAGCAGATCGAGTCTGGAGGTCAGGCTCTCCTGCAGGGCCCTTTCCCTGTACCAACCGCTGCTGCGGTCGTAGGTGATATAGGGGGTTCGACGCATCAGGGGCGTCCAGTACAGGGGAGGTGCTTTGGCAAGCATCCGTTGGGGCTGGAAGCCATTCTCTTCAGAGAAATCTAGCAATTCAGGCAGGTTTTTTTGAATCGCAAAACGGTGCCAATTCGAACCTAGTTTCCAGCCCGCTGGCAGGTTCCAAATCGCCTGCAGCCACTCTCGGTTGTGGAAGGGCGAGCGCCACTGGCTGGAGGCCTGGTACATCGCGATGCCATTGGCATAAAAATTGGGGACGCGCTGTTCGAAGTAGTAGCGGGTCAGGCCTGGTAGAAAGGAATCATGGCAGTAGTGCCGCAGTCTTGAAGCTCTGGAGGCAATGCCGGTCTCCCCTAGCTGGGCCGCAAACTGGGGCGCAAGACCGGGCAACTCGTGCGGTAAAAAGGTGGGATGGCGATGCAGCTTCAGTCCCCAGAAACGGTTGAGAGCTGGAACTGGGAATCGATCGCCTAAGCGTCCGAGTTTGCCTCGATCAAAATAATAGGAGCGCGCGAATTCACCCAGCGTTCCAACGAAGAAGGAGCTTGTGCTGGGTATTTTTGCCTTGAGTGGATAGAGATAGGTGTGCCAATGCCACGCTGTCTTGGTGCCGTTGGTCAGGCTGGAGACTTCAGGGGCGTGGGTGAGGAAATCATCAAGCTCGATCCGCACCAGGTCATGCTGCAGTCCAAATCGTTTGGCGATGGCGCGAGCTACGGCGACATCGGAGCATTCGTCGGTGCCCATCGTGATCAGATGGGGTTTGATGCCTTGCTTGAGCATCGAACTCAGGATCACCCTGGAATCGAAGCCTCCTGAGAGGGAGAGATAGGGCTGCTCCCCTGCCAGCCGGGCAACCTCGGCGTTGAGGGCCCGGATCGCCCCTTCTGGATCGGGTGATTCAACACCCAGGCTTTCGATGGCCGAGCGGGTGTGGCGCTTCAATTCACCATTGGCGACCTGCAGCACTGTGCCGGGTGGCACCCTGTGAATATCCGGATGCAGGGTGGCGTTGTCGGTAAGATTTTCTAGTTGGCACAGATCTCCGAGGGACTGCCAGTTCCAGCGCCAATCGAGTCCAGCCCGCGTGAGGATATCGACGATGCGGCGTCCGTGCACAAAGCTAGATCGATGCTTGCCAGCCTGGGTATAGAAATAGTGCATCGCCCCGACCGGAGAGGTGATGATTGTGCACAGCTGACGATCCTCAAAGACCAGTGTGTATTCACCGCGCAGATTGCGAAGTCTCTCAAAGTCTCCTTGTTGGGCAAGTTTCAGGAGGTCTGTTGGATCAAGATCGCAGTATCCATGGACCTTGACCTGGGTTGCCTCCGATCCGGTGCCTTGGTGGGATTGGTGATGCCCGGAGAAGACCATGTGCGCAGTGAGAATCTGGTTAAGAGCGAAAGTTCCCTTGCCCCAGCGGCATGGGTCCTGAAGCGGGTGGTGCGGTATGCCGCAAATCAGCTGATTGTCGGGGATCGTCCTTGCATCAGCCTCGCAGGTCGTCGTCAACTGCTCCCATCTCACCCTTTTTACGACGGATCCCTCCGGATCCTTCCGCTTGTGGCCAAAGTTGGAAGTTGCCAGCCCTCCAGGCTCAGACCCCCCCATGGCTGGTAAGACAACCCCTGCAGGGCGCTGCTGGCCATGGGTTGGGATTCTGCTCAGCAGTGGGCTGCTGCTGGGCCTGGCCCGGCAGAATCCGCCCGACCCGGCGATGCATGTCGATGATGGTGGGTTGAGTGGTCCCCTGGATGCTCGCCATGTCGCCGTGGTGATTAACAGCGAAGACCCCCTCAGCGAGGTGATCGGCACCCATTACCAACGCGTGCGCCGCATTCCTCCTGAGCAGGTGCTGCGGGTGCGCTTCCCCCCGCATCGGTCCAGTCTGGATCCAGGCCGCTTCCTGGCGATCCGGCGCCAGTTGCTCCGCAATACCCCATCCCGGGTTCAGGTTTATGCCCTGGCTTGGGCTGCGCCCTACCGCGTCGGCTGCCAATCGATTACCAGTGCCTTCAGCCTGGGGCTCCATCCTGGATGGTGCGCCGATGGCTGCTCGGTCACCAGGATCAGCCCCTATTTCGCCAGGGGAGAGGTGAGCCGACCCTGGGATGCCCTGCGCATCCGGCCCTCCATGTTGCTGGCCGCCACCAACGAAGCGGCAGGCCGCGCCTTGATCGACCGTGGCGCCCTCGCCGATGGATCGGCGCCAAAGGGAACCATCTACTTGCTGAGCACCAGCGATTACAAGCGAAATTCCCGCCTGCCGCAATTCAAGAGGGCCGTCCAGCTCAGCCGATCGGACCTGCGGGTCGTCTTGCTGCGTCAGGATCGGTTGGAGGGGGCCCCCGATGTGCTGGGCTACTTCACGGGCTTGGCCTTCGTACCGGCGATCGACACAAACCACTACCTGCCGGGTGCCATCGCCGACCATCTCACGTCGCTCGGGGGCCAGCTCACCGACAGCCCCCAAATGAGTGCGCTGCGGTGGCTTGAGGCGGGGGCCACCGCCAGCTATGGCACCGTGGTGGAGCCTTGCAATTTCCCGGCCAAGTTCCCGGATCCTGGCTTGGCGCTGAGCTATTACCGGCGTGGAGACACTCTGATCGAGGCCTACTGGCGCAGTGTTGCGATGCCTGGCCAGGGAGTGTTTATCGGCGAACCTCTGGCCCGTCCCTGGCCGAATGGCCAGGGTTCGGTTCTCAGGAGAAATGACGCCGCTGGTGCCAGTTCCAAGCGTGTTCGATGATCACGCTCAGGTCGGGATAGCGGGGCCGCCATCCCAGCTCATCACGGGCCCGGGTGGCGCTGGCCACGAGTTGGGCAGGATCGCCCTCCCGGCGTCGGGCCACGTGGGCTAACAGGCCCCTGCCGGTCACAGCCTTGGCGGCTTCGATCACCTCCTGCACCGAGTAGCCCGTGCCGTTACCCAGGTTGTAGATCAGCGGCTCTCGCTGGGCTTCCTGCCGCTCCTTGAGCCGCAGGAGCCGTTCAAGTCCGAGCACGTGCGCATCGGCCAGATCGCTGACGTGGATGTAGTCACGGATGCAGGTTCCATCAGGGGTCGGGTAATCATCCCCGAAGATCTGCAGGTAGGGTTCGCGGCCGCTCATCACATCCAGCACCCTAGGAATCAGGTGGGTCTCGGGGTCGTGGTCCTCGCCGAGGTCACCATCCGGGTCGGCACCGGCCGCATTGAAATAGCGGAAGATCACGCAGGGCAAACCATAAGCGCGGCTGAAGTCGCGCAGCAGATGTTCCACCATCCATTTGCTGCGGCCGTAGGGATTAATCGGCGCCTGGGGGTGGTCTTCCGTCATCGGGATCGCCTGGGGCGGTCCGTAGGTGGCGCAGGTGGAGGAGAACACGATCGGGATCGGTTCCTCCACGGCCACAAGCGTTTCCAGCAGGGTGAGGGTGTCTCCCAGATTGTTGCGGTAGTACTTGGCGGGGTCACTCACCGATTCACCCACGTAGGCGTAGGCCGCGAAGTGGAGAACGGCTTCGATCGGCTTCGCTTCGAAGGGGGTGCCGATCAGTTCGGGATGCTGGCCCCGCAGCAGCGGTTCGATCAGCTGGCGGTCACCCACCTGGCCATTGATCAGGGGAATCCCCAGGGACTGCTTCACGATGTCGGCGTGGCCGTACACCAGGTTGTCGAGCACAACGGGTTGGTGGCCGGAGCGGCTCAGGGCGCGGACGGCATGGCTGCCGATGTAGCCCGCACCTCCGGTGACAAGAACTCTCACAGCCGTACCTCCAGACCACTGGCTTGACGTTGACCGTAGTCGCTAACTGTCGCCCGCAACCCTTCTTCAAGCGGAATCGTGGCGGTCCATCCCAGGGCCTTGAGGCGACCCACATCCAGCAGTTTGCGGGGGGTTCCATCCGGCTTGGAAGTATCCCATTCCAGGCTGCCGCGGTAGCCCACGGCATCAGCCACGAGGCCGGCCAGGTCACGGATGGGCAGATCGGTGCCCGTCCCCACGTTGAGGAACTGCAGATCGTCCGCAGCCGGCTGCCAGTGTTCCAGGCAGAACACGGCGGCGGCGGCCAGATCATCCACATGGAGAAATTCTCGCCGCGGAGTCCCGGTTCCCCAGCAGGTCACCGAGGGCAGGCCATCGCGGGCCGCCTCATGAAAGCGGCGGATCAACGCCGGCAACACATGACTATTGGTGGGGTGATAGTTATCGCCCGGACCATAGAGATTGGTGGGCATCAGGCTGATCGCATCAAAGTCATATTGCTGCCGAAGGGCGCGACACAACTGAATCCCGGTGATCTTGGCGATTGCATACCATTCGTTGGTGGGCTCCAGGGCTCCGGTCAGGAGGGATTCCTCCTGAATCGGTTGGGGTGCAAACTTGGGATAGATGCAACTACTGCCCAGAAACAACAGCCTTTTGGCACCGCAGCGCCAGGCGCTTTCGATCACGTTGTTTTGGATCTTCAGGTTGTCCAGAAGAAAATCGGCTGGGTAGGTGGCGTTGGCCTGAATGCCCCCAACCTTGGCAGCTGCCAGCACAACCACATCGGGTCGTTCGCTCTCCATCCAGGCTGCCGTTGCTCCCGAATCACGAAGATCGAGTTCATGATGGGTAACGGTGAGCAGACGGGAGTAACCCGTTTCGTTGAGGCGCCTCACGATGGCGGATCCGGCCATGCCGCGGTGGCCGGCCACGAAGATTGTGTGGCCGTGATCAATCAAGCTGCTCATGATTGAACAACGCTGACCTGGGGTGGATTTTCCATCGATCCCACCACCTTGAATCCCTCTCGCAGCAGTAGCGCTTCCTTCGCTGCTTCCTCTCGGTCGGCCTGCACCATCTCCTGCACCAGTTCCTCGAGGGTGGTGGTTGGGGTCCAGCCCAGTCTTTCCCTAGCGCGGGTTGGATCGCCGAGCAGGGTTTCCACTTCGGCCGGCCGGAAGTAACGCTGATCGATCCTCACCACCATGGCGCCGGTGTCGGCGCGACATCCGGTTTCGTCCACCCCTTCGCCGCTCCACTGGATGCCCCCCCAGCCCAACTCGGCAGCGGTTAATTCGATGAAGCGTCGCACCGTTTCCTGCCGTCCTGTGGCGATCACAAAATCTTCTGGTTTGTCCTGCTGAAGCATGCGCCACTGCATCTCGACATAATCACGGGCGTGGCCCCAGTCCCTCAGGGAATCAAGGTTGCCCATGTAGAGGCATTGCTCGAGGCCAGCGTCAATGCGGGCGAGGCCCCGAGTGATCTTCCGGGTGACAAAGGTTTCACCGCGGCGGGGACTTTCGTGGTTGAATAAAATTCCATTGCAGGCGTACATTCCATAGGATTCGCGATAGTTAATCGTAATCCAGTAGGCGTAGAGTTTGGCGACGCCATAGGGACTTCTCGGGTAGAACGGTGTCGTTTCTTTCTGGGGTATTTCTTGGACTAGTCCATAGAGTTCGGACGTGGAGGCTTGATAGATCCTGGTTTTGTCGATGAGGCCTAAAATACGCACGGCCTCCAAGACTCTAAGGGTGCCGAGAGCATCTGAATTGGCCGTATACTCCGGACTTTCAAAGCTCACGGCAACGTGGCTTTGGGCGCCCAAATTATAAATTTCATCCGGCTGTACTTGCTGGATGATCCGAATCAGATTGGTGGAATCGGTGAGGTCTCCATAGTGCAGCACCAGTCGAGGATCCTGCTCGTGGGGATCTTGATAGAGGTGGTCAATCCTATCGGTGTTGAAGCTGCTTGCCCGCCGCTTGATTCCGTGCACCACATAGCCCTTCTCGAGGAGCAATTCGGTGAGATAGCTGCCATCTTGCCCGGTGATGCCGGTGATCAATGCGGTCTTGGCCATGGAGTGGTTGTCGGCTCTCGCTGGATGGATTGAGATGGGTCGGTTTTAAGATTGCCTGCTCAGGCTGGGTTGCCAATCAGCACCCAGACAAAAAGCCTAACGCCCCTCTCAGGGAGGGACGCTAGGCAGTTGAAAATGGCGCTTGCCTCATCCTGAAGCATCAATGCCGCTGGATAAGCTCCCATCTTAAAAGGATTGGGCTAGAGCCATTCAAGCATGGGCCCCGGCATGGACGTTGGCTGATGCCGTGAGCTGCAAGGGGTCTGGCTCACGACACGGGGGGATGGTGGGCTGTTCAGTCGCGACGACCGCCGCCTTGGAGGGCGATGATGAGTCGCAGAACAAAGACGAAGAGATTGATGTAGGTGAGGTACATGCCGAGGGCGCCGGCAAGATATTGGTTGTCGTTGTAGGTGCGTGGCATCGTGTAGAAGTCCACGAAAGCCGCACCCACGAACAGAACGGTGCCGAGTCCGGCGATCAGCAGCTCGAAAGTTCCGCCGGCAAAGATTGCGGGAGCAAAGATGCTGCCCACAACTTGTACCAGCATCGCCACGATCAGGCCGAGAACTCCCAGGCCTACCGCCCCGGTGAGGGCCTGGCCCACGCTGTCGCTCATGCGACGTCCCATCACCGATGCGGCAATGAAGGTGATCCCGGTGGCCAGGGCCGCCGTGCCGACGGCTCCCACGCCCGCACTGGTGAGGGCATAGCTCACCAGGCCGCTGAGGGTGAATCCCGTGAGCAGGCTGTAGGAGGCGAGCAGGGGCAGGGCGGCGGCGTTCTCACCCTTGTTGGCCACGTTCTGGGCCACAAAGAAGAGAATGAAGTTGCCGATCAGGGCCACCCAGAACAGGGGCATGAACAGGGCTGCATTGCTGGCCATCAGGCCGAGGCCGCCCAGCACGCCTGCGGCGGTGAGCACCATGCCGCCCCCCACGTAAGGAAGGGCGCGATTGACCACATTGGGCCCCACAAGGCCGCTGACATTGGCCTCCCGGATGGCCTGTTGGAAATTGCTGCTGGCCGGCATGGCGGCAAGGAATCAAACTCACCACATCCTGCCAGCCAAATCGTTGGTGTGGTGGCTGGTCGGGTGCGGATCCCCCTATGGGCGATTCCTTAGACGTTGCCAGCTGGCCGGGTTGGTGAGCCTGGCCAGAGGCGGACTTCGAGCAAGGCCACGGCCGTGCCGATAGAGGATTCGGCGAAGCGCAGCAGGGCATTAAGTCCTGGATTCAGGGCCGGGTTCAGGCTGGCGGTCACCATGATTACAAGGACGGTAATCGCGGCGAGGCGGGCGTGACTTTGGATGTGCATCGCCGTGCAGATCAGCACGGTGACGAAGATGGTCACGGCCATGCCAAGAGGGTGGAAGGGTATCAACGTCAGATAAAGCGCACTGGTGATGGCCCCGATCGCTGATCCCAGCACCCTCTGCGATGCAGAAGATGCCGTATCTTCCTTACTGTTTTGGGTGACCACGATGGCGGAGATGGCTGACCATATCGCCCCAATCTTGGGAAGGTATCCAGGGAAGAGACTGGTGAAATGGAATCCGATTCCATAGGCCATCACAGCCGCCAGTGCGATCTGGGTAGGGAGTCGTAATCGTTCCGATCGTTTCATGGTCATGCTCGGTCTTGCGGCATCGCCAATCGTTTTTTCGCCGACCCGGCCAGCGATCGAGCATCCCGCCGTTCATAGGCTTGCACCAAGCGCTGCACGAGAGGATGGCGCACCACATCGGCATCATTAAAGCGACACAGGGCTATGCCTTCCACGCCGTTGAGCACTTCGGCAGCCTCAACGAGCCCACTGATCTGGCTGGGTGGCAAGTCGATCTGGGTGATGTCCCCGGTTACCACCATCCTGGAGTTCTCCCCTAGGCGGGTCAGCACCATCCGCATTTGGGCGCAACTGGTGTTCTGGGCCTCATCCACGATCACAAAGGCATCGGCCAGCGTCCGTCCCCGCATGTAGGCCAGGGGAGCGATCTCGATCACTCCCTTCTCGATCAGCCCGGTGGTGCGTTCCTGGCCTAGGAGCAGGTGGAGGGCGTCATAGAGGGGACGGAGGTAGGGATCAACCTTTTGCTGGAGATCTCCCGGCAGGAAGCCCAGTCGCTCTCCTGCCTCGACCGCGGGACGTGTCAGCACGATCCTTTCCACCCGACGTTCCTGCAGATGGCGCACCGCCTGAACCGTTGCCAGGAAGGTTTTACCCGTTCCGGCTGGACCAACTGCGAGGGTGAGGGCGTGGCGCTCGATCGCCTCCACGTAGGCCTTCTGCCGAAGCGTGCGGGGCCTCAGCAGGCGGCCATTCACCTGGGTGGCCAGCACGGTGGCGGTCTGCTGGGCGTGCGCTTCACTTTGACCGGTGTCAAGGGCATGGAGCGCGTTCTGCAGGTCCGCCCGACCCACGCTCTCCCCGCGTTCCCAGAGGGGGCGCAGCAGCTCAATCAGCCGGATGACCCGCTCGACACTGCCGCTGGCTCCATCCACAAAGAGATCATTGCCCCTGAGCACAAGGCGGCTACCCGTGAGCTCTTCAAGGCGCCGAAGGTTATCCTCCCCACGCCCCGCCAAGGAGAGGGCCGCCTCAATGGAGGGGAGGGGGAGGGTGGCGGCGGTTGGCTTCAGGCCTCGTCTTCTGCAGCCGTGGGGGCAGCCGCATCGGGCTCAACTTCTGCGGCAGCCGCAGCAGCAGCGGCTTCAGCGGCAGCCGCCTCAGCAGCTGCAGCCGCTTCGGCCTCAGCCTTTGCCTTGGCTTCCTCTTCAGCCTTTGCCTTGGCTTCCGCTTCAGCCTTTTTCGCAGCCGCCGCCGCAGCTTCGCGGGCGGCGGCCTGCTTCAGCTTGCCCACCACTTCGCCGGGACGCACCGTCTTGGTGAGCAGCCCGCCCTTCTCGAGAAGGGAGCGGACGCTGTCGGTGGGTTGGGCTCCCTGATCGAGGCGCGTGCGGATGGCCTCGGCATCGAGCCGGGTTTCCTTGGTGCGGGGGTTGTAGAAGCCCAGCTCTTCAAGGGGGCGACCATCACGGCGGGAGGTGCTGTTGGTGGCCACGAGGCGGAAACTCGCTTCCCGCTTCTTACCGAACCGCTTCAGGCGGAGCTTGATCATCGTGGCCTTGCCGAATGGTGTCCAAACGAAGAGCTTACCCCCTCGCGGTCCTCAAAGTTCCCCGAAGCCCTTGCGCTTCTTGGCGGGTTTCGGAGCCTTGCGCGGGGTCCCACCACCGCTGCCGCGGCTGGCCCCTCCTCCGGGACTCGGCATCCCCCCCATGCCTGGGAAGCCGCCCATGCCGGGGAAACCACCTCCCATCCCTGGAAATCCCCCCCCCATGCCCGGCATTCCTGGCATGCCGCCCCGGGTCATCTGCTGCATGAAGCCACGCATCTTCTGGAAGTCGGCGAGCACCTTGTCCATCTCCGCCGGACTGTGACCGCTGCCGGCAGCGATACGGCGCCGGCGGGAGGGCTGGGAGGCGAGTAGTTCGGGCTGGCGCCGTTCGGCTTCGGTCATCGAACCGATCATCGCTTCGATCTTCTTGAGCTGTTGCTCGCCCTGTTTGAGCATGCCGTCATCGATCTTGTTCATGCCGGGGATCATCTTCATCAACCCCCCCAGCGAGCCCATGCGCTTGATCAGCCGCATCTGCTGAAGAAAATCCGAGAAGTCGAAGCTGGCCTCCTGGAGCTTCTGCTGCATCTTGGCCACATCGGCCAGCTCCACTTCCTTGGTGGCCTTTTCCACCAGGGTGAGCACATCACCCATGCCGAGGATGCGGCTGGCCATGCGCTCGGGGTGGAAGGGCTGCAGGGCTTCCACCTTCTCGCCGGTGCCGATGAACTTGATCGGCGCGCCGCTCACCTTGCGGATTGAGAGGGCGGCGCCGCCCCTGGAATCGCCATCCAGTTTGGTGAGCACCGCCCCGGTGATGCCCACCTGTTCATGGAAGGCCCGCGTGAGGTCCGCCGCCTCCTGGCCGATCATGGAATCCACCACCAGCAGCACCTCATCGGGCTGGCAGGCTTGGCGGATCCGCACCATCTCCTCCATCATCACTGGATCGATCTGGAGGCGGCCGGCGGTGTCCACCAGCACGGTGTCGAACCCCTCCGCCTTCGCCCGTTCAATGCCGGCGGCGGCGATAGCCTCGGGGGTGGCTTCGGTGCCCAGGCTGAACACCTCCACCCCGATCTGACCCCCCAGGGTGCGGAGCTGCTCGATGGCGGCCGGGCGGTAGACATCGGCACCCACCATCAGAGCCCTGCGGCCCTGCTCCTTGAGGTGGAGGCCCAGCTTGGCGGTGGCGGTGGTCTTGCCGGCGCCCTGCAGGCCCGCCATCAGCACCACGGTGGGTTCTCCGGGGCGTCCCGCCGCCGCCAGGGGGGCATTGGCCCCCCCCATCGTTTCCACGAGCTGCTCATGCACCAGCTGAATGAACTTCTGGTCGGGACTGATGCCCCGCACCACTTCCGCACCGACCGCCTTGCGGCGCACCTCGTCGACGAAGTCCTTGACCACCGGCAGGCTCACGTCTGCCTCGAGCAGGGCGCGGCGCACCTCCTTGAGGGCCCCCTCCACGTTGGTCTCGGAGATCGTGGCCTGGCCCCTCAGCCCCTTGACCGCGTCCTCAAACCGTTGGGAAAGCTCGTCGAACATGGTCTGCAGCCAGGGAGGGTGGATCGGCGTTCAGCGGGCCGGACCGGACGCCGCCAGGCGCCAGGTGTCGCCATCCCGCCCGAATACATAAACATTGCGCAGGGTGGTGGCTTTGGTGTGGTTCACCTCCTTGCCGTTGCGGCGGGTGGTGTCGCTGTAGTTGAGATCCGCCACCACGGCGATGCGGTTGGTGCTGCGCTCCTGAATGCTGAGGCTGTTGATCCTGGCCTCGATGGCCTGGACCTGGCTGAGATTGCGGTCCCTCTGGCGCTCGGCTTTCAGGCGCTGGAGGGGTCCTTCCCGAGCGATCCGATCCAGGCCGGCTGGAGCGTCGCCCCCGGCCATCACGGCGGTTTTGGCCTGCAGCCAGTTCTCGAGTAGGGCGCGCATCTGAGTCTCATCCGGTTCCCGCGCGGTGAGGGGGGCAGCGCTGTTCCCGGCCGCAGGCAGCGGGGTGGCTGGGGTTGCCGGGGTAACCGGTGCCGGAGGCGCCCCGGCTGGCGCCGCTGGCGGCTTGGGCGCCGCAAGCGGCGGAGAGGCGGCGATGGGTGCCGGGCGTGTCCCTCGGGAGGACGGCTGGGGCGTCCGTCCGTGCAGGAGCCAGCTCCCGAGCATCAGCGCCATCCCCAGGCCGGCGACTACCGGGATGGGCCCCAAGCGGAAGAGAGGGGTTTGCCCAAGGGTATGCCGCAGTCCCCTGATTCCCCAGCCCAGGGGCACCTCCCCTTCGCCCGCGTCGCCCAGGGGTTGGGCCCTTCGCTGGCGCCGCCCACCGCCGAGGTCCCTTTTACTGCGGCCGGGTCGCAGCCATTCGTCGGTCGATTCGCCCTGGAAACCGGGTCCTTCCAGGGGCTGGTCGAACACCCCGAAGCCAGCGGATGGTGGGATCGGCACCAGCGGCGGCTCGCTAAACGCGAACTCCCCGGTCAGGCTCACGGCCGGGCCAGGGGGGGCGGTGGGCGCAAAGATGCGGCCCCGACGGCGGTCCTCCTGCTCGACCCAGGCCATCACATCGCGGTCACTGAAGTAGGCCTCGAGATCTGGATCGGCGTCCAGGTCGCGATAGCCCGGCAGCACATCTCGGCTCAGCCAGTCTCTGCACCAGGCGCACAGCCGCCCCAGGGGGTCGTCACTTTGTCGGGCTGCCCAGGCGGCGAGCTCGCCACCGGCGCCGCTCTCGAAGCGTTTCAGGGCCCCATCCACATCACCGAGCAGCAGCTCCAGGTTGGCCAGCAGCGGCTCGACGCCCGCCCGCCCGCTGGCGAGAAGCCTCTCCCGGGCTGACGCGATCTTTTCGGGCTTGCGCTGGGCAAAGCCCGAAGCTGTGAGGGCGATGCTGGCCAGGAAATCGGCGGCGCCCGATCCCTGTTTTGACCAGCGGTCGAACAGATCGATCTGTTCCTGCACGGTGAGGAAGGTGCGGATCTGCTTGAAGAACGTCTGGAAATCCTCCGGGGCGAAGCCGTCATCGGATCTTCCCTCCAGACCGCCGCGACGCTGGACCAGGTGCTCAAGCAGGGTGAGTCCCTCGTCCCGTTCCAGGGTTGCCGAGGGATCGCGGCTGAGCAGATCGAGCACCCGGAAGGGAGCCAGGGCTTCCAGTTCCGTCTGGATCCTTTCCCGGAGCTCCGGCAACTGCCCCATGCGTTGGAGGAGCTGGAGACCCTGCTGGAGGGTCCGGGCTGCCACCTCGTAATGGCGTTCCTGCCGGTAGTCCTCGGCCGCGGCCAGGGCAGCCTCGCCGGCCAGAAGGGTGAGGTCGGCCTCGCGACTGCTTCCGAGGGCCGGGGCCTGGGGGGGCTGAAGGCAGCGCTGGGCCAGGGCCAGCACATCCACGGGTTGGCCGGCCTCCAGCAGCAGCAGCAATCCGGCCACCTCGCGGCTGGAGGGAATCTCCAGGGCGGGCATCAGCGCTTCCGGGGCGTCCGCCAGGGCGGTGAGATCGGCCTCGTAGCTGGAGCGTCTCTCGGCGTCGAGCAGGAGGTCGGCACTGGCCCGGAGCAGGTCCGCCCTCGCCCGAAGGGTCTCGTCGGTATAGCCCTGCTCCGGTGGCCTGTCGAGGCGCAGCTGGAGGGTGCGGAGCACGGTCTGGGCATCGGTGGCCGGGCTGATGCCCAGCAGCCTGAAGTGGTCGAGCGGCAGATCCAACCCCATCGTGTCTCCGGGCTCAGGACTGTAGTCAGAGGCAGCGGTTTTGACTGTCCCGCGGTGATGGACCCCGTACAGTCGGCATCACGACCCGTAGCGCCGACGGCCATGACCCAGGAACTGACGGCTGCCCTGGCCGACCAGACCGCTGTCCCCACCCCGGGCTCTTCGCTGTCCGTTTCTCCCGGCGCCGGCAGCCATGCCGAACGGCACCAGTCGCTCTATCCGGGGGAGCGGGCCGAGGTGAATCGCCAGGAGGGTCTCCTCCTCTACCGCGACATGACCCTGGGTCGCCGCTTCGAGGACAAATGCGCCGAGATGTACTACCGGGGCAAGATGTTTGGATTCGTGCACCTCTACAACGGCCAGGAGGCCGTGAGCACCGGGGTGATCAAGGCCATGCGCCTTCAGCACGACTGGTTCTGCAGCACCTACCGCGACCACGTGCATGCCCTCAGTTGCGGTGTGCCCGCCCGGGAGGTGATGAGTGAGCTGTTTGGCAAGGAGACCGGCTGTAGCAAAGGCCGCGGCGGCTCCATGCACCTGTTCTCCAAGGAGCACCACCTCCTCGGGGGCTATGCCTTCATCGGTGAGGGAATTCCCGTGGCCCTCGGGGCCGCCTTCACCAGCCGCTACAAGCGTGATGCCCTTGGTCAGGCCGACAGCGATGCCGTGACGGCCGCCTTCTTTGGCGATGGCACCTGCAATGTGGGTCAGTTCTTCGAGTGCCTCAACATGGCGGCGCTCTGGAAGCTGCCGATTTTGTTCGTGGTGGAGAACAACCGTTGGGCGATCGGCATGGACCACAACCGTGCCACCAGCGACCCCGAGATCTGGCGCAAGGCGGCCGCCTTCGGCATGGCCGGTGAGGAGGTGGATGGCATGGATGTGCTCGCCGTGCGGGCCGCCGCCCAACGGGCCATCGAACGGGCCCGGGCCGGTGAGGGCCCGACCCTGTTGGAATGCCTCACCTACCGCTTCCGGGGCCATTCTCTGGCCGATCCCGATGAGCTCAGGGCCGCTGCCGAGAAAGAATTCTGGGCCCAGCGCGATCCCATCAAGCGGCTGGCCGCCGATCTGACCGCGACAGGACTGGCCAGCGAAGCCGAGCTCAAGGACATTGAGCGGGAGGTGGATGCGGAGATCAGCGATTGCGTGGAGTTTGCCCTTGCTGCCCCTGAGCCCGATGGCTCGGAGCTCACCCGCTACATCTGGGCGGAAGACTGATCCTGCCGCACAGGCCCCCGGAGGGACTCAGCACTTAAATCCCAGAGGGTATCCGGCGGGTCAGGTTCCGGAGTTTGCGCAGAGCCTTGAGCTCAACCTGCCTCACCCGCTCCCTCGACACCTCCAACCGGCGGCCGATCTCGGCCAGGGTGTGGCGCTCGAGGCCATCCAGCCCGAAACGCAGCGCCAGGACTTCCCGCTCCTGTTCACTCAGGTGGCCCAGCCAGCGGCCGAGCTGCTCCTGGTGGATACCGCGCTCCACCTGGTCGAGGGGTTCCTCGCCGCTTCCATCGGCGATGAGGTCGCCGAGGTAACTGCGGCCCTCGTCAGCGTTGATCGGAGCGTCGAGGCTGGAGGTGGTGAGGGACTGCCGCAGCAAGGAATCCAGCTCTTCGATGGGCATGGAGATCGCTTCGGCGATCTCTTGGCGACTTGGCATGGCTCCGAGCTTATGGGCCAGTTCCAGGCTCACCTTGCGGATCGTGGTGAGCCGCTCGCTCAGGTGCACGGGCAGACGGATCGTGCGCGACTGGCAGGCGATCGCCCGGGTCATGCTCTGGCGGATCCACCAGAAGGCATAGGTGGAAAACTTGTAGCCCCGGGTGGGATCGAATTTCTCCACCGCCCGCTCCAGGCCGAGGGATCCTTCCTGAATCAGGTCCAGGAGCTCCAGCCCCTTGCCCTGGTACTTCTTGGCGACACTCACCACGAGCCGGAGGTTGGCCCGCATCATCCGTTCCTTGGAGCGCCGTCCGATCTTGATGATCTTGCGCTCATGAATGGAATAGTCGTCCCGCTTTTCTTCGACCAGTCTCATCATGGTCTGCACCTGATTGCCGAGCTCGATTTCCTCGGCTGGAGTCAGGAGCGGTTCCCGACCGATTGAAGTCAGGTACCAGGTCATCGAGTCGGTACCTCTTCGGCCCGAGCCGTCGTTGCTTCTGACGGAGGAGGCGATCATGGGGTACGGGAAAGTCGATTGACTATCAGACTCCTGCCAACCTATCAGGCGCTTTTTAAGCATGCCTTCAGCTTTGGTTTGCGATTCAACACGCGAAGGAGGGTCTTATCGGACTATTCCATTTTTTAAGGTTCGCTTAAATCTATTGCTGCGTATCGGGTGGGAAGCGCGAGGCGAACATCCGTTTTTCTTTCGTTTTGCTTGGACCCTTTTCCTGGTGGGCCCTGGCCAGGTCGGCGGCAATCGCCTGGGGCGTGGCCCCGCCGGGGCCGTGGAGGTCCGTGCAGTGGCAGCCGGCTAGGGCGTGGTCGAGGGCTGCCACGGCCAGCAGCGACCCATCGAGACAACCGCAGGCGAAGGCCTGCGATCCCAGGCCGGCGGCGTAGCCGGCGAGCACATCCCCCAGCCCGGCCCGGGCCGCCGCCCCACAGGCTCGCAGCACCTGCCAGCGCCGGCCATCGGGGCTGGCGATCACGCTGCGGGCACCCTTGAGCAGCACGGTCACCCCGGTGCGCCGAGCGGCTTCGGCGGCGGCTTCCAGGGGGGGGGATGCGGCCAGATCGGGGAAGAGGCGGCGGAATTCGCCTCCATGGGGCGTGATCCAGGTGGGTCCTTGGCGCTGGCTGAGCCAGGCGGGGCTGATGCGGTTGAGGCCGTCGGCGTCGAGAACCAGGAGGCCGGGGAAGCCCTGGAGGGGATCCCACCACGGCTCAGCGAGCACCCGCTCGCCGCCCGGCAGCTGCGGGTCCGGCCCAGGACCCAGTCCCGGCCCCACCAGCACCGCGTCGAGCCGCTCGAAACTGGAGGGCCCCAGGGGGGGCTCCTCGAGCACCACGTGGGGGAGCACCATCCACAGGGCCTCTCCCATGGACGGCGGCAAGGCTGCCCGCAGGCTGCCGCAACCCGAAGCGCTGGCTCCGGCCAGGGCCAGGTGGCCAGCCCCCCGGTAGCGGGCACTGCCGGCGATCACCAGTAGGCGGCCTCGGCCATACTTTCCGGCTGCTGGATCGGGATCTGGTCTGGGGGCTTCCCGTTGGTCCCTGTTGCCATCCAACGCCGGATCTGCGGGCGGCCCCCCCAGGCCCAGGGGTTGGTCCGCCGGAAGATGCTCCAACAGCCTCCGGGGCAGGCCCAGGTCCACCCGTTCCAGGCGCCCGACCCAGCCCAGGGCCCGGTCCTGCACCAGGCCCCGTTTCCATAGGCCGATGCAGAGGGTGAGGTCGGCCCTGGCTGCGCTTCGTCCCAGCAGGCCGCCGGTGTCGCCGCAGAGGCCTGTGGGCACATCGATCGCCACAAGCCCCCTGGAGGTGTGGTTCCGCGCCTCCAGGAGGTTTTCGATCTCCGGGCCGGGCGCTCGGCTCTGGCCGTTGCCGAACAGGGCATCGATCCAGAGTTCGGGCCCCTCCGCCGGCGGCGGATCCGCCAGCACCGGAATGCCCAGCCACAGGGCGTGCCTCCAATGCTGCTCAGTGAGGGGCTTGCGGCGCTCGAAAGGGCTCCACAGCTGCACCGGGATTCCGGCCAGATGGAGTTCCCGAGCCACCACCAGCCCGTCGCCGCCGTTATGGCCCGGTCCCACGAGCACGACCGCGCCCCCTGCCGAAATCCCGCCGGCTCCGGCCCAATCCCGAAGCGCCAAAAGCCTGCGGCTCAGGGCTAGCGCCGCCTTTTCCATCAGGGCCTCCACCGGCAGCCCGCTGGCGAAGAGCTCGGCTTCCAGCTCCGCCATCTGCTGAGCGCTCACCAGCAGATGGTCGGCATCGCGCGGCGGCCAGCATCGCGGCCGATCGGGCCTGGGTGACACGGCAGCCCGGGACAACAGGCTTCCATGATGGGGAGGGAATGGCATGGCCACCAGCCACCGTTCCGTTCTTTCCCTCTCCTGCCGGTGAGCTTCGCCGTTTCCGATCCCCAGTCCCATGGCATGGCTGCCACCCCCGCCGGTGCGGCGAGCCTGGAGCGGCTGCGGGCCTGGCCCGGGGAGCACCGCGTGGTGGTGGGCCTCTCCGGCGGGGTGGACAGTTCCCTCACGGCCGCCCTGCTGGTGGAGGCGGGTTGGCAGGTGGAGGGGCTCACCCTGTGGTTGATGAGCGGCAAGGGGGCCTGTTGTGCCGAAGGTCTGGTGGATGCCGCCGCCATCTGTGAGCAGCTGGGGGTTCCCCACCATGTGGTGGATTTCCGTGAGCATTTCCAGCGGCAGATCGTTGATTTCCTGGTGGAGGGCTACGGCCGTGGTGTCACCCCCCTCCCCTGTTCCCGCTGCAACCGGGAGGTCAAGTTCGGCCCGATGCTGGCCTGGTCCCGCGCTGAGCGTCAGATCGGCCGGCTCGCCACCGGCCACTACGCCAGGGTTCGGCATGCCGGAGGCGGCGAGTCGCTGCCGGTGCCCGGCGATGGACGCGGCCGGCACCAATTGCTGCGCGGTCTGGATGCCCTGAAGGACCAGAGCTATTTCCTCTACGACCTGCCCCAGGAGGTGCTCGGCGAGCTGGTGTTTCCCCTCGGTGAGATGCGCAAAAGCGAAACGCGCGCCGAGGCGCAGCGTTTTGGTCTGCGCACCGCGGCCAAGCCCGAGAGCCAGGATCTCTGCCTGGCGGATCACCACGGATCGATGAAGGCTTTCCTCGATGCCTATCTGCCGCCGCGTCAGGGCGAGATTGTTCTGCAGGACGGAACGGTGGTCGGCCAGCACGATGGCATCGAGCATTTCACCATCGGCCAGCGGCGGGGTCTGGGGGTGGCATGGCGGGAACCTCTGCATGTGGTGCGGCTCGATCCCGCCTTCAACCGGGTGGTGGTGGCTCCGCGGTTGGAGGCTGCCCGCAGCGGATGCCTCGTCCATGCGGTCAACTGGGTCTCGATTGCGCCTCCGGAGCAGCCGCTCGAGGTGGAGGTGCAGGTCCGCTACCGCAGCGAGCCTGAAACGGCCTGGCTGATCCCTAAACCGGCCGGTTCCGCTGGGGCCGAGGGCGATTGGGAGGTTGAGCTGCAATTTGCCTCACCCCAGTTTTCGATCACACCGGGTCAAGCCGCTGTTTTTTATGCCGGCGACGTGGTGCTTGGTGGCGGCTTGATCGAAACCTGAACAGAGGGACTATTCGCTGCGATAAGTTACTGCTGCAAGGCTGCAGTTGCAGCCTGCTTGTTCTCAGTGCGGAAGCGATTCATGGCGGATTCGATGACCACATGCATGTCCATGTATTTGTATTCGGAGAGTCGGCCGCCAAAAATATGTGTCGGAATTGAGGCGGCCCTTTCTTTATAAAGGGAATAGGTTTTTTGGTTGTTTTCGCTGTTGACCGGGTAATAGGGAATCCGCCCTGACGTGCAGTCTTGCGGGTACTCGCGAGTCACCACCGTGACGTCGGATTGGCTGTTCTCGAAGTGTTTGTGCTCGATGGTTCGGGTGTAGGGAACGGAGTCGTCGCAATAGTTGATCACCGCGTTGCCCTGATGGTTCTCGTGGTCGTGAATCTCGTGTTCGAAGTCGAGAGAGCGGTATTCTAGTTGCCCGTAGCTGTGGTTAAAGAACTCGTCGATACAGCCTGTGTAAACTACTTTGCGAGCCATGTCGTCAAAAAGCTCGCGGTTCTGAAAGTAATCCGTGTTTAGCTTCACCTCGATTCCTTCCAGCATTCGCTCAAACATGGCGGTGTAGCCACCGATTGGAATGCCTTGGTACCGATCGTTAAAATAGTTGTTGTTGAAGGTGAAACGCAGAGGCAGGCGTTTGATGATGAAGGCCGGCAGTTCCCTGGGGTGATGCCCCCATTGTTTCTTGGTGTAATCCCGGATCAGGGTGGTGTAGATGTCGGCGCCCACGAGGGAGAGCGCCTGTTCCTCGAGGTTGGTGGGTTCACCATGGAAGCGTTGCGCCTCAATCCGGGAGCGGGCCTGCTCGGGGGTCTGAACCTGCCAGAGTTCATGAAATGTATTCATGTTAAATGGCAATGAATACAAGCGACCGTTCGAGAGTGCCTTGGGTGAGTTGATGTAATTATTGAAGTCGGCAAAACGGTGCACAAAATCCCACACGATCCTGTTGCTGGTGTGGAAAATATGGGCCCCATAGGTATGCACGTTGATGCCGTGCCTGTTTTCGGTATAGCAGTTGCCGCCCAGGTGGGGCCGTTTGTCGATCACCAGGCAGCGAAGGCCCGCATCGGTGGCCAGCCGGGCGAAAGTGGCTCCGTACAAACCGCAGCCGACAATCAGATAGTCGTAGGTGGCCATGTTGCCGGGATCCAACGGGTCATCCACGGAGGCAGGTCAATCACCTCAAGGCAAGCTAACACGGTCTTTCGGACCCTTGTGGGAGGACGTCGGCTTGCGGAACGCGCCCGTCTGGGCGATCAGTCTGGGCGACCAGTCCGGTCGGCGTGCGAGGTCGGTCCGGCGGCTTGCGGCCTCCGCCCATCACGGCCCCGGGCCGGCGGGTTCAATCCTGACTGCTAAAGTTGGTCGTGGAAAGCGATTCCCGGCCAGCATGGCTTGCAATCTGTCTTTGGGGCTTGAGCTATTCGGTCGTTCCTATTCCTCGCGGGAGGATGGCTTTAGTTGTCTGTTGATTGGCTCACTCTTGTGGCGGGATTGTTGAGGATGGATAGGCCGATCTGCCGCGTTGTTTCTAGCGAATACCTCGATAAAGATGTCTATCTCAATATCCGTGCCTTCTACAGGGCGGCTGGTTTTCGTTTGATTCCGCCAACGGCCCGCCTGAATGGCGTTACAGCTCATCAGGCCGACCTCTTGGTTGTGTTGCGTGGCGACAATGGTTCCGATCTGCAGGATTTCAGTGGTCCGATTCATGTTTACGATTACGTTAAAGAATATGTCGTTGATTGGGCCCGCCGATATCCAGCGGCCTCCCAGATCACGGTGGTAGCCCTGGCCGCTTCTTCCAGTCATTCTGTTGGGGATTCCGAGTCTGCTTCCGATTCATCCAGATTGAGCTGGGTGGATGCCTATCTGCCGGTGATCCCGGCCCTGTGGACGCTTCCGTGGTCAGGCAAGCATCAGCAGCCGGTTCACATCTCGAATTTCAAGCGGATGGGCGATGACGCCTATCAACGGGATCTGCTCGCCTTGATCCGGGCCGGGGTGGTCCGTGCTTTCGGGGGCAGCTGGCAGCTTGCCGGTGTGAAAGCCCATCCCCTCAGCTACCGGCAGGCCAACCGGCAACTGGCGGCTTCGGCCTGTTGTTTCGGCCTGATGTGGCCCTACCAGCGGGGCCGCACCCTCTCCGGCCGTATGTGGCAGGCACCCCTGAACGGCTGCTTCGTGCTCAGCGAGAAGGGCACCGACATCCTCGGCTGCCCCGGTGTGCTCGAGCGCGACGCGTTCCAGGCTGATGCCGCCACCTTGCTGATGCCTCCCCAGGCCTGCCGCGATCTTGCCCATGAGGCTTCCGTCTTCTGGGAGTCCCACAGCCGCTCCTTAGCCGCGGCACTCGGATTGGATCCAGGCCTGTCCCTCACCTCCGCCGACCTGCGCCCCGAGCGAGCCCTGCTGTTGCTCTGGGATCTGGAGTTCCGCTGGAACCGCGTCCTCGTGCGGCTTGGGGCGGTCGTGATGCCCCCCCTTCAGGGGATCCGCCGTGGCCTGGTCAGGCTGGCCCGTCGCTGCGGGGTCCATCCTCGGCAGCTGGCCGGCCGCCATCGCCGTTCCTAAGGGGGTGGGTCACCCCCCGAGCTTCACCAGTGGGGATCCTCCACCCGGCGAACGTCCAGCCCGCGCGTGCCCACGGCGGGAACGGTACTGATGCAGGCGCGGACCACGACGCCGTTGACCTCGATCTCACAGGCGCCACAGCTGCCGGTGCAGCAGGCCGTTGGGATCGTCTGGCGGCAACGCCGGGCAACCTCGAGCCAGGGCTCCCCTGCCCTCGCCTGGTCGCGGCGGCCATCGGGCCACTGAATCGGGATCGCGGATTCAGGCATCGCGGCGCAGCAGGGGTTCGAGGTCAACGTGGCGCTCGAAGCTGTCGGCCAGTCTCTCGAGCAGCCGATTCCTCTGGTCGGCGTGGTTCTCCTCCAGTTCCGGCAGGGCCTGCAGGCCCCGGCGCTGGCGCAGTTGGTTCAGCCAGCGCCGCCGCCAAGCGCCGCTTTCGAAGATGCCATGCAGGTAGGTGCCCGCCACCACCCCACCCTGGGGCGTGGCCCGCCACCATCCCAGATCCTGTCCATCGCTGAGGAGAGCCTCCGCCTCGGCGTCGCGATCGTCGAGCCAATGGCTGCTGCCATGGTGCAATTCGAAGCCCTCCAGATGAAGGTGGGGACCCGCCGGCCAGCGCATCCCCACCTGCCGCTGGGCGAGCTGTTTCCTGCTGCCGAAGCGGGTCTGCAGTGGCAGCAGGTCCAGACCCCGCATGCTTTTGGCTTGGGGTTGCCGGCTTCCCTCACCCCCTTCAAGGCCCTCGGGATCCAGCAGCTCCCGGCCCAGCATCTGGAGTCCGCCGCAGATCCCAAAGAGCGTGCCTCCCCGGCCCAAGTAGGCCTTCAGTTGTTGATCCAGACCCGTCTCGCCCAGCCAGGCCAGATCCCGCAGCGTTTGCTTGCTGCCCGCCAGCACCACCGCGTCCGGATCCCCGAGCGCTTCACCGGGCCGGAGCCAGCGCACCCGCACGCTCGGTTCGGCCTCCAGGGGATCCAGGTCGGAGAAGTTGCTCAGGGATGGCAGCCGTGGCACCGCGATGGTGATCTCGCTGTTGGGCCGGCCGCCTCGCCGTTCCAGGAGATCGAGGGAGTCTTCCGGTGGAAACAGCTCCTCCAGCCAGGGCATCACCCCCAGCACGGGAATGCCGGTTTCCCGCTCCAGCCAGCGTCGACCTGATTCGAACAGTTCCGGCCGACCGCGGAAGCGGTTGATCAAGATGCCGCGGATCAGGGGCCGCTCCACCGGCCGCAGCAGGGCCAGGGTCCCCACCACCTGGGCGAACACGCCGCCCCGTTCGATGTCGGCCACTAGCAGGCAGCGGGCCCGCAGGTACTGGGCCAGCCGCAGGTTGGTGAGGTCGCGGGGCTGCAGGTTCACCTCCACCGGGCTGCCGGCCCCCTCCAGCACCAGACGGCCGCCCGGATGGACGCTCTGCAGCCGGTCCAGTCCGGTGCGGATCGCGGCCCAGCCGGGGCGAAACCAGTCGCGGTAATAGAACTCGGCCCGGGCGAGGCCTACGGAGCGGCCCAGGTGGATCACCTCGCTGGTGCTGTCCCCCTGGGGTTTGAGCAGCACCGGATTCATGGCCGCCTCAGGCTCCAGATCCGCTGCCCAGGCCTGCAGGGCCTGGGAGTAGGCCATCTCCCCGCCGTCCTGGTCCACCCAGGCGTTGAGGCTCATGTTCTGTCCCTTGAAAGGAAGGGGCTGCTCGCCCCGTCGCCGCAGGACCCGGCAAAGGGCTGCCGTCATGAGTGATTTCCCGGCTCCACTGCTGGTGCCAAGCACCATCAGGGGGGTGGGGGAGCTGGGGGCCGGACGGGTCAAGGCTTCAGAACCGCGGCCGATGCCGCCTGAAATTCTCCTGGATCCTCTCGCGCAGCCCGGCCCGGGGAATTTCGCCACTCAAGTTGTTCAGCACCTGCCGGCCGAGGGGGGTGAGGCGCACCCGTTCGGTGAGCCCCTGGCCATCCACCTCCCGCCGTAGCACGCCGAGCCGGATCAGCCAGTTGAAGTGGGCTTCGGCCCGGTCCACCCCGAAGGGCGCGAAGACAAGGGACTCCCAATCGGGCCTGCGGCAGAGCTCGGAGCTGCTGATCGGTTGCTGGCTCACCTCTTCAAAGAAGGCGCGCCGGAAGGGCAGGCTGCGGAGGGAGCGGCAGGCTCGCTCCAAGGCCACGGGATCGTCGGAGTTCACGGGAAGAGGGATTCGATCAGGTCTTGGCCCGTTTCGCCGGTGGAGCGGGGGGCGGCGCTGTGGGGCAGCGGGCCTTCGGCAGGGACCTCACCGCGGGCCTGGCGGGGACGGCTCACCTCCAGCAGCAGGTTGGCCCAACGGAACTGCACGCTGTTGCTCCGGTCGTTGAGGAGCACGGGCCAGCTGCCGGTGGCATCGCTGAGCACCAAGAGGTTGCCGCGGCGTTGGAAGCGATAAAGCTGGCCACTGCCCATCTGCACAACGTAGTAGCGCCCGTAGCCCTCGTTCTGGCGGTAGAGCCGGCAGGTCGCGTTGACCACCGGCATGCCCCGTTGGCTGAGCTGGCAGCTCCGATCGCCTGCCGGGGGGGGCTGGGGCGCTGGAAGGGCTCCCGCGCTGGGGGTGGTGCCGAAGAGTTGGCGACTTAATCGGGGGTTCACCTGCCGACGCCGCCAGCCGTCCTCCCAGCAGATCCGCTGGTTCACATCACACAACTGGCCGCCGCTGAGCAGAAACTCTCGCTGCCCTGGGCGGCCGGAGAGGTTCGCCAGCAACCTGTTGCTGGCGCCGAAGCCATAGAACTGGCGGGTGAGGGCCACCGAAGGCCCCTGGCTGTCGAAGCAGACCTGGCGCGGGGCATCGCAGACCACCCCGGGCTGGGGGAAATCCACCGCTCGGGCAGGCCTCGCTGTCGTGAAGCCAGTGAGCATGCCAAGCCCCAGGCCCAGCAGGAGGGTCCTGGGGAGCTCCCGAATCTGGAAGTGAATCGGCCTACGGTCCATCGTGGTGCGGGCTCTCTGTGCGGAAGTTAGCCCGTGCGGGCGCATCGGCACGATGGTCCCGATGGTTCGTGATCCCGCCCTGGTGAAGGGTTGTGGCAGGTTTGGGCGGTTCCCCGGCCCTTCCTGATCGTGCTGCTCCTGGCTTCGGCTTCCCCGGCCCGCCGCCGCCTGCTCGAGCAGGCCGCCATCCCCCATCGGGTGCGGGTGAGCGGCTTTGATGAGGAGGCCATCGTTGATCCGGATCCGATCCGGCTGGTGGAGCGTTTGGCCCAAGCCAAGGCCCTGGCGGTGGCGGCCGTTGCCGGAGCGGGCCTCCAGGCCGGGGACGGCACCGCCTGCACCGCCCTGCTGGGCTGTGATTCGGTGCTGTGCTTTGAAGGTGAGGTGTTTGGCAAACCCCGCGATGCCGAGCAGGCGATGCAGCGCTGGCAGCGCATGTCCGGTCGCTGGGCCGAGCTGCATACGGGCCACTGCCTGCTCCAACCAGCCACTGCTGGGCATGCGCCAGCGGAGCTGCACGTTCGTTGCGAAACCGTCACCACCCGGGTGCTGCTGGCGCCGCTGGATGGGGATGCGATTGCCGCTTACGTGGCCACCGGGGAACCGCTTGCCTGTGCTGGCGGGTTTGCCCTGGAGGGGCGGGGCGGCTTGCTGGTGGAGCGGATCGAGGGCTGCTGCAGCAATGTGATCGGCCTGAGCCTCCCCCTGCTGCGGCGATGGCTTGGCTTCCCATCGTCCAGCCCCATCGATCACCTGGCCCCCTGAACGGTTGGGTCATGGTCGGTGGCGCCAGAAGCATTTCGCTGAGGCGCTCGCCAAGCCAATAAAAAGCCCCCGCTGTTGGGCGGGGGCAATCACAGCCCTAACGGGGCAGCGATGGGGAGTGCTCGAGGTCAGTCGAGATCTGGCATGGCCAGGGTGGGCTCGGCCTGACGGTCGATGCCCTTCTCGAAGCCGGCGGCGGCAGCGCGGGCGCGGCCAGCGTGCCAGAGGTGACCCACCAGGAAGAAGAAGGCCAGCACGAACTGGGTCGCGGCCAGCCACTGGCGGATGTTCACGAAGTTCACCGAGTTGGGCTCGGTGATGATGCCGCCCACCGAATTCAGCGAAGCGTTCGGGGCGTGGGTCATGTACTCGGCTGCGCGACGAACCTGCCAAGGCTGGATGTCGTTCTGCAGCTTGTCGAGGCTCAGGCCATTCGGGCCGCGCAGCGGCTCGAGCCAGGGGCCACGGAAATCCCAGAAACGCATCGTTTCACCACCGAAGATGATCTCGCCGGTAGGGGAGCGCATCAGGTACTTGCCCAGACCCGTTGGGCCCATGGCGGAACCGATGTTGGCGCCAAGGCGTTGGTCGCGCACCAGGAAGGTGAAGCTTTGGGCCTGGGAGGCTTCAGCGTTGGTGGGGCCGTAGAACTCGGAGGGGTAGGCGGTGTTGTTGAACCAGATGTAGCCGGAAGCCACGAAGCTCATCAGGCTCAGGGCACCCAGGCTGTAGCTCAGGTAGGCCTCACCATTCCAGATGAAAGCCCGGCGCACCCAGCCGAAGGGCTTGGTCACCACATGCCAGATGCCGCCGAAGATGCAGATCAGGCCGACCCAAATGTGGCCACCGATGATGTCCTCCATCGAATTCACGCCGATGATCCAGCCTTCGCCACCAAAAGGAGCTTTGGTGAGATAGCCGAAAATCACGCCGGGATCGAGGGTGGGGTTGGAGATCAGGCGGACATCGCCGCCACCAGGGGCCCAGGTGTCATAGACACCGCCGAAGAACATGGCCTTGAAGACCAGCAGCAGCGCACCGACACCCAGAAGGATGAGGTGGTAACCAATGATGTTGGTCATCTGGTTCTTATCGCGCCAATCCTGCGAGAAGAAGGCGGAATAGTTCTCCAGAATTTCAGGGCCACGCAGAGCGTGGTACAGACCGCCCACGCCGAGCACGGCCGAGCTGATCAGGTGGAGCACACCCACCACGAAGAAGGGATAGACGGAGGTGACTTCACCGCCGGGACCCACGCCGTAGCCGAGGGTGGCCACGTGGGGAAACAGGATTAGTCCCTGCTCGTACATGGGCTTATCGAAGGTGAAGTGGCTCACCTCGAACAGCATCATGGCGCCGGCCCAGAACACCATCAGGCCGGCGTGGGCCACATGGGCGCCGAGCAGGCGACCAGACAGATTGATCAGGCGAGCGTTGCCAGCCCACCAGGCATAGCCGGTGGAGTCGAGGTCCTTGCCCCCGACGGAGACAAGACCGGAATTAAAGGGCGTTTCCACGGGGCAGAACCTCTTCAGGGAAGACGAAGTTTTCGTGAGGCTGGTCGGCGGGGGCCATCCAGGCGCGCAGACCTTCATTCAGGAGAATGTTCTTCGTGTAGAAGGTCTCGAATTCGGGATCCTCAGCGGCGCGGATCTCCTGCGACACGAAGTCGTAGGCGCGCAGGTTGAGGGCCAGGCCGATGATGCCGATGCTGCTGGTCCACAGACCCATCACCGGCACAAACAGCATGAAGAAGTGCAGCCAGCGCTTGTTGGAGAAGG
>Ga0310334_100094_pt1 | contig 27916 bp, 36 predicted proteins | sample LakMicMIDCLREDC7_FD_195548 | JGI IMG/M metagenome (GOLD analysis project Ga0310334, IMG submission 195548) | Enriched freshwater cyanobacterial communities from Lake Michigan, Michigan, United States - MI23.DCL.RED.C7 (v2) (version 2) | ecosystem: Environmental > Aquatic > Freshwater > Lake...
AAATACCTCAATTATTCAGGGGGGTCTTCGAGACACTCTTTGATTTTGTCACGCAGTTCGGTTATCGTGGCTGCGCCCACGTGGTGGCCTTTGTACTGGCCTTTGGGGTTGAACAGAACGTAGACTGGCAGGTCGATAGTGTAGTCCGGGTTGACGGCGTACACTTCGAGACACTGGTAGACACGAACTTTCAGGGGGTCATTCCCGTGGTTGATCACGTCGTCGAGGCTAACCTCTTGGTACTTGACCTCTGGGAAACCTTCGAAAGTAGCCCTGTCGTGTTTTGACATGTGCTGGCAGATGTCACAGTCTTTGTCGTAGACTTTGTACGCGAGAGTGATTTTACCCGTGTCCATCAGATAAACTCCGCGAGTTCAGGACGCTTCTCACGCACCTTGCGGTGGAAGCGTGAGAGATAGGACTGCACAGCCTGCTTGGTGAGGCCATATTTCTTGGCGACGTCTCCCTGGCGCATGGGCTCCTTACCGAGTAGACCAAAACGGTCACACACTATGGAGGCCTGCTTGTTGTCGAGAGAACCACACCCTAGGAGAACTATATCGCGTACTTGCGCTGACAGTGCTTCGTCCTTGACTTCGTACCTGACGGTGTCCTCCAGATTGCTGCCCCAGTCGCTCTGCTCCAAGGAGAGAGGGTACTTGGGGTTGCGGTTCTCACGCCGAGCCAGGCCGCAAACGGCTCCTCGAACCGTAGGGAAGGCCACGGTCATGAAGCAAGTGGGGCGCTCGGGGTCGTACTTGCGGATCGCCTTGACCAGACCGATGAATCCCTCCTGGACCAGGTCCTCACGGCTGTGCTTGGGGGCCATGAAGGAGTACTTGTTGACTATTTTATGCACCAGGGGGGTGTACTGGTTGATCACTGCTCGCATTGAGCGGGCGTCGCCTTTGGCGGCTTTGACGATGGTGTCTTTGGTGATTTCCATGGGCGCTTTTCTTTCCTTTTTAATTTTACCACCCCGAGGGGCGTTTTTGCAATCCCCTGTGGGGTGTGGAGAACCGAACTTTTGGTCGAGACTACTCAGTATCAATTTGAACAGTGTAGAAGTTGAGGATACCGAAATTCTCACCCTCGGCATAGCAGTCCATGCCGTCGATCTCGGCAGGGAACTCGTGGATGTGACCCAGACCATCCTCAAGGACACGAGCGAGCTCAGGGTCCCGGATGTCATCTACTTTGATGGCGCCGATAGTGCCAGAGTCAACGGAGTACGGATTGCCGTCAGTGTCGTCGTATTGACCGTCACCGTAGGCGGTGGAGAAGAGGAGGAACTTGCGTCCGTCCTCCAGTTGATACCCCGCATCGTCCTCGTTGTCGAACGAGACCATGCTGCAGACCTCACTCCACTCGTCATGCATGACGTAGCAGAGGTCGCCGACGTAGTACTTCACAGTGTTGTTTGTCATGGTTGTTTCGGTGATTGGTTGTAGTTTGGGGGGGGTCAAACAAGCTCTTCTTCTGAGAAGGTGACTTTCTCCCAATCGAACCCGTCGAGGTCACCTTCAGAAGCCTGGTAGAGGAAATCCTCGAACAGCGCAACATACTCCTCGAGTTCGTCGCTAGAGAGGTCACACTGAACGTAGGTGGATGAAGACTCCAGAGCTAGCTCTGCGTAGTAGTCTTTGCCTTGCTCCAGATGAGAGTAGTAAGTCTGAGCTGCCATGGCAAGCAGGTCCACCATGCCGCGGTCAACTTCGGCTTCTCCAGTCCAGTTAAGTGCAAAAGCCGTGCAGCCGGCGTAGATAGTGTTGAGTTCAGTCATGGTTGTTTGTTTAGGTAGTTGTTTGTTTTGGCAATCAGTTGCCGTTTAGGAAGTCAGCGATAGCCTCGTTGTAGGCCTCTTCGGTTTGGTAAGTCCGACCGTACATGGTCAGAGGGAACTGCTTTTTAGGAGCAGGAGTGCGGCACTCGGCCTCGGTGTAGCCCTTCTCGAGGAGGGTCTGAACGTAGGGGTTGTTGTTTTTCATGGTTTTTCTCTTTTGTATTATTATTAAAGCACGGCCGGGTGGTTCCCGCAATTACTCCTAGGTGTGGAGTACCGAACCTTGTTCCAGCTCCTCGCCCTGGACCTCGACCCAGTAGCGAGTGTACAGCTCTTCTTCCAGCGTCGCCAGTATCGTGGCTTCTTTGTCGCGACCCTCTTCTTGTAGGGCTTCGAACTCGGCGGTGAACTCTTCTAGTGTCATGGTGGGTACTCCTCCCTTTTTATGTTACTATTAAAACACGCCCAGAAATCCCTCACAACACCTTTCTAGGTGTGGAGTACCGAACCTACAGCCCGTCAAGCCCTTGCTCCATCACCTTCAGTCTCTCCTCCCACCCCACCCCGCCGGGTTGGCCCTTGCAAGGATTCACGCAGGAGTTGAACTTGGGGCCTTCCAGCTGGCGACAGACAAGAGCGTTGAGGTCCTCGTCCTTGCCTGGCTTACCAGTTCTCCAAAAAAGCTGGTCGTTTATCCAGCTGGCTCCACACACTACACAGTTACGGTTGGACACAGGTCAGACTCCGAATAGAAGAGGATAGTTACACCAGCATCGTTTAGCATCTCGTTCGCCAGCATGAAAATCGCCCTCCACCTATCCGGGGCATTAGCTGGGTTCGGACAAATTACTTCGCTTACCCCCGCCTGTATCAAGGCAGCAGCGCATTGGCTGCAAGGTGGAAAGGTTACGTAAGCGGTGGATCCGTCGGTTACGGCACCGTTTTTAGCGGCGTTGATTATAGCGTTAGCTTCCGCGTGAACTGTGACTGCCAGCTTGTACTCTCGGTCTTGGTACAAGTCTAAAGAGTCTGATAATCCGACGGGGAAGCCGTTGTAGCCAGTGGACAGGATGCGCCGGTTCTTAACCAGCACGCACCCCACCGTGGTCCCAGGGTCGCGAGACCAACTGGAGACTTCATGAGCTATGCGCAAAAAGCGTTGGTCCCACTTATTCAACAATAGCCACCTCTAGAAACATGATGTAGTCGTGGAGTGCCTCAGCGAAGTGCTCGCAAACGTCTTTTTTGTTCCTGAACACGAGGCCGGCTTCGTCAGAAGTGTCGACGAACCCATCCCAGCACGCTTTTAGGTCTTTGATGCCATACTCCACCTGGATGAAGGAGGTTGGTTCAGCAAGAGAGAAGTTCCCTGCTGCGTAGATCATCATGCGCTCGAAGGTGATTTCGGAAGCGATCATTAGCGGTTATCCCCTGAACCTGAGAGAACGCCACGCTGTTGACGCGAGGCGAGTTTGTCGATGTTAATTTGGGCGATCGTGTTGAGATCGTAGTCCATTTCATGTGCAAGAACGGAGACATACCACAGTACGTCGCCGATCTCCTTAGCCACAGCGTCGCGGACTTGGTCGGTTAGGACTCCGTCGTTGTCGCGGATAACTTTTTTCAGTTTGTCAGCGACCTCACCAGCCTCACCCGCGAGCCCGAGAGCTGGGTAGGCGAAGTTGGCCCCTTGGTTTGGGTAGACTGCTGTCTCAAGGGCGGCAGCCTGATATTCGTTTAGGTCCATGGTTTAGTTGTAACCCTGTTAGTATAGCGTGTTTTGGGGTATTTGTAAAGCTAGAAGCCGACAGTGACCTCTTCGGCTTCACCTCGCTCAACCAGGTGGTCCCAGTCGAGTGAGGCTGCACCGATGAGGAAGCGGACCATAGAGGCATTTTTGCCTGCGAAGCTAGCCACCTTTTTCAGGAGAGCCTGGAAGAACACGACATCGAAGTAGAACTCGTCTACGTTGAGTTTGGGGATGGCCACACTGCAGGACATTTCGTGGCCCTCAGTGATAAAGAATACCGTGACTGGCTCACCGCAGTGGAGAAACGCAATCGGGTGCACAATCTCGGACTCATCGATGCGAGTGTCGACCAGCAGCTGGTTCCAGTCTGCCACCTCGCCCGCGAACAAGTTCTTCAGTGCTCTCTCGATGTCGTCAGGGGGTGCTTCGTACTCGTAGTCTATCTGGGAGTCTGCCACCACATTCACTGATGTGAGGTAGACGCCGTAGAGGTCGCTCTTCCCTTTCTTTGAGACGAGGTTCCTCAGGAATGTAACAGGATCAGCGATTTTTAGAGCCATAGCTGGTTTGGGACGCCTGTGGGAGGTTGTTGTAGATAACGTGACCACCATTCTCGATGGTCTTCGTCGGGTCGTTCGGCATCACCTCGCGGGTGTTGTTCCCTATGCGGCCCATGTTCATTTTGCCTTTCTTCTCGAACTCTGGGTGGTTCTGAAGGAGGTCCATGACGTTTCTTTTGGCTTCGATGCTGAACGAACCGAAATACCTCGAGGTGGCGTTGTCTTGCTGGTTGCCTGCTGTTGCCAGCGGCCCCTCTTGGTACTGGGGTTGCGAGACGTCTTCGAGTTTGTTCTTCACTTTGGACGCAGGCTGTGAGAGGTCCTTTCTGGACTTCACTTTGCGTCTCAGCTCCTTGACGACGTCGAAGTCACCAGCAGCGTTGGAGTGTCCCTGCGTAGGGACTCCGGCTGAGTTTATGGGTGTCGGGGTGTCCGGCGTCTGGGTTTCTTCTTTGTTGCCGTCTAGGAACTCTTTCATCAGGTGAGGGGGAGGCGGAGCGAGGGCACGAACGAGTTCTCGCCAACACGACGGATACCAACCACATACTTAGTGGTGAAGTACTCACCCGGTTTCGGGATGACGTATCCAAACTTAACGATTTGCCAGAGTGGGCAAAGATAGAAAGCGTGGATCAGGTGCTCAGTACCTTCTGCATAAAGCTTGCATAGAAGGCGGGGTGTGTACTGTTCGCACAGGCACTTAACATCCTGAACCGTGCCGATCTTGTCATACAGGCCGGCTGGGTCGTCCACGCAAGTGAAGCCTTCAGATTCCAGCTGCTCCTTGAGCCTTAATTGTTTTTGGGTCTCGTAACTGAAGGCGTCCATCTCAATCGTTTCCGGGGAGTTTTTCTCAGCCATTAGTTTTACCCCGCTTTTGGCGCATCTCTTCTTTGGCTTTGCCCCGGAACACTTCTGCCCTATCTGGGCTGTAGTGCTTGCTCTCGATCCACGAGTCGTACGGGCTCTCATTGGAGTTCAGTACTCGCGCCACGTCCTCCTCTTCGATCTTGTGCAGCAAGTCTATCCCCTCCATCTGTAGCTCCTCGCAGGCGAACCGCATATTCTCCCAATTCTCCACCATGTAGCTGGCGTTGCCGCCGATTTTGAACCCGTCCCGCATCACTAGCTTCTCCATCATGTTCTTGATGACCTCCGACGTTGTCTCGGAAGAGTACTCGGGGTTGAGGTTCAGGGAGTACTGCAGAGCCTTTTTGACCGACTCCCACCGCACTTCTCGGAACGCCTGGTAGTAGTGGGTGGAGGGTCTTCCCGCTTCCTCCCACTGCTTCTTCATCTCGCCCATCAAGTCTAGGCACGAAGGGTCGACACCAACAAAGTAGAAGTGTTCAAGGCACTCCTGAAGGATCTGCGGGGTGAGTTCCGGGATCCGCGTGTTGCCCGTCCGCATGAGCCAGGTGAATGCCATGCCGTTGACAAGCGCCTGCGTGACATCAGCCTTGAAGCGGATGCGCTGGCGTGTCGTCCAGTACCGGACCTCGACCTGGAGTCGGTTAATTGACGGATCTTTAGTATCCGTAATGATCTCCCAGAACCGGTCCGTGGCAAGCCGTAAGCACCACAGATAGAGTGCCTCCTGACTGACCCCGAGCTTGTTTGCCAGATACGGGATGTGTGCGCGTGGACGAAGATCAGGTGAGCCCTCCGAGAGAGTTCCCTCCAGGTTGTCGCGGTTCTTAGCAACCTCGTACTCGCGGTAGGTACTGATGATCTTGATTCGATCGATGATGCCTGGGTCGAGGTCGTAGGCGAACTTACTGTTCCAGTCATTGCTGTTTACTAGGATTACACATTTGGGCCAGATCTGCTCTGCATTCTGGTACTTTTCTTCAGTCTGCAACAGGCCATTTGTGACTAGGATTTTGGTCTCCTCTGCTGCGAGGAACTTCTTCAGCGAAGCTAGCGAAGTGTCGTCTTTGTAGGCTACGTCGCTGAGGGCTGCGGTTTTGAGGCCGAACCGGTCTTCCGTGCTTTTGAACGTGTGGGTGACGAACCCGCACTTCTGGAGGGCTGCGGTGAGTCCGTTGAAGAGGGTGGATTTGCCGAGTCCGGCGTCTTTTCCGACGATGACTCCCGCCATCCGGGCTGTGTGATCCACGGGCTCAGTTCTGCCGGGAGGGAGGTGGTTCGCTCGCCCAACCCCAATTCGTCCCAGAATGAGTCGGAGCATCTCTTGCTCCGCTTCGGGGAAGATGGTGAAGACGTCCGCAAAAGTAACCTGATGAAGGATAGGGTCAAACCAATCCCGGTCAGGAACCCAGACGCGAGGGTTGCACACAACTTGGCCACCGAGGTGGCCAGCTGGATCGAATGTGTGTCCATATTCTAGTACTTGGTGTATATTTTTGTTCGCCTGCACCTTCTTCATCTTCAGAAGGCGCTCGGTGAACGATTGCAGGTCGTTGTCCCCCGCCTTGGGTCGGAACATCGGTAGCCAGAACTCGCGCACTTCGGGCTCCACCATGTCGGGGTGGAAGCAAGCCTCGATTCCCTCGAAGTCGCGCTCCGACGAGATGTCCTGTAGCGGGTTGAAGCTGTTCGGGTAGCTGATACCCTTAACCATTAGCGGTGGCTGGGGCCGTAGGATGCGGTGGTTAACGTGGTCACCACCTTCTTCTAGCTCGACTGTGTATCCTTTTGACTTGAGGATAGTCACGCCAGCGTTGTAGAGCTCACTAACTCGGGCCGGGGTCTTTTTGTCTTTTTTCTTTTCGTCGTCTTTCTTCTTGGTGTTGAACGTCCGAGCCTTGCTGCGCTCCTTGATTTCGTTTCCGATTGTAATTTCTTGCGGGGTTGTCCCCACTCCTCCGCTGTACGGGTCTGGCATGTTGGTTCTCCTTCGTTGTTTGGATTGACTTTTAATCTTAGTTCACGAATTGCCAGTGGAAACCACCGGCTTTTCGCTTCGAGTTTCCACAAGACGCGCTTATGCTACCCCTTTGGATACCTGTTTCTCTAGCTGCTTCACTAGCAGAGGAGTACGCGTACCCCGTACCCGTACAGACCACCGGCTTTGAGCATTTTTTGGCCGACTTTTCGCCGTTCTCTTTTCTAACTTTCGCTGGGACGTTCTTTCCGCCGACGCTACCAGCCTTCTGCCTGTGCTCTTTAGTCAGCACAGCATTTGTGCGGCGAGCTAGGTTTCTGCCTATCTCCCTTTTAACCTCGATGGGCTGGTTTTTGTTCCCCAACTTTTGAGCTGAAAGAACCAATTCCTCTTTGCCGATAATGCCTGAAAGGCCCTTCCAGGCTATGCGGTCTTCTTCCCTCTCCCATAGCTGCCAGTTGGCGAAGTGCCACATGGCGTGCTGCGTCACAGAGACAGTCACGACGTTGCCTTCAACGTAGGTGCCACCAACGTGGCCCGGCAGTATTCTGTGTTTATGGCGCATAAGCAAAAAGGGCGCCCGAAGGCGCCCCGTGGGTAGGTTAGAAGTCGAGAGCAAACGAGTCAGGATCCTCCGCGAAGGCCTGGCAACGAAGTTGCACCTGAGCAGTGGGGAACCCATTGTACTCCGAGTGGGAAAGCACCCGGAGGGTGGCGGGGGCGTCCGGTGTGATCACCGGGTCGGCTGCGAGCGTTTTCTTCATCGCAGTATTCGGACGGACTATAGCCCAGTCCGAAATTTCAGTCTCGACGTCGGTCCACTCGCCTTCCACCTGTTGGCGGGTTGGGGCAGTGAAAGGCTCGGAGACCTTGACTTGCAGGAAGTAGTCAGTACCGTATTGGCCGCCCTCTTTAGCGCGGTAGGTAGTGACCATGTATTCGCCAAGCGGCAGGTGGGCGACTTTGATGAAGTTCCCAACCATCCGCTCGCCACCGGAAGACTCGCCGCGCTTGCTGAGGTCGCTGGCAACTTGCACTTTTTCGGCAATGCTGTCAGGGTTCTCGTCGAGCAGGAGATCCAGGAGATCAGCGCTGAGGCGATCGTCGAAGTCCGCACTCCGGATGGGGATTGGCAGTGTGTAGAGGGTCCCGTCAGCAGTGACGGAGACTGAGAGAACGGCTTCGGTGTACTTACCGACGTTCTCTTCTTTGAACGTGAACTTGGCTCCCTTAGGGGAGGCAGCTGTGCTGATTTTGCCAGTGGAGACGATCAGCGGGATGTCTTGGTCGCCCCAGCGAATCACCAGGCCCTTCTCCTCGGTGGAGAATACGGTTGGGGAGTAGAGGCGCTTGAAGACACCATTGGCGTCGGCACGGACAGTGAAGGTCGAACCGGAGGGATCGATTTCTTCGCCTGTCAGAGCTTTGAACACAACACCCAGAGCATCACGCAATGTGGCGGGCAGTGCGGTGTTAGGGACGTCGGTGTAGGCACGCGAGTAGCTCTTCGCTTCCAGGCGGGCCCTGTTCTTCTCGTCGAGTTGTGGGTTGATCTTGAATGTAGTAGCCATGACGTTTTTGTCCTTGAGTAAGAGCGGGAGTGTTCGAGCCCTATTGCTCGTCCCGTTCGCTTTTATTTTACCACGTCAGACAGCGGGTAAACCTTGCAAATTGGTCGGCCAAGCATAAGCTGCCCAGTCCTCCAGCGTTTTTAGGGTTCGGGCCTTCTCTTTCCACTTTTTTCCGGCTTTCTCGTTGATCAGGGTGCCCAGACCGTAAGGGCGTGAGGCATTGATGCTGACTTTGATTTCTCCATCGCTTTGATCATAGTCCACGGATGTTACGATCCAGTCCTCGATATAGGTGTCTGCAGCGTCAGTTTGCAGCGAGGGTATATAGACTATGTCGCCGGGTTTGATGCCTACGAGCACCGGGGCCATGAACATACTAGCAGATAGTGTAGAGCCTTTTTCCTTGTTCAGTAAAGCCTGTTTCGCAGGACCATCTGGGTTGTTCGCGTTTTGTACGCCAGGATTGGGGCTAGCCAGAGCGCTACCTTGGGGTGAAGAGGTTCGCACCGACGTTTTTTGCTGCTGAGTTTGGGGGCTGGACTGTGGGTTCTGCTGGCTAACATCCGGTTTAGCAGGGTTCTTGGGTTGCGGCTTAGTGGAGGGGGTTGGCTTATTCTCAGTGTTTGCCTGAGGCTGTGTCCATACCATGTTGCGTTGGACAACGTCTATGATTCCGGGTCCAAGCAAGAAACCGTATCGAATTGTGGTGTCAGGGATTTGAAGATCAGAGGCTGCCTCTACTACGTCGGGTGGATCTTTTTGCTGAGCCTCCCAGCTGAAGGGGGTGAGGATGGTGTTATTGGCCTGACCGATGTTATTGGCGAAAACTTGATTTCCGTTTTGATTTACCAGGTTGGATACGGCACTGCCGAAGGTGGTTTCTTTAGCATAGTAGTTTTTTAGGGTGGCCTTCCCCATATCTTTCTCGGCTTGCTTGCTCATGCGAATAAGCTTTTTGTATTCTTCTAACCCGTACTGCTTTTTTAGTCGTTCGGCGGCGTTCGTGAATTTGGTATCTTTGTCGTAGGCCTGAGCGATAGAACGGATGTTGGCGTTAGTAAAACCTTCAAGTTCACTAGCAAGTTTCACATTGACCGACATGTCGTTACCATACGAAAAGTCCTGGCCAATCCAAACAAACACGAACGGAATGGACTTCCCATTGGCGTAAAAGAACCGTATAACTATCTGCTCTTGTATTTTTTCTTTGCTACTGACAAACTTTTCATACACGTTCCAAGCAGCACCTGAAGGGTTCCATTTGATGGAGCCCGTGGGATTACTGTTGTTGTCCTGCATAGTTACTTTGGCGTCGAACACCAAGGGTTGCGGGTCGTCGGAGAAATCGCCCTCGCCGTACATTGTGAGGTTGGTTTTGCCCCAGTATACTTCAACTCTTGGGATGATGAGGTTGCCTGCCATGTTATACGTTGTATGAAGAGTATCTTAGCTGATTGACTGCCTGTGTAAGCTTGATTGCCACGAGCGAAGCCAGTTGATCGCTGTCTTGTCCGGGTTGCTGATGGATGGTGATGGGCGCATTGACAGTCATCGACCCGCCTCCGCGCATCTCGTTGGCTTGGGCACGAACTGACCCAACGATGGGGTTCTTGCCAGCCATCATCGACTCCCACTTGTCAGCAGCGCCGGCCGAGCTAAAGAACGCAGGGTTGCCAGAGCCCATAGCGTAAGCTACGTGAACATGGTCTGAGTGGCCAGGATCGCCAGCTTTGAGCAGCTCGACAGGCTTGACGCCCATCTGTGCGTTGAACTGGGCGACACGACGAAGCACACCACCTTGCTCGTTGGCGTAGGCGCCGATGTCGAGGGCCCGACCCTGGTAGTGATAGGAGGTGGGAGAGTGTTTGTACTTCACCCCACCATGCTGTGGGTGCTCGTGGATGGATCCGGGTGCACCGCCAGTGGACTTGAGGTAGTTGCCCAGTGCACCAGCGATTTGGCTTCCACGGCTGCCGTAACCACCACCGAGGGCCATGGCGGCCATTCCACCTGCAGAACCCATGAAGGCGGGAGATGCAGAGATTTTGGTCATTAGGGCCGCATTCTGTGCTGACAGCTTGGCGAGCATCGCCATGCTCTGTGCCGACGAGACCTGTGTGCTTTTGTTGATGGCCGCGACTGTAGCCTGCTGACCTGCTGTGACTTTCTGAGAGAAGGTTTGGAAACCAGCAGAGAATACTCCAGCTGTGTTCTGTGCAGCACCGTAGATGGCATTGACCATCCCATCCATACTGCCTAGACCACCCGCAGCAGGAATGATAGTCTCACTGCTGTTGGCAATGACGAGGTCCGACCCTGCTGGTTTGTTTGCCATCTCACTAGCGATAGCCGAGTGGAGAGGCATTGAGCCGTTATCTTTTCCATTCCACCTGAAAGTTCCTGCAGGGATATTAAATCCGCCCCCAGACCCAGCTCCCCGGGCAGGAGTCGGTTTAGGAGCACCAGGAACTGGGATTCGAGACCCAGGGAGTGCGGGTACTTGCCCAGACCCTGGGTTCTGAATTGGCGCACCAGCCGCACCACCTTTCAGAATCCCGCTGGCAGCATTTTTCAGCATGTCCCCAATAGCCGTAACCAGCATTTTAACGCCTTGAACAATGGCGTCACCGAGGTTAAAGATAACTTTCTTTGCACCCTCAAACATTTGCGACAGGCCCTTCTGAATGTCGGCCCATGCTGCAGCAAGTTTGGCATTGTCGCCAGTAGCCCAACCAACAACGAGATCAATGACCCCATGGATAATGTTTATAACTCCAGTCCAAACCTCAAGAATCCCCTTAAGCACTTCTCCGAGGGGTCCGCCGATGTTGGCGTCAATCCATGTGCTTAGCATGGTGAAGAAGCCTAGTATCTTGTCTCGGAAGATATAGAGCGCAGCTACTGCACCAACAATAGCCGCAATGATAAGGGCTGGAACTGCGAAGGGTGCTAGAGCCGTAAGGATGGTGGTGAAGAAACCGGACATAGCCGTCCATATGGACGTCACCAGTGGTGTGACCGCACCGGCCCACCCAGCGATCGTTGCAGGTATAGCAGCAATACCTTGAACCACTGGTGTGATCGCTCCTGCCCATCCAGCGACTGTCGCAGGCAGTGCAGCAACACCTTTGAGTACCGCTGGGATTGTCTGTAATCCCTTTATGATGCTGCCTTGACCAAGAAGCTTAAGGCCACCCAGGGCGAGGAAAAATTTGCCTGCGGCGCCGGCATTGAACAGTCCATTGAACAGTCCCTTGATTCCTACCACCAGTGCAGCAGCAAGCGGGGGAGCAGCCAGCTCAACTGTTTTACTTATCAAGTTGGTGAAAGCTGACTCCAAAGTCTTCATCAACCTGGCCTGAGCTTCAGGCGGGAATACACTGTTCAGTCCTTCGGTGAAGTTATTCATGAACTCACCCATGGGGCCATCCGCCTTGCCGATGGAGTCTAGTCCTTCAGTCAAGGCTTTAAGAACATTTCCAACGACCTTACCTATGACAGACCCTAAATCCTTTAGGTCTCCACTTTGTACGGCATCGGTGATTTCTGAGAACCCTTTTGTCAAGCCCATAAGGGCGGGACCAAGAAACTTGTCAAAAGCGTCGGACAGGAACTCTGTAACGGGCCCAAGTTTGTTGACGACAGCACTAACCAATGCACCGAGTTCCATCAAAACTGGTGCCAACTTGGCCGAGATCATCTGGAACGGTGTGGACACTTCACGGAAGCCCTCCACCATCTTACCGGATACGAGATCCCGATACATGTAGCTTACTACTTTTTTCTGTTCGTTTTTGAACTCCGCTCCAAACGACAGTAAACCCACGCTAACGTTTGTTAGGTTGTCCTGCAAACCCTGCATTCCTGCAGTCAAGGACGTTCGAATCTCTGCCATTGCCTCAGGGGGCATGACAACACTCATGGCTTTCTGAAGGATTTTCATCCTGTCCATAACTGTTTTCTGACCCTCAAAGTTCATCTCCTTCAGAGTCGGAATCAACTGGGGGTTCATCTGGAAGAAGTCGATCTGAGCAAGATCGCCTGTAATCCTACCAGCTTCCACCAGTTTCGTGATCCCCTTCGTGACCATCCCGATGGGGTAGCCCGGGGGCGTTAGGTATCCAATTTGTTCGTAAAATCCAGCTAGCTGCTTGGCTGAACTTCTGGCCGCCTCAAATGTGGTTTCCCCTTCTGCCTTGAACCCCTTCATCAAGCTGGGCAGGAAGGTGTCAGAAAGAGTTCGGTTTAAGGTTGTGATAGTGTCCGTTGGAATTGGAGACGACGCCACCATCTTGGCGATCTCAATGTCCAGCGTTTTGGCAATTTTCTTGCCTTCTTTGTAGTCAGAGGTTATACCTTCCTTGCGCAACACACCGAAGATAGCACCCTGAGCCTGGATATCGTTAATCTCATCTTCCATGGCCTCCTTGAAGCGGTCTCCAAGGAACCCGAAGGCACTCTGAACGGAGTTGCCGATTATGCTGGCTGCCCCAGACGCAGCCATCAAGGCCCCGCCGCCCAGGAACGTGCCAACGGCTGAGGCCCCTGTTAGACTCCTTTCCCTTGCCCCTCCTCCCCTGCCGGACGAAGATCCTCGGCCCCCACCGCCGCCGCTCACCGAGGGAAGTTTAACGCGTTTACTGAGTTTTTCCTGGGAAGATATTACCTTCCCCATCTCCCTGCGGTATTCGGTCAGCCCTCGAACAGCCGTGTCGATGGCACCGCGCTGGTTCTTGAACCCGTCTCCAATGCGATTCGCACCTTCCGCCATAATCGCCATGTCTTTGGCGATTGGGCGTAAATTCCGCTTGAGTTTATCAAAGTCCCTTGTGAGCCCGGTGATGGACTTGCTGAGTTTGGCAAGCGACGGCGTGATCTTATCGTCGAACTTGCCAACTAAAGTAAAAATTCTATCGTCTGCCATTTGTTACCTGCCCCCTGGTGTTGACTTTGACTCAGAAATTACTTTTCCATCTGCTCCTTTCACGATCGTGGTTGTGCTGCCGTCCGAGTTACGTGTCACAGTCTTAGTGGTAGTGACACCTCGTTTGTTGGTTGATTTGGTAACAGTAGTCGAGGCACTGTTTGCTCCCGATTTGGCTTTGGTACTTCCTAAGCCCTGATCAGCTTGTTGCTCAGGGAATGCCGCCTTCGATCCAGTTACTGCTTGACTCGCTTGATCTCGACCCGAGTCAACCTGGTACTGTGGCACTTGCGTGAAGCTAACATCTACGTTTACCCTGGTGGAGTTACCGCTCAGGTCACGCATCGACTCTTTTACTTTGATGTCCTTGATGACGTAAAACCCGCCGTCGTTTCCGTTAGCGTCTCCGTAGAATTTGTTGTTTGCTTTCAGGTGGTAGACAGGAATGTTGATGAAACCTTTCGAGGTGTTCAGACTGTAGTTCAGCAATGACTCCAAGGCAATCACCTGGTCCTCAACTGCTACACCACGAGAGAAACCCTCAAGCAGGCAATTCGTGAGGGCCAGGTCACGCATACCCCTGGTCCCGGACGTGACCGGAGGAGCGTTAGTTCCGAAGATGGGGACTCGGTCTACAGCAGCGTTCACTCCCCAAGAAATGTCCTCAGGTGCGACAGTGAAGTTCCAAGGTTGCGTGGTTGCCGAGGGTGCGTTGTTCAGGTAGGAAGCTGCTGGTCCTGCGCTCGGGGTGAAGTTCGCAGCGAGATCTTGCACCTTGGGGGAAGGGAAGGAAGTTGGGCTCCAGCCAGCAGAGTTGGCGTATGCCGAGACCACATTGAAACCAGGTGTGTTATTTTCGTAAGCCATTAGCGTCCTCCTGCAGGAAACCCTGCGACAGCACCGGGAACTATGCCGCTACCCGTAAAGGTAGAGGCCGTATATTTAAAGTCAGACACAGCAGAGTACCCCGGGATAGCACTGTTCGGCACGTTGGTAGTGTAGCTTTTCAGCGGTAGTTCTGTCCCAACGACAGGGTTGCTCAGTGCTGAGTCCAACCCGGCAGTCTGAGGTCCGTTGTTGGCGGGAACGATGGAGAAGACCACGTCAGGGCCATTCTGACCCAGGTTGTGCATGAACCCGCCGTAGTCCGACGGTCCGTTGCCACCACCACCTGGCCATATTTTGTTGTTAGCTCCGCCACCACCACCACCCATACCACCCAGCAGCCCACCAAGGCCACTGCCCAGGCCAGCCAGCAAACTACCGACGCCAGCACCGGCACCAGCGAGCAGGTCGCCGCCACCGAGGCCAGCCCCAGCCAGCAGCTCACCGCCTCCAAAACCAGCACCGCCAAGTAAAGCTCCGCCGCCGAAGCCACCACCACCAAGGATATTGCCGATTCCAAAGCCGCCCCCACCCATGAGTCCACCACCGCCCAGGAAACCAGCAGCGGGCAGGAGGCTCGTCAGAGGGCTAGCGCCACCGAGAGAGCCAAGAGTATTCTGTACAGAATTGTTCAACTGACCCGAGGAGCCAGCAGAGATAAGCGGAGTGAGTTGAGACTGAAGCACATTCACACCACTGGACAGGTTGATGCCCGACTGCTGTGAGAGGTTGCTTCCGAGTTGCTGGCTCATGCCGACATTCACAAACCCTTGACCATTGCCACCAGGACCTATTACAGGAATTCCGGTCATGGGGATAGGTCCACCTGCAAAACTAGCCATTTATTTCCACCCCTTGTTGCGACTGCTTTCGTCAGTCTGGCCTGACATGTCCGTGATTGGCGGCAGACCGTCGAATGCCGAAGCAGTCATGCGATACTGCAGCGTCCACCCCATCTCGTCAGGTTCGAGCTGAAAGTCAAACTTCTTGCCATCGTACTCAAACATACCTTTGTACGAGCCATCGGGCTGCTGCAGGTAGTCGTTATTTTCGTCAGGGTATTTGCCAGAAGTGGAGCGCACCTTGTCCACAGTGTCGCCGAAAACACTCTCGATAGCGTGCCTGAGCACAAGCTCGGCCTTCTCACTGGTCGTGCCGGGAGTCTCTGCGAAGTCCGAAAAGCTGGCGTCTTCGTCGTAGATATGAAGTAACTCTTCGGTATTGATAGTCTCGACATCTTCGGGGTAGGGCCAGTCGTTTGGGTTGACCTTTCCCAGCATCTCAATGGCTTCTTCCAGCTCGTAGTCCTCGAGGGCGTCTACAGACTCAAACTTAGGGAGTAGATAAGCCAGACTGATGTCGCCATCATTATACTCGTGACGCAAATGCTCAGCATAATGCCAAGGAACGCGAGCAGGGTCTCCCCCACTTGCGTCCAAGAGCATCTTAGCGACTGCCAGATATTTTGCGGAATACGCACTGTCCATCCAAACGTCACTTTCGTTACAAGGGTTTTACCCTATATTTTAACTGGTGCCTCAAGCATTATCTTGGAGAACTGCCTCAGGGTTTGGTCAAAGTGATCAGGTCGGTCGTTGGGTTTGTTCTCCTCGAGACACTCCACCAACTCATCGTACCAGGGAGCCACTTTCTCGATGACAAAGTCGGTGTGGGGCTCACACAGGTCGAATAGGCACTTTGGTGACCCAGGTGGCAAATTATCCCCGAGATCCCCGTGAAGAACTTTCCAGTCTGCCAGATTTTTCGGGTGATCAAGGTCGAACCCCATCTTGTGTTTCGTGTGGTCGATAACACCTTGGTTCCCCGCTAGCCTCTCCTGAATCTTCTCGTTAGGAAAGCAGTGACGAGTGTTGGCGAAGTAGATCTTGTGATCTTCGTCCACCAACTGAGACCAATCTCTGTCGATCGTGCTCAGGAAGATTTGTCTTTTCTTAGCGATGCTGTCAGGGCCGCCGTCGCGAGAGATGCGATAGATAGCACCAGCGATGTCATCCGCCTCGAACCCCTCCTGCGAGAAAACGGGGAAGTACTCGTGGACGTATTTCCATCCGATGTCAAATACTCGCCAAAAGTTGTCGGTCTTTTCGCCCCGGGTTCCCTTGTAGTTCGTAGGGATCTCAGAAAGGACTTTATTTTCTTTCTCAGCATAGTCTTGCCAGGCTTGTTGAACGACGGTGGATTCGGTCATGTAGCGGTCACGCCAGTAGTTGCCAGTATCCTGGAAACGACTGTCTGCCACTACGACGATGCGGTAAGTGTGACGGGGAAGCATGTCAGGACCGCGATTGACCTTCAGCGCCCATGCTCCCTTGATCAGTTTATCCTCAACTTCGGTGTTGAAAGACCCTTCGATCTTATCTTCAAACCAGCGGAGAACGTCCCAGAGATAAACATGAAAATCCACTACGGTCAGTGGCGTTGGGTTGTTGTCGAGCTTGAAGATAGTCTCGAGTTTGGGTCTGTCAGTCATCGGGGTAACGGCAAGTCACACCAGTGAGTAGGCTCACCGTCCGGCGTGTAACCGAACAGAGGCTCCCACCCACTTTTCAAGTTGAACGTCCAGATGTCGAGGTCGCCGTAGCTTCCGTCACTGGTTTTAAAACAAACGACGTAATCACCGTCGCGAGGTGGATAGTCTTCGATAATGTGCCAGTTAGCTTTCACAAGCATCTTGGTCAGCGTTGTCATTTGGTACCTTTGAGTTTGGCTTGAATGGTGGAGAGTTCGGCTTCGAGTTCGATTATTTGCTTGTCGCGGGGGTCGGGGTCACGGTCAAAGAAGGCTCGGTTGACGGTTGGGAAATGCGTTGAGAAGATGGTTTTGATTGCTCGGGCAAGTTCAACGTGCTCGTACTGAACAACGCCCACTTCATCGCGAACACCCAAGTAGTGCATCCAACTGCGCACAGAACCAGTAGCATAAAGGCGCGTAAACCCTCCCTGAGGGAGCACCATGCGTGCCACCTCTTTCGCGATGCCGTTCTTAAGGAGATCATTGTAACAGAGATCAGCAATGTTATAAGCAGAAAGCATCGTGTTCTGCATTGTGTCTGTCAGTTCTGCGTCCTCAGCGAAGAGGCTATTCTGACGGTTTTTGGTGTCTTGGAGTCGGGCCTCTTCAGGCAGGTAATACAGAGCGCCGTGCTCACCTAACATCTCCTTCAGCTCTTCATTACTAGCGTACCGCAGCGAGAACTGTTGGAAGCAGAACGAGCGGTGACGAAGCATCTGCGTGGCGATTGCCAGTGGGGTGATGACCTCGACACACATCGAGGCTTGCTCGAACACACTGACATGGCCGTGCTTGATGCAGTACTTCAGCAGACCTTCAAACTTCTCGTTGTCTTGGTTCTTTGGGTTGCTAACGCGAGCGATGTAGGCAATGTGCTCTTCAGCGTCAGGGGTCACCCACACCATTCGGGCACGAGAGGAACCGTCGATCACCCAAGGATTTGTGTTATTCATTCTACTCCTTGACTCTGATGCTGCCGGTGCCGGTGCCAGTCCACTGGACCCCACAAAGACGGACTTGCTGCCGTGCTACACTTCTCCAGAGTATCCCCGAAGTCAGGTGCTGTTCGCTCCAGGCACAGTTCCTTGCCGTCAAACTCGTATCCCGCTGCTCGCAGGAACGAACTGAAAAACTCCAGCATTTGGGAGAGGTTTGCCTCTGATGAGATGGTCATCTCCACCGAGTGGTCTTCAGGTGTTTCACCAGGCGGCACGTACTTTAGGGTGTACTTCCCGAACTCTTTCATGGTTCCAGTAAGGTTTTCAGTGGTATTGTAGTAGCTGTGGGTCATTGGTAAACGACTAAAAATCGAGTGAAATTTCGTCAGCAGTGATGTCCATCTTGTCAGCATTTTTGGCCATCAGCTCCATAACCTTGAGGGTGGAGATGCAGTCAGCAAATGCGTCATGCGACGGCATCCCCGAGAGTTGGGGCAGTTTTTGCCACTTCCACCCCTGCTTTTTCTCATTCCATTCGCCGCACCACTCGCTGTACCGGTCCATAGCGCAGGAAACCCCCGCGATCTTCGGCATCTCCTGCTCGTACTTCTTGTACATGTGGACCATAAGCTTCCAGTCAAAGTCTGCGTTATAAGCAACCACCTGCTTGCCCTCTAGAACAAACGAAAGGAACTTGGCGATCTGGGGGAAGATAGGCTGCCCCTGAACTTGCTCATTTGTGATACCGTGGATGCCAATCACTTCGTCGCTCATGGGGCGGGCAGGCTTGACCAGCATAGAAAACAAAGGGCGACCCCTAGTGTCAGTAATAGCGACCTGGCAAATTTCGGTGTTCGGGTCCCTAGACAGAAGACCTGTAGTCTCCAGGTCTAAGATCACAGTTTTAGGGTCAGTGAGGCGCTCTGCTGCCCACTCGCTTGCTTTCGCTTTGATCTCGGTCAGTTCGTCAGGTGAGGGTTTCATTGTTGGTTGTGTTGTCTGCATAGTCTTTGCCGATTCGCTCTCGCCATTCGACGATCTTGCTGAAGACCTCAATAAGGTCGGTGGCGAAACCTTTGACCTCGTCGATTTCCTCGGGTCCATCGTATAACTCCCAGTAGTAGAAGGTTTTGTCGTTTGTGTGGTGGTCGTGTATTTCAATCCGCATGGTACGCTACCGGTTTCACTCCATAGTCGGTTGTGTTAAAGATTCCTCTGTCGATTGACTTGCCCCCTAGGCGACGGTAACTGTAGACCTCGCCGAGGAACTTGATCCGCTCGCCCTGTTCGGGTATCCGTCCGATCTTCTTGAACTCTCTCCGGAGAAACCAGAGATGAGAGAGAAAGACTGACTCACCGATAGGGGTCGGAGTCACGATGAGATTCACCAGGAGGATAGTGTCCAGGTCGCGTCGCCTCTCATGTTTGCGAAACTCCTTGACTCGTCCGCTCACTTCGACCAGTGAACCCTCGAGGAGTCTCAGGTCGTCTCGGCGGCGAATCACCGTATCTCTCACATCACGAGCTCCGTTGCTGACGTCATTATACTCTGTGGGGAGGACACGTAAACTCCCCCGGGTAAAACCACCCTAACAAGTCAAACTACGACATGGCAATCGGCAAAGACACTTTCGACCTCAATAAAGGCGAGTACACGGAAAAACTCGGCAGAGTCATCACTAACCACAGGGCAAATAGCAAACTCGTAGGAGAACCGAAAGAGTTCGTACTGAGGTCCTGTCGCCTCTCAGACCAGTGGCTGAAACTGGCAGGTGACCCTGAGACCGAAGTCTATCTCAGGAATGTTGATATAGCTGGAGGACGCAAGGTGAAGATGCTTTCGCTCGAGAGAACCGGCACGAAGCAACCAGTGTCCAAAAGCAAACTGGTGGACGCACTCTACCCTGCAAAAAAGATCTCAACGACTGCAACTCCCGAAGAGAAACATTTCAATGCCGTGAAAGGTGCGATGCGCAATGCCATCCACTACCAGCTCAAAGCATTCCGAGACGCAGTCAATCTCCCCTGCGTCTGCTCGATCACTGGGAAACAGATCCGAAAAGGTCAAAAGACGGACATCGACCACTGTGGCATGTCATTCTCGGAGATTGCCGACAGGTTTGTCGCTTTGAAAGGACTCACCTACTGTGACATCCCACTGATGGGTCCACCAACCGGCAAGTCATTCAAGAATAAGCAGTTATGGGGCGAGTGGGTGCACTTTCACATGGCGAACGCGAGGTATGCTCTCGTCTGCGCATCGGCAAATAGAAGCAAAGGCGCCTCGGGATACGAGACGCCAGTGGAGTTATACGGGTCGTTCAAAGCAGAAGACCCAGAAGATTTGTCGTTGGATTTTTGATTGCAACGCAATCACCAGGGAGTCGTATTCCAGGCAACTCGCTCCCACTGCGTGCCAGTGTAAACGTAAAGGTAGGTACCATCGACGGCAACCTCGCCACTGGCTCCGGCGTCTGTCGACGCAGCCGGCGCTGTGACAAAGGTGAGTGTGGTTGGGAAAGTAATCGGAACGTTCGCCGCAGACGTCAGTCTGCCTTGTGCATCAACTGTGAACTGACCAACATTGTTGGCATCGCCGTAAGTGCCGATGACAACCCCCGTGGCCACACCCTCCAGCCGCCAAACTGAGTCAGCAGCAGACCACTGGTACTGCGACTGACCCGGGAGTGGAGTAGTGGGATATAAATCGCCGTTGAGAGGTGAGGGTGGGAAGGTGAGAAGTGCCACGTTGCTATCTATCGCCCGATATGAGTGGTTTTACCCGCTTTCGCCAAGCGAAAGGTTGCAAAAACCTAGAGAGGGCTACCAGAATAAAGAATGACTCCAGTAGAACCTGAACTACCGCCAAAAGCGGCACCAGCTGCTGCAGTATACAAGGTACCAGGCGTGCCTGCATTAGCTCCTGCGGCTCCCCCTGCAACAGCTTTGGTAGATGAGTCGCTCAGTGTTCCTTGAGACTGAAGAATTATAATTCCACCACCACCACCTTTACCACCTTCACCTTCAGTAAAGCCACCAATTGTTCCAGATGCTGCTGCGGCACCACCAGAACCACCGTTAGCTGTCAAAGAAGACCCGGCTTGCAATGTTATGGTAGACAGAGAGTCCAAGATGATAGAACCACCGCTTCCCCCGCCGCTTCCGGCAGCGATGGTGGGAGGACCACTGATTGAAGTTACAGCGCCACCGGTTGAACCGCTAGCTGACAAAACAGCGGCGGCACCAACAGTAATCCCCCCTGTTGCTTTGACACCGATGCATCCGCCAGCATTACCGCCTCCTGCAGTTGTTCCAGATGTGGATGAAATAATATTGCAGTTAGGTCCCCCAGTGCCCACCGTGGAAGCGAATGTCGAATAAGGGTTATTTCCGCTTCCAAAACCAACGCCAAAGGCTGAGTTAAGTCCCGCTCCAGACCATATTTGAGCTGATGCCCCTCTGCCCCCGGCTCCGTTACATAGGATCGTTCCGTTAATGACTGCAGACCCTGAGCAGATGAAAACCAAAGTTTGGTTACCGGAAGTAACTGTGACCCCTGAGTTAATGGTCAGATTATTTACGTAATAAACTCCATCGGAAAGAGTCGTGTTAGCTGAAATAGTAAGGTCAGCCGGGGGAGTAACCGTGGAGGGAACGAAAGCCAACTTCTGCCAGCCGCTCGTTACCCCGGTATAAACCTCCTCGTAGTTGCTGGTTGTGTTAAACCGAGTCATGCCCACAACAAGTGTAGCAATCGCAGCACGCTGAGCGTCTGTACCTGAAGGCAGAATCGCAGCCCCAGTCATCCCACTCGCATCCTTCGGCACTGCCGTTTGCGGTGAGGAGAACTTCGTATTGATAGTGCCGGTAGCAGCTTCCGCGAGGCTCGCCGCTGCTAAAGAGTTGGCAGAGGCAGTCCAAACCCCCAGGGTGTTATCCCAAGTATAGGTAATGCCGTTGGGTGCTGCGTAGGTCTGCCCCGGGGTGGGGGAAGATGGAAAAACGAGTGCCATTTTGCGTTATGTGAACTACCGGTTATGAAAGGGTTTTACCCCGTTTCGCCGAGCGAAACTTAGGCTGCTTCTGCGGAGGGAAGGAAAGGATTAGGGCCTAGTTCTGGAGGCCAGCATGCTACCAACTCAGGAACTGTGGTCGCATCGAGATAGGCGGTCTCTTCGGCAGCGGCGTTAATTGCTTGAAGTTGGGCCTGAACCGCCGTGGTGTCTCCGCCAATGGCAGTCAAACGCATGTACTCTTGGGTCAGCGGAGTGCTCAGAGAAGCTGCGGCAGCGTCTTCTGCACTCTTAAATTGCACCTTGGCTTTATCCAAATCAACAACTACTTCAGGGGCTACGGAAAATACCCAAGAGTTGAAGAATGCGGTGTCGACCGGAAGAGAGTTAGAGTCTACAATATAGTAGGTTGTACCAGCAGGGGTGTCTTTAGCAGCGATTTGCTCGATGGTTTGGGTTTGGAGGGCCTCGTCAGTGGGGGTGCCGACTGAGATGTTGCCGTTGGTGTTTTGGTAGATGAAGTGTTGAACCATTACTGTATGGGGTTAGAGAGTTACAAAATAGGAATCAACGGAATATCGCCGCCTGAAAGATTAACGTATTTTTCACACCGACCGTAGGTTGAGCACAGGCGACCCTCAAAGAGGAGGTGGTTCGGGGGGTAGTATAATCGGCAGTATTGGCAGTAATCAACTCACCACCTGGATCAGCCTGATCTACAGTTAAGATTGCTGAATAATTTGTGTCTGGCAGGGGTATCGTAAAGCTTATCGTGTAGTTTCCTGTGCTGATTACTGTAACACTGCTCACATTGCCGCTGGACCGAATAACCCCTGAAACACCATTAAAATTCACCCACGCACGGCAACCGTATGCCGTAACTGCTGAACCATACCCCGAGTTAAACTTAAGGTCACCGTCAAAAGTACCAACACCCGTAACATCAAGCGTGCCCGGAACATCGATATTGCTAGCAAACTCGGCAGCAGTACCACCAGCATTCGTCTGCATCAACTGACGAGCTGTGCCAGGTGTGATTGACACGACGGGGGTTGTCGAACCGGTCGCAACAGCGATGGGGGCTGTACCAGTGACGGTAGTCACCGTACCAGCACCGCCACCACCAGCAGGAGGCGCCGCAGCAACCCACACAGGGGAAGCACCGTTGGCGTAACGAATGAATAGCTGACCGAGAGTATCATCCCAGTACATCGAACCATTCAAACCCTGAGTGGCACCGGTACCGATACCAGGCGGGGTAGAAGCAACAGGAATGCTGACAGCAATGTTCGAACCGTTGACGACAGTGCCAAGGCCAAGCCCGATGCTGATAACAGGGGCTGTGCCGCCTGTGGATACCATGGGAAGGGTTGCGGTAACACCCGTCACCGTACCGCCGCCGCCGCCACCAACACCAGCCCAGCTGGAACCATTCCAAATTACCAGGCCAGCTCCACCAATGTCATACCATAAGGTACCAATTTGGACCGGCGTCGGTGCCACGCTGGGGGTCCGATACAGACCGAGAGTCACCGACCCATCAGCATTAACAACGATGTTGGTCGTTGGAGAGGCCGTATTCTGAATGGAGGAGACGGAGAGAGTGCTCATTGCGAATATTTAGATTTGGACCATTGGTAGGGTTTTACCCCGTTTCGCTGCGCGAAACATAGGCAAACTATGCCTGCGCAGGGTACACGATTGCGTATACTTGGTCGATGGTTGTTGCTGCGTAGATTGCTTGTTCGCGTTGCTCGGTTTCGAGAGCGTTGGCGTTGTTAGCGTCAATAGCAGCTTGGTATTTGGCAATGCGTTGCTCGGCAGGAAGGGAAGCTTGGGCGACGTAAACGTCGTAGCTTAGCCCAGAGAGTGTTGCCTTGGCTGCCTCGTTGCTCTGAGCGTTTACAACGCTCTCAGCAAGTTGCTTAGCCTTGGCCAGGTCAAAACCGACCACATCGCTGGTTAGGGTGAAGGCGCCAGGAAAGGAATAACAGGCAGAGTCAAAGTCAGACTCTGCAAACTCTTGGTAGAGGGCAGGGTCGGTGACACCATAGCTTTCAGCAATGGAAGTGGCCGTAGTACCCGGGTAAATGGGGCAAATCTGGTAACCCGAGTAAGTAACTAAAACGTAGTTCATGCGAAGTTAAACAATTGGACTAAACAAACCTGTTTCACAACTCTTAAACGGGGCTACCGGCAAACGCAACATAGCCTGCGGCACCAGCTGCGGCGGGAGTTGTGGAGGCAGTTCCGCCTTTTTCTCCGAAGGATCCGCCAGACCCGCCGTACTTGCCACCGGCTCCTCCGGTACCCGCATCGACTCCAGCCGTACCACCGCTTACCGTGTTGGTTGACCCATTGGTGAGTGCGGGGGACTGCAAGATAATTACACCGCCTGCACCACCACCACCACCACCGGCGCCTGGCAAAACCGTTAGACTCGCATTGCCACCATTGCCACCGCTGACGTTTAGGGTTCCAGCGGTTACAAGACTCACGTTAGACTGCAGAACGATGGACCCACCGGACCCGCCACCGCCACCTCCCGCGTTAAAGGAACCAGATCCAGAGGCATTACCTCCGATCCCGCCTTTGGCGGATATGGACGCAGTTGCCCCCAAAGTAATAGCGCCTGAGGCAGTGATTATCACGGCGCCGCCGCCGATACCTCCACTACCACCTCGGCCGACATCGCCGGAGCCGCTTGTGTAGGAAGCGCCACTGGCACCCCCTGAACCTGTCAGGGAAACCAATACCGGGTACGGGTTACTCTCAGTCGGGATAAGTGTCCCCAGTCCGGGCCCAACACCAAATCCTGAATTACCTGCAAGTTGAATACCATTAGTTGCGCCCGACGATGGGCCACCCGCAGGACCTGTGGCATCGGCCACAATCGACCCGTTGATTGTTGCTGTGCCCTCGCAAACAAACTGCAGAGCTTGAGAGCCAACGGTGACGGTCACGCCTGAGTCAATAGTTAGATTATTGACCGAAACCACGCCACTCAAAGTCGTGTTTGCGGAGATGGTTAAATCGGTCGGAGCTACACCGGACCGTGGCACAAAGTTAAATTGTTTCCACCCACCTGTTGCTCCGGTATAAACCTCTTCGTAGCCGCTGTCGGTATTAAACCGAGTCATGCCAACTACCGGAGTTGCGATGGCCACACGCTGAGCATTGGTCCCAGACGGCAAAATCGCAGCGCCGGTCATGTTGGCGGCGTCTTTGGGCACCGAGAACGCAACAGGTGCAGCCAGTGTGACGCTAGTTCCTGCCGCAGCCTCAGCAGCGGTAGCCATCTCAACCACACCTTTCTGTGTGTCCGAAGCATCGAAAATGCTAATGGTGCCACCAGTAACTTGCAGGTTGGTGCCGATTTGAACAGCGCCCAGAGCACCGGTTGTAGCAGCGTTAATTGTCAGGTTCGGAGCGGCTCCGCCACTTGAGACCAAAGGTGCTGTGGCAGTTACGCCGGTAACAGTACCGCCACCTCCGCCTCCGGCGGAGACCCAAGCGGTGTTCCCAGGGTTGCGAACGAGCAGGGTTGGCCCCGCAGTGTCAAACCAGAGGGTGCCAGCTTGGAAAAGCAACGGTGCGGAAGGGCCAGTAAAAACTGGCAAAGTCACCGTGCCGTCGGCATTCAGCGACAGGTTTGCCTGAGGCGCTGCCGGGTTCTGAATCGAGGTTACATTGAGCGTGCTCATGTTATTCGCGTAATTGGTCCGTTGACAAGGTTTTACCCCGTTTCGCTGCGCGAAACATAGGCAAACTATGCCTGCGCAGGGTACACGATTGCGTATACTTGGTCGATAGTTGTCGCAGCATAGATTGCTTGTTCGCGTTGCTCGGTTTCGAGAGCGTTAGCATTGTTGGCATCGATGGCCGCCTGGTACTTAGCAATGCGTTGCTCGGCAGGAAGGGAGGCCTGGGCTACATAAACGTCGTAGCTGAGGCCAGCAAGAGTTGCTTTGGCTGCTTCGTTGCTTTGGTTGTTTACAGTCAGTTCAGCAAGTTGCTTGGCCTTGGCCAGATCAAAACCGACCACGCCAGCAACCAGAGTGAAGGCGCCAGGGAAAGAATAGCAGGCTGAGTCAAAATCAGACTCGGCAAACTCTTGGTAGAGTGCGGGGTCGGTGACGCCTAGGTTCTCTGCAGCTTCTTGGGCCGTTACCGAATCCGGATAAAGGTCTAAGACTAATTTCTGAAAAGAAGTTTGGATAAAAAGTTTGTCAGCCATGAGATCACAGATAAACGTTTGTTAAAATTTGCCCGCTTGTAGCGGCAGTTGACGAATATCCCCCTGCTCCCCCGTTGCTTGCCCCCGCACCTGATGATGCAGTTGCACCGCCTCCAAAAGCGCCCCCGGACACGTCTTTTGTGGAAGTGTCTGTGATAGTATTGCCGTTTATGATGATATACCCTCCTCCACCTCCTCCACCTCTATTGTCAGAAGTTCCACCATTGCCGCCTGTAGCAGTAATTGTCCCTTGACCATTAAATGTGTTGGCGGACAAATAAACGGTACCGCCCGATCCGCCGCCCCCTGCAGAAATTGTTTGGCTAGCTCCGGTCCCAGTACCAGAGCCGTTTGCCCCGCTCATTGAAATTACAGAGGTGGAGGACAGCGTTATGGTTCCGGCGCACTCTACAGCAAAGGTAGCACCCCCGGCCCCACCAGAAGCCTGCCCGCCACCGTCGGGGCTAAAAGTTTGAACTACGCCCGAAGACCCACCCGACCCGGCATTCAGAGAGGGGGATATAAGCACAGGAGGTGAAGCTATCGGACTAACCGGACCTCCTCCTGGCCCCTGACCGGGTTGCCCAAACCAGGCAACGTAATTAGTTCCGGATTGGCTTCCCCCAATGGATCCAGCTGCAAAACCCTTACCATTTCCTTGAATAGTCCCGTTGTTTGTAAAATTGCCTAAAACGGTTAATTTAACACTTCCTATAACTGAAACAGTTACGCCTACAGCTATGGTAACGTTTTCGTAAGTTCCGGAAGAAAGAGAGGTGTTAGAGGTTATGTTTAAGCTGGGGGGAGCAGGAGTAGTGGTTTCATAAGCCAGTTGCTTCCACGCTGCTGCTGTACCATCATAAACCTCCAGCGAATCCGGATTGAGCGTCGTATTCATCCGCAGCATGCCAGCCACGGGTGTCGGACGCTGAAGAGTCGTCCCGGTAGGAATCAAAGCCGCACCCGTCATACCAGAGGCGTCTTTCGGCACCGAAGTCTCAGGGGTTGAAGCCCGAGTGGCGTCGGTACCAGTGGCTGCTTCGGCCAGAGTGGCAATCTCGATGCTGCCTGCGGCAGCGTTAGTGGCAGCGTTAATTGCGATAACCGGCGTAGAGGTTCCGGTAGCAACCGTAATGGGCAGAGTGCCAGTTACGCCGGTAACGGTACCGGAGCCACCCCCAGCAGCAACCCAGACACCACCACTGGTGTAAACCTCAAGGTTGCCAGCGTTATAGCGAAGTCCGCCAGTGCGGTTGGTTCCGGTCGCGTTCAAAACCAGGGTCGTCGTCCCATCAGCAAGGAGCGATACGTTGGTAACCGTCGCCGCCGTGTTCTGTAAATTTGTAACTTGTAAGGTAGCCATGTTCAGTCAGGAAATGCGAAGGGAATCAAACAATCGACCAGGATTGGCCAGTTGGCACTGTGACAGTGACGCCTGTATTAATAGTAATGGGGCCTGCAGTTACCGAGTTTTTGGATAGCGGTGCTGTGGGCAGAGTATAATCTGCAGTGATAACTTGGCTGTTAAGGAAGAAAATCTTATCGCCGCCAGCACCCGTCGGCACACCACCCAGGGGACCCCAAGCAGCGGGGCTACCGCCGTAACCTTCAAACTCGTTGTCAGTGGTATTGTAGCGCAACTGGCCAACGGTAACTGCAGGAGCGGTCTGCCGCTGCAATGTGGTACCAGCGGGAATCACCGCGTTGCCGGTAGCGCCAGCGGGAGCCGAGGGAACGGTTTGCTTGACAAAGGTGCTGACGGTGGGATCGCCCGAAGCAACTTCTTCCCAGCTGCCGCCGGTGTAAAATTCAAATTTATTGGTTGTGGTATTGAAACGAATCTGACCTGCCGCGGCAGGAGAAGGACGAGCGCCG
>Ga0310334_100095_pt1 | contig 27396 bp, 22 predicted proteins | sample LakMicMIDCLREDC7_FD_195548 | JGI IMG/M metagenome (GOLD analysis project Ga0310334, IMG submission 195548) | Enriched freshwater cyanobacterial communities from Lake Michigan, Michigan, United States - MI23.DCL.RED.C7 (v2) (version 2) | ecosystem: Environmental > Aquatic > Freshwater > Lake...
GCCCCCTGCCCCCCAGGGTGTAACGAATGGCACAGCGAAGGCGTTCATTCGTACGAAAGCCGCTGAGCGGTCTGCCTAGGTTTCTGGCGGAACCTTGTCGCCTCCGGTCCCACGGATGCCAGCCCCATTGCACCGTCCATCTCCCGCTGACCCTGCCTCCGCCATTGTCCCCGCAGCGTCACGGCGCCACTTCCGCGGGCATCGCCGGGCCCTGGTGCTCGGGCTGATCGTCCTGCTGGGTGGCTGTCGTGGGGCTTCAGGCCCCTCCGCCGGCCCGGTCAGCCTGGGGGTGTATTCGGGCAGGCACTACAACACCGATCAGGAGCTCTACCGGCGCTTCACCGCCCAAACGGGCATCCAGGTGAAGCTGCTGGAGGGCAAGGACGACGCCCTCATTGAGCGGGTACGCACCGAAGGGAGCAAGACACCCGCCGATCTGCTGGTGCTGGTGGATGCCGCCCGGCTGGTGCGGGCCGCCGACCAGGGCCTCTTCCAACCGGTGACGTCCGAGGCCATCCGCCGGGATGTGCCACCGGAACTGCGCGATTCCACCGGCCGCTGGAGCGCCCTCACCCGGCGGGTGCGGGTGGTGGTGGTGAACCCGAAACAGGTGGATCCCGCCCTGGTCCGCACCTACGCCGACCTGGCCCGTCCCGAGTTGAAGGGCCGCCTCTGCCTGCGCAATGGCCGCAGCGTCTACAACCAGTCGCTGGTGGCCGACCAGCTGATCCTGCGGGGCGAGGCCGAAACCCGCCGCTGGCTCAGCGGCCTGATGGCCAACATCAAGCCCCCCTTCTTCACCTCCGACATCCCCCTGGCCCGGGCCGTGGCCAGCGGCGACTGCGGCGTGGGCGTGGTGAACAGCTATTACGTGGCCCGGATGCTCTCGGGTGAAGGCGGTGCCGACGACAAAGCCCTCCTTCAAGGCGTGAAGGTGATCCTGCCCGATCCGGCCCACATCAACGTGAGCGGCGCCGGCGTGACCCGCCATGCCAAGCATCCGGAGGCGGCCCGCCGCCTGCTGGAGTTCCTGGCCTCACCGGAGGGCGGCGGCGCCGGCTACGCCCAGGCCAACCATGAATATCCCCTGGTGGGCAGCGGCAGCGATCCGGTGGTGAAGAACTTCGGGCCGCTACGCGGCGATGGGGTGCCGATCGAGCAGCTCGGTGCCCGCAATGGCCAGGCCGTGGAACTGATGCGGGCGGCCGGATGGCCTTGAAGCCCGAGCTGGAGCGAAGCCGCAGAAGCGAACCGCCCCAGGTCCCTCCAGCCCGTCGAGAGTCCGGCCGCGGGGCGCTCTGGCGTGCCGGCCAGGGCTCGCGCCTCAGCCTGGGCTCCACCCTCGGCCGGGGCCGCTGGCCCCTGCTGCTGCTCCTCCTCCTGGTGGCCACCCTGGCCCTGCTGCCGATCCTGGGCCTGGGCCCCTACGCGCTGCTGGGGGGCATCGGGGCAGGCGCCGGTGGTGAAGAGGCCCTTGCCCACACCACCGGCCTGGTGCTGCTGGTGGGCCTCGGCAGCGCCCTTTTGGGCACCGCCACCGGCTGGCTCACCTCCGCCTGCAGCTTTCCGGGGCGTCGCCTGCTGCGCATCGCCCAGCTGCTGCCCCTGGCGGCCCCCCCTTACCTGCTGGCGGCCACCTTGATCGATGGGGGCAGCCGCTTCGGCCTGCGCCTGCACGGCGATCTGTGGGCGGCGGCGGTGCTGATCCTGGGCACCTACAGCTATGTGTTCCTCCTGGCCACCGAGAGCTTCAGCGCCGGCGGCCAGCGCCAGCTTGAGGCCTGCCGCAGCCTCGGGGTGGGGCCATGGGGCAGCTTCCGCCGGGTCGCCCTGCCGATGGCAGCCCCTGCCATCGGCGCCGGTGTGGCCCTTGCCGGCATGGAGGTGGTGAACGAGCTCGGGGCGGTGGAGCTGCTCGGGGTTCCGACCCTCTCGGGCACGATCCTGCAGCGCTGGCAGAGCGACGGCGATCCCCAGGGCGCCGTGGGGCTTGCCCTGATCACCCTGGTATTGGTGAGCCTGCTGGTGGCCTGCGAACGCCAGCTGCGCCGCCGCAGCCGCCGCTGGTTGGCCGGAAGCGACAGCGAGGCGGGGATGCCCTGGACCCTGGCGGGCTGGCGGGCCCGTCTCGCCCAGCTGGTCACCCTGGTGCCGCCAGCCCTCAGCCTCGGGCTTCCCCTGGGGTGGATGCTGCTGAGCCACGACCAGCTCCAGGCGGCCGATGGCGCGGACCTGGCCGCCCTGGGGCTGCGGAGCTTCGCCCTGGCCCTCGCCGCGGCCCTGCTCACCCTGGTGGCGGGCCTGGTGCTGGCCCTTGGCCGGCGCTGGTTCGCCCAGCCCTGGCTGGGGCACCTCGCCTTCCTGGCCGGCATGGGCTATGCAGTGCCCGGCGCCGTCCTGGCCCTGGCCTTGCTGCTGCTCGGCGCTCCCCTGGGGGTGCCGCCCCTGCTGCTGCTGTTGTGGGGCTACACCGACCGCTTCCTGGCCGTGGCCCGCCAGGGCCTCGATGCCGCGCTTGAACGCCTTCCCCCCAGCCTCGATGAAGCCGCCACCGGCCTGGGCTGCGGCTGGTGGGCCGTGCTGCGCCGCGTCCACTTGCCGCTGTTGCGCGGACCGCTGCTGGTGGGGGCCCTGCTGGTGTTCGTCGATGTGGTGAAGGAACTGCCGCTCAGCTTTGCCCTGCGCCCCTTCGACTCCGACACCCTCTCGGTGCGGGTCTACCAGTACGCCAGCGACGAACGGCTCGGGGCTGCCCTGATTCCCGCCGGGCTGATCCTCGCCCTGGGGCTGGTGGCCTCCCTGGCGCTGGTGCCGGGGCTGGAACGGCGAATCCGGGGCCCCGCCCCTTGAGGCATTGCGCAGCGTCTCAGGCCGCCGCGGCCAGCGGTGCCGATTCCACCAGCGCCGGCGCCAGCCGCAGTCCCGTTTCGCCGGCGGGGGCCAGCAGCAGCTCCTCACGGCGGATGCGGGAGATCAGCCGGGTCGTGGTGACCCGGGTGGTGCCGATCAGCTCGGCGATCCGCTCATGGGTGAGGCGGAAGGGGAGGTCACACCAGTCGCCGCAACGGCGGCCCAGGCGCCGAACCAACAACCCCAGCAGGGCATGGAGGCGCTGTTCAGCGCTGCCGAGATGGCGGATGCGCAACAGCTGCAGGGTCCATTCGTTGACCGGATCGAAGCCATGGCCCACCACCGGTTCGGCATCGCTGCGGAACACCAGCGGCGTGAGTGCCTCCACGCAGACCCCCTCACTGCAGAGACGGTCGGTGCGGAGCTGGTCGCCCGGCTGCAGGAAGGCCAGGGTCATGCCCTCGGTCTCCTCACAGGGGCAGTAGACCCGGGCGATGCCCTCGAGCACTTCGAGGCAACTGGCCTGGCTGCCACGGGCGGCTGGATCCAGCAGCACGGTCTGGCCGACGGGCATGCGCAGGGCGGCGATCGGCTGGTCGGGCAGGAAGCGGAAGGACATCGCGGGAGACAGTGGCGCTAAGGATGGCGGGGATGGGTTGGCTGACTGGTGGCCCGGGCGTGATCGGGGAGTAACCGGCAGAGAACCTGGGTCTTGGACGAGGGCTTGGACGAGGGCGGTGAACGGAGAACCTGGAAGGGAGGGCCTGGACGGGAGGCACCCCTGGACGCCCTTTTCACCACGATTGGGACCCGAGGCTGGGGCCCGAGAGCAAGAGGGCGGAGCCGAGAGGACCCAGAAACCCCACCCTATTGCGAATGACTCTCAACCTAAACAAGACCCCCGCCCTTTTGCAAGTGGCTCGCAACAAGGTCGCCAGCCTCCTGGAACCGCCGGCCAGGCGAGTGGCTCAGATCGCCTGCCGCCCCGGGCGGGGAGCTGCGATCCAGGTTGCATCACTTCAGGATCACCACATCCACCCCCGCCGAGCGCCGCCGCACCAGCACCCCTACATCGTGGTCACTGCGGTGCAGCTGTAGGTCGATCTCCTCATCCCCGAGGCGCAGGCCGCTGATCTCCAGCAGGTTGACCGGGCGGGGCAGCACCGGATTGCGAAAGCGCACCTGCACCCGGTCGCTGTCGGGATCGCGGCCGATCGTCATGCCGGTCATCGCCTCCAGCAGGCCGAACACGCTGCCGCTGGCCCAGGCCTGGGGGCTGCAGGCCACCGGATAGAGCGTGGGCCCCTCATCATCGCGTCGGGGGAAGCCACAGAAGAGCTCCGGCAGCCGCAGCATCGGCATCGCCCGGGCCGTGTCAAACAGGCCGCTGAAGATGCGCATCGCATCGGCGGTGCGGCCGTAACGGGCCAGCCCCAGGCCGATCAGGGCGTTGTCATGGGGCCAGACCGAACCGTTGTGATAGCTCATCGGGTTGTAACGCACCTCCCGTTCATCGAGGGTGCGCACGCCCCAGCCGTTGAAGATCGAAGGGGCCAGCAACTGGCGCGCCACCGAGGCCACCGACCCCGCCGGAACAATGCCGGTGAGCAGGCAGTGGCCGGCGTTGGAGCTGCGAACGGCGCAGGGTTGACCATCGCCATCGAGGGCCAGGGCATAGGTGCCGATCGCTTCGCTCCAGAAGGCCGCATGGAACCGACGGCGCAGATCGGAGGCCTCTTCGAGCAAGGTCTCCGCCTCGCCATGGCGATCAAAACTGCGCAGGATGCGGGCCATCGCCCGGCGGGCGCCGTAGGCGTAGGCCTGCACCTCACACAGGGCAATCGATCCCTCCGCGAAACGACCATCGGCGTGGTGCACCGCATCGTCGGAATCCTTCCAGCCCTGGTTGCGCAGGCCCCCCTGGGCGGCGCGGCGATACCGCAGAAAACCATCAAAGCTGGACCCCTCCGCGGCCCGGATCCAGGCCATGGCCGCCTCCAGGGCCGGCAGCAGGTCGGCGATGAAACCCCGATCGGCGCTGCGATCGAGGTAATCGCCCGCCAGCATCACAAACAGGGGTGTGGCATCCACCGTGCCGTAGTACTGGCGGAAGGGCACCTCCCCGAGGGCGGCCATCTCCCCCAGCCTGGCCTCGTGCAGGATCTTGCCGGGCTCGGCATCGCAGGATGGATCGTGCCGGTGGGCCTGGTTCTCGGCCAGGAACCCGAGCACCCCCCGGGCCAGCCGCGGCTCCACCAGCAGCAGTTGGCGCGCCGTGATCAGGCCGTCACGGCCGAAGGGACAGCTGAACCAGGGAACTCCGGCAAAGGGATAGAGCCCGTGCGTGAGCCGGCTGGAGAGCAGGTGCACGTCGGAGTAAGACCGCTGGATCCAACCGTTAAGGGCCGGATTGTCGGTGACCAACCCGGCGGCTCGGCGGCGGGCCTCATCAAATCGCTCGATCGTGGCGGCCAGGGCCGTATCGAACAGCTCGGCGGGGGTGGCGGAGTCCGCCTCAAGCGCGGGGCCGTCGGGGTGGAAATCGAGCACCAGGCAGATGCGCCTGGGCAGGCGCGGCTCCAGCTGCAGATGCAGGCTGAGGTCGTGCTCGCTCCGGTCCTCCAGGGGAGCCCCGACCCGCAGCCGGGTGCGACGGGCCTCGCCGTCGAGCCCCTGGTAGGTGAGCTCCAGGCCATCGGCCACCCCCCGGGCCGCCAGGGCCCCGCGCCGCGGGCGGGGCATACCGCGCACCTCGAAGATGTCCCGGAAATCGGCATCACAGCGCAGGCTCAGCGGCATCCGCACCGGCTCCGGCTCGAAGCTGGTGAAGCTGAGCTGCTGTACGCAGGAGGTGGGGGTCAGCAGGGTGCTGCGCTCCAGATGCACCGAAGCGTGGGAGGGGGCCGTGCCGCCCTCGTTCTCGTTGCTGAGATGACTCACATGCAGCCCCATCTCGCCCCGTTCGGTGGAGCTCAGCACCGTGGGGGGCCGCTGCCAGAGCAGCAGCTGCAGGCGGCTCAGATGGCGGGTACCGCGGTGAAAGATGCCCGAATCCGGATGGGTCTCGGGGCAGATCTCACCGCGGCTGTCAAGCATCGCGAAGGTCTCTCCGTCCTTGAGCACGAACGGAGGCAGCTGGTCATGCGACATGCAGCACCGGCCCGTTGCCGTTGGCCGCCGCGGCAACCGCTACGGACCTGGAGCACCCAGAACGGGCCTTGGCTTCGATCAGGCTGCGGTAGAGGGCCAGATAGTCCTGAGCCTGGCGCGCCACGCTGAAACGCCGCTCGAAACTGGCGCGCACCAGGCGACGATCGAGGCGGTCGATGCTCCGAACGGCCTCGGCCGCCGCCTCGATCGAGCTCACCAGCACCCCATTGACGCCGTTCTGGACGATCTCCGGGGTGGAACCCTCCCGCCAGGCGATCACCGGGGTGCCGCAGGCATTGGCCTCGATCATCACCAGCCCAAAGGGCTCGGGCCAATCGATCGGGAACAGCAGGGCCAGGGCGTTGGCCAGGAGCTCCTGCTTGCCCGCATCATCCACCTCGCCGATGAACTCCACCAGGGGATTACCCCGCACCAGGGGTTCGATCACCTCCTGCCAGTAGCACTGATCGGCCAGGTCCACCTTGGCCGCCACCCGCAGAGGCAGGCCCACGGCGGTGGCGATGGCGATGGCCCGATCCAGACGCTTCTCGGGCGAAACCCGACCCACGAAGGCCAGGTAAGGCTGGGGGTCATAGCCCGGCCGGTAGAGATCGGGTGGGAGGGCGTGGTACACGGTGCCGAGCCAGGGGGCCGTGGGGATCGGCCGGCGCTGGGCATCGGAGATCGACACCAGGGGCACGGAGGGGAACTGTTGGTAAAGCCCCTCCAGTTCCGGGCTGTTCTGGGGGCCGTGGAGAGTGTTGAGCAGGGGAACCGGCAAGCGGTTAACGGCGGGAAAATGCAGGGGGCTGGTATGGAAATGCAGGACGTCGAATCGCTCCACCTGGCTGAGCACCCGATCGAGCTGAATCAACTCATGCACCGATGGATCACCCCGATGACCGCCGAGGCGGAGGGAGGAAGGGATGCAACTCTGCAGCTCGGCACTGGTGCAGGAATCACCGCTGGCGAACAACACCACCTCGTGGCCCAGGCGCACCAGTTCTTCGGTCAGGTAGTGAACAACCCGCTCGGTTCCGCCATAACGGAGCGGCGGCACACTCTCCCAAAGGGGGGCAATCTGGGCAATACGCAGGGAATCCAAAACCGAAAATCCTCGCAGCAAGCAACAACAGCGGCGCCGCGTGCAGCTGGAGGTCCCATCCGCGGATTGCGCCCTGCTGGAAGTCTGGAGTGATCGTTCAGCAGCGGAGTGAGTCGCTTTGTCCGCTGCCCTCCACCGGCTCGCCCTCGGCGGCACACTCCGGACAGAGGCAACGCACGTTCAGCACGCACTCGAGCAGGTGGAATCCCTGAGCCAGGGCAGCCTGCTCACCCGCCACCAGCACGGCCCCACTTTCGAATTCCTCGGTGCGACCGCAGCGCACGCAGACCAGATGGTGGTGATGGGGGTGGGCATCACTGGCCAACTCAAAGCGGCGCCCCCCATCCGGCAGCTCGAGCTCCTGGAGCAACCCGAGGGAACTGAGCAACCGCAGGCTGCGGTACACGGTGGCCAACGACACCCGGCCATCGCCGCGAAGCAGGCGGTGGTGCACGTCCTCGGCGCTGAGGTGACGGCCCTCGCCGAGCTGCTCAAACAGCGCCAACACCTTCTGGCGCTGGGGGGTGAGCCGCTGGCCCCGCTCATGGAGGCTGCTGCGCAGGCCGAGCGAAGGATTGGGAGCCTGGACCTTCGCCGCCACTGCCGACCGCCGGTCTGTGCTCTCAAGAGTAAGCGTTATTGAGAAGGGAGGCCAGGGCCGCCCCTGGCCAGGCGACCATCCAGGTCGGCCAGGAGGGAGGCGAGCACATCCCCCAGGGTGGCCACCAACCGATAGCTCAGGGCCACCGCCAGGAGCGGAGCGGCCGCCAGCCCTCCCCCAAGCCGCAGCAGCAGCACCGTCTCAAACACCCCGAGTCCCCCCGGAGCCCCCGGCACCACCAGACCCACCGTCCAAGCCAGGGCGAAGCCCGACAGCCAGGTGGTCCAGGGGAGAGAGAGTTGCAGATCAAAGGCCCACACGCAACAGGCGAAGCCCGCGAACCGGAGCAACACGAAGGCCAGCTCCGCCAGCAGCGGTGGCCAGGGATAGCCGGGCAGCGCAGCCGGCGGAGCTCCATCGGTGAGGGTGGCGATGAGGGCGGCAGTCTCCGGATCGTCGAGCTCCTCGGCCAGATCGCGGGCCTTGCGGCGCTCCAGCCGGCCCAGCAGCGGTTCGAGCCAGCGGGGATTGAGCAACCCCAAAGGGAGCAGGGCGACCAGGCCGAGGCCCCCCTGCCAACCGCCCAGGCCCACCAGCGCCAGGGCAGCGATCGCCGCCAGCAGGGGTTCGAGCACCACCACGAGCAGGCTTCGCTCGGCGCTCTGGGGCAGCTCAACCCCACCGGTGCCCTGGCGGAGGGCCTGCACCCGGGCCGCCAGGTGCCAGATCCCGCCCGGCAGGAATTTGCGCAGGTTGGTCACCATGAAGTGGGCCACGCTCGCCTCCCAGCGGGGCCGAAGCCCCAGCCAGCGGAGCAGAACCGTCCAAGCCAGGCCATTGACCACCACGCTCAGCAGGCTGAACCCCACGCCGAGCACCAGCCAGAGCCAGCCCTGGGGATCCAGACCCAGCTGCAGCAGCGGCCGGGCGTTACCGAGCAGGGCAGCCATCACGAAGGCGAGGCTGGCCAGGGTGATCCAGGGCCGCAGGCCCCCCGGCAGGGAGGGCAGCCCGGCGGTGAGGGCCCGCAGGCGCTCCAGCAAGGGGCGGAAGGGATGCGTCATGGCAGGGATCTTCGCGTCCCGGCGTCGGAGGATCCAGAGCCGTTCGGCTCCCGGGGCTCCGGATCCGGCTGGCCCGGCTCCGGCGGCTGGGGAGCGGCCGCCCCGGCCAGGGCCTCCTCCACCAGGGCCCGGACCTGGCCCAGGGCCATCCCATGGCGGTTGGCCAGGGCAGCTAGATCGTCGGCTTCGGCCTTGGCACGCCAGCGGCCCTCCGGCAGATGGGCCCACTTGATTCGCACGGGTCCGAGCGGGGTGGTCAGCGTGGCCGGCCGGCGGGGGAGGATCCAGCGCTGCTGCAGATCCTCCCGCACCCCCAGGCTGCCGCTGTGGCGCCACCACACCTGCCGCAGGACGGGGGCCAGGTCCGGCGGCAGCAGGGCGGTGACCAGGGTGCCGAGCCGGCCCTTCTTCATCAGCACCGGCTGGCTGAACACCTCGACGGCTCCAGCCTGGCGAAGGGCCTCCCCCAGAAAGGCCAGATCCTCCGCCGAAGCGTCGTCGATCTGGGCCTGCTGCACGAGCAGGGGCTCGTGGACCTCGCCTGGTGTCGAGCGGAGACCCGCCGGAAGGAGTTCCGCCAGGGAGAGGCGCAGGAGATTGGGGCGATCCAGCGGCCGGCTGCCCAGGCCCACCCCAATCCGCAGGGGCACCGCGGCGGGATGGGCCCCGAAACCGCTGGCCCAGCAGGCCACCAGGGCCGCGCCGGTGGGAGTGGTGAGCTCGCCGGCCGGAAATCCTTCGCTGGAGGCCAGGGGCATGCCACGCACCCGGGCGATCTCCAGCACCGCTGGAGCGGGCAGGGGAAGCAGGCCATGGGCCGTGGCCACGCTGCCGTGGCCGGCGGGCGGCGGAGTGCAGAGCAGTTCCTCGACCCCCAAGTGCAGCAGCCCCGCGCAGACCCCCACCACATCCACCAGGGCATCGAGGGCCCCCACCTCATGGAAATGCACCCGCTCCACCAGGTGACCATGCACCGCCGCCTCGGCCTCGGCCAGCAGGGTGAACACCGCCAGCACCCGCTGCCGCAGGGCCGGTTCCAGGGGGGCTTGGGCGATTCGCTGACGCAGCTCACCCCAGGCCCGGTGCGGTGGATCCGGCTCAAGGCTCTCCACCGCCAGGTGGAGGCCCCGCAGACCACCGCTGCGGCGTTCCTCCACCACCAGTCGGTAGCGGCCGGCCAGGCCGAGGGCCTCGAGGGGCGGGTGGAGCACCGCCTCAGGCACCCCCAGGTCCAGGAGGGCGGCCAACAGCATGTTGCCCGCCAGACCGGTGGGGCAATCCAGCAGGGCGAGGCTCATGGCCCGGGTTCCCCAGGGTCCGGCCGGCCAAGCCGCGGGGCCTGACGGGCGAGGCGGTCGGCCTCGGCCTCCAGCCGGGAGCGTTCGGCGCGGAGCCACTGCTCGACTTCGCGCCGGGCCCGCCGCTGCTCCATCTGGGCGGTGGCCACGTCGTGGCCGGACAGCCCCCAAAGCCTGCCGAGCAAGGAGCGATCATCCGCGCCCCCCTCACTGTCTCCGTACACCAGCGTTTCAGCGGCCATGCCGGCCAGCAGCACCCGGCTCCAGCGGCGCAGGTCCTCGAGGGGAAGGCGGGCGCTGCCGGGGGGCGTGAGCACGGTGGTGCCACCGGCGGCGAGGCCCGCCCGCAGGCAGGCCAGGCTGCCCACATGAATCGCCGCAACAGCCACCCCCTCCCGCTCCGCTGACAGGGCATGGCCGGCCTCGTGGAGGGCGATCCGCCGCAGGCGCAGCAGCCCTCCCGGCAGGGTTTCGGCCAGGAGGTGGCCGCCGCGGCCGCCGAAGCGGGCCGCATCCACGGTGAGGCCCGTGAGGGACACCGCCACCAGGGCGGTGGTGACCCAGGGGGAAAGACCCAGCAAAGGACCCACCAGGGCCAGCAGGGTCACCACCAGCACCGCAACTCCCGCGGCCGTCGCCCCGCTCATCGCCGGTTCGCGGCGGTCAATGGGAGGGGCGGCTCACGGCCTGCCCATGGCTCCGGGCCGGGCCGGGACCGCGGCCCTTGTCGGCCTCGGAGGGCCTGCGGTCGGAGCCCGGGCGTTCGCCGCGTTCCCCGCCACCGCCACCACCACCGGCACCACCGCGGCGGCCCTTGCCGCCCCGGGTCCCCCGCTGGGCCAGGGGGGCCACCACCTCGCAGGATTCCAGGCACAAATGCTGGCCCTGCCGGCGCAGATCCAGGGCCACGAAATGGCGCAGATGTTCCAGGGGAACCTCGCCCCGGAGCTGCAGCTTGAACGGGACCGGCCGGTTGCCGTCGGCCCGGGGCAACTGCCGCACCTTCACCACCAGATCGCCGGTTTCGGGCCTTGTGTAGATCAGTTCACCGCGCACCGAGAAGTAGTCGTCCCCCTCGGCGAGGTCATCGGAAGGGGCCGGGGCTCCCTCCGCTGCCAGATCTTCCCCCTCCGCGGGGGCATCGGCGGAAGCCAGGGTGCTCGGTTCCCACACCCCCACCATCTGGAGGTGGAGCTGGTTCTCATCGCGGCTGCGGGGGTACACCACCCAGAGGTGGGGCAGCTCGAGGTCGAGGTGGCGACGCATCAGGGTGAGCAGGCGGCCAAGCACCACCGCCTCCAGTTCGGTGCCATCGGCGGTGCGGATCACCCCACGGGTGGGCTGGGCCGGATCGCTCGGCACGTACTGGCCACGCACCACACCGATGGCCCGGTACTGCATCGGCTCGGTGACCGGGGAAATGGGGTGGGCGCGCATGGTGGGGGGGAAAAACGCCCCGGCAGGGGACGGTCGATTTGGGGCCAATGTAGCCAGCACGGCAGGTAGTCTCCGCTTGGAGCTGCTCCTCCTTCCCCGCCTGGATGCCCACCCCGACCCGCAGCAGCGCCACCCTTCTCTGGTCCGGGGCCGGGGCGATCGCCCTCTGCCTGTTGGCCCTCGCCGGTGGCTGGTGGCTCGGCCGTCACCAGGCCGGCGGGATGCCAGAGGACGGGCGTCAGGCCGCCCTGATTCAGGAGAGCGACCTGCTGCGCCAGAAGGTGGTCCGGGGTGAAGCCAACGACAACGACCGCCAGCGCTACCTCGAGTTGCTGGTGGGCCTCGAGCGCCGCGGCGAGGCGATCCTGGTGCTCGAGCCCATGGCCGACCGCGAGCCCGACCGCTGGCCGCTGCGGCTGATGCTGGCCGAGCTGCGCCGAAACCAAGGGGATGCCGCCGGGGCAGAACGGGAACTGCGCCAGATCCTCAACCGCTCACCCAGCCAGATCGATGCCCTGCAGCTGCTCACCCTGATCCGGCTAGAGCGGGGTGAGGGGGCGGCCGCCGCAACCCAGGTGAAGGGGGTGTATGCGGGGCTGATCCGGCCCGAAGCCAAACCCGAGGCCCTTGGCGTGGGCCTGCTGCTGGCCGAACTGCAGCAAAAGCGTGGGGAGGGCCCCGCCGCCGAGCTCACTTACCAGGAACTGGCGCTTGCCTTTCCCACGGACCAGCGGCCGCTGATCGGCCTGGCCCTGCTGCGGCACTCCCGGGGCAATGGGGCCGGTGCCCTGGAGGCACTGCAGCAGGCGCGGGGGCGCAGCCCGGATCTTGGCAAAGCCGATCCGCGGCTGGATGCCCTGGCGGCCAGCTGGGGCCTCGAGAAACTCAGGGCGACCCAGGGATCGTCGCCGGGCCCGAAGCAGGTGGCAGCCCCCCCGCAGTCGGAGGCGAAACCACCGAGCGCCCCCCAGGCGCAGGGCCTGCCGCCGCAGGCCCCGGCTGCGCCTCCAGCGCCTTGAGCGCCTGATCCACCGCCGAGGCAGGGGGGGTGGCGTTGTCGAGGGCGGTACTGCGCCGGATTTTGTTGATCAGATCGATGGGGTTGTTGATGTCGATGCCGGAACTGCTGCCGGCCGGGCCCACGGCGCTGCCGGAACCGCTGCCGTTGCCGAAGATCTGCCGGTCCTGGGGGCTCAGGCCGAGCGGCGGGCCATAGCCGGCCGCTGCCTGGGCCGCCACCGGGGTGGGCTGGGCCAGGAGCAGCAGGGAGGCGAGCAGCCCCGGGGCGGGCAGCGCATGCCGGAGCCGCTGCGCCACGACATGGCGCCTTGGCCAGCTGCCGTGCCCGCGGCCGGGCAAAGCATCAAGGGAGGTACCCCTCGGGCCTCGACTACAGAACGAAATGCCGGCTGGATCGGATGAAGCGGCGGAGTCCGCCATAGCCTGCGCGCCAATGGCTCATGGATGGGCCCACTTTAGAAGCGCCCGAAGGGAGTCCTGTGCATGCGGATCGCCACCTGGAACGTGAACTCGGTGCGCACGCGCCTCGACCAGGTGCTGGCCTGGCTGGAGGCCGAGGCGCCGGAGGTGCTCTGCCTCCAGGAAACGAAGGTGACCGACGAGCTCTTTCCCCTGGCGGCCTTCCAGGCCCTGGGCTACGGGGCGGTGATCAGCGGCCAAAAGGCCTACAACGGCGTGGCGATCCTCAGCCGCCTGCCGATCGAGGATGCTCAGGTGGGTTTTGCGGCGCTCCTGCCCGATGACCCCGAGGCCCCGGACCTGGGGGAACAGAAGCGGGTGATCAGCGCCCGCATCGAGGGCCTGCGGGTGCTCAACCTCTACGTGCCCAACGGCTCTTCGCTGAGCTCGGAGAAGTACGCCTACAAGCTCGAATGGCTGGCCTGCCTGAAGCGCTACCTGGAGGCCCAGGAGGCTTCAGGTGAGCCCCTGGTGATGGTGGGCGACTTCAACATCGCCCTGGAAGCCCGCGACATCCACGACCCGGCCCGCCTCACCGGCGGGATCATGGCCAGCGAACCGGAACGCGTGGCCCTGCTCGCCGCCCTGGGGGAGCGGCTGGAGGATGGCTTCCGGCTGTTTGAGCCCGGGGCCGGCCACTGGAGCTGGTGGGACTACCGCACCGCCGGCTGGGAGATGGGCCGCGGCTGGCGGATCGACCACATCTATCTCGATGCCGAACTCCGCGACCACGCCCTGGGCTGCACGATCCATGCCCAGATGCGCGGCAACGTGCAACCGAGTGACCACGCGCCGGTGACCATCAACCTGGCCTGGCCCCCGGAGGAGGAGGACAGCGAAGACGAGGAGTTCTGAGGAGAAGCGACCCCGAGCCGCGCCACCTCCTCTCAACCCAGCAACCGTTGCACACCCCCAGAGGTACTCCCATCCACCGCCGGGCCTTCGACAGGTTGAGGCAACGGGGTTGCCGCAGATCGTCGCCTCTGCAGCCCTCCCTCCAGCACCTTCGCCGCGGCCCTCTGACGAATCTCGATCACCTCGGCCAGATCGGAGGCCAGGCGGGGAGACTCCACCAACACCTCCTGCAGGCGCTCGGCAGGGATCACGAGCACCTCGAGGTCGTCGCAGGCGCGCACGGTGGTTTCGGCAATACGGCCATGCAGCAGTGAGCTCTTCTCACCGAAGCATTCCCCCTGCAACAGCACCCCCAGGCTGCAGGAGCGGCCGTTGACATCAGGCACCACCAACTCGGCCTCGCCACTCAGGATCAGGTAGAGGCCATCGAGAGGCATCAGGCGATGCACCACCACCTCATGGGTGGCATAGGAGAGAACCTGACAATCGGCCAGAAGCTGCTCCAGCCGTTCGCTGGAGAGGGAGGCGAAGCCGGGTGTGCTCTTCAGCAACTGCAGCGAGGCCACACCCTGCTGAACGGGCGTGGGGGCGGTGGACTCGTAGGGAACCTCCTGCTGCATCGGGTAGGGCATCGTGAGGCCATGCCGCTTGGCCAGATACCAAATGCGCCGGTTGATCTCATCCTGGATTCCGTCACCGGTGCGGTAATCGGGCGCAAAGACCTGAACCTTGTAGTTGATCGCGAAATCCCCATAACTCACCACCACCACATCCGGCGGCGGTGTATCCAGAACAGCGGGAATTTCCAGCGCCGCGCCAATCAGCAGCTGGCGCACCCGATTGGGGGGATCGTCGTAAGAAAAGGAGATCGGCACCTCGACGCGGTGCAGGGGTGTTGGACGGCTGAAGTTGATGAACTGGCCCTTGGCGAGTTCCGAGTTCGGGATCACCCTCAGATCGTCATTGAAGGTCTTGAGGTGCACCGAACGCCAGTTCACCTCCACCACCTCGCCGAGGCTGTCGCCGATCTGCACCCAGTCGCCCATGCCGATCGGCTGCTCGAACAGCAGGGCCACGCCGGAGAAGATGTTGCCGAGGCTGTCCTGCAGGGCTAGACCCAGCACCAGCGATCCCACCCCCAGGGCGGTGAGGAAGCCGCCCAGATCGGCCCCCCAGACGCTGGAGAGCACGATCGCCGAGCCGATCAGCACCAGCAGGAAGCGGCCCAGATCGCGGAACAGCTTCGGCACCTTGGCCTGCCAGCTGCCCTGCGGTGCCCCCTCAAACAGGATCACATTCAGCAGCGAGAGGGCCGCCAGAATCAGGGTGATCCACACCAGGGTCTCGCTGATCCGCACCCCCACCGCCGATCGGGGCCGCGCCAGCAGATCCACCAGCAGCAAATAGAGGGCCAGCGCCGGCAGGGTCCAGTTGCGCAGGATGGCCAGCGGCGCCACGAAGGCCGGTTGGTGGCGCTGCAGCCAACGGAGTACCTCGCCGAGCAGGAGCATCAGCAGCGGGAAGCCCAGCACCAGCACGAAAACCCAGAACGGATTGAGGTGTCCGAGGGCTGCCGCAACCGCGGCGCCCGGCGCGATCAGGGTTGTGCTGCCGCTGGGACTGGCGGCGCTGGCGGCAGCGAACAGGAGCGGATTGCTCATCCTGCGCCTCCCGCAGCAGCGGAAACCAGGGCGGCATCCAACCGGGTCAACTCCCAGATAGGAATCACCCCCTCGCCCTTCACCTCAACGGGCGTCAGGGGGTCGAAGCTGTAAAGCCCATCGAGGGCCCGCACCACCGGCTCGGTGACCTGGATCACGTTCTGCTTGGGGGAGGCGTGGATGGCCCGGGCGATGGTCATCGTCTCGCCCCAGACGTCGTAATAAAACTTGCCCCGGCCCACCACACCGGCGGCCAGGGCGCCCGTGTGGATGCCGATATCGAGGCTGAGGCGCACGCCATGCTTGGCGCTGAGCCGCTCCACCACCTGCAGCATGGCCAGGGCCAGCTCCACGGTGCGCTTCTCGTCGTCGATCCGCGGCACCGAAAGGCCGCAGACCGCCAGGTAGTTGGAGCCTGTGCTGCGCAGCTTCTCGACGCCGCACCGTTCAGCAGCATCATCGAAGGCGCCGATCAATTCATTGAGCACCACGATCGCCTGGTCGGGCGCCAGTTCGGCGGAAAGGTCCTGGAAGCCCTCGAGATCGGCATAGAGCACCGAAACGCTCGGATATTGCTCGGTGATCGACTGTTCCCCCTGCTTGAGCCGCTCGGCCGTGCGGGCCGGCAGGATATTGAGCAGCAGCCGGTCGTTCTCCTGCAGCTGGGAGCGGATCGACTCCTCCCGCTGCTGCAGGGTGGTGGCCATGCTGTTGAAGGAGCGGGAAAGCTCGCCGAATTCATCGGCAGAATCCACCTTCACCTGCACGGAGCTATCGCCGGCAATGATCTGCTTGGTGGCCCGCATCAAGCGCTGAATCGGCTGGATGAAACTGCGCGCCAATGCCAGGGACATCAGGGTGAGCAGGGGGATGAGGATGGCACCCAGCAGCAGCAGGGCATCGCGCAGGCGATACACCCCCTGCAGCGCTTCGGCCTTATCGATCTTGGTCACCAAGCCCCACTCAAAATTGCCAATCCGGATCGGCTGAAAGGACTTGAACACACGCATGCCGCGGTAATCGACTTCCTCAGCCTCACCGGTCTGGCCGGCGAGAGCCCGTTTTGCCCCCTCGGTTCTCACCTCCTGGATCAGAACCGGACTATTGGCCCTCTTGATCCAATCAATCTTCTCTTTCGTAACGCCTTGAGCACGAAGGGTTTGGAAGTATTGATCTGGGTTTTCCAGAAACGCCCTTGGGGAGGAGCGGAACTTTAAATCCTGGGCCACAAGGAATGACTCTCCTGTTTTACCAAGGCCCTGCTGCTCCCACTTCTTGTTATCGGTCATCACCCGGTCAATCGCCCCAGGATTCACCTGATAGATCAGGGCACCGATGAACTGATCGCCATCAAACACGGTGGTGCCGATAAAAAGGGCCGGCTCACCGAAACTGGCCTTGTAGTGTTCAATATCCGAGATATAAACAAAATTGGGATCACGCGATTTGCGGATCTCATCAAACGTCTTAGCAAGAGCCGTGTCCGCATAAACGCCTGTCCTGAGGTTGGAGCCCATATCCGCTTCTTTGGCCACGGAAAACAAAACGTCGGCGCTATCGACATCAACGAGAAAGATGTCGCGATAGCCAAAGACCTCGGCAAGACGGCGGAAGCGTTGACTGTATTTGCGATGGACAGCACTGTATTCACTGCCATCACCAGCATCCTGCAACTCATCCAGATGCGGGGCGCGGGGATTGTTGGCCGTGTAGTGATAGGTGATGTAGCGATCGGCAGGAGTATTGGGCAGGTAGGTGGCCAGTGCAGGCTCGCCGTCGACATTCTTTTTGAGCCTGGGAATGAAGACATCGGTGTAATAGGCAACGAGTTTTTTCTGCTGCTCCGCGCTAAGGGTGGTGTTCTGAAGCTTGGGATAGGCGGCACGAAAATCCTTAAGGCCATCAATCACCAGAAAACCCTCGCCTATCGTGAGCACGTGGTTACTAAGGAAACCGAAGTAATCCCTAATCGCTTCCACGCGGCTGTTGCGCAGGGCAACCAATTGATTCGTGACCGCAGTGGTGAGCACATGGCTGCCGATGCTGTAGCTCACCAGGCCTGTGAGCAGCAGGCTCAGCAGACTGGCCAGCAGCACCATGGCCAGAACCTTGGATTGCACCCCGAGTTGTCGAAAAAGCTTCAGTACCATGGCTTTACAGAGATGAACGTGGAAGCCAACTCAATCAGGCTCACTCATGCTCAATTAGGCGAGGCGTGGCGCCTCCCCGGGCCAGCAATCGCTGCCGGCAGGAATGTAAAACGGATAGGTCAACATCAACGCAGGAGCTGCCGTCGTACTGGAAGGGATTATCAAGATCACGAATCAGCAGCAACAAATAGGTGAAAGAGGTGAACAAAAAGCAGGAAACCACCATATTTTCACTGAATCGATCAGCCCCGATCAGCACAAGCGCCAAAACGGCGCCAACCAGAAAAATCTCGAGCATCGCATAGGCGGGGCCCAGGAAATCACTGTCTCGGTTGCTGGCCATTCTGTTGACCAGGATGCGCATCCTTGCGAGCTCAAGCAAACACCGATCCACAACGGAATCACCACTATTCAGGCGGAGGTCGGCCAAGATCAAGTTGAGATCAGCAAGGCGGGCCTCAATCACCTCAAAACCAACCTGATTGGCCAGCCATTGCGTCAGCTGCTCCAGCAGATCGGCAAGGCATGAGGTGAGCCGGGCCGTTTCGAGGCCGGGCTGCAGCCTGGCCACGTAGTTGTTGATATCCTCAATTGATTCAGCCGCATTGATGAACTGCACCACCATGTCCTCACTGCCGCTGTAAGCGGCCAAGGTGCCGCTCAATACAAACGCCAGCACGAAGGTGGAAGCACCAAACAAGGAGCCCGTGAGCGAATCGAACTCCCAGGGTTCAAAACCAAGCGTGTGAACGCCAACCTTGGCCAGGGCAAACAGGGCCGTGAGCGGAAGCACCTTGAGAAAGAGTCTCCATTTCGGTGCCGCTGTCGGGAGCGCTTCCGGTGGCGGTAAACCCGAGACGGCGGGCGTTGCTGCAACCACGCTTGGGAGACTGCCAATCAGCACCAAATCTAGGCAGGACCCAGGCTGCCGTCCTTAGGAAAACCTTCGCGTTCAGCCGGTGATCGCGGGCCGCCTCAGCCCGCCGCTGCCTCGGCAGGGCCGGGCTGCTCCCCGAAGAAGTCCTCCAGCCGGAGCTCCGGTCGGCGCACCAGGGCAAACAGAGTGCCGGCGTTGCCGCGGCACACCCGCAGATCGTCATCGAGCACCGTGATGTCGAGCCAGGCCGGGAAACTCTGGTTCACCTCGCGCAGGAGCTGCAGGCGCTGCTCGCCGATCCGGGGTCCGAGCCAGCCGCCCCGCACGAAGCGCACGCCCACCCGCTGGGTGCCTTCCACCGCGATCCGCGCCTGGACCGCAATGCCGGCCAGCGGAGCAACCGGTCCGGCGAGCCGCAGCAGGTTCATGGCCCGGCCGCGCCGCGGATCGAGCAGCTGGAGGTTCTCCAGCCAGGGCGCCACCGTGAGATAGGGCTGCCGGCCGCTGCTCCAGCGCAGTTCCCAAACCCCGGTGAGCCGATCGCTCTCGGTGGCCAGGTTGGCGGGCTGGAGGTGCTCCAGGCGCTGCAGGAGCTCCCGCACCCGGGGCGCCTCGGCGGCCGAGCCGGGGTGGCCCCGATCCCGCAACAGGTGGAGCACTTCGGTGCGGCAGTCCGCGGCGGATCCCGCCGGAACGCCCGTGCTGGCGACGCCCGAGGCCATGGTGCCGAACGACTTCCTTGGTCCCGCATCATGGAGGACGGCGGGGTCGTTCGCGATCAGGCCTGCAACCGCATCAAGGGACCAGAACCCGGGCGATCAAGCCAGGTTCCCGGCCCCGTTGCTCCATCAGGCCCCAGCGCACGCTCCAGGGCGCCGTGGCAAACAGGCGCAGCATGGCCGCCACCAGCCGGGGCAGGGGCAGGGTGTTGGTGAGAAAGCCAGTCCACTCCTGGCGGGGCAGGGCGAAGAAGGTGGTGAAGAAGGCCCGCAGCTGATCCTCCGGGTAGCGCATCAGCTTCTCCAGACCGAATCGGAACAGGGCATGGCGGCGGCGCAGCTCCAGGGGCCAGAGGCCCTCCCAGGCCTGCCGGGCCACGGCCTCGCCATCGAGGGCCGGATCGGCGAGGCCCGCAGCGATGGCGGCGGCCAGATCCGGCGCCCGCCGCAGCAGGGAGCCCACCAGGTAGCCGGAGGCGGGATGCACCATCGAGGCGGCGCCGCCGAAGCCCACCACCCGTTGATCGAGATCGGGCAGGGGCAGGTTCATCGGGAACAGGCAGAACTCCTCATCCTCGATGGCCTCCACGGTGATGCCGGCCCTGGCCAGGCGCCGCTGGAGCCGGTCCTGCAGCAGCGGAAAGGGCAGCGGCGGGGCAAGGGCCAGGGAGGTCTCCTCCACGAAGAAGCGGCCTTCGCCCAGGTCCATGGCATAGAGAAAGCTGGGGGCTTCCGCCTGCCGCTCGGCCGCGCTGAGGTGGTCGGCGCGGAAATCCATCAGCACGAACTGGCCAGGATCCACCGGCGGCGCTGAGAAGCGCCCCACGATGCCGTAAGCGGCCTGCCCCGCCACGGGCTCCCCCTCGGGGCGTTGCACAAACACGGGGTCATGGCCGCTGGCATCCACCACCAGCCGGGCCGCCAGGCGATCACCCCCGGCCGTTGTCACCACCGAGTCGGCCGGGTGGTGATCGATCGCCACGGCCCGGCCCCGGTGCCACACCACCCCGGCGGCAGCGAGCAACTGCAGCCAGTGCTGCTGCAGGGCGCGTTTGTCGAACAGGCCGTAATCGATGCCGTGGCGGGTGGGCTCAGCACCGAACCAGCTCACGGTGTCGTTCCAGCGATGGGCCAGCAGGTGGCCCAGCCCGGCCCGATCGGCCTCCGGCCCCCAGATGCCGTAGGTGTTGGGCCAGGGGGCCGCCGGATCGTCCAGGGCCAGGGCCTCCAGCCGCAGCCCCCGCTCCACCAGGGCGGCGGCAATCGCCAGGGCGGCGGGCCCGGATCCCACCACAAGCACATCGGCGATTTGGGCGGAGGCTGGCGTGTTCACAGCCGAACCTCCAGCACGGCGCGATTGTTGGCCTGGAGCTCGGGGGCCTCGAGAATCTGCTGCTCCGGATCGGCGATCACCTCCAGCCGGTGCGGCCCAGGTAAAAGATCGAGGGCAAGCGTGAAGCGCTCCTCCTGTCCGGCCGCCAGCCAGGGCAGCCGCAGATAGCGGTGATCTGAGTAGCGATCGTCGATCACAACGGCTACCCCCACATCGCTCACGTCCATCGCGCCGCGATTGACGACGCTGAACTGGAGGGCCCCGGCCTCAAACGCTGGCCTCTCCACCGCCAGGTCGCTCACGAGATGGTGCAGGCGCTGGAGGGGATAGATCGACAGCTGCTCGATCACCCGTAAACGGGTGCCCGGGTGTTCATGGCGGAGGTGCCCTCCGTGGCGCAGATCCGTGCTGCAGCCGTGCAGATGCAGGTGGTCGTCCGGGTGCGGAATGGTGACCCGCCCGGCGCTGGGATCGGTGTCCCAGAAGCCGCAGCACTCCCACTGGAGCGAGCGGCCCAGGAAACGGATTGGATCGCTGAGGTCTGCGGGCTCCGTCTCGCTGAAACGGAAGTGCTGGAGTTGGTCATAGATCGTGCCCCCCGCCTGTTTCGCTTGCTCTGAGACGGCACGGAAGCCTTTGTTGCGGCCTTGCTGCGCCATGCACAGCTTCGACGACACGGTGATCACCAGGGAGTGCCACTGGCAGCGGAAACGAATCCCATAGATCGGGGCCTCAGCCAAGCGCCCCTCGTGACGCAAGCGGTCGATCAGCTGCCCGAGCAGCACCTGCAGGGACTGGCCCTCCACAGGCCCCAGATCCGCCGGATCCACCGGCAACCGCACGCCGCTGGCATCGGCGCTGAAGCACACATAGGGGAAATGGGCGCTGCCATCGCCGCTCTGGAGGGCCCGGATGCTGCCATCGGCGGCCTGACACTTCCAGATCGTGGTGTTGCCAGCGCCGTTGGGGAGGAAGGTGAGCTCGCCGTTGTCGACGCTGGTGGTGGTGCCCAGCCCCAGGACATCGCCCGTCAGGGGAATGGCCTCAAGGGGGAGATGCTCATTGATATCCCCCTGGATCAGATCGCTCACCGTGTTGGCGATCCAGAGATCGCCGCCTTGATCAGGCATCGGTGGGAGCCGGTTCCGTGCTGCCTGGATCTTCGCCCTCGGCTTCCTCATCATCGGGTGCCGGGGGCACCAGCACCACCTCGGCCAGGCGATCGCCGGCATCGATGCGCTGCAGGCGCACGCCGGTGGCCGCCCGCGACTGCTGGGGAATGGCATCGGCCTGCATCCGCACGATCACACCGCGTTCGCTCACCAGCAGCAGCTCCTCACCGGCGCCGAGCACCTTGAGACCCACGAGCACATCGCCATCGCGGCGGAACTTCATGCAGCGCAGACCCATGCCGGCCCGCTTCTGCAGCCGGAATTGATCCACCGGCACCCGTTTGCCCAGGCCGCTGGCACTGGCCACCAGCACCCAAGGACCCTCGCTGGCGGCCACCTCATCACCCTCGTCGTCGTCGCCGGCGGCTTCGTCGCCGGCACTGCTCGCGACCCGGTCGGCCAGCTCGGCGGGCAGCACATCCATGCTCACCAGCCGGTCGCCTTCGCGCAGGTTCATGGCCCGCACCCCCCGCGCCGTGCGCCCCAGGGGGCGCAGCTCCTCATCGCTGAGGCGGAAGTGGATCGTCATGCCCTTGAGGGAGCCAATCAACACGCTGTCGCCGGGGAGCGCCAGCCGCACCCAGCGCAGGTCGTCGCCCTCCTCGAGGGAAATGGCAATCAGACCGTTGGAGCGGATGTTGCTGAAGGCCGAGAGGCGGGTGCGCTTCACATACCCACCACTGGTGAGCATCAGCAGCTGCACGTCGTCGTCGAAGGCACTCACCGACACCAGGGAGGTGATCGCCTCCTCGCGGGGGATCGGCAGCAACTGCACGATCGGGGTGCCCTTGGCGGTGCGGCTGCAGATCGGCACCCGGTAGGCGGGCACGGAATACACCACGCCGCGGTCGCTGAACAGCAGCAGGGAATCGTGGTCATTGCAGCTGATGAACAGCTTCACCGCCTCCTCGCCCTGGCTGCGGGTGCCGGCCTTGCCGCGGGTGCCGCGGCTGGTGGCCTCAAATTCACTCACCGGCATCCGCTTCAGGTAGCCGTTCTCGGTGAGCAGCACCACCGAACGCTCATTGGCGATCAGATCGATGTCATCGAGGCCGCCTTCAAGGTCGAGGATCTCGGTGCGGCGGGGGGAGTTGTAGCGGCTGCGAATCGCGTGAAGCTCCTCGATGATCAGGCCGAGCACCCGCTCCCGCCGGGCCAGGATGTCCTGGTAATCGGTGATCTTGGCGAGCAGATCCTCGTGCTCCAAGCGGATCTTGTCGGCCTCCAGGGCCGTGAGCCGCCGCAGCTGCATCTGCAGGATGGCATCGGCCTGCAGGTCGGAGAGGCCGAACTGATCCATCAGACCCTGGCGGGCCGAGGCGGTGTCGGCGGCCGAGCGGATCAGGGCGATGATCGCGTCGAGGTTGTCGAGCGCGATCAGCAGGCCCAGCAGGATGTGGTCCCGCTCCTCGGCCTTGCGCAGCAGGTAGCGGGTGCGCCGCTCGATCGTCTCGACCCGGAAGTCGAGGAACACCTCGAGCATCCTGCGCAGGGTGAGCAGGATCGGCTCGCCCTTGACCAACGCCAGCATGTAGGCGTTGAAGTTGCTTTGCAGCGGCGTGAGCTTGAAGAGGTTGTTGAGCACCACCTGGGGATAGGCATCCCGGCGCAACTCGATCACGATCCGCATGCCATCGCGGTCGCTTTCGTCGCGGATGTCGGCGATGCCTTCGAGTTTCTTGTCGTTGACCAGCTCGGCGATTCGCTCAATCAGCGCTGCCTTGTTGGTTTGGTAGGGGAGCTCGGTGATGATCACCGCATCGCGATCGGGCCGGCCCTTGGCCTCGATCGTTTCGATGTTGGCCACGCCCCGCATCGTCACCGACCCCCGGCCGGTGGTGTAGGTCTCGCGGATGCCGCGGCGGCCGAGGATCTGGCCGCCGGTGGGGAAATCCGGGCCGGGGATGATCGCCAGCAGGGCCCGCTCCTCGAGCTCAGGGTTCTCGATCAGGGCCAACAGGCCGTCAATCAGTTCGGTGAGGTTGTGGGGGGGGATGTTGGTGGCCATCCCCACGGCGATGCCGGTGGAGCCGTTGAGCAGCAGCTGCGGAATCCGCGCCGGCATCACGGTGGGCTCCTGCTGGGAGCCATCGAAGTTGTCGATGAAATCGACGGTTTCGCTTTCGATGTCCTCAAGCAGGGCGTCGGTGGTGAGCGCCTGCAGCCGCGATTCCGTGTAGCGCATCGCGGCGGGCGGGTCGTTGTCGACCGAGCCGAAGTTGCCGTGCCCATCGATCAGGGGCATGCGCATCGAGAAGTCCTGGGCCATCCGCACCAGGGCGTCGTACACCGCGGTGTCGCCATGGGGGTGGTACTTGCCCAGCACCTCACCCACCACACGGGCACATTTCCGGTAGGGGCGGTCGTTGGTGAGCCCCAGCTCGTACATGGCGTAGAGGATGCGCCGGTGCACGGGCTTGAGACCGTCGCGGGCATCGGGCAGGGCCCGGCCCACGATCACGCTCATCGCGTACTCCAGGTAGGAGCGCGACATCTCGTTACGGAGATCGGTCTGGATGATCCGTCCGTCGGATTCGCCGGGACTGTTTTCGCCGGGTCCGGTGGGATCCGCCATGCACGACCGCCAAGGACTCTCACTACTTTATCGAACACCGCTCCCTTGCCATCCCGGCGCCCCGATCCGAGTGGTGGGGCCCTGGCCAGAGGGAGGGGATCGCCGCCACCCTGGGGATCGATCTCAAGGAACGGCAGGGAAAGCGGCCATGGCCCCACGCAGCACCTCCGCCGATGGGCCGCCGCGGATCGCGCGTCCTGATCTGCCCCCCCGCGGTGAGGAGGAGTTAAGCGATCGCCAACGGCGCGGCGTGTTGCGGGTGCGGGTGGCCGCCGACTTCCGCCGCCTGGTGGGCGAGGTGGGGCTGGCCGAGGCCTATGCCAAGACCGATGTGGTGGTGGCGGCGGAGGCCACCTTCACCGACCAGGCCAGCCTGGTGCTGAACCTGGGGCCCACCGATCCACCGATTCGCCCGCGGGAACCCCAGATCGATGGGGTGGCGGCCCTGGCCGGCGGGGCCGGCAGCGACCTGGTGCTGCCGATCGGGGGGGGCGAGGGCTTCCGCCACGGCGGCGCCCAGGTGCTGGCCACCCTGCTGGCCGGCGGCAGCGTCCAACTGAGCGCCGCCGGCGACCCCACCCCCCTGCAGCCCCGCCGGGAACTCCACACCCGCCTCAACCTTGAGCGGATCGGCAACGGCCGGCTGTTGCTGCACCGGGGCATCGTGGAGAACGGTGTGGTGGCGGTGAGCAGTGCCGAAGGGGTGATCCATTCCGCCTGGGGCCCGCTGCTGGGGCCCTTCGGCCATGCCCTGTTCAGTGCCTCCGGAGCCGACAGCATCGGCCTGGCGATGCCGGGTCTGGCCCTGCTGGGTCCGGGCTCGCCGGTGCTGGTGGGTGGGGGCATCGGCTGGGTGGTCGGCACGGGGAGCGCCCATCAGCCCCATCCCCGCAGGCTCGCCAGCGGCCATGCCCGCAGCCCCGGCGCTGTGGCGGCCTTGAGCGTGGACCTCCATGCCCTGGACGGCCGCTGGGTGCGCGCCTGTCAGTTTGAAGGCCATGGCAGCGCCCTCCTGGTGGCGATTGCCGCGCCGATCCCACTGCTGGATGGGCCCACGGCCGCCCAGGCCGCCACGCCGGATGCGGAACTGGAGGCTCCGGTGCTCGATGTCTCGATCCCGCGGCGGATCAAACCCAGCTTCGGCGGGGTGTCGTACGCGTCGCTGAAGGCCGGCGCCATCGTGGTGGATGGGCACAGGATCCCGGCGGCGCCCAGCCACAGCCCGCGGTTGGCCCAGGAACTGGCCGAGGAGCTGGCGGAACGGCTGCGGGCCGGCCGGTTCCCCCTGCGGCTGCCGCTGGCCCCCCTCTCCGGCCGCATCGGCCTGGTTCCCCTGGAGGCCTGATCCCCTTCCTTGACCGCTTCCTTGTCAGTCCGGGTTCATCCCGGCAAACGGCCGTAAGCTCCGGCCACAGCCCCTTAGCACCATGGCCGAGACTCCCGAAATCCCCTCCGTGCAGGCCGGCACACCCGAAGAGGATCAGCCCTCCCTGGTGGGCTCCTACCCCACGCCCGCCGCAGAAACCAGTGGCCAGGACGCGGCGACCGGGGACCAGGAGGTCGCAGGCGGCGATGCCCAGGCGGCCGACGGGGATGCCGCGCTGGTGGGCTCCTACGGCCTGATGGGCTCCTACGGCACGGCTACCCAGACAACCGCCCCCCAGCCCGCCGACTCCCAGGCCGAAGGAACCACCGCGCCATCCGCCCAGCCCCTGGCGGACACTCCTTTTTTCTCGGCCAGCTACGGCTCGCCAACAGCCGCCTCCATCCCCACCGCCCAGGAAGGGGAATCCCTGGCGTCCCAACCAAGGGCGCTCTTCCAGACCGCGGGAACCGAGGCCAGCCAGCCACCCGGGATCGCCGCCAGCCTGGTGGTGCCCCCCCTGGACGCCTCCGAGGCGGGCGAAGGGGGTGAATGGGATCTGCTCACGGGCAAGGTGAGGACCTGGTTCGATGGTGCCCAGCTTCAGGAACGCTGGGAGAGCCTCGGAGGCCCCCTACGGGCCGCTGGGTTGCTGCTGGCGGCGGTGGTGCTGCTCCGCCTCTACTCCGCCCTGCTCGAGACCCTCGGGGACTTGCCCCTAGTCCCCCGTCTGCTGCAGTTGGCGGGTCTGCTGAGCGTGGCGCAGTTTGCCCTCACCCGGCTGGTGCGCAGCAGCGATCGCGAGCGGATCCTGACGAGCTGGCGTGAACGCTGGAACGACTTCCGGGGCCGGGATTAAGGCCCTCCGCTGATGGGGCGAGGGAGGCCGGTTGATAACTTGTGCCGATTGCATCCAACCCGACGGTGACCATTCAACTGGGCCGATCCCGAACCGTGCGCCGCGCCTACGGCATCGATGAGATCGCCCTAGTACCCGGAGGTCGCACCGTCGATCCCGCCGTTACCGACAGCAGCTGGACCCTGGGGGGCATCCAGCGAGAGATCCCGATCATCGCCAGCGCCATGGATGGCGTGGTCGATGTACGCATGTGCGTGGAACTCACCCGCCAGGGAGCCCTGGGGGTGCTGAACCTGGAGGGGGTGCAGTGCCGCTACGACGACCCCAACCCGATCCTGGACAGGATCGCGGCTGTGGGCAAAGAGGAGTTCGTGCCCCTGATGCAGGAGCTCTACAGCCAGCCCGTGCGGGAGGATCTCATTCGCCAACGGATTGCCGAGATCAAGGCCGGCGGCGGCATCGCGGCGGTGAGTGCCACCCCTGTGGCGGCCATCAAGTTTGGCAAGGCGATCGCCGAAGCCGGTGCCGAGCTCTTTTTCGTGCAGGCCACGGTGGTGAGCACCGAGCACATCGGCCCCGAGGGGCAGGCCAGCCTCGATCTCGAAGCACTCTGCCGCGATTTCGGCGTGCCGGTGGTGATCGGCAACTGCGTCACCTATGAGGTGGCCCTCAAGCTGATGCGAGCCGGTGCCGCCGGCGTGATGGTGGGCATCGGCCCCGGTGCGGCCTGCACCAGCCGCGGCGTGCTGGGTATCGGCATTCCCCAGGCCACCTCCGTGGCCGACTGCGCCGCCGCCCGTGACGAGCACTTCGAGGCCACCGGCCGCTATGTGCCGATCGTGGCCGAC
>Ga0310334_100097_pt1 | contig 27165 bp, 27 predicted proteins | sample LakMicMIDCLREDC7_FD_195548 | JGI IMG/M metagenome (GOLD analysis project Ga0310334, IMG submission 195548) | Enriched freshwater cyanobacterial communities from Lake Michigan, Michigan, United States - MI23.DCL.RED.C7 (v2) (version 2) | ecosystem: Environmental > Aquatic > Freshwater > Lake...
CCCGGGGGGCCCGGGGCCGGGTGCCGCGGGCGGGGGCCGCCGCGGTGGCTGCCTTTTTTTTCGTGTCCGGGCGCCCTGCCCCGCCCCCGCACCCTGCTCGGGGTGATCAACCTCTCGCCTGAATCGATGGTGAGCGATTCGGTGGTGTCGGGCGAGGAGCAGATGCTGGAGCGGGCCGCCTGGCTCAGCGCCCACGGCTGCGGCATCCTCGACCTGGGAGCCCGCTCGATCACCCCCACCGCGGCGATGATCGACGACGCCGAAGAGCAGCGCCGCCTGCTGCCCCCCCTGCGGCGCCTCCGCCAGGAGGGCTACCGGATCTCGGTCGACACCTGGAGCTCCGGCACCGTGCAGGTGGCCCTGGAAGCCGGCGCCACCGACATCAACTTCACCGGTGCCGTGATCAGCCCCGAGGCCCTGGAGGCGGTGGCGGCCGCAGGAGCCCCGTTGATGCTCACCTACATGCCCTACGGCGACGCCTACCGCATGCGCGACGCCGCGCCGGTGCCCTACCGCCTGCAGGGCCTGCTCGACCACTTCGGACCGCGGGTGGAGCAGGCCCGCGCCGCCGGGGTGAAGGAGGTGATCATCGACCCCAACCTCGGCATCATCCACCCCTCCACCGACGACTACGGCAAGGTGCAGCTGCAGAACAGCGTGCTCTGGAACCTGGACAAGCTGCGGGTGCTGGACTGCCCGATCCTGCTCTACGCGGCCCGCAAACCGGAGCGGCTGGCCCGCATCCTGTTCGCCTCCAACGTGCTCTTCGCCGGCGCCGACATCATCCGCACCCACCATCCGGACCTGATCGAGGCCCTGCTCAACGCCGAAACGATCGAAGCCTGATGAGCACCCTTCCCCTGCATGGCCGGGTCGCCCTGGTCACCGGCGGCGCCCGCCGCACCGGCCGCACCATTGCCCTGGCCCTGGCCACCGCCGGCGCCGACCTGGTGATCCATTACAACCAGAGCGCCGCCGAAGCCGAGGCCGTGGTGGCCGAGGTGGAAGCGATGGGGCGCCGGGCCCTGGCGGTGGCGGCCGACCTGGCCGATGCCGATGCCACCGCGGCCGCCTTCCGCGCGGCAGCCGAGCGGCTGGGCCGGCTCGACATCCTGGTGAACAACGCCAGCGGCATCCTCTGGAAGCGCCTGGAAGACACCACCGCCCCCGAATGGCACACCGCCGTGGAGCAGACCCTCCACATCACTTACCACGCCTGCCAGGCGGTGCTGCCGATCATGCGCACCCAGGGCTTCGGGCGCATCGTGAGCCTGATCGACGTGGACGCCGATTCCCTCCGGGCGGTGCCGGCCCTCACCCCCTACAAGATCGGCAAGACCGGCGTGCTGATGCTCACCCGCACCCTGGCCGTCACCGAGGCACCCCATGGCATCACGGTGAACGGGGTCTCCCCCGGCACCCTCGACAACTCCGAGCGCAAACCTGCACTCGAGCGCATTCCCGCCGGCCGCTTCGGCACCGCCGAGGAGGTGGCCCGGGCGGTGCTGTTCCTGGCCGATCCGGCCAGCGGCTACATCACCGGCACCAACATCAAGGTGAGCGGTGGCTACCTGATCTGAGCTGAATCGGGCTGAGGCGCGTCGGGCTGAGGCGATGGGGGCTCGGCGGGCCAGCGCACGCCCCAGGCCCCGAGGGCTTCGGCCCGCTGCTCGGCGATGGCGAAGGCGTCCTGGCGGTGGGAATGGCGGGACTCCAGCAGGGAGGAGGCGGTGAGCTGGGAGGGCCACTTGCGATAGAGCAGGCCCGTCTGTCCGAGGTGCCACCCCTCCGCCACAGCATTAAGGGCCAGCAGCAGACCGGTGTCCTCCGAGGCGGGCAAAGCCATCCAGCCCCCCAGGGCCCGCAGCAGCTCGCTGCGGACACAGAGGCTGGCCGGATGCACCGGCAGCCGCCGGCCATGCTGGCGCCACCAGCCCGCCACCCAACCGATCGGGATCGCCCCCTCCGGCGCTTCCCACCCCGGAGGCACGCAGCAGCCATCAGGCAACAGGTCGAGGGCGGCCGACGTGAGCCAGCCCACCTCCAGGTGGCTCTGGAACACGGCCACCTCCCGGGCCAGCTGACCTGGCGTGAGCTGATCATCGGCATCGAGCACCTTCACCAGGGAGCCGCGGGCTCGGGCCAGGGCCAGAGTGCGGGCCAGGGCCGGCCCAAAGGCCACCGGGTTGGCCTGCTGGCGAATCCTGCTGTCCTCCGGGAGGGGCTCCTGCAGGGGCTCCGGACCATCGCGCTGAACCAGCCACTCCCACTCCCAGGGGTGCTCCTGCTCCTGCTCCTGCTGCCGGAGGCTGTGCCAGGTGTCGGTGAGCCAGGCGGAATGGGCCGGCAACACCGGCGTGATCACGGAAATGAGGGGCATCACGCCGGGGGCTATCGGGGGCGGCACTCGCTACATTCGGAGGTTTCAGAACCCTGGTCGACGCCAGCGAGGTTCCCAGCGGATTCCCCATCGATAAAACACTGCACCAGGATGCGGGTGAAGGTGTTGAGCGGATAGGTGAACGCTTGCTCGGGCGTCACCCAGGCCCATTCCTCAATCTCATGGTTGGGCGTGATCGCACTGCCGCGGCTGTGGGCGAAGTAGTTGATCAGCACGAAATGGGCGCTCTGGTGGAACTGGGGGTCGTCCACGGCTTCCTGCAGCAGGGCAAAGCGCACCCGCTCCAGCTCCAGACCCACCTCCTCTTGAAACTCCCGCAGTAGGGCAGCCTCCAGGGTTTCGCCCCACTCCACCTTGCCGCCGGGCACACCCCAGGTGCCCCGCCACTTGCCGGTGCGCACGATGAGCACCTGGCCCTCGGGGTTGGTCACCAGGGCACCGACGGTGGCCAGGGGGAATCGCGGTGTCATGGGCAGTCTTCTCTGACGGAAGCTAGGACAGGGGCCTGGGCCTCCAGCCAGCAGCTGCCGGGGAGCACGGCCGATCACAGCCCCACCACGGCTGCCATCACAACCGTCTTCCCAACCTGCTTCACAACAAGGTCACCACGCCGCTGCCGATGTCGCAGTAGGCACTGCGGATCGTGAGCCTGCCGGACGCCACCGCGTCCTGGAGCAGGGCGCTGCGGGCGGTGAGCTGAGCGGCGGCCTGGCGGGCGTTGCGCTCGATCGCCCGGGTCAGGTCGTCGCCACTCCGGAGCTGGTCGCGGATCGGCTGCACCAGGTCCTCCAACAGAGGGGTGAGGGGTGCATCGCTGATCGCCGCCTGCACCGCACCGCAACGGCTGTGGCCGAGCACCAGCACCAGGGAGACCCCCAGCACACCCACGGCGTAGTCGAGGGAGGCGATGGCCTGATCGAAGGCCGTGTTGCCCGCACTGCGCACCTGATAAAGCTCACCGGCGGCGCAGTCAAACAGCCAGCCGGGATCCACCCGGGAATCGGCGCAGGAGAGAACAGCCGCAAAGGGGCTCTGGCCCTGGGCGAGGGCCTGGGGAGCGATCTGACAGGTGTGGCGCCAGAGATTGCTGAGGGGCTCCATCCGCTGCTCGTCGGGGGCGGCGGCGGCGGCCCTCCAAGCGGCCGCGAAACGGACGTTGCCCTCCTGGAGACGACGCAGCGGATCCTGGGGGCTGCAAGCCTGGAGCCGCTCCAGCAGCTGCGGATCCTGGACCGGGGCATCCAGCCGGGCCGCGGCCTGGGCGGGCCAGGGCTCCCCCAGCATTCCGCCCAGCAGGCCCCACACAAGGCTGGAGGCCTGAAGCAGGGAGCGGCGGGACAGCGTCACAGAGGCCCCCCAGGCAACGGAGCGGTTCTTGGACCCTAAGAGGCTGCTGCAAAAGCCGGAGAAGGCCTGCCCATTCCATGCCAAACGCTGCGGTTTCATGCCGTTCTTCTCGTCGCAAGGAAACGCCCGCTTGCCCGCAACGACAGGAATCCCTCCCCCTGCCAACGTCTTCCCGCTGAGGTGGGAAGCCAGGGATCGGCACCAACCAGCGGCCACCCCAAGGGGCCGCCGTGGGAAAATCGCCCATTGCTTGCGGTTCAACCATGCGCAGCCACGGGTGCGGCGATCTGCGGGCTGACCAGGTCGGCCAGGCCGTTCAGCTCTGCGGCTGGGTCGACCGGCGCCGCGACCACGGCGGCGTGATCTTCATCGACCTGCGCGACCGCAGTGGCACGGTGCAGATCACGGTGGATCCCGAGCTGACCGGCAACGACCCCGGGGCGCGCGAGGCCTTTGCGGCGGTGTTCGAAACCGCCAGCCACCTGCGCAACGAAACGGTGCTGCAAGTGCAGGGCACGCTGCGGGAGCGGCCAGGCGCCTCGGTGAACGAGCGACTGGCCACCGGCCGGTTCGAGGTGCTGGCGGGCGCCATCACCGTGCTCAACGCCGTGAAGGCCAACCTCCCCTTCCCCGTGTCGGTGCACGACGAGGAGAACACCCGCGAAGAGCTGCGGCTGCGGCACCGCTATCTGGATCTGCGCCGGGAGCGCATGAATAGCAACCTGCGGCTCCGCCACCAAACCACCCGAACGATCCGCCAGTTCCTGGAGGAGCGCGGCTTCATCGAGGTGGAAACACCGGTGCTCACCCGCTCCACCCCCGAAGGCGCCCGCGACTACCTGGTGCCGAGCCGGGTGTGCGGCGGCGAATGGTTCGCCCTGCCCCAGTCGCCCCAGCTGTTCAAGCAACTGCTGATGGTGGGCGGCCTGGAGCGCTATTACCAGATCGCCCGTTGCTTCCGCGACGAAGACCTGCGGGCCGATCGCCAGCCGGAGTTCACCCAGCTGGACATGGAGATGAGCTTCATGGACCAGGAACAGATCCTGGCCCTCAACGAAGGTCTGATCGCCGCCATCTGGAAGGCGGTGAAGGGGGTTGAGCTGCCCCTGCCCTTCCCCCGCCTCACCTGGCACGCGGCGATGGAGAGCTACGGCACCGACCGACCCGACACCCGCTACGGCCTGGAGTTGGTGAACGTGTCCGACCTGGTGGCGGACATGGGCTTCAAGGTGTTCTCAGGGGCTGTGGCCGCTGGGGGCTCGGTGAAGGTGCTGCCCATTCCGGGCGGCAACGATGCCATCAGCAACGTGCGCATCAAGCCCGGCGGTGATGTGTTCAGCGAAGCCCAGAAGGCGGGGGCCGGCGGCCTGGCCTTCATCCGGGTGCGCGAGGGCGGCGAGATCGACACGATCGGCGCCATTAAGGACAACCTCAGCGAGGCGAAGAAGGCCGAGTTGCTGGAGCGCACCGGCGCCCAACCCGGCACCCTGCTGCTGTTCGGCGCCGGCGACACCGCCACGGTGAACAAGGCCCTTGATCGGGTGCGCCAGTTCCTGGCCCGCGAGCTGGGCCTGGTGCCCGCCGACCGAGACAACAACGCCTGGAATTTCCTGTGGGTGGTGGATTTCCCGATGTTTGAGTTCAACGCCGGCGAAAACCGCCTCGAAGCCCTGCACCACCCCTTCTGCGCCCCCAACGCCGAAGATCTGGGGACCGACCCCGAGCGCTGGGCCGAAACCCTTCCCACCGCCCGCGCCCAGGCCTACGACCTGGTGCTCAACGGCCTGGAGCTCGGCGGCGGCTCGCTGCGCATCCACGATTCCGATCTGCAACGCCAGGTGCTGCAAACGATCGGCCTGCCCCTGGAGGAGGCGGAACGCCAGTTCGGCTTCCTGATGGAGGCCCTCGACATGGGCGCCCCACCCCACGGCGGCCTGGCCTTCGGCCTGGATCGGATGGTGATGCTCCTGGCCGGCGAGGAATCGATCCGCGACACGATCGCCTTCCCCAAAACCCAACAGGCCCGCTGCCTGATGACCCAAGCCCCCGCCGGCGTGGCCACCAAGCAGCTCGAAGAGCTCCACGTGGCCAGCACCTGGGTGGACGAAGAGGGCTGACGCCGCCGCAATCCGAGCCAATCCGAAGGCGATCCCGATGAAAGCGCCCCGTCAGCGGGACCTCTGCGCAGGGTGGAAGAATCTTGGCGTGCGTCCTTGGCTGGCTCTTCCTCCACCGATCTGGTGCGGCAGTACCTCCAGGAGATCGGCCGGGTTGACCTGCTGACCGCCGAGGAGGAGCTCACCCTGGCCCGGCTGGTGCAGCGGCGCGAACGGCTGCTGGTGCAGCAGGGCGATGGGGACCTCCTGCACTGGGCCGACCGCTGCCAGCTCAGCCCCGCTGAACTGCGCCTGGCCCAGCACCTGGGGCGCCGCGCCAAAGAACGGATGATCCAGGCCAACCTGCGGCTGGTGGTGGCCGTGGCCAAAAACTATCAGCAACGCGGCATGGAGCTGCTCGACCTGGTGCAGGAGGGCACCCTGGGGCTGGAGCGGGCGGTGGAGCGCTTCGATCCAACCCGCGGCTTCCGCTTCAGCACCTATGCCTATTGGTGGATCCGCCAGGGCATCACCCGGGGGATCGCCAGCCAAAGCCGCATGATCCGCCTGCCGGTGCACATCACCGAGAAACTCAACCGCATCCGGCGGGCCCAGCGGCTGCTCACGGCCCGCCTCGGCCGCAGTCCCACCATCCGGGACGTGGCCGCCGAGCTGGGTCTCAGCGAAGCGGTGGTGCGCCTCACCATGGAACGGCAGCCGCGATCCGTGTCGCTGGATATGCGGGTGGGCCGCGACCAGGACTCGGATCTGGGCGACCTGCTGGAGGACCTCCACGCCACCCCCGAGGAGGAACTCGCCCGCGAGCAACTCCACGACGATCTGGAGTTACTGCTCGAGGAGCTCAGCCTGCGGGAGGCCACCGTGATCCGCCAGCGCTTCGGCCTGGAAGACGACACCCCCCGCACCCTCACCGAGATCGGCGAAAACCTGCACCTCTCGCGCGAGCGGGTGCGGCAGATCGAATCGCGGGCCCTGCTGAAGCTGCGCCAGCCCCGCCACCGCAACAGGATGCGCGACCACCTCAGCAGCATCGAATGAATGAAGCTGCGTGCATGAACTATCCCCGACAAAAAGGGGGACAAGATTCACGGCAAAGGAGATTGCCAAAACTCAGAAGCGACTGATACGCTGCAACATCGCCAATAGAATTCAACGATGATACCTTCAAAAATAATTGGAAAAACCAGTGGCGAGAATTGGATCGGCCTCATCGATGCCACGTATGCAATCATCCTGACCCTACTGGTCATTGAACTGCCGACGATTATTCTAGATTCGATTAAGGAAGTCAGCCAGGAAACGCATTCTGCGCTAACACTCGCCGCCACCATTGGCGTCATGGTCATCGGCTATTTCGCTATCTTTACAGTCATCTACGACGTCTGGTCCTATCACAAAGCGCTTCTTGCCGATGCAATCAAATTACGCTTATTCGCCCTATCGACAGGCTGGCTGCTGTTCACCAGCAGCCTGATTCCACCTTTTTATTACCTTGTCAATCACTACGCCGCCGACCTCCTCTTGCATCCGGAGGGATCGCGAAAGTATTTGATTTATTCGCGAACCTGTGTTTTTGTGCTGATATTAATCCTCTATCTTGTCTTGGCATTGCTTGCCAAACTTGAGAAGCGGCAGCGTGGTCAAAATGCCGAGAGGAGGAATGAGCTGCAAATCCTATTTGAAACAGCACTCAGCAAGGGAGTGATCACTGCGGTCGTGATGCTGACCGTTGATGGCATCTTCTACATGCCGCCACCAATTGGGGTTCTGATCCTTGCTTTATTAACATATTTCCCCGTCAATCTATTCTCGCTTACGGCAAGAAAACGACCATAGGCCTCCCCTTCCTTAGCGAGGCCTTAACCCGATTCACGCCGCTCACTCCCACCATCCCGCCGGGAACCACCCATGGGGACCCCAGCCTGCAGCGCTCGGAGATCCATGCCATCGGCGACCGCATCTGGCTAGAACCCCAACATCCAACCCCACCCTTTCTCCTTCCATCCCGCCATGGCCATCACCTCCCTCCCGATCGACATCGGCATTCCAGCTGAACAGCGCCAGCGCATCGCCGCAGGCCTGGGCCAGGTGCTGGCTGACACCACCGTGCTCTACAGCAAGACCCACGGTTTCCACTGGAACGTGACCGGACCGATGTTCAACACGCTCCACCTGATGTTCATGGATCAGTACACCGAGCTCTGGACCGCCCTCGATGGGATCGCCGAGCGCATCCGCGCCCTCGGCTTCCCTGCCCCCTACGGCGCCCAGGCGATCGCGGCCCTCAGCACGATCCCCGAAACCCAGGGGGTCCCCGAGGCCCTGACGATGGTGCGGGAGCTGGTGGCCGGCCATGAGGCCGTGGCCCGCACCGCGCGCGGCGTCTTCGCGCTCACCGAGGAAGCCAACGACCAGCCCACCGCCGATCTGCTCACCCAACGGCTCCAGATCCACGAGAAAACCGCCTGGATGCTGCGCAGCCTGCTGGAGGGCTGAGGGCTCGCCGGCGCCTCACCTTGAGGCGCCCGGTAGATTGAGAGGTCAGCCGAAGATGCCATGACCTCCCCTTCCAGGAGCCAGAGCACGAAGTTCGTCTTCGTGACCGGCGGGGTGGTCTCCAGCATCGGCAAGGGCATCGTGGCCGCCAGCCTGGGGCGCTTGCTCAAGAGCCGCGGCTACAGCGTTTCGATCCTCAAGCTCGATCCTTACCTGAACGTGGATCCGGGCACGATGAGCCCGTTCCAGCATGGCGAGGTGTTCGTCACCGAGGACGGCGCCGAGACCGATCTGGATCTGGGCCACTACGAGCGCTTCACCGACACCGCCATGTCACGCCTCAACAGCGTGACCACCGGCTCGATCTACCAGTCGGTGATCAATAAGGAGCGCCGCGGCGATTACAACGGTGGCACCGTGCAGGTGATCCCCCACATCACCGGCGAAATCCGTGAGCGCATCCACCGGGTGGCCGCCAACTCCGGCGCCGATGTGGTGATCGGCGAGATCGGCGGCACGGTGGGCGACATCGAATCCCTGCCCTTCCTCGAAGCGATCCGCGAGTTCCGTGGCGATGTGGGCCGCCGCGACATGGCGTACGTGCATGTGACCCTGTTGCCGTTCATTGGCACCTCCGGCGAACTGAAGACCAAACCCACCCAGCACTCGGTGAAGGAGCTGCGCTCGATCGGCATCCAGCCCGATGTGCTGGTGTGCCGCAGCGACCGGCCCATCTCCGCCGACCTCAAGGCCAAGATCGGCGGCTTCTGCGGCGTGCCCACCGGCGGCGTGATCCAGGCCCTCGATGCCGACAGCATCTATGCGGTACCGCTGGCCATGGAGCAGGAGGGCCTCTGCCGCCAGGTGCTCGATGTGCTCGACCTGCCCGACCACCCCGGCGACATGGTGCGCTGGGCCGAGTTGGTGCAGCGGCTGCGCGATCCCGGCCCGGCGGTGAAGGTGGCCCTGGTGGGCAAGTACGTCCAACTCAACGACGCCTACCTCTCGGTGGTGGAGGCCCTACGCCATGCCTGCCTGGACCGGAACGCCTCCCTGGACCTGCGCTGGATCTGCGCCGAGCAGATCGAGGAGCAGGGGGCCGCGGCCCTGTTGGAGGGCATGGATGCGGTGGTGGTGCCCGGGGGCTTCGGCAACCGGGGCGTGGATGGCAAGGTGGCAGCCATTCGCTGGGCAAGGGAGCAACAGGTGCCCTTCCTGGGGCTTTGCCTGGGCATGCAGTGCGCCGTGATCGAGTGGGCCCGCAACCAGGCGGGTCTGGAGGGCGCCACCAGCGCCGAGCTGGATCCGGCCAGCCCCCATCCCGTGATCCACCTGCTGCCGGAACAGCAGGACGTGGTGGATCTCGGCGGCACGATGCGCCTGGGGGTCTACCCCTGCCGCCTCGCCCCCGGCACCCTCGGCCAGCGCCTCTACGGCGATGAGGTGGTATACGAGCGCCACCGGCACCGCTACGAGTTCAACAACGCCTACCGCAACCCCTTCCTGGCGGCCGGCTACCGCATCAGCGGCACCTCCCCCGATGGCCGTCTGGTGGAACTGATCGAACTGGAGGGCCACCCCTTCTTCACCGCCTGCCAGTACCACCCCGAATTCCTCTCGCGGCCCGGCAAGCCCCACCCGCTGTTCCGGGGCTTGATCGAGGCGGCCCAGCTCCACCACCCCCAGGAGGGCGACGCCGGGGTACAGAGGGCCGCACCAGCCGGCTACGCCAACGCAGGCTGATCGCCCCAACCCATCAAGAGACCGCCACGGAGGGATCAGCCTCAGAGATTGGCCGGGCAGATGGGAGGCGCAACGGCATCTAAACCAGACAGTTCAAAGTAATTTCTTGAGCCGCTGACCCCCATCACCATCCTCCTGAGCTCCCCTTGTCGAGTCCCTCCTGCCCTGGCCCAGCCGTTCCGACACCGACCCCAGCACCATCCGTTTCGGCAGCTGAAGTGGAACTGCCCGTGGTGGAAACCTTCCACTCCCTCCAGGGGGAAGGCCTGCAGGCGGGCCGCAGCGCCTTCTTCATCCGCCTGGCGGGCTGCACGGTGGGATGCGCCTGGTGCGACACCAAGCACTCCTGGCCCCAGGGGAGCCACCCGGATCGGAGCCTGGCGGAGCTGGCCGGCGAAGCCGCCACCGCCGCCGCGGCCGGGGCCGCCTTTGTGGTGATCACCGGAGGTGAACCGCTTCACCATGGGCTGGATCCCCTCTGCCAGGCCCTTCGCATGGCCACCGCCAGCGACGACAGGCCCCATGGGCTGCCGATTCACCTGGAAACCAGCGGCGTGGATCCCCTCAGCGGCCGCTTCGACTGGATCACCCTCTCCCCCAAGCGCCACCGCCCCCCCACCAGCGAACTGCTGGGCGCCTGTCAGGAGCTGAAGGTGGTGGTGGAGCAAGCCGAGGATCTGGACTTCGCCGAGGCGATGGCCCGCGCAGCCCTGGCGGCGGCAAGTCCACGGATGGCAGCAGGGGGACCGCCCCCCCACCTGCTGCTCCAGCCGGCCTGGGGCAACCCCGCGGGCGAGGCCCTGGCGCTGGCTTTCGTGCAAGGCCATCCGGCCTGGCGGCTAAGCCTGCAGAGCCACAAGTGGCTGGGAGTGCGCTAAAGACCCGCGCCTCAACGGGCCTGGTGCACCACCCGCTGCGGGAAGGGGATCTCAATGTCGTGCTGCTGGAAGGCATGCCAGATCGAGCGGCGCAGCTCGCTGGAGATGCCGAGATTGGTCATTGGATCCGCCATCCAGAAACGCAGGGCGTAATCGATCGAAGAGGAGCCGTAATCCAGCAGGAAGGCCTTCGGCGCCGGGTCGGCAAGCACACGGGGATGGGCCCGGGCCACCTCCTCCAGCACGGCGATCACCAGCTCGGGATCGTGCTGGTAGCCGGCGCCGATCAGCACCTGGCCGCGGCGGCGATCGTCGGAGCCGGTGTAGGTGGTGGCCGTGGCGGTGAAGAAGGTCTGGTTGGGCACCACCAGTTCGGCGTTGTCGCGGTCGCGCCAGAGGGTGGTGGCCCGCAGCCCCAGCTTGCGCACCTGGCAGGTATCGCCCTCGAGGATCAGTACATCACCGGGATGCACCGAACCCTCGAACAGCAACCACAGACCGCTCACGAAGTTGGAGAACACCTCCTTGATGCCGAAGCCCAGGCCCACCGACAGGCCACCGGCGATGGCGGCGATGGCGGTGCCATTGAGGCCGATCCGATCCGCCAGCCAGATGCCCCCCACCCCGATCAGCAAATAACGCACGATGAGTTCGAGCGCCTTGCGGTTGCCCGTGCCCATCCCCATCAACCGACCCATCACTTCGCCGAGCACCACCACCGGCAACTCGGAGAGCACCACCAGGAAGTAGGGGAGGCCGACCAGAAGGAGCAGATTGGCCAGGCTGAGGTTCTGGTCGAAGAGCTTCAGCAGGGGCACCGTGCTGATCTCCTCGAGGCCATCGAGGCGATGGACCAGCCCCACCACCACCAGCACCAGAAAGAGGGGCAGCACGGCCCGCTGCCAGTAGGAATCCACCGCCTCTGGGGGCACGATCCTGCGCAACAGCAGCCGTAGGGCCGCGAGACCTGTCCAGATGGCCATGAGCTGGCCGAAGAGGCCGAGCAGCCCGCCGGCGAGGCCCAGCTGGGGCAACAGCAGGCTGGCGAGGCCGAACAGCGCCACCAGCACCCCCTTGGCCAGCACTGGTCGCCACAGGGAAGCGGAGCCACGCCCTTGGAACCGCCAGGCCCGATAGCCCAGCAGCAAACCGACGGCCACGAGCACCTGGAGCAACACCGAGCCCCGGCCGAGCAGCCCGATCCAACCGCCGATCACATAAAGAAGCTGGGTCATGGAGCCGGATCAGGGGTGGCGTTGGCCAGGGCTTCGATGCCCTGCAAAACCTTCTCGGGTGTCTGTTCGCCGTACACGTCCTGCTTGAGCAGGTGGCGCAGCTCGTCGCTGCGGGATCGCAGGCCGATGCCCTGGCGGAAGCTCGGCACAATCGAGGCCTCCAGGCTGCTCTCCATCGTGGCCAGCTGCGCGGATTCCTTCACCGGCACGATCACGTTCTGGTTCACCGGCATGTTGCCCACGGCCCTCACCATCAGGTTGTTCTGGCTGAAATCATTGAGCACGAACAGGGCGAAACGTTCGGCAACGCTCCGCTGGCTCGGAGTGGAATCCCGGCCGAAACTCAGCAGCAGCAGCCGCGCCATCGGCTCGGCCGGCTGAGCGTCCGGCCCGGTGGGCAGCACCGCCACCGCCAGGCGTGAACCCAGGCTGCGCCGCAGTTGGGGAATGGCCGTGGCATTGCAGCTGATCCAGTCGAGCTGGCGGGTGGCGAGCCGCTGCACCAGTTCATCGGCGGTGTCCACGAACTGAAGGGTGGGCTGCACATTGGCGCGGTACAGCCAAGTCAGCCAGGTCAGCACCCGGGCGCGGTCGGTGGGACTGAGCGGCCGCCGGATCTTCTGATCCACCTCCAGCGCCTGGAGCAGGGGCTGGGCGGCGCCGAAGCCACTGGCCGACCAGATCAAATCATCCATCTCCAGGGGCAGGCCCACCCGCACCCCTTCAGCGGCGCGGCTGAGCAGCGCGTCGAGGGTGGCGGGGGCCTTGGGGAGACGCTCGCGGTTGTAACAGGCCAGGCTGGGCTGGAGCAGGAAAGGGATCGCGGTGTACTGGTTGCCCTGGCGGAAGCGGGGTAGGAACTGGATCCGCAGGGGATCGAGCTCCTCGGGGGAGAGGTTGCTGGGCACCACCAAGCCCTCGCTGGAGAGCTTGGCCACCGGCGCCACCCGACTGATCAGCACATCCGGACCAGCCCCGAGGCTGGTGCGGTCCCGCACGCTGGCCAGGAGTTCCCCTTCAGGCAGGAAGCGCAGGTGGAGATTGGTGCCGGAGTTGTTCTGCATGAACTCGGCGGCCATCTGGGAGGCGAGCCGCTGCAGGCTGCTGCGCACCACCGCATCGGAGCCCGCACCCGTGGCGATCGCCACCTGCAGATTCTCCGGAGGTTTCGGCCCCCCCTGGCAACCACCCACCAGCAGAGCCAAGGCGATGGCAAGGCCTGTCCCGGGGCGGAAGCGGAGCCGGGGCCGGCGCTGGCGTGGGGAAAGCAGCGCTCGGAACCCTGGGGAACGGTCGGCCTTCATGGGGGTGGCTGGGCTCAATAGACCATCGCCTGGGCAGTGAACTCCTTCAGTTCAAACCGCTGGGCCTGGGGCTCCGGACTCACCACCACCAGCCTCAGCCGCTCTCCCTGGAGGCCATCCTTGCTGGCGGTGGTGGTGCCAATCTCCTTGCCATCGCGATCGAGCACCCGGAAGGTGGCGCGGATGTTGCCGCAGGGGCGGTCCTTGCAATACACCTCGAAGATGCGGGCCATGCCACCGCCAAACAGCTTGGGGGGATTGCAGTCGTCGGTGCACCAGCGGGTGAGGACCCCATCGGCACTGGTCTGCCAGCCCATGGTGCGGAGCTCCTGCCGCTCGCGCTCCCGCAGCTCATCGGCGGACAGCTTTTGGGCCGCCCTGAAGTTGTAGCCCCAGTAGAAGCCACCCCCCAGCACGGCCAGACCCGCCATCAACCAGGGCACACAGCCGCTCAGACCGCGGGAACGGCGCACCGATCCCTGCGCTTCGCTCTCCCGGTCCCGGCTGGCATCGGACCGATCGGGAAGCTCACGCCCGTCCTGCTCCTCAAAACGGTCGTCGCTACGGGAATCGCTGCGGTCGTGGCGGAACGGCATGGGTCGCGATGGCTGGCGGCGGAAGGGGAGACGGCGAACGCCGGGCGCGGCGTAGGAAGCGGAAAAGAAACCAGGCAAACCACGGCTCCGCAGGTCTCCGCGGACGGGCATCCAGTTGACGTCGATCGCGGCGCAATGGCCGCAGAGCCCAGCAACGGCTCCAGGTTATGTACGGAGCCCTGACCCTGCACCCATTCCCCCTTTCTGAGCGCCGATCCGGGGCCAGCGCAGGGCCCGCCAGGGCCGGAAGGCCCCCGGGAGAAGCATCAGAACTCCCGGGCCGGCCACTGGCGCCGCTCAGCCTTCCAGAGGCGCCAGCGCAGCTCCAGATCCTTCGGGGCATACAGCACGATCGGCCGGCTCCCGTCGTAGGGCACCACAAAGGGCTTGCCGCCCATCGGCACGAAGGCCCGCCGCTTCGGCTCGCCGGGGGGGCAAGCCATGCGGGTGGAGGCCAGCGGGGTCACCTGGCTGATCTGCACCACCCGCAACTCCGTGCCGGCCACGGGCTGGCTGCGCATCCGGCCCGAAAACGTCACGCGGTTGCAGTCGAGTTCGAGGTTGCGGCCGGCGATCAGCTCCACGCGCCAGTCGGCCGGATGGGCGGAGATGGCGGGATCCTGGCTGGGCGGCAGCAGGCCGCTGAGCTGGATCACCCAGCGGCGCTCGCCAGGGGCCGGAGCGGGATAGGGCTTCAGATCCAGCCGGGGAATGGCCTGCGCCGGGGCCATGGCCAGCGGCGTCAGGGGCAGCAGGCCAACCCACAGCAATCCGGCAGCCGCGACCCTGCAAGCGCGGGAACGGACAGGAGGCCTGCGTTCCGAAACCGGCTGAACGCCGCGGAGGTGGGAACGCAGCCCGGTGCCTCCACCGGATCGCAGGGCAGCCATGGGTCAGCGACAGGGATCCTCCGCATCTTGATCAGCCGGAACGCTGACGTCGAGGCTGAGGGGGGCGGAATCTGCCAGCCTGAGCCGATGGCAGCCCCACCCCCCACCACCGTGGCCCTGCTCTCCGGGGGCCTCGATTCCGCCACGGCCTGCGCCCTGGCCCTGGAAGCGGGCCACCGGGTGATCGGCCTCTCCTTCGACTACGGCCAGCGCCACCGGCGTGAACTGGAGGCGGCTTCCCGGCTGGCCAGCGCCTTTGGGCTGGACGAACACCACACCGTGGCCGTGAACCTGGCCGCCTGGGGCGGCTCCTCCCTCACCGACCCCAGCCTGGCGGTGCCTACGGGAGGCGTGGAGAAGGGCGCGATTCCCAGCACCTACGTGCCGGGGCGCAACACGGTGTTCATCGCCATCGGCCTCAGCCTGGCGGAGGCCCGCGGTGCCCAGCGGCTGGTGCTGGGCGTGAATGCGATCGATTACTCGGGCTATCCCGACTGCCGCCCCGACTACCTCGAGGCCTTCCAGGGCCTCGCCGATCTCGCCACCCGTGCCGGCCGCCAGGGGGAGAGCACCCGCCTCTGGGCGCCCCTGGTCCACTGGAGCAAGACCGAGATCGTTCGGCAGGCCCTGCGGCTGGGGGTGCCGATCGCCGACACCTGGAGCTGTTACAGCGGCGGTTCGGAACCCTGCGGGGTGTGCGACAGCTGCCGGATCCGCGATGCCGCGCTCATCGAGGCCGGCCGCCCCGACCTGGCCAGCCGTGGGGCAACCGCCACGGCGCCACTGGAGCCCAAACCCTCCGATCCTTGAGCACACCGCGCCACCGCCTTGATCTGCCCTGGTGGGAACCCTGGAGCCTGACCCGGGCCCTCACCCGCCATGACGGCCGTGAGGGGCTGGTGTTGCTGGAGGGCGATGGCTCGGCCTTCGGGCAACGGGCCGTGCTGGGCATCGATCCGATTGAGCTGGTGCGCTGCCAGGGGCTGCCCGGCGAACCTGGTGCCGGCGATCCGTTCGCAGCCCTGGCGGAACTGGAGCGGCGAGGAGGGCCGTGGCTGGGCTGGCTGGCCTACGAGGCCGGTGCCTGGGTGGAGCCAGCCGAGCACTGGCGCCCCAGCGACATGGCCACCCTGTGGGCGGCCCGCCATGATCCGCTGATCCACTTCGATCGCTCCACCCGGCGCTGCTGGCTGGAGGGGGAGGATCCCGATCGGTTGGCGGCGATGGCAGCCCGGCTGGCGGCCCTCGGAGCTCCGCCCGATCCCGCCGAGCGACCTGGCGATCCTTCTGGCCGCGATCCTCGCGATGGACAGCCCCCGGAGCCCGCGATGGCGGCCATCCCCCTAGAGGCCTGGCACTGGCACACCCCGCCGGAGCGCTACGGGGCCCAGGTGGAGACCCTGCTCGGCTGGATCGCCGCCGGCGACATCTTTCAGGCCAACCTCACCGCCTGCTGCGAAACCACTCTGGCGGAAACAGCCGATCCCCTGGCCCTGCATGGCCGGCTGCGCCGCCACTGCCCCGCCCCCTTCGCAGGCCTGGCGATCACGGCCGATGAGGCGGTGGTGTCAGCCTCGCCGGAGCGCTTCCTGCGCTGCGATGCGACCGGGAGCGTGGAAACCCGGCCGATCAAGGGAACCCGCCCGCGCCATGGCAATCCCACCGCTGACGCGGATGCCGCAGCGGAGCTGGTGTGCGATCCGAAGGACCGGGCCGAGAACGTGATGATCGTCGACCTGCTCCGCAACGACCTGGGCCGGGTCTGCCGGCCCGGGTCGATCCAGGTGCCCCAACTGGTGGGTCTGGAGAGCTATGCCCAGGTGCACCATCTCACCTCGGTGGTCACGGGGCAGCTGGCGGCGGGGAAGGGCATCACCGACCTGCTGCGCGCCTGCTGGCCGGGGGGCTCGATCAGCGGCGCGCCGAAGCTGCGGGCCTGCCAGCGGCTGGCCGATCTGGAGCCAGTGCCGCGGGGCCCCTACTGCGGCTCCCTCTTCCACCTGGCTGCCGATGGCAGCTTCGACAGCAGCATCCTGATCCGCAGCGTGATGGTGAAGGGGCGGCGCCTCCGGGTGCAGGCGGGGGGTGGGGTGGTGGCCGATTCCGATCCCGCTGGCGAGGCCCTGGAGATGGGCTGGAAGATCCGGCCGCTGCTGGAGGCCCTGGCATGACGGCCTCCATCGCCTGGATCGCCGCGCGCGCAGCGGATGGGCACGCCGGTCAGTGGGGTGATCCCGGCGATCTGGCCCTGCCCCTGGGCGACCGGGGCCTGCTGCTGGCCGATGGCCTGTTCGAAACCGTGCTCCTTGAGCAGGGCCAACTCCAGCTGCTGGACGACCACCTGGAGCGCTGGCGCAGCTCGGCCGAGCTGCTGGGGATGGCGCCGCCCCCGGACCAGAACCTGATCCTGGCGCTGGTGGCGGAGGCCATGGCCCGCAGCGGCATCCACACCGGAGCGTTGCGACTCAACTGGAGCCGGGGCTGCGGGGGCCGGGGCTTGGATCTGCCCGCCCCGGCGGAAGCCGCCGCGGCCCACCGCTTCTGGCTGCAGCTCAGCGCCACCGTCCCACGCTTCGAAGCGGTGACCACCTGGATCAGCCGTGAGGAGCGGCGCAACGCGGCGAGCCGGCTAAGCCGCTGCAAGAGCTTCGCTTACACCGCCCAGGTGCAGGCCCGGCGGGAGGCCCAGGCCGCCGGAGCCGACGATGCCCTGCTGCTCTCCAGCCATGGGGACCTGTGCTGCGGCAGCGCCGCCAACCTGCTGGTACGCCGCCAAGGCCGCTGGACCACCCCACCCCTGAGCAGCGGCTGCCTGCCCGGGGTGATGCGCGGCCGCGCGCTGCGTCTTGGCCGCGCCGACGAAGGGCCGCTGGAGCCGAGAGACCTGGAGGGATGCGAAGGAGCGGTGCTGATCAACAGCCTGGGCTGCCGGCCGATCCATCGCTGCGATGGCAACGCCGTGCCGGCGATGCCATCCAGCCAGGCCGAGCAGCTCTGGCGGGAGCTGCTGAAAGGAGCCACATCGTGAGTGACCTCAGCGGCAGCCCTGCACCGACACCCGGTAGGTGAAGCCCGTGGCCGCCATGTTAGCGCTGGAGCCCACCTTGATGTTCACCTGGCTGACCTGCTTGCCGGGCACGGCGGGCACGACCTTGCCGCCACCGGTGCCGGGCTGGGGAGCAAGGTCAGCGTTGAAAACCTGCAGATTGGAGCCATCGGTGAACTTCATGTAAGCCTGCACCGGATAGGTGGCATTCACCGAGGAGTCGGCGGTGAAGAAGAGCTTGTAGCTGGTGTAAGGCTTGGTCACGTAAAAATCCGTGTTCCAGTTCGGCCGGCCCAGGGGATTACCCATGCTGATCGTCTTGGTGACGATCGGCGAGACACCGTCACCGCCCACCGGCGAGAGGAACTCACAGCTGCCAGCCCGGGCCGATGGCGCGGCCAGGGTGGAGCAGAGGGCGAGGCCGAACAGGGAAGCCAGCGACGCCAGGTGCAGTCTCGTGAAGGGGGAGGCCATAGAAGGTGAATCGTTCCCCCAACCCTTAGCAAGCCCCCTGAAGGAGGGGTAGCCCGCATACAGAAGCAAATCAACACCGCCCGCAGATCAGACACTGAGGAAGCGCTGGATGACCTCCTTGCTGAGGTCGCTGGTGGGGCCGCTGGCCACCACCCCACCCTTCTGCATGGCGTAGTACCAGTCGGCCTGGCGCACGAAGCTGGCGTGGTGTTCCACCAGCAGCACACTGATGCCGGTGTCCCGGATGATGCGAGCCACAGCGCGCTGGATGTCGAGCACCACGGAGGGCTGGATCCCCTCGGTGGGCTCATCGAGCAGCAACAGCCGCGGCTTGCCCAGGAGGGCCCGGGCGATCGCCAGTTGCTGCTGCTGACCTCCGGAAAGGTCGCCGCCCCGCCGGTTGAGGAACTTCTCGAGCACCGGGAAGAGCTCAAACACCAATGGGTCGATGTGGCGATGGCGGGTGATGCCGCCCGGCAGGGCCTCCAAACCGAGCAGAAGGTTTTCCCGCACGGTGAGCTGGGCGATGATCTCGCGGCCCTGGGGCACGTAGCCGATTCCACCGCGGGCCCGTTGATGGGGCGCCTGGGCGGCAATGTCATCACCGGCCAACCGAATCGAGCCACTGCGCTGCTGCAACAGGCCGATAATCGTCTTGAGCAGGGTGGTCTTGCCGACCCCATTAAGGCCGATCAGGCACACCATCTGACCCGGCGCGATCGAGAAATCGACATTGCGCAGGATATGGCTTTCGCCGTAATACACATTCAAGTCACGAATGCTGAGCAGGTCGCCACCTTCGTGGAAGGGATGGGCCAGGGATTGGGGTGTGGTAATCACGGTCATGGCTGCTGCTCACTGGAGAGGCGATCGTGAAGATTGGAATTGGAATCCGTTCCGTGCTCCAGCTCATCTTCAACACCCAGATAAACCTCGATCACGCGGGGATCGCTCTGCACTTCTTCCATGCTGCCCTCGCAGAGCACATGGCCCTCATGCAGCACCGTGACCGGGCTATCGAGGCTGCTGATGAAGTCCATGTCGTGCTCGATCACCAGCACGGTGTGATCCCCCGCCAGGCTGCGCAGCAGTTCGCCCGTGCGCTCGGTTTCCTCATCGGAAAGACCCGCCACCGGTTCATCCACCAGCAGCAGATCAGGATCCTGGGCCAGCAGCATGGCGATCTCCAGCCACTGTTTCTGGCCGTGGGACAGACCACCGGCCAGCTGCTGGGCCTGGGGCGCCAGACCCACGACCCCGAGCAGGTGGGCAACCCGGTCCTGGCTGCTGCCATCGAGGCCGCGGAAGAGCAGGTCGAAGGGGGAGCGGCGGCCCACGGCCAGCTCCAGATTGCGACGGGCCGTGAGGTTCTGATAGACGCGGGGGGTCTGGAACTTGCGGCCGATGCCGAGCCTGGCGATGCGGTGCTCGGTGGTGCCCACGAGCGAACGGCCGCGGAAGAACACATCGCCCTGGGTGGGGCGCACCTTGCCGGTGATCACATCGAGGAAGGTGGTTTTGCCGGCCCCGTTGGGACCGATCACAGCCCGCAGTTCGCCGGGCTGGAGGCTGAGGTTGAGATCGTTGAGGGCGAGGAAGCCATCGAAGCTCACGCTCACGCCGCGCAATTCGAGCAGGCTGGTCATCGCCCACCTCCGGTGGCGGAATCAGGGGAAGACTGGCCCTCCAGGGCGTCACGCTCGGCCCGCACCGAGGGATCAAGGTCGAGGCCCGGATAGGTGGCCGTGCGGGGCGGCCAGCCGAACATGGCCAAGATCTGGCCTGGGCCACCCTGGCGCCACCAGCCCACTAACCCATCGGGCAGGGCCGTCACCACCAACAGGAACAGGGCCCCCTGCACGAACAGCCAGGTTTCAGGCAGCTGCTCGCTGATCAGGCTCTCGGCGTAATTGATCAGCACCGCGCCGAGCACGGCCCCGAGCAGGGTGCCGCGGCCACCCACCGCTACCCAGATCACCATCTCGATCGAGAAGGGCACCGCCATGAACTGCGGGCTAACGATGCCGGACTGCACCGTGTAGAGCGCTCCGCTGATGCCGGCCAGGGCACCGGCGACGGTGAAAACAAGCGTTTTGTAGATGGCGGGGTTGTAGCCGGTGAAGCGCATGCGCGGTTCGTCATCGCGGATGGCCACCAGGGCATCCCCGAAGCGGCCGCTGGTGAGCCAGCGGCAGAGCGCCCAGGCGGCAATCACCAGCAGCACCGTGAGCCAAAACAGGTTGCGCTGCATGTGATCCGAACCAACCAGCTCGCCGAACAGCTTGGCTGTGTCGGTCTTGAGACCATTGGTGCCGTTGATCAGTTTCTGCTGGCCATTGAAGAAATTGAAGAACACCAGCAGGGCTGCCTGGGTGAGGATGGAGAAATACACCCCCTTAATACGGTTGCGAAACACCAAAAATCCAAGGATTCCAGCCACCAGAGCAGGAATCACCCAGAGGGCAACCAGGGTGAACAGCGGCGATGTGAATGGCTGCCAGAAAACCGGCAAACTGTTCACGCCATAGAGGCCAAAGAACTCGGGCAACTGGCCTGGTTCAAGGGAGTTGAGCGAAAGGTGCATGCCGATGGCATAGCCGCCAAGGGCAAAAAAGATGCCCTGGCCGAGGCTGAGCAGGCCGGTGTAACCCCAGATCAGATCCACACCCAGGGCCACGATGCCGAGGGAAAGAAAGCGACCGAGCAGATTGAGACGGAAGGGCGGCAGGATCACCGGCAGGATCAGGGCGGCGGCCACGATCAAGATCCAGGGCCACCAGCGGCGAACAAACGCAGGCGGCGTTGCGGAAAAAGGCATGAATTCAGGCCTCCACCATGCGGCCCTTTTGGGGGAACATCCCAGCCGGCCGGAACTGCAGAAACACCATGATCAACACAAACACAAGAACCTTGGCCATCGAGGTGGTGGCGAAGAAGGTGATCACGCCATTGAGGGCCGCTGGCATCGAAGGCCACAACAGCAGCAGCGAGCCCGAGCCGATCACGTAATCGAGGATGCCGAGCACAAAGGCGGCCACCACCGTGCCCCAGAGCTTGCCGAGGCCGCCGAGCACCACCACCATGAAGGCCAGCACGATGTAGTTGCCCCCGAGGTTCGGGCCCACGGAGCCGAGCAGGGTCACCGCAACGCCGGCGATGCCAGCCAATCCGGACCCCACGAAAAAGGTAAGCGCATCCACCGTTTCGGTGGGGATGCCGAGGCAGCTGCTCATGGAGCGGTTCTGGGTGACGGCGCGGATGCGGATCCCCCAGGCGCTCTTCTGCAGGAACCAGTTGACCCCAAACAGGGCGAGGGCCGTGAGGGCGAGGATGAACAGCCGGGCGGTGGGCATGGTGACCCCACCAAAATCAATCGACCCGCGCAGCCACTCGGGGGCGGTCACGTCGATGTTGCGGGCGCTGAACCAGGGCTGATCGAGGGCCCGCTGGCTTGCAAGGGCCGAACCCAGGCCGATGCCCACGATCAGCGCCAGGATCCAGCTGCCGGCGCGCAACAGAGGAGCCCAACGCTGGCGCCACCAGGCGGCCGGCAACAAGCGGGGCGCCAGCAGACCCAGCGCCACGGCGGCCAGTAAGCCAATGAAGAAGGCCGTGGATACCGATCGCACAAACTGCTGCAGGATCAGGCTCACCCCCCAGGTGGCCAGCAGGGTTTCCAGGGGCCTTCCATACAAACGGCGGATCACCGTTTTCTCGAGCAGCAGACCCACCAAGCCACTTACCAGAAAGGCAATGGGGATGGAGAGCAAGATGTAGATCGGTAACAGACCTTCCAGCGGACCGGATTCGAGCAGGTTCTGCACCACGAAGGTGGTGTAGGCACCGAGCATCATCAACTCGCCATGGGCCATGTTGATGACACCCATCAGGCCGAACACCACGGCCAAACCGAGGGCGGTGAGCATCAGCACCGAGCCGATGGCCAGCCCGTTGAAGAGCGTGTCGAAAAGAGCTGTCATGGTGACCCGCGCCGGCGGGACAGGGAAGGGTCAAAAGAAAAAGGGGGGATTTGGGTCCCCCCCATCACGTCAATCAGCGTGGAGGCTGAAATCAGAGTTTGAACTTGCCGGCGTCGGGGCGCTTCTGGGTGTGGTCGCAGGTGTAGCCCTTGGTTTCGGGCACGAACTGGTTCCAGGCCACGGGCTTCACGAAGCCCTTGTTCTCGAGGATCTTGAACATGCCATCCTTCTGCACCTCGCCGATCAGCACGAGCTTCTCGATGTGGTGGTTGGGCTGCACGGTCACTTTGCCCTCAGGAGAGTCGAAGCTCACGCCCACCATGGCTTCGCGCACCTTGTTGTCATCGACGCTGTTGGCCTTCTCGGCGCCCAGCTTCCAGAGGTACACCATGGTGTAGGCGGCCTCCGCAGGGTCGCTGGTGACCCGCTTGTCGCCGTACTTGGCCTTGAAGTCGGCCGTGAACTTCTTGGAAGCGGGGGTGTCGAGGCTCTGGAAGAAGTTCCAGGCGGCATAGGTGCCTTCCAGGTACTCGGGACCGATGGCGGCAATCTCCTCCTCGGCGATCGAGAAGCTCATGATCGCGTAGCCGTTGGCCGGGGTGATACCGGCAGCCTTCATCTGCTTGAAGAAGGCGACGTTGCTGTCGCCGTTCAGCGTGTTCACGATCACGCCACCCTTGGGCAGGGCCTGCTTGATCTTGGCGATGATCGGCGCCACCTCGGTGTTACCCAGGGGGAGGTAATCCTCACCCACGAGCTTGCCGCCCTGAACCTTGAGCTGCTCCTTCATGATCGTGTTCGCCGTGCGCGGATACACGTAGTCCGAACCGACCAGGAAGAAGTCCTTACCCTTGTTCTTCAGCAGCCACTCCACGGCGGGCTCGGCCTGCTGGTTGGGGGTGGCACCGGTGTAGAAGATGTTCTTGGAACACTCCTGACCTTCGTACTGGATCGGGTAGTAGAGGAAGGCGTCTTTGGACTCATAAACCGGCAGCATCGCTTTGCGGCTGGCGGAGGTCCAACCACCGAAGACCACGGCCACCTTGTCCTGGTCGATCAGCTTCTTGGACTTCTCCGCGAAGGTGGGCCAATCCGAGGCGCCATCCTCTTCGATCGGCACGATCTTCAATTTCTTGCCTTCGATGGTCACGCCACCGGCCTTGTTGATCTCATCGATGGCCATGAGCTCGGCTTCGGCCACCGTGTTCTCGGAGATGGCCATGGTGCCGGAGCGGGAGTGGAGGATGCCCACCTTCACTTCTCCATCGAAGTTGCCGCCGGCGGTGTCACCACCGCCACCACCGCCACCGCAAGCGACGAGGGACAAGGAGGTGGCGAGGGCCGTGGCTCCACCGATCAGACGAAGCGAGGGCTTCCGAATCGCCGAGGGGTGCATGAATTGTGTCTCCAAAGTGTGCCGCGGGAAGCGATCCGCCCCGCTGTGGGGGGAACGTATCGACGGGAACGCCTTTCGCTTAGTAGCCCTTGTAACTGAAACGTTCATACGCCGACAAATCCCGGTTTTCACCAGCCCTCAGAAGCCAGCACGGGGGGCATCCCCATGCCCTGCGATCTCCCCGACCGGCGGCAGCTGCCGCAGCAGAAACGCCTCCACCGTTTCCAGCCCCTCGCCGCTGCGGAGGTTGGTGAAACACCACGGCCGCCCGGCCCGCATCCGGGTGGTGTCGTGCTCCATGACGGCGAGGGAGGCGCCCACCATCGGCGCCAGGTCGATCTTGTTGATCACCAAGAGGTCGGAGCGGGTGATGCCGGGGCCGCCCTTGCGCGGGATCTTGTCACCGGCGGCCACATCGATCACATAGATGCAGAGGTCGACCAGTTCGGGACTGAAGCTGGCGGCCAGGTTGTCGCCGCCGCTCTCCACCAGCACCAGGTCGAGGGCCGGGAAGGCCGCCTCCAGCTCCGCCACGGCAGCGCGGTTGATGGAGCAGTCCTCGCGGATGGCGGTGTGGGGGCAGCCCCCCGTTTCCACACCGCGGATCCGCTCGGGCTCAAGGGCCCCGGCCCGGGTGAGGAACTGGGCATCCTCCTGGGTGTAGATGTCGTTGGTGACCACCGCCAGCTCGAGGCGATCCCGCAACCGCCGGCAGAGGGCCTCCACCAGCGCCGTCTTGCCGGAACCCACCGGTCCGGCCACACCCACCCGCAGACGGCTCATCACACGCAGGCTGAGGCAAGCAGCTTAGGGAGAAAGGGGCAATCCTGCCCGCAGCGACAGGGGCCTGGGCGCATGTCCCGGCCAACCGGGCCGGGGCGGGGGGCGGTTGCGCAGGGGTGTCAAGAAGAAAAAATTTCACACCCTCGACGCGGGCCGTTCCTTCCTTAAGTTGATGTGAATACGCTTCGAACGGGTGCCATGGGCCTGCGGCGCCGCATCCTGGCCACCCAGATCGCCAGCCTGGCCATCGCCAGCGGAGGGTTTTTTGCGGGTCATCTGCTGGTCCAGAACCAGCAACAGCGGATCCTCGAAACGATGGTGGTGGCTGCGGGCACCCGCCGGAGCAGCGAGGCCGTGCAGGCCCAGGCCGAAACGGCAGGGGCCCCGGCCCCCGAGAGCCCCGATGCACGCACCCTGCGGGCCTCGCTGCGGCAGACCAACCGGGTGGCCAATTGGTTCACCCTGCTGGGCCTGGGCCTGGCGCTGCTCTTCTCCGCCTTGATCAACGGGGTCGTTCTGGCACCACTCAGGCGGCTGGAAAATCACATGACCTGGATCAGCAGTGCGGCGGCCCCCAGCGACGATCACTTCGAGGTGAGCGCCAACGCGCCGGAGGAGGTGCGCAGCCTGGCCACCAGCTACGCCGCCCTGCTGGATCGGATCCACATCCTGATCGCCCGGGTGGAGGACTTCACCCTCACCGACAACCTCACCCTGCTGGGCAACCGCCGCCAGTTCCAGCTCAGCATGGACGCCGAATGGCGCCGCATGCAGCGCCACGGCCGGAACCTCTCGCTTCTGATCGTGGATCTCGACCACTTCAAGGCCTACAACATCAACCACGGCCACCCCGAGGGCGACCGCACCCTGGTGCGGGTGGCGGCGGCGATCCGGGGCGAGGGCCGCCGCTCCAGCGACCTCAGCTGCCGGATCGGCGGCGAGCAGTTCGCCGTGCTGCTTCCCGAAACCGCCGAGGAGAAGGCCCGCTTCGTGGCCCAGCGGATCCTCGAGGCGGTGGATGCCCTGGCCATTCCCCACAGCGACAGCCCCACCGCAGACCACGTGACCGTGAGCATCGGGCTGGCCTCCTGCCAGCCGGGCGAGAACAATCAGCCGGCAGACCTCATCGCTGCCGCCGACGACGCCCTCTACCGGGACAAGCGAGACGGAGGTCGGCACCGGTTATGCGCGGCGCGGGAGCCGGTTCAGCTGCGGAACAGCCTGGAATAGAGCTCGCCGTGGCCCAACTGGGCCAGGCCAGCCCCCACCCCGCCGTTCCAGAGGCCGGCAGGATCGGCCCCGACCAGCTCCCCGGCCCGCGCCGCCAGCAGGGGCACCAGGGCCAGCTGGAGGCGCTGGGCCTCGGTGGGGCCGAGGGGCACCAGCCGCACCGCAGCACTGATCTGGTTGGCGATCCAGCCATGCAGGTAGCTCTCCACCAGGGCCGAATCGGGCAACGCCAAGCAGACGCCGGCCCAGGCCCAGGCGGCGGTCCAGGCCAGGGGGGCGCCTCCGCTGGCCCGATCCGGCAGGGGCCAGCCCAGATCCTCCAGCAGCTGACAGAGGGATCCCCCCATTTGCCGTTGCTGGGCCCTCAGCTCGGCGGCCTCCCGCTGGACCAGCAGCCAGTCCTGGCGGTCCCGCACCACCGCCATGGCCGCGGCGGGGTCGGCGGCAGCGCGCGCCCGCTCCAATTCGGCCCGCATCCCCGCCAACGCGGCGGCCTCCAGGCAGAGGCCGCCGCGCCCCAGTTCGGCCTCAAGCCAGCAACGCACCGCCGTGGCATCAGCAAGCTGGCCCCGTTGCACCATCACCTCAAGGCCCTCGGCATAGCTAAAGGCCCCCACCGGCAGGGCAGGGCTCACCAGCTGGAAGAGGCGCAGCCGGGCTTCAGCGCTGGCTGTCATGGCGGAGCTCCGTGGCGGGCATGGCCGTGCCGAAGGCCCGCCGGGTCGGCCGGATGGGCGTGCTGACCATGGTCATGGTTGTGGTCGTGGCCACCGGCATGGCCATGGCCCTCGGCGTAGGCGCCGGGCTCGGGCAGGAAGGGCTCCTCGCGGTGTTCAAGCTGGAGACCACGGTGCTGCAGCAGGTGGGCCAGCACCGGATCCCAGAGCAGGCGCAGTTCGCCGGGGCGCAGCTCAAGGGCCACGTGGCGGTTGCCGAGGTGGTAGGCCGCCTGCAGCAGCGCCAGCGGCTCGGCGGCCCGCACCAGCAGCAGGGATTCGGGGGCGGCCTCGACCCGCACCGGCGGATCGCCGGCCTCCCCGAGCAGCCACTCACCGGGGCGCAGTGGCTCTCCCCGCTCGAGCTGGAGCAGCAGGTCGCGGCCGCAGAGGCTCTGGCGGTGGCCCCGCAGGCGGGTGCGGTCATCGGCTGAAAGGGCCAACCGCACAAACGGTGGATCGCCGGGCGGCGGGCCGGCCTGGCGGCGGCTCAGCAGCGTGGCCATGGGCTGGGCTGCGGGAGGTTCGGGGGC
>Ga0310334_100098_pt1 | contig 27161 bp, 32 predicted proteins | sample LakMicMIDCLREDC7_FD_195548 | JGI IMG/M metagenome (GOLD analysis project Ga0310334, IMG submission 195548) | Enriched freshwater cyanobacterial communities from Lake Michigan, Michigan, United States - MI23.DCL.RED.C7 (v2) (version 2) | ecosystem: Environmental > Aquatic > Freshwater > Lake...
GTGCCTAAATCAATGGCTGCAACCCGCCGCATGCCTTCCTTTGGCGACGTGGTTTGTGCTGTCACCGCAGGATCCCGTAGAGCCGTGGCACACTCTCGCATCGCAACACCGCTCTTGGTGGCATCAACCCCTTGTTCCGCTTCTAAGCCAAAACAGTTCGATTGGCCCGCCTGGCTAGAGCTGTTGCGCTGGCAAAAACCCAGCGGGCGTTTGATTTTATTGCTGCCTGCAGCCTGGAGCCTCTGGCTTGAGCAAGCCAAACCAGATGTTTTTTTAGTGGCATTAGTGCTGTTGGGGGGCCTGGCTGTTAGCGGGGCAGGTTGCATCGCTAACGACCTTTGGGATCGCAAGATCGATGCCCAGGTGAGTCGCACCAGTGCCAGACCCCTAGCCAGGGGTGCCCTGGGCCCTGGTTTTGCCCTGGCTTTGCTCCTTTTATGCCTTGGGGTTGCCCTTGCTGTGGTGCTCGCCCTGCCGCAGCGCTCCCTCTGCCTTGGCCTTGCCCTAATCAGCTTGCCTTTGGTGTTGATTTATCCCTCAGCTAAGCGCTGGTTTGGCTTTCCTCAGTTGCTTTTAGCCCTTTGCTGGGGTTTTGCGGTGTTAATTCCTTGGGCTGCAGCCCGGGGCAGCCTCACTGGTGGCTGGCCCCTATGGGGTTGCTACGGCGCAACAATTTTTTGGACCTTTGGCTTCGATACGGTTTATGCGATGGCCGATAGGGCCGACGATCAAAGGCTGGGGATACGCAGCAGTGCCCTCAGCCTTGGGCAGCAGGTGGTGCCGGTGGTGGGAATTTGCTATGGGGCCACTTGGCTGTTGCTGGTATCAGCGGCCCTTAGCGCCGGCATGGGAGCTGGGTTTCTGCTGCCTGCCCTGCTGGCGGCCTGCGGTTTTGTCAGGGAGTGGTGGTTGCTGAAACGGGATGAACAAAACGGCAAACTGCAAAGTGGCAAACATTTTCAACGCCAGGTGCTGCTTGGTGCCCTGTTGCTATTTGCCTTAATCCTTGGCCGCTACCCCCAATGAAGGCGCGCATCGTGGCCCCTAGTTCGGCTTTGGGGGAGCTAAAAAATTTGCAGGCGGGCCTAGAGCTGCTGGGCAGCTGGGGCATTCAATTGGAGCTGCCCCAGATCGCAAACCGTCGCTGGGGTTATCTGGCCGGCAGCGATGGCCAAAGGCTGGCTGATTTTGATGCAACAGCTGATTTATGGGCCTGCGCCCGCGGTGGCTGGGGGGCAGCACGGCTGCTGGAACTTGGCTGGCAGCCACCAGAGGGCTTGCTGTTGGGTTTTTCTGATGTAACCAGTTTGCTTTGGGCACACCAAGCCAGTGGCAGGCTTGGTGCCCTCCACGGCCCCCTGGTAACAACCCTTGCGGCGGAACCACCCTGGAGCCAAGAGCGGCTGCGGCTACTGCTGCAGGGAGCAGCTGTTCCACCGCTACTTGGTAGGGGCTGGGGCGGCGGCAAGGGGGAGGGGCCCCTACTGGTGGCAAACCTCACGGTTGCCACCCACCTGCTCGGCAGCCGCTGGTGCCCCGATTTAGAGGGGGCTGTGTTGATCCTTGAAGACGTGGGGGAAGCGCCCTATCGAATCGATCGCATGCTCACCCATTGGCGCCTATGCGGCGCCCTGCAGAAATTGGCAGCGATCGGCTTTGGCAGTTTTGAAGGCTGTGATCAAGATTCTGAACAGGGATTTCAACTGGAACAGGTGCTGCAAGAACGCACCGAAAGCCTTGGCATACCGCGGCTGGCCGGTTTACCCGTGGGCCATGGCAGCGCCAATGCTGTTTTGCCCCTTGGCCGCAGGGCCTGCCTAGATGGCGACAGGGGTTTGCTAAGCCTCGCGGCGCCTTAATAAAGCAGCGGCCAACTCCAAATCCAGAGGTGTGGTTACCTTCAAATTGGCAGTGCTTGCCTCTAATACCCGCACCGGTAAGCCCAAGCGCTCAAATAAGGCCGCATCATCAGTTACCTGCCACCCCTCAGCCATTGCCCTTTGATGGGCGGCCCTTAAGGCTGGCAAGGCAAATCCCTGGGGGGTTTGGGCGGCCCACAGCCCAGACCGCTCAGGGGTATTGCGGATATAGCCATCGCTATCCACCTGCTTAATTGTGTCGGTTACGGGCACAGCAGCGATCAAGGCCTCAGCGCCTTGCCTTAAGGCAATCGCACAGCGGTTAAACAGGGCTGGTTCGGCCAGGCAACGGGCACCGTCGTGGATCAACACATAGGCCGCTGCGGCCGGTAAAGCCTCAAGCCCCAGGGCCACAGAAGCCTGGCGAGTGGCACCACCCTGCACCCAAACCACGGGCTTTTGAGGCGCAAGGCTGGCAAGAATGATGTTGATCTCCTGGCGATCCTGCTCCTGACCCACCACCGCCAGCCAACTAATTTCATCACTTTGCAGGGCCGCTTCCAGGGTCCAGGCCAGTAAGGGCCTGCCTTCTAGGGGCAACAACAACTTGTTGCGCTGGTGGCCCATCCGCCGGCCACTGCCGGCAGCAACGATCAGCAGATGCAAGCGTTTCGGAATCAGCTCCATACAATTCGACCATCCCGTTACCAGGGTTGGCTCGTTTCTGCTGATGCGTGTGTTGTTTCTCGTCCCTGGTGGGGCCAAAGCCCAGCTGGATGCCCTGCCCCTTGCAGCTCAGGTAGCTGATGGCTTGGCCGCCCAACTGCAGGTGGCTTGCCCAGCAGCGATGGCACCGCTATGGAAATTGCTGCCTGCCGTAGAAAAAATATTGCCCTTTGGTTTTGATGCCGCCGTATCACTAGCCGACTGGACCAACCTGCTGGGCTGCGTTAGGGAGCCCGATTTTCAAGCCTGCCTCAACCTTGCCACCAATTGGCGCCTTGATCTATTACTAAGCCTCAGCCACATACCAGTGAGGGTTGCCCGCGCTGGTTTCTCCGCCACCAGCATTATTTCGAGTGCTGATTTGCTTGATTTTCTTGCACCGCTAGGGCTCAGCCCAAACCCCAAGCCATTTCAACTCAAATTACCCGCCAAGGCCCTTGCCAAAGCCCAGGCTGAATTTCCCCAGGGCAATGGACCACTTTTGTTGTTAGCCCCTGGCGGTGGCAGTGATGATTGGCCCCAAAGCCAATGGGATGCCCTGCCAAATGGGGTGCAACAACATTTGCCCCAAGCCAGGATTTGTGGGTTTTCAGGCCTCAATTTGATCAATCAGGCCGCCCAGGTGGCAAGTGCGGATGTGCTGGTGAGCAGTAATCCCGTGGCAAGCCGCTTAGCAGCCTTAACGGGCGTAACCCTTGTTGATTTAGAGCAATTGCGGGGGGATCAACCCTTAAATCAACTAAATCAAAAATCAGTTTTCAATGCCTTGGGGTTTGCAACGGCAGCTTGATAAATTCATCAACATGAAGAGATCATGTGTAAACGGTCATTGAGTTGCTTTGTTAAGTCCCAAAAAATTCGATTAACAGGTGTGACAACTTTCTTGGCCGAGGGGGGCTACATCCAGAGATCGCCAGGCCAGGCTGCACACCATGGACAGCGATTTCCGCGGCATTGCAGACGTAACGTTGATCCCGTCGACCAGTTGAGGTGCCTGGCAGAGGGGGATCCGTTGGTTTAACTGAATCAAAGTGGGTAATGACAACTGGCGCCATCCAGGCCGACTACTATGACTACATCGATTCACGAGGGGGCATGCCCACTTCCGTCCGCCTTGACCCGGCTGTAGATGCACGACTTGAAAGCCTCGCTCGGATCACCGGCCGCAGCAAGGCTTTCTATCTGCGCGAGCTGATCGAGCAGGGCCTCGATGATTTAGAGGACGCTTACCTTGGGGCTGCCGCTCTGGAGGCCCACCGCCGATCTAGAGAAGCAACTATCTCCCTGGCCGTTTTGATGAAGGATCTTGGCCTGGAGGATTGAGTTCACCCCCGCAGCTGCCAAGGAACTACGCAAGCTGGACCGGCAGATTGCCAGGCGTATCGGTACATACCTACAGGATCTGGTGGACTCCTGCGGCGACCCACAACAGCGAGGTAAGGGACTGACCGCCAACTGGGCGGGCTTGTGGCGCTATCGGGTGGGGGACCACCGGGTGATCTGTCAGTTGGAGGATGACCGATTGTTGGTGTTGGTGGTGCGGATCGCTCACCGCAGCGAGGCCTACAAATAATTTTTATGGACAACGCTCAAGAATCTGCAGGGTCGCGAGCGGTAACTGCCAGGAATGATGTCAGCTTTTGGAAGAGTTTTATGCCTCACATGCCAACGTTACTTGGAGGCTTGTTTCTAGGGCTTTTAATGTTCCATTAATCCACACCAAATCAGGTTGTTTCCAGCAACGGATTGATCTGCTCCAGCGTTTTGGATTTGCAATGCGGGCTAGCTCATAAACGCGAGCACGGCGTCGGCAGATCTCAATAGCCTTACCGCAATGGCGGTGTTGGTGGTTTTACCAATCAATAAAAGAAGAAACCCATTGGCAGTCTTCTTCTTTGCTGCGGAAAGGCCGGTTGGGATAGTTAGGCCGGTATTTAACGGTGCGGAATAGCGATTCGGAATAGGGATTGTCGTTGCTCACCCGTGGCCTAGAGAAGGATCTGAGTACCCCCAGCTCTTCTAAGCGCACCTCCAGGGTTGCTCCGCGCATTGATGATCCGTTCCTTTAGGCAGGCCCTACTCACCAGCTGAGCTGCTAATTCAGCTGATTCAGATTGTTCTACATCCCAGGCAACAACTTTTCTGCTCCAGATATCAACCACTAGGTAGAGGTAAAGCCAGATCCCTTTTACGCTTTTTGGAAAATAGGAAATAACCCAACTCCAAACCTGATTTGGGCCTTTTGCTTTAAGCCGAGGCACCTGCCTTGCTTCTTGTGGTAATCGCGTCCTACCGCGGCGGTGCAGCTGCCCATGGGCATGTAAAACCCGATAGAAACTGCGTTCAGAACCTATATAAAGGTGTGAATAGGTTTGTCGGTCACAACCTTCGATGTATTGGCTGGTTTCTGGCGCGTCGATACAAACCAAACGCACTGTTGTTTTATTTGCACCTTTGGGCTTACTCACACGAATCGTGTTGCCGTCACCAACGGAAAGCACGTTTAATTCAGCCACTGCAACAGTTGTTGTGATGCTGCTAAACGCAATAGCTGTTGTGGCTGGCCTTCAATGGGAACATCTTGCTGAATCTTCTCTGTGGAAACGCGGCAACACCTCCACCCACCCAAGCGTTTGCTTGAACTCTAATGACGTCTTTTTTACGAAGGCGTCCACGCTTGCGAAAGCGCCTTGCCCCCCTGCTAACTACACCATTGATGCCCCTGGCAGTGGTGATTTTTGGCGGCGCCAGCGGCTATCGCCTCACTGAAGGCTGGGATTGGGGTGATTGTTTTTGGCAGGTGGCGATCACGCTCACCACCGTTGGTTATGGCGATCAGGCGATAACTAGCCCAGCTGGCCGCTGGGTAACGGTATTGATGTTGCTGGGCGGCATTGTGGTGGTGCAGCAAACCCTGCAATGGCTGCTTAGTCTGCAGGAAACTGGTTATTTCCAGCGGCGCCGGCGCTGGCAACGGATGCAAGAACTCCAACGCATGCGCAACCACGTAATCGTTTGCGGCTACGGACGCATCGGCAGGGAAATTGCCGCACAGCTAAGCGCTGAAGGTATTGCTGTTTTAGTAATCGAAACCGATCCAGGCCGAATAACAGCCGCCCGCGACCGCCATTTAGAGGTTCTCAATGGTGATGCCACCCTTGATGAAACATTGCAAGAAGCTGGTATTAAGCAGTGCCGTTCATTAGTGGCAGCCTTGCCCAACAATGCCGCCAATCTTTATGTGGTGCTTAGCGCCAGGGGTTTGTGCTCCAGCTGCCGCTTGATTGCAAGGGCAGATAGTGGTGAAGCAGAGCGCAAATTGCGGCAAGCCGGTGCCGATTCAGTGGTTTCTCCCTATATCGCCGGCGGGCGAATCATGGCGGCCACCGCCCTGCGGCCCCTAGCCCTTAATTTTCTTGATCTATTGGCAGGTTCCAACTGCGAAGTTGAGGAATTTCAACTGGTAAATAATCCAAACCTGGCCCATGAGGTGATCGGCCGTAGTTTGATCGACCTAGACCTCGGCAGACGCAGCGGCGGTGCCCTAGTGCTGGCAATTCATGGTGTGGAGGGCTTAGTTGCTAATCCCAGCGGCCACACCACCTTGGCCCCAGGCCAGCGGCTGGTGGTAATGGGTAGCCCCAAGCAGCTTGAGGCCCTGGAAAGGATTTTGGGTGCTGCCCTTGAAAGCAGCAGTGCGGTGCAGGGTTAAGCGCAACCGTACGATCGCGCCAGTTTCGCTGCCGCCATGAGCCAAGCCACCTCCCCCCTAATTGGCCAAACCGCCCTAGTTACGGGGGCCAGCAGGGGAATTGGCAAAGCCGTTGCCTTAGAACTCGCAGCCGCTGGAGCCACTGTTGCTGTTAATTACGCCAATTCCAATGCCGGCGCCGATGCTGTGGTGGCTGAAATCACAGCCCAAGGGGGCAACGCCTATGCCCTCCAGGCAGATGTGAGCCAAGAAGAGGAGGTAAACGCCTTGGTGGAGGCTGTTATCAAACGCAGCGGCAGCCTTGATGTGTTGGTTAATAACGCTGGCATCACCCGTGACGGCCTATTGATGCGCATGAAAACAAGCGATTGGCAAGCGGTAATCAACCTCAATCTCACCGGTGTGTTCCTTTGCACCAGGGCTGTTACCAGGCCAATGCTCAAGCAAAAAAGGGGGCGGATTGTGAATATCACCTCGGTGGTGGGCTTAATGGGCAATGCGGGGCAAGCCAACTACGCCGCCGCCAAAGCGGGGGTGATCGGCTTTACGCGAAGCAGCGCCAAGGAACTAGCAAGCCGCGGCATCACCGTTAATGCAGTGGCACCTGGGTTTATTGCAACCGATATGACCAAGGATCTCCAAGCCGAAGCTTTACTTGCTGCAATCCCACTAGGGCGCTACGGGGAAGTGGCTGAGGTGGCAGGGGCCGTGCGATTTTTAGCCGCTGATCCAGCCGCTGCATACATCACGGGCCAGGTGTTGCAGGTGGATGGGGGGATGTTGATGGGGTGAGTTCGGTGGCTAATTGTTGACGCAACAAGCGGATCCTCTGAAGCAATTTCAAGCGCCTCCCCCTTGCTGTGAGGGTGAGGGTGATGCGCAAGGGTATGTATATGAGCGCCATCAGCAGGCCTAAAGCCGCTAATACCAGGAAGGTCATCGGCAGAATTCACTCGCGCTAAGGCTAAGCAGCCCTGCTGATTTAGGGGGTTAATTGGCTCTGTATTTTTTCCACATAACGGGCTACCTGCAGATCCACGCCTGTGATCGCCGTGCCCACCACCACCGCATCCGCACCTTCCGCTAACGCACGGCTTGCTTCTGCTGCATTGGCAATGCCTCCTTCACAGATCAAGCCCACATCTGCTGGTAACTGTTCACGTAGGGGGGCGAGTAATTGCCAGGCAGGCGGCTCCAGCTGAGCAGTGGCTTCGGTGTAGCCAAATAGGGTGGTACCCACCCATTGGCATCCCAAGGCAGCAGCCCGCAAACCATTGGCCAAGCGGTCAACATCAGCCATCAAAGGTGCATTCAATTCCATCTGCACCCGCCGCACCAATTCAGCTAATTGCTGCCCCCCTGGCCTGGGCCGTTCGGTGGCATCAATGGCAATCACATCTGCCCCGGAAGACCACACCTGGCGAATTTCATCCCAACCGGGGGTGATATAAACGGAGCTATCTGGAAAGCTGCGCTTCCATAGGCCAATGATCAAGGCCTTAGGGCAACGGCGCCGCACAGCACCAATGTGCTCGGGACTCTCTAGTCGCACCCCCACAGCACCATTGAGCAAACTGGCTTCCGCCATGGCAGCAATCACCTCAGGCTCCCGCATGGGAGAACCCTCAGGTGCTTGCACCGAAACGATCAAACCTTTAGGAACAGATGGGTGAGCCATGGCAATCAACTGGCCTGGCGCAGGGGGCCGTTCCAGCTGGGCAACCAGCCTCGCAGTCGCCTGGCAACTTCGATTTTTTTCTCAGCTATTGGCTCGGGCGGGCAACTTTCAACAACTTCTTTAACTTCTTTGACCTCTTTAACTTCTTCATAGTATTCGGCTGAAATTTGTTGAACTGGCATATTTTCAACTGGCAACAATTGCTGCTGCCAAAAAGCAAGCGCCTCTGCATTGCTGGCAAGTTTGCGCATCAACAACTGCAACGCCCCTGGCCCTTGGCGATGGACGAGCCGTTCGCTGATGCGTTTAAGGATGTCTCCATCGCCATTTGCAAGGGCTACTTTCAAAGCCTCCTGCTCCTGGCGGGCGCGGGCGGAGAAAGAAAGCAGATGGGGTGCCACGGTTTCAGCTCAATTTCCGGCTGAGAAGGGGCCGGATAGACACAAATAAACCGGCAGAAAGCACTAAAAGCAACAGTAAACATTGGGCGGCGGTGAGGGCTCCATAGGGGGCCTCAAGCACCACAGCATCAAAGGCAAACTGGCCCAGGTATGCAGCTCGGATCGGTTCAATCGCGAAGGTAAGGGGATTAAGGGATGCAAGCCAGCCCAACCAGCCAGGCATGTAGCTGATTGGTGCCAACGCGGTGCTTGCAAACAGCAGGGGCAAGTTGGCAACAAAGATCACTGCGATCAACTCAATATGACCAGGCAGGGCAAAAGCCAAAGCCAAACTCAATGCCGTTACGGCAGCCACCAACAGCAGCAAAGTGCCGAGCACCACAAGCAGCCCTGTGCCACCTGGCCAGCCATAACCCAAACCCCAAGCCGCTGCCATGATCGCCAAACTTTGCACCAAGCTCAGGCTGGTGATGTAGAGCACAGAAGCCAGCACTATTGAATAGCGCGAGCGCAGCGGTGCTACCAGCAAACGGTTCAAAAAGCCGAATTCGCGATCAAACATCACCGGCAAGCCGGCATTTAAGGCAGCGCTAAAAGCAGTGAAAACAATCACTCCAGCCCCTAAAAATTTGCCGTAGCTGCCGCCACCAGGGAATAGGCCCATCGGAGCCTTAGCAAATAGGGCACCAAACAACACCAGCCAAATCAACGGTTGCAAAATTCCTGCCACCAAGGTGGATGGCCTGCGTTGCAGCTGTAGAAACAAACGCTTGCTTAAGGCGAGGGTTTCTTGGCTTAGTTCAGCAATGGCAGTGGAGGCAAACACGGGCAAAAATCAATAGGAAAATGAGCTGAAAAGATCAAGCCGCTGGTTCAACGCATGGCCTGCTTTTTCTCCGCCTTGGGATCACGGCTAGAAACGGCCGCCAACTCCGCATCCATCAAGGTGCGGCCGGTGGCTTGCAGGTAAACGTCATCGAGGCTGGGGCGGCTTTGGGCCAAAGAGAACACAGGCACCTCGGCAGCATCTAATTGTTGGCGCAGTTGCAACAGAGCTTCTGAGCCCTCCGCCTCAATCACAAAATTAATCGCGTGGCCCTGGGCACGATTGATCAACACCTGGCTCACCCCTTTAAGGCCCTGCACCAATTGCTGCACCTTTTGGGCCTCATCATGGCTTGCGAATTCACGCACCCGCAGGGTGATGCGATCACCGCCGAGCTCCCGTTTCAATTCAGCTGGTGTGCCCTCGGCAATCACAGAACCGCGATCCAAAATCGCTAAACGATCAGCCAGGGCATCCACCTCCTCCAGGTAGTGGCTGCTCAACAGGATCGTGGTGCCCTGCTCCCGCAATTGCTGCAGCACATCCCAAAGGGCTGCCCTGCTTTCAATGTCGAGGCCAACGGTGGGCTCATCCAGCACTAAAACAGCAGGGTTGTGGAGCAAACCAGAGGCAAGATCTAAACGGCGGCGCATGCCACCGGAATAGCTACCGCAACGGCGATCCAACCATTCATCCATGCCAAGCAAGGCCGTGAGCATGGCGATCCGCTCCCGGGCCCTGGCGGCGCTGAGGTGATACAAACTGGCCTGCAGCTCCAAAAGCTCACGGCCACTGAGAATTTTGTCGATCGCCACCTCTTGGGCCACATAGCCCAGCTGCTGCCTTGCCCCACGCGGATCGGCTAAGGCATCAACACCGGCGATTACAACCCTGCCCTGATCTGGCGCCAGCAGGGTGCAAAGGATGCGTAGGGCTGTGGTTTTACCGGCGCCATTAGGACCAAGCAAGCCATAGAGGCAACCCTTTGGAACCTCAAGGGAAATTCCATCGAGGGCCGTAATGCCGCCGTAGCGCTTGCTGATGTGCTCGAGGGTGATCACAGACGTGTTGGCTTCAATAGCAGCTTAAAAAGGTGCACCACTAAACATGTTGAAGAGGCTTGGCAACTGAAGGTTGAATTGGTCGGCAGCGGTGGTTCTCGCTAGCAAAAGCAATAAACAAATGCCAAAAAGATAAAGAATCGACCAGCGAAATAAACCCTTAGCCCGCAGGCGATCGCAGGGATCTTGATGAAGCTGCTGAGCCATCTGCAGCAGGCGGCCATTAAATGGCAGCAGCATCAAGCCATAGAACAAACCACCGGAGGGGAGGATAAAAACGCCGAGGAAACTGGCAGCAATGGTTGCCCAGGCGTAGCGAATAATCGCGTTACCCGTCACAAAAGGGCCCTTAACCACAGGCAACATCGGGATGCCTACGGAGCGGTAGTCGTCTTCCAGCAGCAGGGCAAGGGCCCAAAAATGGGCTGGGGTCCAAACCATTACAAGGCCAAACAACCACCAGCCGCCAAGGCCGATGTGACCCGTGGCCGCCGCCGCTCCCACCAAGGGTGGAATCGCTCCTGCAACACCACCAATAACGATGTTTTGGGTGGTGCGGGGCTTGAGCACCACGGTGTAGAGCAACACATAACTGCAAAGCCCCAAAAGCGACAAACTCGCCGCCAGGCAATTCACCCCCATCACCAGAAGCAAGCCAGCACTGCAGGCAAGGGCAACGGCGATGTTGAACGCTTTAGCTGCACTAAGGCGGCCGGAGGGAAGGGCGCGGCCGCTGGTGCGCAGCATGCGTCCATCAAGCTGTTCCTCCCAAAGGCAATTCAGCACTCCGGCTGCTGCTGCTGCCAAGGCACCGCCACCAAGGGTGCAGGCCAAACGGGGTGCAGGCATTGGCCAACTTTCCGTTAGTGCCATGCCGCCAAGGGTGGTGGCAAGCAGTAGGGGGATGAGGCGCGGTTTGGCAATTTCAAGCCAGGGGGGCAATTTCAACCTGGCGCGGCTGGGAACCACCTGCTCACGGGTTGAAAGAGGCACAGCAATGGCAACGGCTTCAGCCATGGGATAACTCCAAAGGTGAATTGGGCCTCAGGGCCAAGGCAACGGCGGGCAAGGTGGCAACTAACAGTGCCGCCAGTAATTGATGGGCAACGGTTACTAGAGGTTCCGCTAGGGCGAGCTTCAAGGTGAGCACACCAAGCACCACTTGGCAGGCAGCCAAGGCACCGGCTGCCACCCCAAGCCTGCGGGCAGCGATGGGGCAAGGGAAAGCCAAGAGCAGAATTGCCAACAGGGCACAACAACTGGCGGCAGGGGTAGCAAGGCTGCGGTGGGCCGAAAGCCAAGCGCAGCCCTCAGCCAAACGCAAACAACGGCCAGAGGCCCATTGGGTTGCCATCAATGCCCCGGCAACGCATTGGCCAAAAACCAACACACCAGCAACAACAGCTAAAAGGCCTGCACCCCGGGGCCTCGGACCAGGCAATGCTGGATTTAGCAATTGGGCAATGGCGCTTAGCAAGGCAACTAAAAGCAGCGCTGTTGCTAGGTGGGCGGTAACGATGTCGAAGCGCAGTAATTGGGTAACGGTGAGGGCGCCTAGGGCCCCTTGGGTTGCCACCAACAGCAGGGCTAAACCGCTTAACCAGGGGAGCCATCGCGGGCCGCTAGCGCGGTTAATCAGCGAAGAAACCAGCAACACAATCAGGCCGATGCCAACGAAAAAGGCATCAAGGCGATGGAACCATTCCAGGAACACCTGCAGATTCATCTCTCGGCTAGGCAAGAGGCTGCCGTAGCAAAGGGGCCAATCTGGGCAGGCCAAACCTGCCTCCATAACCCTTGTGGCGCCACCAATTACCACCAGAGCAACCAAAGCCACTACCAATTGGCGGGAAAGTTTTAGAGGGTTTAGGGATGGCAGGGTGAAAGGTGTCAAGCCGCGTTGTTGATCAATCCGTTTGAACGCTAGCGATGCTGAAGCGCTGCAAGGCTTAAGCAAGTGTTGTGTTCTGGTTCCGGTGAGGCTTTCAGCATCTGAAAGGAAATCTTTTCCTTCTGATCCTTGCTGAGCCATTCAAATTGCATAGGGTGAAAGGAATGGTTTGTTATCAACGCGCCCATGCGCATTCCCGCCTCGATTATCACCCTGGTTGCTGGCATGGCCTTAGTGCTTGCAGGGTTCTGGGCCGCTAATTACTCAAATCTGCTACCTGAAAGCGCAAGCATTAATGCGCCTGTTTACGACGAACTATTCAAGGTTTTACTTGCGATCGGCACCGTTTTATTGCTGGGAATGACCGGCCTTGTGGTGTTCAGCTTGGTGCGTTTTCGCCGCAAAGAAGGCGACACCCTCGATGGCCCAGCAATCGAAGGCAACCTTTCGCTTGAGCTTTTTTGGACCGTAATTCCAGCGGTGGTAGTGCTTTTTATTGGCATCTACAGCTACGACATCTACGACCGCATGGGCGGCATGGCTGATCTAAATGGCCACGGGGCAATGCATGCCTCTGAGCAATTGGCTTCCGTGCGCACCAGTGGCCCCCAAGATCAAGAGCGCATCTGGGGAGGGATTGCCCCCACCGGCGATAGCAATGTTTTACCCGTTGAGGTAACAGCGCTGCAATTTGCTTTTATCTTCCACTACCCAATGCAAAACATCACCAGTGGTGAACTTCACGTTCCCACGGGTCAAATGGTGGAATTACGCATGAAAGCAAACGATGTTATTCATGCTTTTTGGGTACCCCAATTTCGAATCAAGCAAGACATTATCCCTGGCCAAACAACGGTTCTAAGTTTTACCGCTAAAAAAAGTGGCGACTACCCAATTGTTTGCGCTGAACTCTGTGGCCCGTATCACGGCGGGATGCGATCCCACGTGGTTGTTCAAGAACCTGATGGCTTTGATGCCTGGATAGAGAAAAACACCCCCGCCACCCTCTCATGACAATTGCTCTACCGCCAATTAAAAGCCCAGAGGCCCACAGCAGCCTGCAACCAACCAGCTGGCTGCGCTATTTCAGCTTCAGCCTTGATCACAAAGTAATCGGTTTGCAATACATAGTTTGTGGTTTTCTATTCTATTTTGTGGGTGGTGCACTGGCAGGGGTTATCCGAACCGAATTAGCCACACCAATATCTGATTTCGTTAGCAGAGAAACCTATAACCAAGTGCTCACATTGCACGGCACCATAATGATTTTCCTCTGGATAGTGCCAGTGGTTAATGGTGGCTTTGGCAACTACCTGATCCCATTTTATGTGGGCGCCCGCGACATGGCCTTCCCAAGGCTTAATGCCGTTGCCTTCTGGATGATACCCCCGGCTGGCCTATTACTAATCAGTAGCTACTTCATTGGTGGAGCAGCCCAATCCGGCTGGACAGCCTACCCACCGCTGAGTATTACAACCCCAGCCATGGGTCAAATAATTTGGATTGTGAGTGTGCTGCTTTTGGGGGGAAGTTCAATATTTGGTGGTATTAATTTCATCGCAACTATCTTGAAATTCCGCCAGCCGGGCCTGAAGTTATTACAGCTACCTATGTATTGCTGGGCGATGCTTGGCACAAGCATCTTGGTGGTGCTATCAACTCCGGTTTTAGCAGGCACATTAATCCTGTTGAGTATGGATATCGTTGCCCACACAGGATTTTTCAATCCTTCCCAAGGTGGCAATGTTGTTGTTTACCAGCACCTTTTCTGGTTCTATTCCCACCCAGCTGTTTACATAATGGTGTTGCCAGCCTTTGGCTTGGTAAGCGAGATATTACCAATTCATGCCCGTAAACCATTGTTTGGATACGTAACAATGGTTTACTCGATCCTTGCCATTGTTGTGCTTGGTTTAGTTGTGTGGGCCCATCACATGTTCACCAGTGGCACACCGCCTTGGATGAGGCTCTTTTTTACGATTGCCACAGCATTTATTGCAGTTCCAACTGGAATCAAATTTTTCAATTGGATCGCCACCCTATGGCAGGGTCGCATCGCCCTAAATAGTGCCATGTTATTTTCCTGCGCCTTCATCCTTCAGTTTGTATTTGGAGGCATAACTGGAGTTGCCCTAGCTCAGGTGCCATTTGATGTGCATGTTCACGACACATACTTTGTTGTTGCCCACTTCCATTACATTGTTTATGGAGGCACGGTATTTGTGATATTTGCATCTATCTATCATTGGTATCCCAAATTCACAGGTCATATGGCAAATGAACATTTGGGGCGCCTGCATTTGCTTTTAACTGTTATTGGCTTCAACCTTTGTTTTGGTCCCCAACATTGGCTCGGCCTCAATGGCATGCCAAGGCGTGTGGCTGAATACGACCCCCAATTCACTTTGATGAATCAAGTTAGTAGCGTTGGTGCCCTTTTGATGGCGATCAGCACCATACCCTTTCTAATAAATGTTATTGGCAGCATCTGGTGGGGCGCAAAAGCCGGCGACAACCCCTGGAGAGCCCTAACACCTGAATGGCTTACCAGTTCTCCCCCGCCAGTGGAGAATTGGAAGGGGGCAGCACCATTGGTGCATGAACCTTACGGCTATGGCACTGAACTGGGCGTAATTGATTTAAAAGTTGCCACCGGCAGTGATCTTTGGAGGAATCCCCAATGACAACAACACAACCTGCTATTGAAAGTGCTGAACAAGCCAACACTCTTTCAACAGAACACTCTTCACACGGCCACGACGAGCATCCGGATTTACGGATGTTTGGTTTAGCTACCTTTCTGGTGGCCGATGGCATGACCTTTGCTGGTTTTTTTGCCGCCTATCTCACCTTCAGGGCTGTTAATCCCCTGCCGGCGGGAGCCATCTACGAACTTGAGCTGCTGCTACCAACAATTAATACCGCCATCTTGATTGCCAGCAGTTTCACCTTCCATAGGGCCAGCAAGGAGTTGATGAAAGCCAATATGGGCGCATGTAGAGCCTGGTTGCTCACCACAGCATTGATGGGGATCGCTTTTCTAGGCGGCCAGATGTATGAGTATTTCCACTTGCCATTTGGCTTAACCGATAACCTGTTTGCCAGCACTTTTTATGCTCTCACTGGCTTTCACGGCCTCCACGTAACCCTTGGAGCCCTAATGATTCTGATCGTTTGGGCCCAGGCTGCCAGGCCCGGTTATTTCACCCCGGAGAAACATTTCGGCATTGCTGCTGTTGAACTTTATTGGCATTTTGTAGATGTGATTTGGGTGGTTCTGTTCGGACTTCTTTATCTGCTTTGAAAAGCGGTTGCCAGCACCACCCTAAGGGCGTCAGAATCAGTTGAGCTTTGATTTTTATAATGATCCCCAGCGAACAACTTATGGGCGAAGCCCTATTGAATCGAACCAGGGATCTAAGCAGCAATACCGTTGAGCAAATTGCTAAGGCTTGCGGTTATGTGGGGCCTGGCGGACGGGTATTAAAAAAAGCATTCCTAAAAGCGTTAGTACATGCAAAAGGATTTGCCATACCAGAAGTTGATAGCGATGGATTTCGCGGCAGGCAGGCTGAATATCGCACCCGGGTGCATGGCAATGGCAATCTTTTGGTTGGCCATGCCTACACAAAACGCTTGGGGTTAGAACCCGGCCAAGAATGCAGCATTGAACTGCACCAAGAAACGGGCACCATTTGGCTCAGGCCCCTCACCGCTAAGGATGAGGGGGAAACTGAAGCGGAAGAAATCAGCGATGCTGAATAGTTTTTAATTCAAGCTTTTTTTGATTTGTTATCGCTATGCAAGCAACTGCCAAAAGCAATTAAATCAATACCTGAAAACAGAAAACTAATCCCAACTAAAATTCCCAAAACCGATAGCAGCCCCCAAAATTTCATAGAAATAATCAGTGCTCCAAGGATCAAAGTAACCACCCCATTTGCCAATCCCCAGCGCCAGCCGTTAATTTCCCGGTGGTTGAGGGAAGCAACGATTGCCACAACACCCTCCACTAAAAATACGATGCCTATCGCCACGGCCACGGCCAGCACCTGAGCAGCTGCATCTATGGGGCCACTGGAGATTTGTTGCAATATTGAAAAGCCAGCGATCAGAAATAGGGTGGAAACCACCAAACGCCAAAACACTAACCATGCCTTTAAGTCATGGCGGCGACTGATGTTATTGATCCAACCAATAATGCCACCGAGCAAAAATGCAATGCCCACCACTGCCGTAACACCAAAAGAGGCAACCACAGGAAATATCAAGGCTAAAAAGCCTAAAACGAGCAATAGAATGCCCTCGGCGATCGTGAAAGTTTTCAACATGGTTTCAGAAGGGGAAAGGCAACCAATAATGATTTAAACAGTCCAGCCATTTTGAAGCAACCAATGTTCATCAATGGCGTTAGAGGCGGGAGATCGCAGTAGTTTTTCCACATATTTAGCTAATAAATCAGCTTCCAAATTAACGCGATCACCAATTTTTAGATATTTAAGGGTGGTTTGCTCCCAGCTCACCGGAATAACCGCCAGCCAAAAACTAGCCCCCGCACCAGTGCCAGCAATGGTGAGGCTGATTCCATTCACAGTAATGCTGCCCTTATCGCAGATGTAGCGATCAAAGCTTTGATCTTCCCATGCCAATTCAAGGCGCCAGGAATGGCCGAGGGATTGGATTGCCCGCACCACACCAAGGCCATCCACATGGCCACTCACGAAATGGCCGCCGAGGCGATCACCCACCGCAAGGGCCGGCTCAAGATTCACCCACCCCCCCGCCTGGGCAAGGGTGGTGCGGCTCAGGGTTTCTGGGCTCACATCAGCTTCAAAACCATCACTGGTTAATTTCCGCACCGTTAGGCAAACCCCATCCACAGCAACGCTGTCCCCAAGGGCTAATGGGGCAAGCTGTTGCCCTTGGCATTGCACCCGCAGCCCGCCGGCTATGGGGTGCACCTGGCCGATGGCCTGCACTAATCCGGTAAACATGGCCCTGGCAGTGCATACATAGCCATAATCATGGGAGCACACCGCACCGTTGCCATGGTGGAAATGACGGTGGCTGGGATAGCCCTTGATGCCGCCAGTAGAAGCCCGATAGTGCTTTTGCGTGATCCCTCCGGCCGGCGGCAAGTGCCGATCTGGATTGATCAATCCCAGGCTCAAAATATTGTGGCCGGGTTGCAGGAACTAGCGCCGCCGCGACCGCTCAGCCACGACCTAATGGCAAATCTGATGGCCGTGGCTGGCTTGGAGCTGGAACGGGTGATTATCCACAGCATCGAAGCCAACACTTTTCGGGCTGTTTTGAAAGTTACCGACACCGTTGGTGAAAACCACGAAATCGACTGTCGCCCCAGCGATGCCATCGCCCTTGCTTTGCGCACCGGCAGCGGTTTATGGATGCTGGAGGAAGTTGTTAGTGATGCCTCGATTCCAGTGGATGCCGAAGCTGATGCTGAAGAAATCGCCGATTTTCGCCGCTTTGTTGATGGCTTAAGCCCCGCTGATTTGATTCGCCAACAGGGCAAAGCCCAGCCCGATACTGATGCCAATTCCAAGCCAAGCAGCTGAATCCCAAGGCCAACGCCCCTTTGGCAAGGGGCCAGCTGTATCCCTATTCACCCTTGGCACCATGCGGGCCCTTACTGGGCCCAGCCAATTGCAGGAGGTGCTGGAAGCGGCCCTAGCCATTGGCATCAACCACCTGGAAACGGCACCGGCCTACGGCCAAAGTGAGTGTTACCTAGGCCTTGCAATTAAACGTTTAGCGATCAAGCCAAAACAGCTAGTAATCACAAGTAAAATATTGCCTGGCATGAACTTGGCAGCGGCAAAAGAGCAATTGCAACGCAGCCTGGAGCGCTTAGGCATTACCCACCTGAACAATCTTGCCGTACATGGCATCAACCTCAAGCAGCATTTGGCTTGGGCCCTAGCTGGCCCCGGCGCTGAATTTATGGCCTGGGCCCAGGGGGAGAAGTTGGTTGGCCAGGTGGGGTTCAGCAGCCATGGCAGCCCGGAATTAATTAGTGCTGCCATCAGCAGTGGTTGTTTTGCCTTTGCAAACCTGCATTTGCATTTATTTGATCCCCTACGGCTGCCGCTAGCCCAAATGGCCCTGGCTAAGGGCATGGGGGTACTTGCGATTTCTCCGGCCGATAAGGGCGGGCAACTTTATGCGCCACCAGCATTGCTGCTGCAACACTGCGCCCCTTTTCACCCGCTCGAGCTGGCCTATCGATATTTGTTGGCCCAAGGGATCAGCAGCCTCAGCCTTGGGGCTGCCAAAACAAGCGATCTGAATTGGGCCGAAAAGCTAGCCAACGCTGATGGGCCCCTAACAGCTGAGGAAAGCAGAGCCATCGAAAACCTGCATCAACAAGAGCGGCAACGCTTGGGTGATAGCCATTGCGGCCAATGCCGCGAATGTTTGCCCTGCCCGAATCAAGTGCCGATACCTGAAATGTTGCGGCTGCGCAACCTTGCCCTTGGCCACAACATGCTCAGCCATGCCAAAGAGCGCTACGCAATGGCAGGTAATGCAGGCCATTGGTTTGAACAACACAATGCCAGTGTTTGCGCTGAATGTGGCAATTGCATCCCGCGCTGCCCTTTGAATTTGCCAATTCCTGCTTTGCTCGCGGAAACCCATCAACTACTAGCCAGCAAACCCGGTAGGCGCCTTTGGGATTAATCATTGGGTTAGATGCAAAAAGCCAAATATCAAAATCGTTAGCTAATCCAGTTGGGACTGAAGTTGTTAATGCCATTCATTTGAATCTGTAGGTTAGCTATTCCATTGCCATCGGTATCACCTTGGAGCAAACCTTTGTCAAAGCGGAGCTCACCGGGAACACCGTTGAAATTGGCGGAATCGATGTAGGTCCAACCTTTACCAGCAAGGCTATTGGTTATACCTAACACTGCATTAATTCCAAGGCGATCACCTTCAATTGCACTGAAATCAAGAATGCGATCAATTATTCCTAGCTGAGCATCGGCCTCAGTGAAGCTGAAGAAGTCGGCATTCAATCCGCCACTAAAATATTGCTCTCCGGCTCCGCCTTGCAAAAGATCATTGCCAACACCACCAGAGAGCAGAACATTACTTCCACCACTTATCAACCTGTCGTTGCCAAACTCACCTAACAACTCTTGACGAGAACCTTTGCCAATAATCAAATCGTTTGCAATGCTTCCCACAACAACGGCAGCACTACTCTCGATGGTGTTAGTGAGTGTGGCGGCTGCTATGCGATTGCTAACGCTATCAAGTTGAAGCTCAATTGCCTTTGACAGCATGCTGTGTCCGCTACTGGTTGGATGCAAATTATCAAAATAGAGATAGCGTTCACTATCAACCACTGGCCTTTCAGCCTGGCCCACGGGAGATTGAGCAAAGCCAAGGGTGTTATCAATTCCATAGCTGGCAAAATCGCCAAGCTCACTGCCAAACTGTTGATATTGAGCTTGATATTCCGGGTTGAAATTAAATAAATTCACGTAGGGGAAAGCCTTCTGGACTTCGGCCACCATCGCCTCAATATCCACTCGAAATAGATCAACAATTCCTTCATTGTATTCATTTACCCATTCCTTTAGGAACTCGGGCGCAGTTGGTGAACTTGCGGCCAATATTAATCCTGAGAGGAAGGGAGCTTGATATTTAACGGCATTCACTACACCGGAAAGAGGAGAAATAGCTGTGAGCATGGCATGGCGTGCATCACCAAAACGCAACAGCGTCTCAAGGTCGTTGCGCAACTGCACAACCAATTGATCTAACGTGTCTGAAAGTGACTTTTGTGCACCAAAAGCCACCAGAAGATCATTACCTCCAGCCCAAATAACTGCGAAATCACTGCTATTTAAGCGAACGGCCTGTTCACCAAGTGCAGCGCTGATTTGAGCTGCAACACCAAGATTCTCTATTTGTAGCTTTTTTGCTAAAATTGGTTCAGAGAATTGGTACAAAGTGGTATAGCCACTAGTGGCACCACCCATGGCATATGAAGTGCCACTGGTGGTTTCGCTAGCCAACGCAACTGGGCTAACGAGCTCGTTAGCGTAAAGGTAGTAAGGATCCGCAGGTAGATTTTTCTGATTTGTAAGGCTGCCCGGCTGTAAACCTAATGTTTCGCTGAGGAGCGTTTGCCAATTGCTTTGACCATTACTAAAGGTTACGCCGCTCCAAGCAGGAGTTGCATCCGGGGCAAATAAATAGCGTTGAAACTCAGCGGCACGGGAACCATAATCGCTTAGGCTATCGCCAAAAATATACAAGCCGGAGAATATTTCAGAATTTACTGGAGGTATTACAACAGGCGCTGAATCATTTGCGGCATTCTGGCTTGATATAAGGATAATGAATTGAAACAACAAAGCCTCATTATTCTTGAACATTCCCAAGTTTATGAGATATACCAAGAAATCAAATGTCATAAATCAAAAGCTTTTAGATCCTTCATTATAGCAGCTTGATGGCATGCAATTAGCTGCGCCACAGCAGGCACTCCAACTATTGGAACAAGCAAAAGAGCCCTTGCAAAAGGTTTAGCAATAACGCTAAAAGCAATAATATGGTAACATTGAAACTGTAATGTATCTAATAATCCAATGCAGGTAACTCAATTGGCAGAGCCTGGAAAAGAAAAGGATGGCTTTGCTAGTAGCTCCATTGATAGCAACAGTAAAGTAGATGTTGTTGTTATTGGAGCAGGTATATCCGGTTTGATTGCAGCTCGAGATCTTGAGAAACAAAATAGAAGCACCACGGTTCTTGAGGCTCAAGAACGCATAGGTGGTCGCTGTCATCGAATGCAAACGATTAACAACTGGTGGCTTGATCTTGGAGGCCAATGGATGGGCCAAACCCATCACCTATTTAAGGCTCTAGCAAACGAACTTGGGATCAAAACTTTTGGCAGTTATTTTGATGGGAAAACTGTATTGATCTGGAATGGCAACAGGGTTGCCGTTTCGATGGCTGCTGATTGGGACACCACATTTCTTGGAATTGCCTATGGCGATCTGCCGGTATCAATAAAAGAAAAAGAGGCGGCCCAGAAACTTCATAGTGAGTTTATACAGCTGGTGCAAACTGTAGATGCACAAAAACCTTGGTTATCGCCAAAGGCAAGAACACTAGATACTCAAACGATCGAAACATGGATGCGTAGTTGTACTGATTCTGAACTCGCCCACTACATCCTGAAGTGGTACACACGTGTTGGAGGATCGGGCGGTTATGAGCCTGGCGACTCCTCAATCCTTCATCTAGCCCAAACACAGAAAGCTTCACCGCAGTCTGAGACCCCTGAAAAATGGATGCTCTATGGAGCAGTTGGACAGATTGCTGATCTGCTCGCCCAGAAGATCAAGGGAGACATTCGCACTAATGCAGCTGCCCAGGCTGTGATTAATCAATCAGACGGCAGTTATTTAGTTAAAGCTGCTGACGGAAGCTGTATTTCTTGTAGTGCGGTGGTGATTGCAATACCGCCTGCACTGCGCTCTCGCATCGTGTTTGAACCGGGCTTACCTGCTCAGGTTGCAGGGTTGCAACAAAGGTCTCCGATGGGATCAATGATCAAAGTGCTAACTGTGTATCCCACGGCCTGGTGGCGCGAGCAAGGCCTAAATGGCTATGCCCAAGGCACTCTGCCCACAGTTGAAATGACCGCTGATTCCTCTCCGCCTTCAGGTAAACCAGGAGTTCTAGCTTCATTTATTGCCGCAGATAAAGCAGTACAACTAGGTTTGAAAGATCCAGCTGCGCGTAAACAGTTAATACTCAACGACTTGGTAACTCTCTGGGGTCCAGAAGCGGCTAAACCAGTTGACTATTTTGAAATTAACTGGGGTGAAGAATCCTGGAGCACAGGTGCCTTTACTGCGTATATGACTCCGGGAACGTGGACAAGTTTTGGGCCTGCTTGGCGTAATTCAGTTGGGCGCATAGTTTGGGCAGGAACAGAATGTTCAGCTCGATGGGCCGGTTATTACGAGGGTGCAATTCAGGCTGGATTAGATGCATCCAAAACCGTTCAATCACTTTTGAGTTAAGTGAAATATTGCCTGAGGAATACAGGCAAGCTCATTACCATCAAACATGAAGACAACCAACATGCTATCCTAATTACTATGAATTTTGCCACCTCAAAAGCCACGAATAATCCATGTACACCTATCAAAATGGCACCCAAAATAAGCACCCCAATCAAGTCCATCTAAGATCAAAGAAATCTATTATTTGTAATGACAAATATCAAAGCTATTGCAATAACAGCTGCCTTGTTGTGCTCTCCGCTTCATGCTGTAGCTGGTGATCAAGAACCATCAGCTAAAGATACAGATAATGGATTTTATGCTTCTTTTGGTGTATCCATTGGTTTTGAAAATTCAGTGCCGATTAGGGTTCCAAGTTATTCCCCCTATTCCAATGAGTCGTTTGAATCCAAACAAACAGTTGCCCCTAATGTTGCTATTGGCAAAAGCTTTTCAGGGGCATGGAGAGCAGAGGTGGAATACGTGGGCTACTTTGCAGATACTGAGCTGAAAGCCACTTTTGGTGGAGTGAACTACAAAAATGGCGGCTACATGATTGATACAAATGCCTTCTTTTTTAACATCTTCAAAGATTTCCCTACCAGCACAAAATTCACACCGTATCTTGGCATAGGAATTGGCCCTGCTTTCACTAGATATAGCACCCCAGCAGTGGGATCTGAATCAGGAACATTACTGGCTGGACAGGGAAAGGCTGGCATTAGTTATTCTGCAAGCCCAAAAACAGATATATACATAGGCTACCGAATTCTTGGTCTTACAGGCGGTACAAAGCTGGGTTTCTGGTCAGACAAGCCAACTACTGAAAGTAGTTTTCAACAAAGCCTTGATGCTGGAATACGTTATAAATTTTAAATTAGCCGAATGCTCTAAATCTCTTAAGAAAATGAATCAGGCGCAATTTCTCTCGCCAACAAGATTAGCAGCAGAAATTGAAAGAATATATTTATCTATTCCCACTTGGGATTGATTATTCAAAGCTAGGATTTTCAATTAAACAAATTGTCCAATTATCTCACAGATGCGCCCCAGAATTATTGCATTAAAAAAGAGGTATTTTGTTATTTCCTTTAGATAACAAATGTATTTGAAGACGCATTGTCTTCATGGGGTTTGGGATTACTTAACCGCTAGGGCAAGAATTAAAAGCCCCCTAATTGCTTCAAAAAGACTCCAAAGCTTCCTCTACGGTAATAGTAAAGCCAGCTTCCTTTGCGATTGCCACAACAGCATCAGCTTCTTTTTGAGTATCAACATCACCATCATGCAGCCAGACAGCCTTTAATTGGGTGGATGATTTGATCTTCTCCCTAAGGTTTGTATCGTTTTCCACTGCTTTCCAAAATGATTTGAGTTGCTCTTCTGGCATAAATTACATTTTAACTTATACCATCATAACCCAACCGCCCGCTGTTTTAATCATTCCTTAATTTTTCTTAATCGAGCCATTCCCTACAATAAACATATAAAACCTGTCTGGGATTTTCAAATGATTAAATAAGTAATTGCAAGCCAATTGTTCTTTGTATCACTTCTTAAATCATGTTCCTGAAATGTTCTGTGCAAGCTGAGGCATAAATGCAATTTGATCAGGTGGTTTTCTACGGCCGGCTTGGCCATCAAGCCCTAACCATGTTCAACCTCGATTCCGCTCAATTGCGTGGTGCTCGAGTGCTTGATTGCGCTGGTGGACCAGGCTCACTATCGGCCTTATTGCGCGCCGATGGGGTTGATATAACAGCAGTAGATCCGCTCTATGCCTTAAGCAATAAAGAACTAAAGCAACGAGCACTGGCCGATCTGGATGCAGCAATGGAAACCCTTTCAACCAGCCAAGACATTCGCCCGGAATTCAACCTGAATAGCTGCCGCCAGGAGCACTTGCAGGCTCTTGATGCATTCTTGATCGACCGCAATACAAATCCAGATAGCTACATAGCTGCAAAGCTGCCGCAGCTGCCCTTTAACGATCAGATTTTTGATCTAGTGCTTTGCGGCCACTTGCTGTTCAGCTACTCGCCCCAATCAACTGGAGGCCTAATGAAAGAACCCGGCCTGGATCTTGCCTGGCATCGCAAGGCCCTATTCGAGCTGCAGCGCATCAGCCGCGGCAATATCCGCCTCTACCCAGCCCACACGATTCAGCGCCAAGCAAGCCGCCATGAATATGCCCATGCACTACTGGCCGAACTACCCGCCTAATCGCTGCACCGATGGGCTGGCGCTGCATCGCGCCAGCCATTAACGAGCCGGTTTATTTGGCGATCCACCATTGCAAAAATTAGCTGCAATAGACAGGCGATCTCCACCCTTAATGCGTGGGCTGTTGCGATCCAACCAAGCCAAACCGCCGTCGTAACACTGGTTCCACCTTGAAGCCTGGCCAGCAATGGGGCCAAGCGACAAAGCAATAGAAACCGAGCTTGCTGTTGCCACCAGCGCCAGAACTGGGAAAAGGTGAGCGTTGATCATTTCTCGAACGCTGAGCTTTCGCCCTTCGTGATCAGCCATGGGAGCTCCTGCAAGAAAGTTGCTAGTTGCGCACGATTCTCACCTATTTTCTTACAGTCACTCCAAAAGCAACAAAAAGCGATATAAAGATGTATTTAATTTCGCGATGATTAAAAAAAATTTCAAATTGGTGGTGGAATTCTTGCTTTAATAATATGTTGTGCAACAAACATTATGGCTGCTGATATCAGTATTATAGGAACTTGGCGGCTAATATCAATGAAATCTCGAGATACCATCACTGGAATAGAAAGCAACACCTGGGGAGAAAACCCGCTCGGTTTTATTACTTACACCGCCGGCGGCCGCATGAGTGCAATCCTCACCAATGCCAACCGTTCAATCACTGCAGATAGTGCCGGCAGTGCATCCACTGAAGAACAGGCCATGCTCTTTCGCAATTCATTTGCATACGCTGGCCGTTACACCCTCACAAGCGATGGTGTTATTCATCACGTTGATATTGCTGCCGATCCCACTTGGATGGCTAAAGATCAGATTAGATTTACCAGAATAGAAGGAACAAAACTCATAATAAGTTCGCCGCCAATTAAAAGTGTTACCTCACAAAATCCGATTGAGTTTTCTGTGGTTTGGGAGCGGATAGAATAATTTCTTTCCCAACAAATGAGAATACTCCAACCCGAGTGAACGCAAATAATTATAATTTTCTTTTTGTTATATAATAGTGGTGCATCTCTCCAATAATTCAGCAGGCGGCCGCAACAACTGGGCCTGGGGTTGGCGAGATAGGGCTGCCGCTAATAGTGGCAACTTCAAAGGCGGTGTAAAACCAGCCCGCAACAATTGATCTAATAGCGGTGATTTACTTGGCGCCAGCAACCACTCCAAGGGTGGGATCGCAGCTGCAGAAGCTGGCCGCACCAGCAAATTCCACCAAAGCGGTGCACCTTGGATTGGTAAAAATGCCCTTAGGCGGCTATCGCTTCTCAGCAATGGCACTACCGCTCTACTGGGCAACACCGCCGCCTGAGCTTCTCCATTAAGCAGCAGTGTTAGGGCATCTACATCATTAAAACCAAGGGCCTGTTGCTTTAGCTGTTCCATTATTTCGGCTTGGTTGCCCATGCGTTTGGCAATATCCAAAACCACCCTTTGGCTTGCCGGCAACAACAATTGCCCCCGCAAACTGGGGTGCAATAACAACTGCCATCCAGCTTTATCAGCAAGCGATTGCCATAGATCAGGCCGATCGCGCAATACCAGCAGCCACGGGCCCATCGCCACAGGTAATCCCCAGGGGAGCAAGGCCTGGGCCTCTGGCATCAACAACTCCGTAGCGGCGCTAGCGGGCCAAGGCAGCCAATGGCTGGCTGGTTGGCTGGTGGCCCAGCCATCGGTAAGTGCTAAGGGGCCAAGCCCAGAACTCTGGCCGGGCTTTGGTAATGCAATGCCCAATGGGATGCTTTCAAACCCCCAACCGGCTGGTAAACGCTGCAACCAAGCCCGTGGCAGGGTGCCGTTTTGAACTCCTAAACGCTGCTTAGGCCCGCTACAGGCAGCAAGCAACCCAGCGCCTGAAAGCAGCGTTAGCAACGAACGGCGAGTGAGCGGCACAGTCATCGGGCGACCCTACCGGTATAGGAGTTCAGCGCAGGCCTGATCGCAGCCAGCGGCAAGGGCCTGGGGGCTAAAACCGGCCAATTCCCACAACCAACTGAGTCCACCAGCCCCCACCCCCTCCTTAACAAATCCCAGCTCATAGTCCCGAAGGGCTTGCTGTTTGCAGTTATCAAAATGCAAATTTGAATGGGCAAGCAAAGGCTCCACCCCATAGCTGGCACCCACCCGAATCAGTAACTCAGCTAATTCACTGCAGGCCTCTTGCATCACCCAAGCAGTGGTAACAACAGCAAACCGCTGGGCCATCACTTGGCGCAAGGGCAGCGCTGCCCTTGCCAGCGCAAGGGCCAAAACGGCCGCCATTTGACTGCCCCCCGCCAGCAACAGCTGCGCTTCACTGCCGGGTGCCTGAGCAATTCCCTCCAGCAGCCCAAGCGAAAAGGCCTGGAAAGGATCTCCCAAGGCCGCTAAAACCGCCAATGGCTGCCCCAGCTCACAGCCACGGGCGATCGCTGCCGCAATCCCCCGCTGCACCAAAGTTGACCGCAATTGATGGGGCGGTTTGGGCATGCTGCCGCTCACTAAACCAGCCACATCAAGGCCTAAACCGCTGAGCACAGCCTCTGCGGTGCTGGTGCCCCCAGGCACGCATTCAGCAAGCACCAACAAACCCTGCGGATGGCATTGGGCCCAGCGATAGCCAAGCCTCTGGCCCTGCCGATGGAGTTGCAACACCGCGGCATCTTCCATCGCCCTGCCACTGCTCAGGCAACGGGCTGGGCTACCGCCAAGCCGGATGTGGGGAATCCCAGGGGCAACGGCGCAGCCGGCATCCA
>Ga0310334_100100_pt1 | contig 26697 bp, 22 predicted proteins | sample LakMicMIDCLREDC7_FD_195548 | JGI IMG/M metagenome (GOLD analysis project Ga0310334, IMG submission 195548) | Enriched freshwater cyanobacterial communities from Lake Michigan, Michigan, United States - MI23.DCL.RED.C7 (v2) (version 2) | ecosystem: Environmental > Aquatic > Freshwater > Lake...
CACCCGCCCCTCACCAGGCCCTGGCCGTCCCGGTGCCACCCCCCTTGAGCTGGTGGGCAAACCGATCCGCCGCGACAGCGCCGGTCCCGGTAGTGCGGGCGGGGTTCGCCCCGCGGCCCCGGGCCGCCCCGGTATGCCCGCCGGCATGCGCAAACCGATGGCGCCGGGCGAGCTGATGCAGCTCCAGAAGCCGGGCATGCGTCCCACGGCTGCGCCCCCCCGCCGTACCGACCGGGGCGAGACCGGCCCCGACGGCACGCCCACCACACCCGATCTGGTCCGTCCCACTGCGGCGGCCCCAACGGCGCCCCGGCGCCCCGGCTTCCGGCCTCCCCAACCCGCCGGGGCTGCCCCGGGCCGGGCCCGGCGTCCCGACTGGGACGACAGCGCCAAGCTCGAGGCCTTGCGCAGCCGCACGCCCCAGAAACAGCGCCAGAAGGTGCACATCATCGGCGAGAACGATGATGCGCTCACCGCAGAAACCGGTGGCTATGCCGGCGAACAGGAGGCCTTTGTTCTCCAGGCCAGCCTGGCCCGGCCGGCCAAGCCCCGTACCCGACCCGCCGCCGCCGCCAAGCCCACGGTGGCGGTTCGGAAGAGGAAGAAGGAAACCACCCGCCAGCGTCAGCGCCGCCGCGCCATGGAGCTGCGGGCCGCCCGCGAACTCAAGGCCCAGCGTCCCGAGATGCTGATCGTGCCGGAGGGGAATCTCACGGTGCAGGAGCTGGCCGACCGCCTCGGGGTGGAGAGCTCCGAGATCATCAAATCTCTTTTCTTCAAGGGGATCAGCGCCACCGTCACCCAGACCCTCGATCTGCCCACGATCGAGACGGTGGCCGACGAGTTCGGCGTGCCGGTGCTCGAGGACGACGTCCAAGCGGCTGCCGCCAAGACTGTGGAGATGATCGAGGCCAGCGACCTCGCCCACCTGATCCGCCGCCCCCCCGTGGTGACCGTGATGGGCCACGTGGACCACGGCAAGACCAGCCTGCTCGATGCCATCCGTAAGACCCGCGTGGCGGCGGGCGAGGCCGGCGGCATCACCCAGCACATCGGTGCTTACCAAGTGGAAGTGCCCCACGCTGGGGAAGTGCGCAAGATCACCTTCCTCGACACCCCGGGCCACGAGGCCTTCACCGCCATGCGGGCCCGAGGTACCAAGGTCACCGACGTGGCCGTGCTGGTGGTGGCCGCCGATGACGGCGTGCGCCCCCAGACCCTGGAGGCGATTAGCCACGCCCGCGCCGCCGAGGTGCCGATCGTGGTGGCGATCAACAAGATCGATAAGGAGGGAGCTTCGCCTGAACGGGTGAAGCAGGAACTCTCCGGCCAAGACCTGGTGGCCGAAGACTGGGGCGGCAGCACCGTGATGGTGCCGGTGAGCGCCCTCAGGGGCGAGAACATCGACCAGCTGCTCGAGATGATCCTTCTGGTGACGGAGGTCGAAGACCTCCAGGCCAACCCTGACCGCCTCGCCAAGGGCACCGTGATCGAGGCCCACCTCGACAAGGCCAAGGGTCCTGTGGCCACCCTGCTGATCCAGAACGGCACCCTGCGCAGCGGCGACGTGGTGGCAGCGGGCCCGGTGCTCGGCAAGGTGCGGGCCATGGTCGACGACAGCGGCAAGCGGGTGAAGGAGGCCGGCCCCTCCTATGCGGTCGAAGCCCTTGGCTTCAGTGAAGTCCCCACCGCCGGCGATGAGTTTGAGGTCTATCCCGATGAGAAGAGCGCCCGTGCCGTGGTGGGTGACCGCGCCTCCGAGGCCCGGGCTTCCCGCCTGGCCCAGCAGATGGCGTCCCGCCGGGTGTCGCTGGCTTCGATGTCCGGGCAGGTGAGCGAGGGCGAGCTCAAGGAGCTCAATCTCATCCTCAAGGCCGATGTCCAGGGTTCGGTGGAGGCGATCCTCGGGGCCCTCGAACAGCTACCCAAGGAGGAGGTGCAGGTGCGGGTGCTGCTTTCGGCCCCGGGCGAGATCACCGAAACCGATGTGGATCTGGCCGCTGCCTCCGGCGCCGTGATCGTGGGCTTCAACACCTCGATGGCCCCTGGCGCCAGGCGCGCCGCCGATGCCACGGGTGTGGACGTGCGCGACTACGACGTGATCTACAAGCTGCTGGAAGAAATCCAGATGGCCATGGAGGGCCTGCTGGAGCCGGAGCTGGTGGAGGAGTCCCTGGGCGAGGCCGAGGTGCGGGCCGTGTTCACCATCGGCAAAAATGCCGTGGCGGGCTGCTATGTCACCAATGGCAAGCTGCAGCGCAACTGCAAGGTGCGGGTCCACCGCGGCAAGGAGAAGGTCTACGAAGGCGACCTCGATTCCCTGCGCCGCAACAAGGACGACGTCAAGGAGGTGGCCACCGGCTTCGAGTGCGGCATCGGTTGCGATCGCTTCTCCTCCTGGCAGGAGGGTGATCGGGTCGAAGCCTTCAAGCTCGTGACCCAGCGCCGCACCCTCAGCACCTGAATGCCGTGAGCGAGGCCGCGCCGTCTCCCCGTAGCGAGCCGCTGCTCTGGTTGCAGCTCCTGGGCCTTGGGTTTCTACCCCTGGAGGCCCTGTTGCTGCTCCTGCTTCTGGGAGCCAGCGATCCAGGTCCGCTGCCGCTTCTGGAGCGTTTGCTCTGCTGGGCGATCGGGGTTCTGGCTCCCGCTGTTCTGCTCTGGCGCCTTCCCGCCGACCCCTGGTCGCTGTTGGTGGCGCAGGTGCCCCTGCGGGGACGCCGGCCGATTCAGCAACGCCTCTCTGCCTTGCAGCCGCCTTTGCTGCTGAGGCTTGGAACCCTCGTGGGCGTTGGCATCCTCAGCCTGCTGATGCTCTGGTGGTGTGACGACCATGCCGCCGTTGCCAGCGCCTTCTCGCCCGTTGCGGAGAGCCCCAGGCTGGTGGGTCTGTTGCTGGCCGCGGCCCTGCTGGCCTTGGTTCAGTGGCAGGGGCAGCAGGTGGTTCAGGCCCTCTGGCTGCTGAGCTGCTCTCCCGAACATGTTGCGGCGGTGGCCCCGATGTCTGGGGCTGCCCTGGAGCGGGCGCGGCGGCTCAGCCTTGGACTGCCGCTGTTGCTGTTGCCTCCCCTGCGTGCGTCCGTTGTTTCAATCCCCATCGCTTCACCAGCCCCCTCCGCTTCGTCCTCGCAGGCGGGAGCTGCGCCCCATGGAGCAGCCACTTCACGGGAGGCACCCCCGGATCAGCCATTCCCTTCGGCCCTGGATCCCGCTCCACCCGGCCTGGTTGCCTCCCCCCCCGCCGACGAGGTCATCACGGCCGCCGTTCCCGTCCCTTCCGGGCCACACCCCGATGGGGTCAGCGATGGTGATACCGACCCTTCAGCTGTCGCTGCTGCGATTGCGGTCGAACCAGAGCAACCCACCGAAGAGCAGCAGGGCTCCGCACTGGATCAGGAGATCCGTTGAGGCAACCTCGCCGCCGGCGGATGAACGCATGGCCATGGTGGCCAGCCCCAGCCCCGCTGAGGCCACCAGGGCGAACCAGATGGCCCGCCGCAGGCCCCTCCAGGGGCTGCGGGCTTCGCTGAGCAGCCGCCGCCGAAGCTCCGGGTCAAGCGGTGGGCGCGGATTGGATTGGGGAACCATGGCCGAATGCTAGTTTGCTCTTGTCGCCGGTGTAGCTCAGTGGTAGAGCAACTGATTCGTAATCAGTAGGTCGCAGGTTCAAATCCAGTCACCGGCTTTGCTTTAACCAGAAACTCACGATCCACAACAGGGGTTTCCGGATCGTTTTTCTATTGGTGAAGCTGAAGATCTTAAGCCGTTTGCTGCGCGGAAGATCCGCCGATCCTGCTGGGGCAAGTGATTGCTTTCTGGGGGGGCTGTTGCCGGTTCCCCCTGGCTTCGCCACCGGTTCCGGGCTGCCGTCGCGGCTTCGCTGGCGGAGCCAGGCTGGATGCCGTTTGATCCGTTTCCTCTGACAGGAAATCGCCGCCATCTGCCGCTGGGGGGCGTGGGTTCGCTGCAGGAATGACGCAGAAACGCTGCATGGCTCCTTTCCTTGCTGCATCGCTTGGCTGGGTGCTCGGGAATCACCGATCGCGCTTGCTCCCGAGGGACGTTTCCATCTGCTGACACAGACGCCTTAAGGGGGTGCTGTACCGGACGATAGTCCGACTTTGCAACACGCGACCCCATGGCGGCTTCCGGATACCCCTCGGAAAACCTGGGTCAGCTGAGCCTGCGACAGTTGAGGGAGGTTGCAAGCCGCCTGGGGATCGGCCGAGATAGCCGCAAGCTCAAGCAGAAGCTGCTCCTGGCGATGGAATCCCATGGCAGCGACCCTGAAGCCGACACCCATGGGGATCTGGAGCACCCCGTTGTTGCCGCCGCATCGGGCCTTGGTTCAGGCGGGGGGGGGCTGTCGTCCAGCCCGGGGGATGCCGCATCGTTGAGCGCTATGGAGGCTCAGCTACCGCCCCGCCCCTCGGCACAGGGTGAGACCCGGGTGGTGTTTCTTCCCCGCGATCCGCAGTGGGCCTATGTGTTCTGGGAGATCAGCCCGGCGGATCGAAGCTCGGCCCTGGTGGCGGGTGGCGGATCGTTGGTGCTGCGGCTTGAGGATGTCACCGGCCGTCAGGATGGCCATGCCCATCCCCACACCCTTCAGGAAGTGGTGGTCGATGCGGGCGCCCACGAGTGGTATTTGCCGGTGCCCATGAGTGATCGGGATTACCGGGTGGAACTGGGCTTGCGCCGGGTTGGCGGTGGCTGGATCTCCCTGGCCGTGTCCGGTGTGGCCAGGATGCCCGCCCAGGGCCCCGCAGGGATCGTGGCCGATCGATTCATGCCCTTCTCCCTCGACGGGGTGGAGAGTCCTGCTCTCGAAGCCCCTCCCTCGCCATCACCATCACCATCCATGGGGCTGCATGAACGCCTCTACCAGCAGGCCAGCGGTGCCCATCGCCGCCTTGGTCACGGTTCCGAGGCCTTTCTGGAGCAGCGTCAGCAGGACGACAGCGCCGCCGGGGGCCAGCGCTCTGGAGTGGGTCTCTGGGCCAGTGGTCGCAACGATTCCGGTGCCGGCCTGGCGGCTCGCCAACGCAGCTTCTGGCTGGTGGCCGACGCCGAACTGATCGTGTACGGCGCCACCGAACCCTCCGCTCTCCTGCGAATCGGCGAGGAGGAGGTTCCCCTCTCCAGCGAAGGCACGTTCAAGGTGCAGGTTCCCTTCCGCGATGGGGAGCAGATCTACCCGATCACCGCCGTGGCGGCCGATGGTGAGCAGAAGCGCTCGATCACCCTGGCGTTCAGCCGCACCACCCCGGATGCCAACGTGAACAGTGGGGAGGATCAAGTGGCTGAGTGGTTCTGATCGGCTTACTGGTTCAGGCTGTGATCAGGCTGGCTAGCATGGCCAAGAGCCCGATGGTTGATGGAAGAGATCCTGCAGCAAACCCTGGAAGAAGCCATTGCGGGAAGTGGTCTAGATCCTTCATCCTCTGCCAATGGCATGGTGTTTTTGGTGATAACCACGGTGGGCTTTGTTATGGCACTTGTGTATATCCCTATTCGTCTATTCCTCACTATCACGGCCCGCAGCCGAAGGTTGAGGTTGTTGCAGAAAATCAGGCGATTGAGAGACGATTTGCGTCAGCCCATCACCTGAATCTCTCCTGAATCAACGCATCACCATGCCGCCATCCACCTGCAGCACCTGGCCGGTGATGTAGGCGGCCGCCGGGTCAAAGGCCAGGAAGCGCACCGCACCGGCCACCTCCTCGGGTTGGCCCATGCGTCCGAGCGGAATGGCCGCCAGGATGGGTTCCTGGTTGAGGTCCCGGGTCATGGCGGTGTCGATGAAGCCCGGGGCGACGGCATTTACCGTGATGCCGCGGCTGGCGAATTCGGCGGCCGAGCTGCGGGTCAGGCCGATCACGCCGGCCTTGGCGGCGCTGTAGTTGGCCTGGCCGGGGTTGCCCATCAGGGCCACCACGGAGGTGATGTTGATGATGCGGCCGTGGCGGGCCTTGAGCATGCTGCGGCTCACCGCCCGAGTGCAGAGGAAGACACCGGTGAGGTTCAGGTCGAGCACCTGGCGCCAGTCGTGCGTTTTCATCCGCATCAGCAGGCCATCACGGGTGATGCCGGCGTTGTTCACCAGCACATCGAGCCGTGCCTCCCGCTCCAGCACCGACTTCACCATGGCCTCCGCCTGCTCCTCATCGGCCACATCGGCCTGCACGCTCCAGGCGCGGCCGCCCGCCGCCGTGATCTCCGCCACCACCGACTCTGCGGCCTCGGGGGAGCTGGAATAGTTCACCACCACCGTGGCCCCGCAACGGCCCAGCTCCAGGGCGATGGCCCGGCCGATCCCCCGGCTGGCGCCGGTGACCAGAGCCACCGGGCTCGGCTTGGCCTCAGGGTGGAGCCCGGCTTCGGGGGCCTGCTCGGGGTTCGCGGAGTCGGGGATGCTGGCCACCATCGCGATGCTGATCGGGTTGGGGCGATCGTATGGCGCCAGGGGGACGCGTCAGCGCGCTTCAGCGAGGCATTTCGGCCACATCCACGAGGGCCGTGCCGAGCAGCCTGGCGAAGCTGGCAAGCTGGATCTGGCTCCCCAGCACCACCAACAGTTGGCCCGGCCCCAGCCGCACGTCGCCGCCGGGATTGGCGATCAAACGGCTCGCACCCCCGTTCCGCTGCGGATCCGGGGTGCGCACGGCCAGCACGAGGGCTCCGGTACGCCGCCTGAGCTCCAGCTCCGCCAGGGTGCTGCCGTTGAGGTCCCCCAGCAGGGAAGGGTCGTCGCTGAGCTGGAACTCATCCACCTCACAGTCCGAACCGGAAAGCAGCTCCATGAAGTTCACCGCCAAGGGGCGCAGGGCGGTGGCCGCCATGGTGCGACCGCCGGCCACGTAGGGACTCACCACCTGGCTGGCTCCGGCCTGGCGCAATTTGCGCTCCCCTTCGTCGCTGTCCGCCCGGGCGATCAGGCGGCAGCCGGGCGCTAGGCCGCGGGCGCTCAGCACCACGTAGAGGTTGGCCGCATTGCTGGTGAGGGCCGCCACCAGGGCCCGGCAATTGTGGATGCCAGCATCGAGGAGTGTTTCATCGAGGGTGGCATCGGCATTCAGCACCGGCAGGCCTCGCTCCTCGGCCGCATCGCGGCTCTCAAGATCCGTTTCCACCACCAGGAGCTGCACCCCTTCCCGGGTGAGCTGTTCGGCGATTTCGCGGCCGATGCGGCCATAGCCGCAGAGAATCACATGGTTGTGCATGCGCTGCAGTCTCCTTCGAAAGCGTTGTTCGCTCAGCAAACGGAAGTAGCCCGATTCACTCAGGGCCAGGAATCCCTGGATCGTGAGCTGCACCACCACCAGTCCACCCACGATCAGCAGGGTTGTGACCACCCGGCCGCTGGCGGTGAGGGCCTTGGTGTTGGTATCGCTGAAGCCCATGGTGCTCAGCGTGATCACCACCATCCAGTAGGCGTTTCCCCAGTCCCAGCCTTCCGTGGTGCGGTAGGCCAGGGCTGCCAGGTTCACGATGCCCACCAGGGCGAGCAGGGGCCTGCGCCAGGGATGGCGGGTGCGGCGCAGGGGGGAGCCAGGCTTCCGGAAGCCGCCGAAGCGCTGGGTTCTCCTGCCGTTGGCCAGGGAATGGGGACGGTGTGGAATCGGATGCATCCTCCCCGCTCCCTTCAGACCAGCCCGAGGGCTTGAAGCACGGTGTCCACCCCCAAGGAGGGGAGATCATCGGCGGCTCCGATGCCCTGCACCCCGGCCCGCTGCGGCAGGCAGCCCGGGCTGCGGCCCAGGGCCACCACCGGGGTGCCGCAGAGCAGGGCCAGCTCCGTAGTGAGTGGATCACTGGAGAGCACCACATCGGCGGCAGCCACCAGGGCGGCCCGTTGGCCGGCGTCCGCTGCCGTGGCGGGGAGCACCGCCTGGCTCCGTAGGGTCGGCAAGGTGGTGCGGATGCGGTCGGGCAGCTCCTGCCAGCGCTCGGTGGGCCAGTCGTTCGGGCCTCCGGCGGGGGCGAGCAGAAGCATCGGCCCTTCCCCGGCAGGGAGGGAGGCGGTGGCTTCGGCCAGGGCGGCCGGCTTGAGCTGGAGGCGGAACTCTTCGGCCTGCAGATCCACACCGATCGGGCGCAGGTGGCCCGCCAGGGCCTGGGCCGGCCAGCCAGCGGCGGGGGCGGCCACGGTTTCGGTGGCGGAGAAGCCGGCGCTGGCGATGCGGGTCGGGATGTGGCTCATCGAGAGCATCAGGTCCATCTGCCGCCCCGGCGCCAGGTTCACGGCCACCTGGAAGTCGGGCTCACGCACGCAGCCGAGCAGGTTGGCCCAGTCGGCCAGGGTGGCGTTGCCGTAGGCGAAGAGAATGACCTTCTCTACTGCCGGCAGCAGCTTCCAGATCGGAGCCTGCTCCGGCGGACAGGCCACCTGGATCGCGAAGCCCAGCGCCTCGGCGGTGGCGGCCACCGCCGGTAGGGATTGGAGCTGATCGACGCCATCGCCCGGGATCAGAAACAGTGCACGCATCGCTCTGGTCTCGTCGGGAACTGGGCCGCGGACTGATTGTATGGAGCGCGTCTGGATTCTTCCGTTGGGAGGGGAGCTGCTTGTGCATCTGCTGATCGCTGCCGCCGGTAGCGGCCGCCGTATGGGGGCCGACCGCAACAAGCTTCTGCTCCCATTAGCGGGGCGTCCGGTGCTGGCCTGGACCCTGGAGGCCGCCCTGGCCTGTCCGGCGATCCGCTGGATCGGGGTGGTGGGCCAGCCCCAGGACGCCGGCGCGATCGCCGCGATCGTGGCGGCCGCTCAGCCGGATCGTCCGGTGGAGTGGATCCTGGGTGGCGAGACCCGGCAGGAATCGGTGAGCCGGGGGCTGGAGGCCCTGCCGGCGGAGGCGGAGGCCGTGCTGATCCATGACGGCGCCCGCTGCCTGGTGGAACCTGCCCTGCTGGCGGCCTGCGTGACGGCCCTGGAGCAGGCGATGCTCGAAGGGGAGGGCATGGTGGCCGCCACCCCGGTGACCGACACCATCAAGGAGGTGGAGGACGGCACCATCCGTGCCACGCCTGACCGCAGTCGGCTGTGGGCGGCCCAGACCCCTCAGGGTTTCGGGGTGGCCCAGCTGCGCCAGGCCCATGGAGCCGCCATCGCTCGGGGCTGGAGCGTCACCGATGACGCGGCCCTGTTCGAGCGGCTCGGCCTACCGGTTCGGGTGCTGGAGGCTCCCCCCTCCAACATCAAGCTCACCACCAGCTTTGACCTCACCATCGCCGCGGCCGTGTTGGCCGAGCGGTTCAGCGGAGCAGCTCCCGGATCGCCAGGGCCTGCACTTCCACGGCCGTGAACAGCAAGCCGATCCCGAGGGACAGCTGGATGATCCCCAGGACGAGGCCCAGCATCTGCAGGACCCGGGGGCGGATCACCGCCAGGATCGGTCGGGCGAAGACCATGGCCAGGAGGTTGAGCCCCATGATCCCCAGCAGGATGGCCATCAGGGTGGCCGGGCTGCCCTCCAGTTCCCGCACCAGGGCCGAGAGGGTGATCACCACCGCCAGTCCGTAGGGCGTGAGGATGATCGGGAAGACCAGGGGCTGAACCACCAGATCCAGGCCGGGATTCTTGGGGGGAGGAGGCAGGGCCCCGGCTTTTTCTTGTTCATCGCTGTGCCCATGGTGGTGGTCGCCGAACAGGTCATCGTCGCCGTATTGGGCGAGCACCAACTTCAGCGCCACCAGCACCAACACCAGGCCCGCCGAGGCGAGGATGGCGGTGAGGGGAATGTTGAAGTTCACCAGCAGGCGATAGCCGAACAGGGCCAGCACCAGCACCGTGGCGGTGGAGAGCAGGAAGCCGTTCCAGGCGATTCGGCGCCGCATCGGTTCACTGGCCCTGGCGGTGAGCCGCAGGAAGGCAGGAATCACCTTGAGCGGCCCCACCATCAGGAGCAGAATCGGCACCAGCCCCCGCAGGGCTCCGGAGCCGCCATAGAACTGGCGCAGCTTCGGAATCAACTTGGCCTGGGCTTCGAAGGCGGAGGCCGAAGGCAGCTCGGTGAGGGAGGTGGCCGGCACCCCGGTGGGGGCGGCCGCCATGGCTGGCGCGGCCCCTGCGGTGGCAGCTTGGGCCGGTTGGCTGGGGACCGTCGGGCTTCCCACCACGAGCAGGGCGAGGACGGCCAGGGCCAGGAGACGGCCCAGCCAGCCCAGGCCGGGAACGGTCCCAGGGGGGCCTGCGGGAGGACGCTGGTGGGGGGCTGCAGGCCGCATGGTGGGTCCGGAGGACGGTTCGCCGGCATCGTATGCAGGGTGGCCCGTGGGCGCAGTGGCCCAGCCTCGCCAGGATCGGGCCGTGCCCCTTCCCTCATCCATGGCCGCCCCCATGCCCCTGTGGTCCGTTAGCCGGTTCCCGCGACGGCTGCGCCGCTTACTGCCGCTGCTGGGGGTGGTGCTGGTTCTGGGGCTGCCCCTTTCCCCAGGCCCCTGGGCAGGGACGCCGAGTGGCGCTGTGGCCCAGGGAGCTGCGGGGCTGGCTCCGGCCCCGGTGCCTGTGGCGGACGGATCCTCCCCCCAGCCCGCCGCCGCCTGGGTCACCCTGGAGGGGCGCCGCATCCTGGAGATCCGCTCGGCCGCCGGCGCCCAAACCCCCGTCTCTGCGGCGGATCGGGGTAGTGCCATCCTCCGCAGGCTGGCTGACAATCCGGCCGTGGCACCGGAGCAGCTCGAGGTGCGGGAGGACCCGCCCTATTCAATGCTGGGACTGGAGGGCGGTGGGCGCTTCACGCCGCTGCTCGCCGTGGATGACCGGGCGGCCCGGGCCTTTGACACCACCCGCCAGGACCTGGCCGAGCGTTATCGCGACCAGATGCGGGGGGCGCTGCGCCAGTACCGCAGCAGCCATACCCTTGGATCGTGGTTGCGAAGCACCGCCCTCGCCCTGCTGTTCCTGGGCATCTACGTGGCCTGGGTTCAGCTGCAGGGGGTGCTGGAGCGCCGCGCCCGGCACTGGATCGCGGCGGCACCCTCCCCCTGGCTGGGGGGCCTGAAGCTGGCGGGTAGCAAGGTCCTCGACGGCTCCCAGGAGCGCGCCGCCCTGCTGCGCGTGCTGCGGGTGGTGCACTGGGGCCTGCTGCTGCTGGCCAGCTATCTGCTGATCCCGCTGCTGTTGGGCTTCTTCCCGCCCACCCAGGTGGTGGCCGAGGGGCTCCGCGGTCACATCCGCGGCGTGCTGGAGCGCCTGCTCGACGGCGTGGTGGCCGCCATCCCCAACCTGCTCGCCATCGTGGTGATCCTGCTGATCACCCGCCTGGTGATGCGGGCCTGCCTCGACTGGTTCGGGGCGATCGAGCGGGGGCAGCTCCAGTTTCCCGGCTTCTACCGGGAGTGGGCGCGTCCCACCGGGCGGCTGGTGGCCGCGGCCCTGCTGCTGGCCGGTCTGGTGACGGCCTATCCCTACATCCCCGGCTCCGGCAGCCAGGCGTTCCAGGGTGCCGGCCTGTTCGTGGGCCTGCTGGCGGCCCTGGGCTCCAGCGCCGTGGCCACGAACGTAATCAGCGGCTTGATGCTCATCTATACCCGGGCCTTCCGGGAGGGGGATCGGGTGGAGATCAATGGGGTGGTGGGGGTGGTGCAGGACCGGGATCTGTTGGTGACCCGCATCCAGACCCCGCGCAACGAACTGGTGAGCATCCCGAACGCCACCGTGATCACCTCCCCGATTCTCAATTTCAGCTTCGGCCGGCGCGAGATTCAGCGGCCCGTGGCCCTGGCCACCACGATCACGATCGGCTACGAGGTGCCCTGGCGGCAGGTGCATGCCCTCATGCTCGCCGCCGCCCGCGCCGTGCCCGGCATCGCCGAGGATCCGCCCCCCCTGGTGCTGCAGACCTCCCTCAACGACTTCCACATCAGCTACGAGCTGAATGCCAGCGTGCGGGATGTGGTCTTCTATCGGGAAACCCTCTCGGCGATGTTGGCGTCTCTGCAGGATCGCTTCGCCGAAGCCGGGGTGGAGATCCTCTCGCCCGCCTACCAGGCCAACAGGGAGGGCGGGCAGAGCACCGCGCCGCCTCCGCCGCCCCGTTCGCCCTCCATCGCCGCTGGGCCCTTACCTGGCGCAGGTGAACCTCGCTGATCGTGGCTGGGGCGGTTCTGCTCGGCGGCCATCGGCATTCCCAGAACCCGCCGGCGAAGGGTCAGCCCGCTCCCGGCCGGAGCAGCCCCAAGTGCCCTCGCCCCCCGTCCAGCCGCGCCATCACCCCGAGGGGCAGGGCGGCGTTGCCTGGGCTGTGGCCCACGGGAAGGTGTGCCACCACCGGGATGCCCAGGTCAAGGGTGCGCTCCCGCAGCACCTGATCGAGATCGAAGCGGTGGTCGGCCGGCTCCTCGGCGCGGCCATCGGCCTCCCGCCAGCCTTCGAAGCTGCCGAAGCCGATGCCGGCCAGCTGCTGCAACGCTCCGCAGAGGCGCCAGTGGGTGAGCATCCGCTCGATCCGGTAGGGCGCTTCCCCCACGTCCTCAAGCACCAGGATGGCGCCGCGCAGGGCGGGCAGATGCTGGGTGCCGAGTAGGTGGGTGGCCACTGTGAGGTTGGCTACCAGAAGCGGCCCCTCCGCCACGCCACTGCGCCAACCCACCGCCTCAAGGTCGTCCACCGGCTCGCCGAACAGCAGGGCCCGCAGCCGCTCGACGCTCCAGGCGGGCTCGGCCGCCAGGGTGGTGAGCAGCGGACCGTGCACTGCGCCGGCTTGGCCCCCGTTCACCCGGTCCCAGAGCAGGGAGGTGACATCGGAGAACCCCAGCAGCCACCCCTCTGGTTGGGCCAGCGGCTGCTCCAGCAGCCGCGCCGACCCCCAGCCGCCTCGCACACAGACCCGCAGGGCCGCTGGCGCTCCGGTGGAATCGAATTCCGGATCGTCTCGTAACAAGTCGGCCACCCGTTCGTGATCACGGCCGGCGAGGTACCCCCAGCGGCGGCCGACCAGGGCCGGCCGTTCCTCAACCGCCAGGCCCCACTGGCGCAGCAGGGCCATCCCCGCCTCAAGCCGTTCCCCATCGGCCAGGGCGGAGCTGGCCGCCACCAAGCGCACCCGATCGCCGGCCCTGAGGGGCGGGGGGAGGGGGAGCGGCAGGGCGGTTCGGTCGGTGGTTGGGGAGATCACGGAGGCCAAGGCAAGGGAACGGCAGCCGGACGTCCGGGCGCCCCTAAATCGGCAGAATTCTCCCAGGCTCCTCTGCTGGTGCGTGGAGTCAGACGGCTTTCGCTGCTGTTTTTCTGGTGCGCGTGCCACGCCGGCTCCCGCCAGATTGCCGGCCGGATTCGGACGCCGGGCTCGCCTGGGAGGGAGTTCAGGTGCCTTGGTGCCTTGCGCCAGGCGAGGGTCTCAGCCCCGGCCCGCCAGGATCAGCCCCAGCAGCAGCAGGGCACCGAGCTGCACTTGGCGGCTGAAGTGGAGCCCGTAGGCCGAGCGGGGCAGGTCGGGGCGGTGGAGCTGCCGGGCTTCCCGCAGCATGCCCGCTGAGGCGATCGCCCAGGCCAGCCAGAAGCCCGGCCCGCCCAGCCCCTGCAGGAGGGCGGCGCCGGCCAGGGCGGCCGCCGTGAGGACATAGCAGCCGGCCACGACCGTGGGCGCTGCCTTGCCCAGGCTGAGGGCGCTGCTCCGCACCCCCACCCGCCGGTCGTCCTCACGGTCACTCATGGCGTAAACGGTGTCGAAGCCGAAGGTCCAGGCCAGGGTGGCCAGCCAGACCAGCAGTAAGGGCCAACCGCCCGCCAGGGAGCCGCTGGCCGCCGCCCACGGGATCAGCACCGCGAAGCCCCAGCAGAGGGCCAGCACCAGTTGGGGGTAGGGAAACCAGCGCTTGGCGGAGGGATAGAGCAGCACCGGCGGCAGGGTGGCCAGGGCCAGGGCCAGGCAGAGCCCCCGCACGGCCTGCGGCAGGGCCAGCACCACCAGCAGGGCCGCCAGCAGGCAAAGCAGCAGCAGGGCGAAGGCGGTGGGCACCCCGACCCGCCCCGAGGCCAGGGGGCGGCTGCGGGTGCGTTCCACCAGGGGGTCGATGCGGCGATCCCAGAGGTCGTTGGCGATGCAGCCCGCCGCGCTCACCGCCAAGCCACCCAGAACGATCCAACCCACCAGCGGCGCCGGCGGCGGGGCCTGGGGATGAAGCCACAGGGCCCAGCCGGCCGGAATCAGCAGGATCAGGCGGCCGCTGGGCCGGTGCCAGCGAACCAGCTCCAGCAGGGCTTGTGCCGTGGCCATGGCCAATCCGGAGGTGGCGGCACCCTAGGAGGCTGCTGGAAGAGCCCGACAACGCCAGCCCGTTGAAGGCCAACAGGGAAAGACCTGCAGTCCTGCGCCTCGGAAGCCCACGGGGCGCGTGCGCGTCGCGTGATCCGGCCAGATAAGCCCCTTTCGGCGCCGTTGTCATCGCGCTGACGGGTTGTGGGGTTCGTGGCGATCGACCCACCACGGGCTCCGGGGCAGCGGTGCGATGGCAAAGTGTGACGCCGCCTGGCCGCTTCACCACCGATGGCCCAGACCCCTCTGCCGGATGCGGCTTCGGCCGATGGTCAGCGCCGGGTGGCGGCGATCGACATCGGCACCAATTCGATCCACCTGCTGATCGCGGCGATCGATCCGGCCCTGCATTCCTTCAGCGTGGTGCTGGCCGAGAAATCCACCACCCGCCTCGGTGAACGGGACCCGGAGACCGGCGCCCTCTCCCCCGAATCGATCGAGAGGGCCTTCCTCACCCTGCGCCACTGTCGCGACCTGGCCCTCAGCCACGGTGTGGAGCAGATCGTGACGGCCGCCACCAGTGCGGTGCGGGAGGCCCCCAATGGCCGGGAGTTCCTCCAGGACCTCGACGATCAGTTGGGCTTGGCGGTTGACCTGGTGAGCGGGCCGGAGGAAGCCCGTCTGATCTACCTCGGGGTGCTCTCGGGTTTTCCCTTCGGCGAGGCGCCCCACTACATCCTCGACATCGGTGGCGGATCCACCGAACTGATCCTGGCGGACGGCCGTGGCGAGGCCCGCGCCCTGACCAGCACCCGCATCGGCGCCGTGCGGCTGCAGCGGGAGTTCTGCCAGAGCGACCCCCTGCCCCCCAGCCGTCGCGCCTTCCTGGAGGCCTACATCCAGGGCTCGCTCGATCCGGCGGTGGCCCAGGTGAAGGGGCAGCTGAAGGGGGGCGAAACCCCGGTGCTGGTCGGCACCAGCGGCACGGCGATGGCCCTGGCGGCCCTGGCGGCCGCCGAGGACCCCAAGCCCACCCTCAAGCTCAACGGCTACCGGCTCAGCCGCGCCCGGGTCGACCAGCTGGTGGCCCGGGTGGTGGCCCTCACGCTGGAGCAGCGCAGGGCCCTGGCGCCGATCAACGACCGCCGGGCCGAGATCCTCGTGCCGGGAGCCCTGATCCTCCAGACCGCCATGGCCATGCTCGGTGCCCATGAGCTGGTGGTGTGCGACCGGGCCCTGCGGGAGGGCTTGATCGTGGACTGGATGCTGCGCAATGGCCTGCTAGCCGACCGCTTCGCCTTCCAGAGCACGATCCGCGAGCGCACCGTCCGCCACCTGGCTCGCACCCACGCGGTGGATGCCGTGCGGGCCGACCGGGTGGCGGCCCATGCCCTGGCCCTCTACGACCGGACCCGGGGCCTGCTCCACGACGACCGAGGCGATGGCCGCCAGCTGCTTTGGGCCGCGGCCCAGCTGCACACCTGCGGCAAGCAGATCAACATCGCCGCGTACCACAAGCACACCTGGTACCTGATCCGCCATGGCGAACTGCTCGGTTACAGCGAAGCGGAGCACCTGATGGTGGCCGCCATCGCCCGGTACCACCGCCGCGGCCTGCCTAAGAAGCGCCACGAGTCGTGGCAGGTGATCGAGGGCCGGGAGAATCGCCAGACGGTGTCCTCGATGGCCCTGCTGCTGCGGCTCGCGGCTGCCCTCGACCGGCGTCCGGCGGCAGTGGTCGCCGGCCTGGAGGTGGAGGCGGAGGGAACCCGCAGTGCGGCTACCACCGGGCTGGCGGTGCGGCTGATTCCGGCGGTAGAGGCCGGGGAGACACCCGCTGACCTGAGCCTGGAGCGCTGGAGCCTGCGCTCCTGTGCCCCGGCGGTGCTGGAGGCTTCGGGCCTGCGTCTCAGGGTGCCGGAGTCGTAGGCGGGGCCTGCGCCGCACCTGTTGCCGTGGCGTTGCCCGGGACTGCCGCAAAGGACCGCCAGATCACCTGGTCGATGGGACCCAGGACCCCGGGTTGCTGGCCGGCCACCTCGGCCCGAACCAGATCTGGCCGACCGGCCTTGACCTGAAGCCCCTGCCCGAGTGGAAAGCTCTTCTCGCCCTGCAGGGTGCCCCGGAACAGGGTGGCACCCTGGCTGTTGCGTACCTCCAGCCAGCTGGGCTCCTTGCTGCGCAGCACGAGGCGGGCGGGGCCGACCGGGACCGGAGCCATGGCCCCGCCGTTGGGGGGGGAGATCCCGGCGCCGGCGAGCGCACCGGAGTTGGTCCGTGGGGCGCTGCTGGGCTGCCCACGACCGGAGGGCGACGACACACCCCGTTGCCAGAGGACTCCCAGCCCCACGGCAGCGGTGGTGAGCACCAGGAAGGACCCGACGAGCAGCGGCCATCCCCTTCGGCTTCCAGCCGTTGCCGCGGCCCCGGGCTTGTGGGAGAGAGCCTCTCGCTGTGCCCCTTTGGGGTGCTTGGGGCGAGACGGGGTCGGGGTGGCCGCTGCGGTTCGGGCTGGAGCGGAGGCCCGCAGGGCCGAGACGGCCTCCTCCGCATCCACATCGAGGCTGCCTGCCACCCGTCGTACCTGGGCGATCACGAACACCAGTTCCGGCAAGCGGCTGGTGTCGGCGTTTTCGAGCGCCTGGAGCTGCTCATGGCCGATGCAGAGGCGTTCGGCAAGATCTTGCAGATTGAGTCCACGGGCCCGTCTGGCCGCCGTGATTCTTTCCCCTAGAGCCACCAGCTCAGGGATGGGCGCAGGGGCATCCCGGCAGGAGGTGGGATCCGCGTTGATCGGGGGTGGTGCCGGATGGTCGGGCACGGGCCGGTTCAAATCCTGGTTGCCAAAAAGTATGACGACTTCTTTGGCTAACCACCAACTATTGGTGGTCGTCGATGCAGGAATGGGATGGATTTGGGATGGGCGATACTGGATTCGAACCAGTGACCCCTTCCGTGTGAAGGAAGTGCGCTACCGCTGTGCTAATCGCCCAATTGGCTGCGTTTTTCGCCGCTGCCGGTTGGAAGCATAGATCACCGACATTCGTCCAACCCCTAGGCAACGACCCGGCCATTCCTCTTCAGCCATCCGTCACGATGGTCTGCGGCCGACGCCTCTGATCGTGACTCCCGCCGCCCCGGGAGCCAGCACCTGGGCGCGTCCCTTCCCCATTTGGTTTCCCCGCCGTGTCGACCACCGAGCCCAGTGCCACCGCTTCGCCAGCCGCGTCCACCCTGGGGGCGGCAGCGGACAGGGTGGATGTGCTGATCGTGGGCGGTGGCGTGTGCGGCACGGCGCTGCTGTTCGAGCTGGCCCGCTACACCGACCTCTCTCGCCTCGCCCTGGTGGAGCGGTACGGCCGGCTGGCCCAGGTGAATTCGAGGGCCAGCAGCAACAGTCAGACCATCCATTGCGGCGATATCGAGACCAACTACACCCTGGAGAAAGCCCTCAGTGTGCAGCGCACCGCCGCGATGATCGGCCGCTACGGCGAGCTCCTCGACCCCGCCGTGCGCGATCGCTGCGTGTTCCGCACGCCGAAGATGGTGCTGGCGGTAGGGGAGCGCGAATGCGCCATGCTGCGCCGCCGTTTCGAGGAGTTTTCGCCCCATTTCCCGGCGATGGAGCTGCTCGAGCCCGAGGCCATTGCCGAATGGGAGCCGCAGGTGGCCCTGGTGAACGGCGAGCTCCGCCCGGAGCCGATCGTGGCGATTGGCATCCGCAATTCCCCCACGGCGGTCGACTACGAAGCCCTGGCGGAATCGTTCGTGGCCGAGGCCAGGGGTGAGCTCGCCGGTTCCGCCCGGGAGCTTGATCTGCGGCTCGGCACGATGGTGGAGGCGATCGAGCCGGATGGGGATGGTTTCCGGGTTCGGCTGGGACCGGGGCCCGGCAGCGCGGAAGCCCCCGGCGAACTGTGGGCCCGCCATGTGGTGGTGGCCGCCGGTGCCCATAGCCTGCTGCTGGCCCAGCGCCTCGGTTTCGGCCTGGAGTACTCCTGCTTGCCGGTGGCGGGCAGCTTTTACTTCACCCCCGACCTGCTGAACGGCAAGGTCTACACCGTGCAGAACGACAAGCTCCCCTTCGCCGCCATCCATGGCGATCCGGATGTGCGTGCTCCCGGGAAGACCCGCTTCGGCCCCACGGCCCTGCTGCTGCCGCTGCTGGAGCGCTACCGGCCCGCTTCCTTCTGGGAGTTCCTGCGGGTGCTGCGGCTGGATGGGGCCGTGCTGGCGGTGCTGTGGCAACTCTTCGGAGTGGCCGACATTCGCAATTACATCCTCCGCAATCTGTTGTTTGAGGTCCCCTGGCTGCGCCGCAGGCTCTTCCTGGCCGACGCCCGCAAGATCGTGCCCTCTCTGCAGCTGGACGATCTCAGCTTCGCGCGGGGCTATGGCGGCATCCGGCCCCAGCTGATCGATCGCCGCTCCCGCCGGTTGTTGCTCGGGGAGATCCGGATCGAGGCGATGCCGGGTCTGAGCTTCAACGTGACCCCTTCGCCGGGGGGCACCTGTTGCCTCGGGAATGCCCTGCGCGATCTCGAGGCGATCGCGGCACGGCTGGGATGCCGTGTTGATCGCCGGCGGCTGGAGGCCGAGCTCCTGGGCAATCCCAGCGCCGTTGGCCAGGAGGAGCATCTGCCGCAGGCCGCTTAGCGGCTGCACGGATGCCCTCAAGGGACTGCCGGGGTGGGCGGCTCGCTTGGGGCAAGAAGCCGGATCAGCGAGCTGGACCGTCGGCAGGAAGCCCCGAGTCCGGCATCAGTCAGCACCGCCCCTGAACAGGTGGTTGTGGCTGGCCGAGTAGAGCAGGGAGCGGGTTTCGCCGGCCGCCGCCAGGGCGGGGCTCACGATATAGAGGGTGGTGCGGATCAGCTCCCGCTCCCGGCTCGTGGCGGCCATGGCCGCCAGGGGCACCACCGTGAGCCACTCGTCGGGCCAGCTGACGCGATAGCCGATCGCCACCGGGGTTTCGGGGGGGTAGTGGCGCAGCAACTCCTCCTGCACCTCCTCGACGTGGCGGGCACTGAGATAGAGGCAGAGGGACGCCCCCAGAGCGGCCAGGTGTTCCAGTGATTCGCGCTCCGGCACCCCGGTGCGGCCGCCGACCCGACTGAGCACGATGGTCTGCACCAGGCCGGGGATGGTGAGCTCCTGGCCCAGGGTGGCGGCCGTGACCTGGTAGGCACTCAGGCCCGGCACCACCTCCACGGCGATGTCAGCGTCGGCCAGTCGGCAGATTTGCTCCGCTAGGGCTCCGTAGAGGCAGGGATCGCCATCGTGCAACCGCACCACGCGGCGGCCTGCGCGGGCCCGCTCCACCACCACGGCCAGCACCTGCTCCAGGGTGAGGGTGCTGGTGCGGATCTTCTCGCAACCCTCCGGGGCCAGAGCGGCGATCTGGGGATTGATCAGCGAATCGGTCCACACGAGCACCTCGGCTGCCTCGATCGCCCTGGCGGCCCTGAGGGTGAGCAAATCGGGTGCACCCGGCCCGGCTCCCACGATCTGGACATGGGGGCGCTTGGGCTCGGCGGTCATCGGGGTGAGGTTCAAGGGTTGGTTTCTCCGCTGGCCACGGAGGGATCCGGCAGTGCCCGGCGTTGGCCATAGAGCCACCAGAGGCCCAAGCCGCCTCCAGCGATGAGCAGCAGGCTCACCAGCTGGGCCATGCGCAGGCCGCCTTCACAGAAGGGCGGGTCGGAGAATAAGCAGAGCGGATCGAGCCGCAGCGCCTCGATCCAGAGGCGGCCACTGCTGTAGGCCATGAGATACACGCAGCTCAGGGCACCGGCCGGTAGCTGGATGCGGCCCCTGGAGGCGGCGCGGAACAGGGTGAGCAGCAGCGCCAGCACGCCCAGGTTCCATAGGGATTCATACAGGAAGGTGGGGTGGAAGGTTTGGGCGTCGAGGAATTCAACCGGCCGGTTCTGAATCGGGATGGTGAGTTTCCAGGGGAGGTCGGTGGGAACTCCGAAGGCTTCTGAGTTGAAGAAGTTGCCCCAGCGGCCGATCGCCTGGCCTAGGGCCACGGCCGGGACCAGCACATCCACAAGGGGCCAGAAGGGCTGGCGTCGCCAGCGGCAGTAGAGAACGGTGGCCAGGCTGCCGCCGATCAGGGCTCCGTGGATCGCGATGCCACCCCGCCAGATGGCCAGGGCATCCAGCCAGTGGCCTTGGTACTGGCGCCATTCCAGGGCCACGTAGTAGGTGCGGGCTCCGATCACGGCACCGGCCACAAGGACCGGCAGCAGGTCGGCGATCAGGTTGGGGTCGATGCCGCGGCGCCTGCCCAGCCGCATGGCCAGCACCAGACCCAGCAGGACTGCGGTGGCGATGAGCAGGCCATACCAACGCAAGGCCAAAGGCCCCATCTGGAAGACCAGGGGGCCCGGAGATGTGAACACGGCCAACAAGGGCGCGTGCGGCGGAATCAGCATGGCCACGGCAGTGGCGGAGGGAGAGACGGGCAGCGTGGAGGAACCGATCAGATGGTGCCTTCGGCAGCCTGCACCCTCTCAACCTGACGCTTCTTAAGCACCAGCAGGATCTGGGAGAGGGCTACCAGGGCGAAGAATGCCAGCAGACCGTAGATGCGCACGGGGTTCTGAAGTACCACCTCGACATCCACCTGGCCGAAACCGCCCACATTCGGGTCGTTGGTGAGGGCGGCGCCGGCGGCCACCACATCACCAATGGCTACCTGCAGGGTGGGGCCGGCAGGAACGGTTTCGCTCACCAGGCCATCGGGGGTGGTGATCTCAACCACGGTGGCGCCATTGTCGGCGGGGGTGATCGCGCTCACGGTGCCGGCGGCAGGGGCGTTGAAGACGCCGTTGTTGCTCTTTTCACCGGTGGGCGTGACCTGGCCACGGCCGCGGTTGCCGCCCACGTGGACCTGGTACTTGCCGAAGTGAATGCTGCTGTCGGTGGCCGGATCGGGTGACAGCACTGGGAACACGATCTTCTGGTGCTGGTCACCGGGAAGGGGACCCACCAGCAGGATGTTGGGCTGGGTCTCGCTGTACTGGGTGTAGTAGATGCCGGCGGTCTCCTCCTTGAGCTCGTCACTGAGGCGCTCGGGGGGAGCCAGGCGGAAGCCCTCGGGGAGCATCACCACGGCGCCCACGTTCAGGCCGGTCGGGCTGCCGTCACCGGCCACCTGCTGGATGCTGGTGTCGTAGGGGACTTCCACCTCGGCCTTGAAGACCGTGTCAGGGAACACGGCCTGGGGAATTTCCACGTGGGTGGCCTTCTTGGCCAAGTGGCAGTTGGCGCAGACGATCTTGCCGGTGGCCTCGCGGGGGCTGGCGTAGTTCTGCTGGGCCCAGAAGGGATAGGCCCAGCTGGCGCTGGCGCCGCCGAAGAGAACACCGGCTCCGAGGGTGAGGGTGAGCAGGCATCCGAGCAGGGAGGAGAAGGAACGACGCATGACGGTGGATCGGGCGAACGCGGGCGGCAGGGGGTGAAGCGCGGGGAAGAGAGCGGGAATCAGGCCCACCAGGGCTTGTCACCGGTGCGGAAGTCGGTCTCGGTCCACTGGGTGAGGAACACGTTGTCGTTCTCGATCGACACGTGGGACAGGGCCAGGGAGAGGGGGGCTGGCCCGCGCACCACCTTGCCGGTCGCGTCGTACTGGCTGCCGTGGCAGGGGCACATGAATTTGTTGGAGCCGCTGTTCCAGGGCACCACACAACCCAGGTGGGTGCAGATGGCGTTAATCCCGTAGTTGCCGATGGCCTCGGGACCCTCCACCACCAGGTAGGTGGGATCTCCCTTGAGGCCCTGCACCAGGGAGCGGTCGCCTTCCTTGTGGCCGGCAAGCCAACCGCTGAGGGTCACGGCATTGCCGGCCTCATCCTTGGCGGCGGTGCCGCCGCCGGAGCCGGCGGGCCGGGGGGGAATGAAGTAGTTGACCACCGGATAAAGGGCGCCGAGGGCAACCCCGGTCACCGATCCGAAGGTGAGCAGATTCATGAACTGCCGGCGACCCATGCCGGGCACGTCACCATTGGAGGGGTTGGAGGAGGCCGCAGGGATCTGGGTCATACGAACCGTTCCGGTGTCATCGGTGCATTGGGTGCCATTATGAACTGCGTCCGGTCCCGAACGGGGCCGTGGGCGGGGCCCTGGATGGAACGCTTCACGAAGAGCCCTCTGCGCACCCTGCCAGCTCTGCCCTCACCCGCCCCCCCCCCGAGAGGAGGACCCACTGCCTGGAGCGCAAGTCACCGGGTCCCGGGGGTGCCTGCCAGAGTTGATTGGATGCTGGTGCCCAGGCCCATGTCCGAAAGCGAGGTCGCCGGTGGGGCCCCCCTCAGCGTCGAGGAGCTGCTTTCCCTGCTGCGAGGGCGTTGGCAGGCCTCCTATGACCTCCAGCTCGCGCGTCGCCAGGGACGCCTCTATTTGCATGTGATGTGGGGGCATCTTGAGCAGCAGTCCTTCCCGCTCTCGGTGGAGGCCTACGGCGAGAAGCTGGCCGCCATCGTGGCCAGCCTCAATGGCCTTGGCGTGGCGGACCAGGTGCGGCAATGGCTCACCACCACCCGCGACAAACCCCGCCTGGGTAAGGCCCTCTCCCTGCCCCTCCAGCTGCCGGCCGGCCGCTCCAGCGAATTTCTGCTCTGAGCGCGGGGAGCCGTTTCGATCCGGTGGCGTCCCTGAGCTGGTCAGGCTTTGGCGGGTCGTGGGCCGCTGAGGGCCACCAGGCCCACCCCCACCAGGTAGAGGGCCGTGATCGCCCCGCCGAGCAGCAGCATCGTGATCGGATCGGTGGAGGGGGTCAGCACCGCGCCGGCCAGGGCGCTGCCCAGCACCACCCAGCGCCAGGCCCGCAGCATGGTGGGGGCATCGATCAGCCCCAGGGCACCCAGAAGCAGCTGCAGCACAGGCAGTTGGAAGGCCAGGGCCGTGGCCACCATCAGCAGCAGCACGAAGTCGAGGTAGCGCTCAATCGACCAGATCGGCTCCACCACATCGGCGCCATAGCTCACCAGAAAGCGAAGGGCTGCCGGCACTAGGGCCCACCAGGCGAAGGCCAGGCCGGCCAGGAAGAGCAGGGAGGAGCCGGCCACGGCGGGGGCCACCAGGCGTCGCTCCCTTCGCGTCAGGCCGGGCAGCACGAAGGCCAGCAATTCGAACAGCACCCAGGGCAGGGCCAGGGTGAGGCCGGCGTAGCCCGCCACCTTGAGCGACACCAGCAGGAATTCCCCCGGGGCCAGCTGCAGAAACCGGACCCCGGCGGCTGGCATCTCCAGCCAGCGCACCAGCGGCCGAACGAACAGCAGGCAGAGGCCGGCACCCACCACCACTGCCGCCAGGCTGCGCAGGATGCGCCAGCGCAGTTCCTCTAGGTGCTCCACCAGGGTCATCTCCACCTCCCCTGGGAACGCGTTGTCCGCGGCCGCCGCTGCCACGGTGCCGGCTGCGGTGGCGTCGCTCGGAAGCGGCAACGGATGGTGTTCGAAGGTGGTCCCAGCCTGCACCCCGGCGGTCGCCGCTGGCGAAGCTTGGGGCGCTGATGCCGGGGCGGCCTCCGGCTGGAGGTCGGGATCGGACAAGGGGAGGGCGCGGGGTTCCAAGGAAATTGTGCCTGGGCCGAAGGGTGCACTGCTGCGACCGGCTCGGGAGCTGTGCTTCACCTCTGTGCTTCCGATCTGTCGGGCACCACTGCGATAGACCGCTGCCATTCACCGGGCTGTTGCTCGTTCCTGCACCCTTCCCCCTGCCCCGTGCCCACATCGGGACCGCCGCGAAGGGCTGGCGTGGCGCGGTGGAGCACAGCGGCGGTGAGGCCATCAGGTCCCGGGATCTGCCCTGGCCCCACGGCCGGTGGCTGGTTCGACCTTCTGGAGAAGCAGCTTTTGGGCCCGTTCCGGCTCCCCCCAGAGAATCTCGCCGCTCCCGTGGCGCACCGTGCCGGCGCCGGCGCCGGCAATGCGCTGCAGGGTCTCGGCCGCCACCATCACCACCGGCACCCTGCCGTTGCCGCGGGCGCGGCTGAAATAGGCCGCCAGGTCGGCCGCCGCCTCCAGGTCCTTCTCCCGGGGGCTCCCTTCCGAGCCCTTGAGCACCACATGGCTGCCGGGGCACTCCTGGGCGTGGAACCAGAGATCCCCTCGCCGGGCCTGGCGCAGGCTGATCCATTCGTTCTGGCGATGGTTGCGGCCCACCTGCAGCCGCAGGCCCCCGGGGCTGGGCAGTTCAAGCGGCTGGGGGGTGGGGGCTTCACGCCGCCGCCGCCGCTGCCCTTGGCGGGGCTCGAGCTGCTCCTCAAGCTCCGCCTCCAGGTCCCGCAGGGCCACGATGGCTTCGCTCTGGTCGAGGAAATGGAGGCTGGTCTCCAGCCACTCGAGCCGCTGCCGGTGCAGGGCCAGGCGGGGTTCGATCGCGGCCACGGAACGGCGCAGGCGGCGGGCCTGGTGGTAGAGCTTTTGGGCCTGAGCGATCACCTCCTTTGAGGGATCCCCCTGGCAGAACAGGGCATCGGCCTGCTGCTGCAGCGTCTCGCTGCCTGCGGCGGCCTCCAGCAGGCTGCGTTGATGGTCGGCTTCGCGGGTCTCCCGGCTGGCCGCCGCCGCCAGCCGCTGCCGCAGGCTGGCGCGGCGCTGCTCGAGATCCCGCCTGGTCAGCAGGGTGCCGTAGTAGTGCGCCAGGGCCTGGTTGATCGGGCCGACGTACGGCGAGCTTGCTCCCGGAGTCATCGCCCCCGGCTGTGCAGCCGCAGGGCCCACGCCAGCGCTGGCCTCGCCAGACCCATCCCCATCCCAGCAGCGGTAATCGCTGCCATCGCCTTCGCGGTACCGGAACCGGTGCTGCTCCACCGCCTGCAGCCAGGCCTGCCAACGGCGGTGCAGGGCCTGCCAGTCGGCGGCCTGCAGGTCGCCCACCGGCCGCTCTAGCAGCCGCGGCTCGTGTCCGTCTTCAAGCCCATCGACGAGCTGCCGGGTCAGGCTCGGGCTGATGCCCTGGTAGGCATCCTGCAGGGCCCTCTGCAGGGGAAGGGGAACAAGCGAGAGGCGGCGTTGCCAGGTGTCGAACGATTCCTCGCTTCTTGGCGGCTCACCGGCCAGCGGTGGCGGGGGGCTGTAGGCGTCGCCGGTGCCGATCGGCCGCAGCCGCGATTGTTCGGGCCGTACCTGTCGCCCGGCCGCCACCACGCGCCGCCGTTCATCGAGCAGAAAGAGGTTGCTGCGGCGGCCCATCAGTTCGAGCACCAGCCAACGTTGGCTGGCCTCCCCCGGCCGCCGGGCGAAGCCCAGCTCCACCACCCGCTCCCAGCCCTGCTGTTCGATGGAAACGAGCGCCAGGCCGCGTAGGCCGTGCTGCAGCTGCTGGGCCAGGGTGCTGCCGTCCCCCTGCCGGGGTGGCGCGCTGATGGCATGGAGTCGGGGCGCCTCGGCTTGCCACCCCAGCTCGATCCAATGGCAGCCCTCCAGGCTCCGCAGGGCCAGCTGCAGCGTGTGGGGATCGCTCTGCTGGGCCTTCTCGAAGCGGCTCGGCAGCAGGCTGCTCCTGAGCTCCGCGAGCAGGGCCCGCAGGGTGGTTGCATCGATCGCCTGGATCGCCGCCATGGATCGTGCCGCCTGAGCGCTTCTACTCTGCGGCCACACCCCTCCGTTCCATGACCTCCACCCCCAGCACCGGCCGGCTCACCGTGATCACCGGACCGAGCGGCGTCGGCAAGGGCACCCTGGTGAACCGGCTGCTGGAACGGCAGCCCACCATCTGGCTCTCCGTTTCGGCGACCACCCGCGCTCCTCGACCGGGCGAGCAGGAGGGTGTCCAGTACTTCTTTCTTGGGCGGCCGGCCTTCGAGCAGCTGGTGGCCGGCGGTGGCCTGCTGGAGTGGGCCGAGTTCGCCGGCAACCTCTACGGCACGCCGCGGCAGCCGGTGGAAGCCAAGCTGGCGGCGGGGCACCCCGTGCTGCTGGAGATCGAACTCGAGGGGGCCCGGCAGGTGCGCCAGAGCTTCCCGGAGGCCTTCCAGTTGTTCGTGGCCCCCCCCAGCTTCGCCGAGTTGGAGCGCCGCATTCGCGGCCGGGGCACCGACAGCGAGGAGGCGATCCAGCGCCGCCTCGCCAGGGCCAGCGAGGAGCTGGAGGCGGCGGCGGAATTTGACGCGGTGCTGGTGAACGCGGATCTCGAGACCGCCTTGCTGGAGCTGGAAGGGCTAATGGCTTAGAGGATCAAAGCCAGATTCCCTGCGCCCATGGACATTGAATTCGATCGAGCCTCGGCTGCAAAACAGCCAAAAAAACGACCCCCTGAAGGGGGTCGTTCATGGTGGGGCTTGATGAGAAACGGGAAGGCTTCAACCACTCCCATTGCCTGATTTCAACCCTGCCCAGATCAAAAGGGACTGAAAAGAAGATCAGGGAAGAAGCGGTTGAATTCGATCATGATGCCGGCGGTGATGGTGAACCAGATCGCGGCAAACACCGGAGCGGTGGTGAGGAACTTTTTCATGGCCTTGGGGGATGGGGCTGGAGGAATGGGGTAG
>Ga0310334_100101_pt1 | contig 26538 bp, 15 predicted proteins | sample LakMicMIDCLREDC7_FD_195548 | JGI IMG/M metagenome (GOLD analysis project Ga0310334, IMG submission 195548) | Enriched freshwater cyanobacterial communities from Lake Michigan, Michigan, United States - MI23.DCL.RED.C7 (v2) (version 2) | ecosystem: Environmental > Aquatic > Freshwater > Lake...
TTTCAGCGAGCAACGCCAGTGGCTTTAATAGCTCCTGGGTCACCATTGATAGTGGCAGCTCAGCTCCGAGCGATAGCCAAGCACTCTTGCTACCAACAAGTGCCTCCCTACGCTTCTCGCCTGTCGCGAACTTCGTTGGTCAGCCTGGAGAGCTAATCCTGAGGGTTTCTGATAAGCAAATCAGCTTCACAGAACAGAGTGATATCAGCAGTGAGGACAAGACCATTGGCCATTGGTCTACAGACACCCTGCTGACAATCGATGTCTATGAACACAACCATGCACCGACGTTTGCAGGTCTAGATGCGGTTTCAACCAATGCCAGGCCAACCCGCCCCTACGTGCAGGCTGGAGACGCCATCATCATCGATCCAGATGCAACATTAGAGGATCAAGAGCTTGTTAATGAACAAGACAATTGGCAGGGAGCTACATTAACAATTCAACGATGGAAAGCCGATGGAACGACGCCCGAGCCAAGTATCGATGATGTAATTTCAGCGGGCGGGGATGCAAGCACTGGCCTGTTCCTCTTAAGCGATGACACGGGAAACCATCTACTGATGGATGGCAACGAGATCGGCACATTCTCACGAGATCCAGCCTACGCAGATGGCACCCTAAGCTTCCACTTTATTAGTGATCCGACCATCTGTCTGCCGACTAGTTCGCTAGTGAACCAGGTTCTACAATTACTCCGATATAGCAATACCAAAACAGCTCCAGGCTCGCTCAGCTATAACACGCTTACAATTGGCTTTACGATTAACGACCAAAACACCAACGCTAGTACAAGTGGACTCGCGGGGAACACGGTAGGTGGACAGGATCAAGGGGACGGCGGTCAACTCACCGCTACAGGCCTGATTGAAATCAACATCAACCGCCTACCCGAGCCTGCAACTGAAAAACAAAGTATTGATGAAGGGATTGCCTCAACTGATGCATCCAGCATCTCTAGCAACCTGTTCAACCTAGGCACGACTAAATACGATCCAGATCAGGACAACGTTACGGTCGTTGGCGCAAAGACTGGAAGTCCTAGCCAAACAGCCACTGACTACGCAGCCGTAGCCACCAACTCCACAAAAACGAGCAACCAAACATCCCTAAACGGTAGCTACGGTGACCTCAACCTTGGTGCCGACGGCTCCTACACCTACACACTAGACAACGGCAACTCCAGCATCCAACGCCTGGCGATTGGAGAATCATTAACGGACACGTTTGCCTACAGGGTTTCTGATGGTCGGGGTGGATACAATCAAAGCAGCATTACAATTACCATTCAAGGCACCAACGATGCGCCGATCCTGTCAGAAGACACCTTCTTAATCTGGGTAGAGGAGGACAGCACGGCACCGAATGGGGCCGTCGGTAGCCTGGTTTCAGATCTACTGGCGAAAACTGGCACTGCACCCAGCAATGTGAATGAAACGGATCAAAGCAATCCCGCAACTGGAATAGCCATTACAGCCGCAAATAGTGACTATGGCACCTGGTATTACGGCATGGCCTCCGGAGCAACCTGGAGATGGACCTCGTTTACGGCATCCAATAGCAAAGCGTTGCTACTGCTGCCAACGGCAAGACTGTACTTCCAGCCCACCAGGAATTGGAAGGGAACTATTGATCCAAGCGTAACCTTCAAGGCCTGGGACCAATCCGAAGGCAAATCAGGCGGTACTGCAGACCTGTCCAGTGTAACCAGCGGTTCCGGCGGCATCACAGCTTTCTCCGAAGCAAGCGATACGGTGTTGCTCAAAGTTCTTTCGATCAATGATCCACCCACTGCCAGCAACAACGTCATCCTGAGTCCCGTTTCAGAGGATGAAACAGATCCCACAGGAACAAGTCTGAGCTCCCTCAGCGCAGCCTTTGGCTATAGCGATGCCAGCGATGATCAAACAGCAGGCAATGGTGTGATTAATGGCGCAACAATCACCGGAACAGATTCCTCAACAAGTTTCAGCTATATCGCCATCACCGCTAACTATTGCATTGCTGCCCAGGGTGTTTGGCAGGTCTCGAAATCTAGCAGTCCAACCCAGGCTAACGATTGGTTGACCCTGCCCACAAGTAGCGCTTTAGCGCCAACGAATGCCCTGGTGTTTAGCAGTGATCGCAAGATCCGTTTCTTGCCGGCGGCAAACTTCCATGGCACTCCTGGTGGCCTAAGTGTTTACTTGGCCGATGGCAGTGTGGTCCTCCCGATCCCGGTGCCAAGCACGAGCCTCACCTATGCCGATATTACATCTGCCCCATGGGGCGGTACCAACAGCAAAGGCGAAAGTGCCTGGACCATCAGCAGCCAAAAGCTGGATACAACCGTCTCGATCGTCAACGACGCCCCAACAGCCTCACCCCGGAACGCACCCACCTACCTGCCCAAGATTGCAGAAGACCTGGCCAATCCCACAGGAGCCACAATCGAGGCCCTCGGCTTCTCCTACAGCGATGACACAGACGACCAAAGCAAGGTCAGGGGCGGCGAAAATTCGTCTACCCCATTCGGGGGTATCGCCATAACAGGGAATGCGGCTAATAGCAAAAACCAAGGGGTTTGGCAGTACAACCTTTCAGCGAGCAACGCCAGTGGCTTTGATAGCTCCTGGGTCACCATTGATAGTGACAGCTCAGCTCCGAGCGATAGCCAAGCACTTTTGCTACCAACGAGTGCCTCCCTACGCTTCTTGCCTGTGGCGAATTTCGTTGGCCAGCCTGGAGAACTAATCCTGAGGGTTTCTGATAAGCAAATCAGCTTCACAGAACAGAGTGATATCAGCACTGAGGATAAGACCATCGGCCATTGGTCGGCAGACACGCTGCTGACAATCGATGCCTATGAATACAACCATGCACCGACGTTTGCAGGTCTAGATGCGGTTTCAACCAATGCCAGCCCAACCAGGCCCTATATCCAGGCTGGGGAAGCCGTTATCATCGATCCAGATGCAACATTAGAGGATCAAGAGCTTGTTAATGAACAAGACAATTGGCAGGGAGCTACATTAACAATTCAACGATGGAAAGCCGATGGAACGACGCCCGAGCCAAGTATCGATGATGTAATTTCAGCGGGCGGGGATGCAAGCACTGGCCTGTTCCTCTTAAGCGATGACACGGGAAACCATCTACTGATGGATGGCAACGAGATCGGCACATTCTCACGAGATCCAGCCTACGCAGATGGCACCCTAAGCTTCCACTTTATTAGTGATCCGACCATCTGTCTGCCGACTAGTTCGCTAGTGAACCAGGTTCTACAATTACTCCGATATAGCAATACCAAAACAGCTCCAGGCTCGCTCAGCTATAACACGCTTACAATTGGCTTTACGATTAACGACCAAAACACCAACGCTAGTACAAGTGGACTCGCGGGGAACACGGTAGGTGGACAGGATCAAGGGGACGGCGGTCAACTCACCGCTACAGGCCTGATTGAAATCAACATCAACCGCCTACCCGAGCCTGCAACTGAAAAACAAAGTATTGATGAAGGGATTGCCTCAACTGATGCATCCAGCATCTCTAGCAACCTGTTCAACCTAGGCACGACTAAATACGATCCAGATCAGGACAACGTTACGGTCGTTGGCGCAAAGACTGGAAGTCCTAGCCAAACAGCCACTGACTACGCAGCCGTAGCCACCAACTCCACAAAAACGAGCAACCAAACATCCCTAAACGGTAGCTACGGTGACCTCAACCTTGGTGCCGACGGCTCCTACACCTACACACTAGACAACGGCAACTCCAGCATCCAACGCCTGGCGATTGGAGAATCATTAACGGACACGTTTGCCTACAGGGTTTCTGATGGTCGGGGTGGATACAATCAAAGCAGCATTACAATTACCATTCAAGGCACCAACGATGCGCCGATCCTGTCAGAAGACACCTTCTTAATCTGGGTAGAGGAGGACAGCACGGCACCGAATGGGGCCGTCGGTAGCCTGGTTTCAGATCTACTGGCGAAAACTGGCACTGCACCCAGCAATGTGAATGAAACGGATCAAAGCAATCCCGCAACTGGAATAGCCATTACAGCCGCAAATAGTGACTATGGCACCTGGTATTACGGCATGGCCTCCGGAGCAACCTGGAGATGGACCTCGTTTACGGCATCCAATAGCAAAGCGTTGCTACTGCTGCCAACGGCAAGACTGTACTTCCAGCCCACCAGGAATTGGAAGGGAACTATTGATCCAAGCGTAACCTTCAAGGCCTGGGACCAATCCGAAGGCAAATCAGGCGGTACTGCAGACCTGTCCAGTGTAACCAGCGGTTCCGGCGGCATCACAGCTTTCTCCGAAGCAAGCGATACGGTGTTGCTCAAAGTTCTTTCGATCAATGATCCACCCACTGCCAGCAACAACGTCATCCTGAGTCCCGTTTCAGAGGATGAAACAGATCCCACAGGAACAAGTCTGAGCTCCCTCAGCGCAGCCTTTGGCTATAGCGATGCCAGCGATGATCAAACAGCAGGCAATGGTGTGATTAATGGCGCAACAATCACCGGAACAGATTCCTCAACAAGTTTCAGCTATATCGCCATCACCGCTAACTATTGCATTGCTGCCCAGGGTGTTTGGCAGGTCTCGAAATCTAGCAGTCCAACCCAGGCTAACGATTGGTTGACCCTGCCCACAAGTAGCGCTTTAGCGCCAACGAATGCCCTGGTGTTTAGCAGTGATCGCAAGATCCGTTTCTTGCCGGCGGCAAACTTCCATGGCACTCCTGGTGGCCTAAGTGTTTACTTGGCCGATGGCAGTGTGGTCCTCCCGATCCCGGTGCCAAGCACGAGCCTCACCTATGCCGATATTACGTCTGCTCCATGGGGCGGTACCAACAGCAAAGGCGAAAGTGCCTGGACTATCAGCAGCCAAAAGCTGGATACAACCGTATCGATCGTCAACGATGCCCCAACAGCCGCCCCCCTGAACGCACCCACCTACCTGCCCAAGATTGCAGAGGACCTGGCCAATCCCACAGGAGCAACAATCGAGGCCCTCGGCTTCTCCTATAACGATGACACAGACGACCAAAGCAAGGTCAGTGGCGGCGAAAATTCGTCTACCCCATTCGGGGGTATCGCCATAACGGGGAATGGGGCTAACAGTAAAAATCAAGGCGTTTGGGAGTACAACCTTTCAGCGAGCAACGCCAGTGGCTTTAATAGCTCCTGGGTCACCATTGATAGTGGCAGCTCAGCTCCGAGCGATAGCCAAGCACTCTTGCTACCAACAAGTGCCTCCCTACGCTTCTCGCCTGTCGCAAACTTCGTTGGCCAGCCAGGGAAATTAATCCTGAGGGTATCCGATAGCCCAATCAACTTCAACGAGCAGGGTGATGTCAGCACTGTAAGCAAGGCAATCGGACATTGGTCAGCAGATACGCTGCTTGCTATCGAGGTGCTGAAGCACAACGATGCACCGACAATTGATGGCCTCGATGATGCTTCAATCAACGCGAGCCCAACCCGCCCCTACATCCAGGCTGGAGGTGCAATAATCATCGACCCAGACGCAACACTGGAAGATCAAGAGCTTGCAATTGAACAAGACAATTGGCAGGGAGCTACATTAACAATTCAACGATGGAACGCCGTTGGAACAGCACCTGAACCCAGCAGCGATGATGTAATTTCAGCGGGCGGGAATGAAACCAATGGGCTATTCCTATTAACTAACGCCACGGGCAACCATCTACTGATGAATGGCAACAATATCGGCACATTCTCACGAGACCCAGCCTACGTAGATGGAACCCTAAACCTCCACTTTATTAGTGATCCGACCATCTGCCTACCGACAAGCTTGCTGGTAAACCAAGTTCTACAATCACTCCGTTATAGCAACACCAAAACAGCTCCAGGGTCACTTAACTATAACTCTCTCAAGCTTGGCATTACCGTTGACGACCAAAACACCAATGCAAGCACCAGTGGTAGCTCAGGCACCACAGGAGGAGGCCAAGATCAGGGAGATGGCGGCAAGTTAAACAGCACAGGCCTAATCACAATTAATATCCGGAACCGATACCTCCACACAGAAGACAATCCAATGGGAGCACTATCTCTCGCTGATCAAACGATCACAAGCCCAAGTAGCGTGGCCACCAATCGGCTGAACGCTGAAATCAAAGTAAACCACGGTAGTCTACAGGCTAGCCGCAACATTACCGGCGCAACATTGGTGGGCAATGGTACTGGCAGTCTAGTGGTCTCGGGAACAACAGAACGCATCAATGCCCTTATCACCACCTTGACCTATACATCAGACAAGGACTTCAGCGGCAATGACCAGTTGACTGTCCACATCGAAGACACGATCACAAATGGAACGTCGGAAAAAATTACGGCAATCGAGATCGTCCCTGTGAGTGACGGCAGCATCTTAAATGCGAACTATCGCAGCACAACGACCCAAACGGACAATCCCCAACTAGCCGATAAAATCCTGTTTTATTCGGTTGAAGATCAAATCGTACCCCTGCTCCTGGGGGAACAGGGAATCGACATCGACGGAAGTGAGGATCGGGTAGCGCTGGCAATTCTGGACATCCCACCCGGGACCTCCCTAGAAGTGTATCGAAAAGACAAAAATATGTATGAAACCCTACCAACAATCCTCCAACCCAACAGCAGCCTTTCCACGGTCAATCTGCTTGGCTTAAGTGCAAAAGAGCTAGACAGCATGCGAATGCGGTTGGCAACAAACTCGGACAAAGACTTCAATCTCACCTATAGCGCAACGCGCCGTGACGGCAGCGCAGTGCCGACCACAAGCACAGCCCTGCTCGTGATTAACCTCAAGCCCCAAGCCGACATGCCTGTGCTGCAGGTGGGTGATAAAACCCTAGTGAACGTACAACGAAGCGCCGGCACAAGCATCATTACTCTGCCGCCCATAAGCGCTGCCCTTCAAGACATTGATGGCAGTGAAACACTGGAATTAATTTTACAAGTACAACCCACTGCCGGCAAAGCCCTTCCCGACGACCTTGAGATATTGGGTGGTTCGACAGTCATCACAGGCACAACAAGCAATGGGCTCCATAACTTTGACCTAACGGGATTGGTCGCAGGTGGACTGGGCTCATTGCAACTAAAGACAAAATCAGATCAAAATTTCATCATTAATGTGATAGCCCGCTCCACCGATCAAAGCACCGATCCCGATCCCCAAGGCAAACTCACCAGCATCAGCGAAACCAAAGAAAGCCTATTTATCAGCCAGAGCGCCGATGGTTCTCCAGCCACAATTTCTAAATTCCCAGCCCTGCTCTCGAGCATCATTGAAGACAGCAATAGCTTCCTGAGCCTGCAAAGCACCATGGCCGTTGACGATAGAGACAACATCGTGGACGGAATCAGCGTCGGCGACATCTTGATTGTAAAAATAAAGTCTGGCTTTGGCACGATTTCATTGCAATCAAATAGCAGCAATGACAAAACAACTATCACCAACAACACAGATCTACAAATCACAGGTGAGGGCAGCAATGAGCTAACCCTCACAGGCCACAAGGTTGCCATCAACGCCGCCCTTGAGCTACTCAATTACAAGAGTCGGGATAACTTCTTTGGCACAGATACGCTCACACTCATCCTCACGGATGCGGATGAAGGTTTCAGTGAAATGCGCAGTGTCGACATCAAGGTTGAGCCTGAGCCAGACTCAATTGTGGCCCTTAACAGCCTTCTAGTCATGGATGAAGACACGGCCAGAAATTTCACTCTCACGGATTTCAGCTATTCCGATGCCATTGACCGTAACTCCTCCTATTTCAACGAAGAAATCGATACAATCCGCATCTTAGGCGTACCCCAAGAAACCCTGGCCAACGGCAGCCGTAAGGACAGGGGGATACTTGTTATGCGTGATCCAGCCGATCCCACTAATAGCAGCCTGTTCCGATACTTCAGCACCGATGGGGGCAAATATCGTCGCTCCGATCCCCTCACATTGGCGGATGGCAGCCATCTATTTACAAATGAAGTGAACACAGCAGCCCTGAGTTCAACCCAGCCCCTGACCCTAGATGTCAGCAAACTGGAGCTAATCTTCTACGTACCGGAAGCCAATGAATCAAGCCAAAGCTATGCAGACTTCAGCCTGCTTCTAAGCACGAGCGATTCAGCTCCAAGTGTTGATAGCGCTGGCAATCCCACAAGCGACAGCTGGAGCAACCTCAGCACGATGACAATTGCGGTGAGGGGCCTCAATGATTTGCCGATCATTAAACCCTACACGGCACCCTTCGATGGCCTGCCTGGTGGAGAACTCTCTGTCGATATCGGTAGCCGTCTCAGCGATGCTGATAATAAGACCCTGCAAATTGTGAGCTATGGCATCAGCAATAATGGCTTGGCACCAACCAAATTCAAAACCCTCAAAACAAACTATCGCCTTGGCGATGTTCTGCGCCCGTCGATCAGCTTAACGGCAGCAAATGGGGAAGTATTGGCGGAAGGATCCTACGAACTGTGGTTAAAGGTGCAGGATATGCTGACTAGCACTCCAGTGGTCGAGAAGGTAGCCAATTTAAACCTAACGAATAGCTATAGCTTCTCCAATATGCCGATCACCTTTGTGCCGACTTTACAGAACAGCAGTGCAACCTTGCAGCACCTAGAGAACCAACGCGAGGTACAGCTTGGCACGCTAATGGGAAGCTCAGCCACCACACCCATCCCGATCGAACAACTGCTCCAGATTCCAACGGGTGATACCCTCAATATCCGCCTCAGCGGTATCGACGCCAACCGCTTCCAGGTGAGTGAAATGGTCCAGGGCGGCACCGTGGGGCACTACCTCAACTTCCGTAAAGCTCCAGATCAGGACTATCCCAACGATGCCAACAGGGATGGCACCTACGAACTCACGATTAGCGTGAATGATGAGCAGGGCAATGCCACCCTAGCTGGGGGTCATGGGGTGGTGACGAGCGAACTAACACTCAAGATTAAGCTACAAAACGATCCCGATGAATTCTTTCAGCTCTCACCTGGGACCACTACCAATATAAGTATCCCAGCCCGTGGCGAGCAGGGAACGAGCGTCACAAGCGAAATCAACCTAGGCAGCCTCTTCTTGCAGGTGGGTGGCAGCGAAGGCAGTCCCAGTTACTTCCTTGCAGACCAAGTTACCAATGACGACCCCAAATGGCGTGAGGGCCTATCGCCTTACGACCTCACCGCTAACCTCAGCACTCCCAACGAAGCGGCCAATTCCATCACGGTGGATTTGGGTCAAGCCCCACCAACGGGCCCTGACCTAAGCGCCATCGTGGGACAGCAAATGACGCTTTCGAGCGGAGACACAGCCTGGGCTCGCTATGGAAATAATTTTAGCGTCACCAGGGCGCCCATATCCTTCAGCTACGACCTGGCGCCCAATAACATCCCTGCCACGCCGGGGCAGACGATTCGCTTTACGATCGATGCGAACCAACTCAATGGTGCCAACAGTTTCTTGCTCAAAGAGAGTTCAGGAAGTGCCACTGTGGTGAGCCTGTTCAATTGGGACACCCTCAGCGGAACCGGCGCCCGCCTTGAAGATACCAATGGCGATGGCAAGGCCGATGTACTTGCTATTTATATCCATGATGACGGCCGTGGCGACGCCAGTGAAAACCTCAATCAAACGATCAGCCGCAGCGGTTACCTGGCCTACATACCGCGCGTTGAGAAAGATGGCTTTATCTTCGAGATCATCGACAACAAGCTACAAACAACCTTGGCCGCCAACACCAAGGCCAATACGAACCTCTACCTAAGGACAAGCGTAGGCAACAATAGCAACGGATTCACGTTTGCAATCGCATCAGATTACGATGGGGATGGCGTGAATAATATGGTTGAATCTTTTGCGGGAGATCTTAATAATGATGGTGTTGTTGATGCCTCCCAAAACAGCGTGGCTTCCATGCAAACCATCGCCAGCACAGATGACGAGGTGAACACCTGGGCCTCCCTAGATATCGTTAGCTCAAACCTAACCTTTGGCGAAACCATTAGCAGCCAGCTCAGTGACATCATGGCAGCTCAAGTCAGCTCAGGCAGCTCCACCGAAACAGGTAACTACGCTGTAGAGCTTTCCTTTCTTGATACCTATAATTTTGACCCGCTGACAACTTGGTCCAGATCCAACGAGGCTTCAGACCTGAATGGCGACGGCCTAATCAGCGTCAATGACGCCCTCGCACAGATCCAGAACGACCTGACCTCAAGCACGCAAGACGTCAACCTCAGAGATGGCTTCTTCAACTTCACGATCATGCCCATCGTCACATTTAGCGGCAATGTAACCGAAGATACGAAGTCACTTATTCGCGCCGCCGTCGAAGCAGAATTCTCAGCATCTGTCCATACGGTCGTCGTCAAGCTACCGGATGGATCAGCGGCCAATGCCTATATCAAACTAGCCCCTGACGGCAAGTACTACAACTTCACCTATAGCAATGACCCCAATGCCGTTGGCACCTATCGTTCCGCAGGCGACGATGGCACAGTTGGCACTGCCGACGACGGTCCCCTCGTCAAAGCCAGCGGTGTTGGCGCCCGAATGGTGGACTATCTCAGGGATATTTATGGCTACAACCCTGACACGGCCCTTTACAGCGATGCACCAGATGGGTTCTGGGACAACCTTCTGTTAGATCAGGCTGGCCTCCAATTCAATCTCAATGAAATCACACAGGAAAGCGTACTAGAACTCAACGTTGCCCTTGACTTGGCAGGTTCTAAGGCCTACACACTCGATGACTTTATCGACCTAAATGGTGACGGGAAGTACGATTTTATTCTTGATAAGAGCACCACTGTAGACGGCCTGGAAGTCTTTTCGCCAGAAGCTGTCTTGCTTTACCTTCGTGATGGCTATTGGGGGGATTACGATGGTCGCGTGAACGCACAGATCCTCGATCCGGGCGGTCCTGGCTATTTCACACCAGTGCCTGCAACAACGGTGATGAATGAAGGTTGGAATGGGGACACGGAGACACTGACCATTCCGGACTCATTTAACGTCAGAATTGCAGACACAAGTAATTCGCCTACCGATAGAACCTGGACCCTCGATCTCTACGATCCAGCCGCCATTGAAGTCGGTGATAGCGGCGGCTACGGTCAGGCCCCCCTCGAGGCCCACCTGGCGGCCCTATCCCGCCAAGCCCTCCAGACCTGGGCGAAACGCCAGGGCCTGAACTCCGGTGCGTTGGTATCCCATCACTCCTCCAGCAAAACCGATCCCCAGGCAGGACACCTTCAAGGGGCTCAGTCATTCCGTGCCGTAGAGGAAACCCAGACGGCCTTGGCCAACCTCGGCACAAACCTCCTGGAGATCCTTGCCATGGGTGCTGGCAGCCTCTTCGCCTTAGAGCTAGCCGGACGGAAGCTTCATCGTCGGCCTTCGACCTGGCTTGCAGGCATCCTGCCGGCCGTGCGCCGGGCTCGGGCAAACCGCAAGGTAGAAGGTGAGATCCTGGCGGTCTTCCTGATGGGCAATCCTGGATCGCTCCTGCGGATCGTGGCCGCTGAAGTCCATGACGACGGCCTGAACGTCCTAGTGGAGCAAGCCCTTCCCATGGAGCTCGCAGCAGCATCGCAGCTGGGCCAAAGCCAATTGGCTGAACTGCTCGATCAACTACTGATCAAACTGGAGGAGCAGGGCCGCAGCCACAATGAACTCCTGCTCTTTGACCCCCAACTGAAGCCCCACCTAGCCAGTATCAAGCAGCTCGGTGAGCAACAAAAACCCTTACAACTTTCCGGTCTAATGACTGCCATTAGCAAGCTAGGCATCGACGATCTCGACCAGCTGAAGAGCTGGCTGATCCGCCCCAGCCAGGCGCCCATGGCCCAATCGGAAGCCGGTGAATTACTTCTAGGAGAATTGCGCGACCGTCAAACGCAATGGTCAAAACAGGTGGAAGGGGATAGGGCCTCCATCACAGGTCTACTCGAACTAAGCCTATCCCTGGGCCAAAAGGATGGGGGATTCAGCCTGCTTTAGATCGGTAACTGAGGATCACTGGATCGATCACTAGGATCTATCGACTGCTCTTAGAAGGCACTAAAAACCAAATAGAATTATCGGATTTTCAGGGATAACTATCCAACAGGCTTGCACAATACCGATCCCTGGCATAGAATTACAATTATCGCAGTGACTTTGGCCTCTACTCAGAAAGTCACTCAAACACCAGGTGCCTTCCAGTCTTCCCACTCAACTTCCACATCCAGGAGGGAGGTGGGATCGGGGGGCGGAATACGAGCCAGCAGATCGGTAGGCAATCCAAGCCGCTGGAACACCTCCTGGCGCTGATCTTGCCCCATGGTTCCCAAAGACTTGACCACCTCGCGAATCTTCTTCTCCTTGTAAACAATGCCCATCAGCACCTCCTGATCATCCGGCTCCAGGCCTTCAAACCATTGGACAAACTGTTGGACCCGTTCACTGGTTACTGGGCGGGAAGACTCTGGCATGGCGAAAAAAGAATCGGATGACCAAAAGATTGATAGAGCTGATTCAATGCGCTGATGGTTGGAGGACCGAAGGCCCTAGCCAGGTCCTGAACGAATGCGTCGCATGGCATCGATGGCCTTCTCAACAGCATCCGTGAGCAGGGTGATAACCCGCTTCTCGCGGAGAATTAGGTTGACCTGCACCGTGCTGCCAGGGGTGAGCATAAACCGTTTGCCACTGCGTTCCAAGAATGGCCGGCTCAACGAAACGTAGGCTGGATAACGTGCTTCGGGATGTTGCTGGTCAGCTGGAAGCGAGGAGGTGCCAATGGCTTTTAGGCTCCCGGGGATGGAACCATATTGGGTAAAGGGATAGGCATCAATCCTCACCTGGGCCTGTTGGCCAGGATGAAGCTGACCCACATCCCGGGTTGAGAGATAAACCTTGGCTTCCAAGGTCCCCTGGGGAACGATCTGTACCAGGGTCTCGCCAGGGGTGGCCGCATAGCCAGCACTGAATGCTACTAAATTAAAAACCTGGCCGGCCATCGGTGCGCGTAGCACCTCATACTGCTGGGTTTCGCGAACCTCTAGCTGCTGGCGCTCGAGGTTACTAATCTCCTTAAGGCTTTCCTCCTTCATTTTCAAAAGTTGGGCCTCCACCTCGCGCACGTTGGCATCTGACTGGTCAATCTCTGCCCGCAGCTGGTTGACCCGGTTTCTCTGCTGCAGGATCTGCATGCGCTGAATTCCCCCCTCCCGACCCAACGGTTCGATCTGGTCGAGGATTTGTTGCTCCGTCGTCAAGGAGTCACGCAAGCTGGCGCCTCGGGAGCGAAGGCTATCAAGGCGGGCCAGAATCGAACGAACCTCTTCGGAAGACCGTCGCCTCTCTAAGATCAATTGGCTGGACAACGTTGTGGCCCGCTTGGCAGACACATCGGGATCAAATCGCAGCAGGGGCTGGCCTTGGATCACCGACTGACCCTCCTTCACCAGCACCTCCTGCAACACACCGGCCACAGGCGCCTTAATCGGCCGGGCGGCGCCAACAGGTTGTAACTCGCCTGTGGCTACCACCACCTCGTCAATTTTGGCCAAGGAGGCATAAATAAAGCCAAAGCAACCGGTGCCAATGATCGTCCAGACCACCGCCTGACTCCAGATCGCCGCAGGTTTGAGGCGGACCTCCTGGTGATCCAGGGGACGGGCGGCTAGGGCCTGGGGACTACGGCGCATTAACTTGCTCATGATTCAACCGCCTCCTGCTGTTGATAAAGGGTGGCGTAGCGACCACCGAGGGCCAGTAAGTCGTCATGGGTACCCTGTTCAACCAGGGCACCCTGGTCCATCACGAGGATCCGATCTGCGTGGCGAAGGGAACCCAAACGGTGGGTAATAAATAAAACCGTACGCTCACGATAGGATTCCATGAGGTGGCCAGTAAGTTGTCGCTCAGTGTCACCATCAAGAGCACTGGTGGCCTCATCGAGGATTAACAACCTCGGTTGCTTGAGTACCATTCGGGCAATGGCAATACGTTGGCGCTGGCCGCCACTTAAACCCGAACCCCGTTCGCCGACAGAACTACTGTAGCCGGCCGGCATGGCCTGGATGAAGTCATGGGCACAGGCAACCTGGGCGGCACGGCATACATCCTCGAACGAAGCATCTGGACGGGTCAGGGAGATGTTGGCCAACACCGAGCCGTCGAACAACAGGCTGTCCTGGGGAACCACCCCAATCTGGGCCCGTAGGGAATAGAGATCGACCTTACTAATGTCGTAGCCATCGATGCGAATCACCCCCTCCAAGGGGTCGTACAGGCGGGTAAGCAGCTTCAACAGGGTGCTCTTCCCAGAGCCACTCGAACCGACAATTCCAACAAACTCACCCGCTGGGATCTCAAAACCCACATTGAGAACCTGCAGCGGTCCCTGGCTGGCAAAGCGGAAACTAACACCCGAATAGGTGATTGCCCCTTGAATTGGGGGCATCGGGGGCAGCTGTTCGCCAGCAATCTCGATCTCCTCAGGGTGATCGACGATATCCGATAGCCGCTCCAAGGAGAGATTGGTCTCCTGGAAGCTTTGCCAGAGCGTGGCCATGCGTAGCAAGGGGCTCGTAACGTAGCCAGCCAGGATCCTAAAAGCGATCAGCTGGCCCAGGGTGAGCTCGCCCTTGTACACCAGGTTGGCTCCCACCCACAACACCAGCAAGCCCGACAACTGCTCGAGGAAATGGCTAGCAGAACTGGAAGCGGTACTGGTGAGGGTATTGCGAAAACCTGCCTGGATTTGGCTGCCATACAGCTGTTGCCAACGCCAGCGGCTATGCAATTCCATGCCCTGGCCCTTCACCGTTTCCATGCCCGAGAGGGTTTCAACCAGATGACTCTGGACCCGGGCATTGGCTTCCGCCTGGTCCCTCAGTTGCCGGCGGATCACCGGAGCAGCAACAACCGTGAGGGCAATAAAGAAGGGCACCACCGCAAGGGACCAGAAGGTGAGCTGCACCGAATAGAGCAACATCACAGCGATATAGATGACCGAAAAAACAGCATCCAGAACCACGGTGAGGGCAGTGCCCGTGAGGAAGCGTCTGATCTTCTCTAATTCGTTCAATCGGCTACTCACTTCACCCACGGGCCGCCGGGCGAAGTAACTCAGAGGCAAACGCAATAGATGGTCAATAATGGTCGCGCCAAGGCTGATATCGATGCGATTGGTGGTGTCTGAAAATAAATAGGTCCGCAAAGACGCCAGCAGGGCCTGGGCGACCGCCAGCCCCACCAGCAGGGTGCCTAGGACATTCAGGCTGCTCAAATTGCCCTGGCTTATCACCGAATCGATGATTTGCTGGATTAGCAGGGGGTTCAGCAACGCAAACAACTGCACAAAGAAGCTGGCCACCAATACCTGCACCAAAATTGTGCGGTGCTGTTGAACAGCCGGGATAAACCAGGCCAGGCCAAAACGGGCCTTGGGGGTACTGGCACTTCGTTCGACACACAATAAGGGAATTCGGCCAGACTCACTGCGATCCCCCAGATCCGCCAAAAACCTCCTCCCCTGGGAGGTGGTGGGATCCCCCACCAAAGCGTCAGCCAAGCTGGCCTGCCAAAGCACAAGCGGCATGCCATTGGCCATGAGCAGGGCCGGGCCAGGCAACCGCTGAAGCTGACTATCGTCCACCTCAAGCTGGGAGGCCCGCAACCCCATTAGGTCACAAACAGCGGCCAGATTTAGCAGGCCGATCCCCTTATCTCCTTCCCGTGTGTGTTGATCGACCAAGATTCGCCGCAACACATCCCTCCGGAAGGGGAGATCAAAATGGCGAGCCAACATCCTCAGGCAAGCCAGGGAAGCATCCACGGGTCCATCGCCCCGGTGGAAGGGGTAACTACCGTCATCACCCTGGCGGCCATACCAATCTTCCAGGGCTTCAATCTGGGCCGACATCGGAACGATGCCACCGGGGCTTTCAATCCATTCCGGCTCGAGGACATCGGCCTGGCCCTCCACCAGATCCGGTTCGACCACCATGGCCGCTGGCATCCGCAAAGGTGGCCAGGAGGAGGGCTGGGCCAAAAGCCTGGCCGGGAGCTGGCCGCGCGCCCTGAGCTCCTGGGCTCCTGCGAGTTCATCTCCTGGGGCATAACCGTCCAAATTGGCGCTGCTGACCAGCCAGGCATTGGGCGTTGGGGCCAAACGGTGCACCCCTGGGGGCAGCATCAAGACCTGAAGCTCACCAGAGGCCTCAGCCATCTGGTTAGCGGCCCAATCCCGTAAGGATGACCGCTGGGGCAGGGCCGGCAGGGGGCTTGCAGCTGCCACGGCATAGAGCTCCTCGATGCTTGGCTGGCCAAATCCCTGCATTAAGTCGGGATGGTCCCGCAGGGTCGCAAGAAAGATCTCGGCAGGAAGCAGCCACAGCTGGGTGGTTTCGGTCGCTGAAAGGGCATTCCCAGAAACGCCTCGGAGCAGGGCAAGATCACCAGCCGTGCCCCCTGGTCCAAGCCGCTGGAGGGTAAAGGGTTCGTTGCGTTCGTCTAGGGCAAGGATGCGACACTGACCCTTGACGATCCGCACCACACCAGGCGGCAGGCTGCCATGGTCGTAAAGCTTTTGACCGGCCCTAAGCTGCAGAGGCTGGAGGGATTCGGCCAAAGAGGCCTGAACAGCTGGGCCTAAGCGGTCAAACGGAGACCACGCTCGAATTATTCGAAGAGCGACCGCAAGGCTAATCAAAACTGGGCCAAAAATAATTGAACCAAACTTAGCGGCCGCCGGCCTGGAATCAAGTACCCCCCTAAAGCAGGGGTATGTCAAAGACGGAGCAGGGATTCCGCGGTGGCTGGGCATCGCCATCGCCAGTCCTTCAGGCATGGCGGGCCGCTACACCTGCACGCAAGGGCGCCTCGAACGCAGGCCAACCAGCTTCAGACCATGCTCAAACCATGCAAGCAATGCGCCCGTGGTGAAATCCTTCGCTCCAAAGCCATTGCCGGCGCCAGGGTGGCCAGACCCACGGGGCTTGCCATCGCCGATCCAAGCTGAAAGATCGAAACGTCAAAGCCACCGGGCCCGTTTCCGCTGGGCACCAGGTGTGGTGCGCAGGCTGGACAGCAAAGAGAGGCTGCGCGAAGAGGATTGCCCCTACGGCTTTCGTAGTCGTTAATACAATTAGGCCGCCAGTGCCAGGCCGGGCTTTGGCCTTGGGATCAAGCACTTGTTTCGTGCGGTGCACGCTCGTGTATACTTACTACCCTTCAATCTAGTGATCTGACATCCAAAATAGTTCTAGCAATTGGCTAGGATCTGGATGTGACCGAACGTCGCCTTGTGGCTGTCTCGATCAAGGGAAGATACCTTGAGCTATCTGCACAACGCATTCGTCCGAGCCCCTGTCGAAACTGGCGTGGTTACGGAACAAAACCGCCCCAGATTCACCAAGCTCTGACCTCTCTCAAGGTCAATAAATACCGCCGCCGAATTGAGATTTGCGGTGGATTCGCTTAGCACCCCATCCGCCCATCCAAAAGTGCCCTGAGAATACGGACAAAGCGAGATGGCTTGCCGCAGAGGCCGGGTTTGGCAGTGGGAACAAGCCATCAGGGCCAACAAAGCCCATCGCTAAACCAAGAGAAGACCAGAGCAGCCTCCTTTAGACAGGGCTTGAACCCTCCCTTCCCCCTAGGCAGATCTTGGTTGACCCAGTGTGGAGCGCAGAAATAATTCTCCCTGCTCGAGCAGCAACTGCTCACGCATGGGGCCATCTAGGACGGCGCCATGGATCGCTTCTAGACGCACAATCAACCAGTAGCCATCCATTTGGCGGGGCGACCATAATTGGCCAATCTCACTCACCTGCAGGAGCCGGGCAAGGGCTGGGGGCAATTCGGCCATGGACTGGGGACCGATCAGTCCGCCGCTTTGCCGCTCGGGTCCTTCCGAGTGGATCGCAGCCAGCTTAGCCAAGGACTCCTCTCCTTCCCTAATCTGGAGATAAATTTCCTTGATTAGGTCACCATCCCGCATCCGCAGCAGCGAATAGGTGACCCCATCAAGAGATGCTTTTTGGGCCAGGAAAAGACTGGGAACTTGACTACCCCAACGGATTTGACAGAACCGTAACCACTGCAAGGAACGGGCCGCCATGGCATCAAAGTCAGCCTCGCTGAGACCTTGGGACTCCAGCCACCGAGCCCGCGCTTCCCCATCAGCCAATCCGAGGCGTTGGCCAAGATCCCCCCGCAAAGCGACCAAGTCGGCCGCCTCTGGCAAGGGGAAATCGACAAGCAAGTGATCAAGGCACTGCTCCCGTCTAACAATCTCGAGCAGGCCCCAGCGGGCCAAGTCTCGTAACGGCAGCGAGGGATTAGACGCTAAATGGGTTGCGATCATTGATCAAAATACTGTTCTTAGCCGAAACAAGGGCTGGATAATTCCAATCCTAACCGATCCATCCCATGGCACCAGCGGATCGGCCCAATAGTTAGACCAGGGAAATCGGATAACAGAAGCATGTAGGCCAGGATTCCCCCTGCACCCCTAGCTTCGCTTTGCAGGCAGGATGGCTTGCCGGATTCCTGAAAATATTTTTCAAAATCAGCACCTCCTTCTCGAAATCATCCCACCGGTTCAGTTCATTGCGCCCGGCCTTCCCTCCATCGCGGTCTCACTCCCATGCCATGGACCATGCAGCTTGCTCCCATGACAACGCCAATGAACAGGCGCCCTGCCTGGTCCTAGCGAATCAGTCCCTGGACAGACCCTCCCGGAAGTGATTCACTTGGGGCGATCGCCATTCGCGAGCTCAACGATGGGGCCATTCATTAACACCAGAGAGTGTGAAGCGATGCCCTTGGGCCTTGGGCTAGCAATCGTGTAATTCACCCCTTGATGGATCGATTGTCCTAGCCCCAAGCCAGGGGGCTCTACTAGGAGACGATTAAGATCAAACCGATTGCCTCGGTGAACCGCGGGTCCATGCAGCTGCGCATCGGCAACGGCTACGACATCCACCGGCTGGTGCCTGGCCGGCGCCTGATCCTGGGCGGGGTGCAGCTGGACCATCCCGATGGCCTGGGGCTCGATGGCCACAGCGACGCTGATGTGCTCGTGCACGCCCTGATGGATGCCCTGCTCGGAGCCCTCTCCCTGGGCGACATCGGCAAGTATTTTCCCCCCGACGATCCCCGCTGGCGGGGCGCCGACAGCCTGGTGCTGCTGGAGCAGGTGGTGGGTCTCGTGGCGGAGCGGGGCTGGAGCATCGTGAATGTGGATTCGGTGGTGGTAGCCGAGCGTCCCAAGCTGAAACCCCACATCGAAACCATGCGGGCGGCGATTGCCAGCCGGCTGGGGGTGGAGCCGGACCGGGTCGGGGTGAAGGCCACCACCAATGAGCAGCTCGGTCCTACGGGCCGGGAGGAGGGCATCGCCTGCCACGCCGTGGCCCTACTGCAGAAACCGTGAGTGGTGCTTCCCGGCCGCCCTGGCGCCAGTGCTGGCTGCCCCTACCTAGGGTTTTGGCCCTTGGCCTGGTGCTGTTGGTGGTGTTCACGGCCTCATGCAGCCCGGCGACGGCCCGATCCTTAACCGATCTGGCGACGGATCTGGCGCCTGAAGCGTTGACCACTCGAGAGCCGGCCAAGGGGCCAGTGGTGGAGCTGCTGCGCCTGGGGGTCCCCGCCGCCCACTACCGAGCCTGGCTGGAGGCAGAAAAAGCCAGCTGGGAGCCCTGGCTGGCCGAGCAGCCAGGCTTCCAGGGCCGACAGCTGCTGTGGGATCGCCAGCGCCAGGAGGGCACCCTGCTGATCCGTTGGGCTACTCGAGGCCAATGGAAGGCCATTCCCGAGGCGGAGGTGGGCCGGGTTCAGGAGCGTTTCGAACAACGCGCCCGCCAGTTAACCGGCCAGGCCACGGGTAACCCCTTCCCATTGCTGGCAGAAGCGGAGCTCGAGCCCCTGGCCTCCTCCGCCAAGACAACGATCAGCCCGGGGCCTATGGCACCAGCCCTTGGAGGTTGAACGCATGACCATCGCCCCAGCATCCGGTGAGCCGCCCCTCGCTCCCAGCATTCGCCTTGATCTCGATCGCCGTCGCCGCCTCGGCATGGTGGAGGCGATCTGGGGCGAACACAAGAGCGCCGAACAAATCGCCCTGGTCTTGGAGCAACTCCATGCCGCCTCGGAACTCGGCCTGGTGACCCGGGTCGATCCGGCCAAGGCCGAAGCCGTGGGATCCCTGCTCAGCAACGGCCCCCAGGCGGGCCTGGCCCTGGTGCACCATCGCCAGGCCCACTGCCTCACCAGGGGTCCCCTGCCGGATGCCGATCCCCAACGCGGCCGGGTGGTCGTGCTAGGTGGGGGCAGCAGTGACCTGGCCGTGGCGGCCGAAGCCCAGTTGGCCCTGCAATGCCACGGCATCCCCTGTGAACTGGTGCTTGATGTGGGGGTGGCGGGCCTGCAGCGGTTGCTCGACCAACTGGACCATTTGCGCAGCGCCCGGGTGCTGATTGCCTGCGCTGGCATGGAAGGGGCCTTGCCCACGGTGCTGGCGGGCTTGCTTCCCCAGCCGGTGATCGGAGTGCCGGTGAGTGTGGGCTATGGGGTGAGTGCCGGCGGGCAGGCGGCCCTGATGGGCATGCTCGCCAGCTGTGCCCCGGGGCTCAGCGTGGTGAATATCGATAACGGCTATGGCGCCGCGATGGCCGCCCTACGCATTTTGTCCATCCCTGGCATCGGGGCCCAGGCCGGAACCAACCCCGGGGGCTGGGGGCCCTAGGTGCCGCCACCCAATCCACAGCACACTCAACTCTGCCCAACTCCAGTCTTTGGACCGGCCAAACCTTGGCCGCAACGAACGGATTGGTTGGCCAACTCAATCCTTGGTTCGCCGGAAGGAAGAACTCAGCAAGGGGGCTTGAGCGGGGCCGGCGGATCGAGGGGGTCGACCTCGAGCAAGCCCTGGAGCCAGAGCTGCAGGGGCCTGGCTAGGCGTCCCTGCTCGTAACGCTCGATTGCTTCCAGCAACACCGGGGTGTTGACCCAGGGGAGAGGGCGCTGGCTAGCCATGGGCTTAAGCACTTCTGGGTCGCAGTGTGGGCAGCCTCAAGAAGAGGTGCCAGGTCCCAGGGGTCAGGCCCGGAACCGGCCGGAGCCTCAGGCCCGGGGCTGCTTCGCAGCTAACCGGCAGAGCTCGCTGGAGCGCTCCTCGGTTTCCACCTGCTGCAGGTGCGAGATCAGCACATGCAGGTCGTTATCGGCAAGCTCGCCATTGGCTTGCCATTTCATGACCCGCGGATCGGGTCTGGGAAGGGGGTGACCCACGGGCAGATAATCATTGGAAGTCGTGTTGGAAACCATACGCAATGCGACTGGCTTTTCAGCCTTTGCAACAGGCTGATCTCCCGAAGAGTTCCTTAAGTTCGCGAAATCTGTGGAAAGTGGGAAGAAATTTGGGCCAAGTCCTGGGCCCTAGCTACAAGCAAGTGCTCAAAGATGCTGCAGATTTGGATAGGCGGTGAGCAGTTCCTCGGTACTCAAGACTTCGCCAGCGCCCTCGGGCTGCCAGATCACCTCGAGGGCCAGCAGGTCGCTGGAGGACACCGAGCCCAGCAGGCGCAGGGCCTCGCGCAGGTCTTCGTCGGCCTTGAGCGGTTTGAGGGTGAGCCGGGAGCGGCTGGCGACCAGCACGGTCACGGCGATGTAATCGCTGGTGGCATCGGCGTTGCCGGCCACCCCAGGGCGGTCGTCCAGCTTCTGGCCGCCCACGTTGCTGGTGACCTCGCGGCTGAGCTTGCTGCGCTCCGTCATCGAGAGCCGGTTAAAGGTGGATTCGGCCGCCGCGAAGGGCACCTGGCCCACCTCGGCGCTGGCGTACACCCACAGGTCGGGGTGGCGCAGCAGGGCCAAGGTGGTGTCCTGGAGAACCCGTTGCAGGCCGGCATTGGAGCTGGTGTCAGCACTGGCGGCCAGGCCGCGCAGGTCCTGCTGCAGATCGCGGGCGGTGGCAAGCAAGCCCACCTGCAGCTGGGCGATCGCCACCGGGCCATCGGGCCGGTAGCTGGAGATCGGCCCCCCATCGCCCGAGGCGATCGCGCCGCCACCACCACCGCCACCACCCCTCAGGGCATTGGCGAACAGGCCGACGACCGCCATCAGGATCAGGAAGCCAAAGAGGCCGCCGCCACCGAAGCCAAAGAAGGGGATCAGGAACGGAAAGCCAATGCCGCCCCCTCCATAGCCGCGGGAGTAGCCGCCACCGCCATAGCCCCCACCACCCCCGCCATAGCTGCGGGGCATGGGCGAGGAGCGGAAACTGCCGCCACCAATGCGGCCGCCACTGGCGGCCATGGCCGGCTTGGGCACCACCAGCAACAGGGCCACGAGCACGGGCAGCAACAGGCCACTGCACAGCCGGCGCCACAGCAGCGGCGTGCTCAGGCTCGAGCGCAGCAGGGAGCGCAGCCCTTGGGATCCGAGGGAGCGCTGGGTCGAACGGAAGAGGGCCAAGACCGGAGACCGGAAGTAATGGAAATCTAGGAACCGCCCCCCACGATGGTGACTACTTCGAGGGCGTCGGCTTGCCGAACCATCTGAAGGGCCCAATGGCGGCGGGCAAGGATCTCACCGTTGAACTCCACCACCACCAGCTGGGGTCTGTAGCCGAAATACTCCAACACCGCCTCCAGGCTCAGGCCAGCCGGGCAGGAGCGCTCCTCGCCATTGAGCCGCAGCTGGATCGGCGCCAGGCTTGGGTCCGTCATGGCTGGTCAGGTCGTTCTGCAGGCGGATGGTCAAGCCTGACCTGGGCCAGGCGGGCCAACAGCGCGGCGCTAGCGGCGCCGGCATCGGGCGCCTGGGTGATCGCCCTCACCACCGCTACCCGGCTAGCGCCCGCAGCCAAGGCCCCGTCCAAGGTGGTGGCATCGATGCCACCAATGGCAAAGAAAGGAATCGGGCTGGCGGCGGCCGCCTGGCGCACGTAGTCGAGGCCGACCGGGTCCCGGCCCGGTTTGGTGGGGGTGGCGTTCACGGGTCCAACCCCGACGTAATCGCAGCCATCGGCCACGGCCTGGTGCAGCTGCTCCAGGCGGTTGGTGCTGCGGCCGATCAGGCGATCGGGCCCCAGCAGGCTGCGGGCGATGGCGGGGGGCAGGTCGTCCTGGCCCAGGTGCACCCCATCGGCATCCACCGCCAGGGCCAGATCAAGGCGGTCGTTCACCAGGAACAGGGCGCCATGGCGAGCGCAGAGCTCCCGCAGGGCCCGAGCGTCTGCGAGCCGTTGCTGGTCGGTGATCGCGGGGCCTCCCGCCGGGGCGCCCCCAGCGGGGGCATCCGCCTTGGCCCGGTATTGGACCAGGCGCACACCCGCCCCTAGGGCTGCGGCCACCACCGCCTCGAGATTGGCGACCGGGCTGGTGACCAAATAGAGCTGGCATTGCTGCAAAAGCTCCCGGCGCCAGGCGGGGCCGGCGGCGGCCCGCAGCACGTCCACCTCCAGGTCGTAGAGGCCGTAGCGGATGGCGGCCGCTTCCGCTGCCAAGGGACCGGGCTGAGCCCGGCCGAATTCTTCCAAAACCCTGAGGGCCTCCTGGACCCGGCCGCAGTTCGCCGCCACCACGGCAGCGGCCCCCTGCCGCTCGGCCTGGGCCCCATGGGCCATGCCCGCCGCCGGATCGGTGGCCGTGTGGCGGGCCAGCTTGTAGCGGGCCTGGTGGCAGCGGCCCAGGCGCTGGCGGAAATCCTTGGTGCGACTCACCAGATCGGGGCGGGCCAGGCCAAAACGGCACCAGTCTTCGATCACCCGCAGCCCTTCCCGGGCCCGATCGAGGTTGGCATCCAGCAGGCGCTCGATCGCCCGTTGCTCCCCGGCCCCGGCGCTGCCGGCCTCCTGTTCGACGTCTTGGAGTTCAGCGGCTTGGAGTTCAGCGGCTTGCAGTTCGACGGCTTGGGGGTCGGGGGCTGGCGGTTTGACGCTGGGACTGGGAAACGGGGCCGGCACCATGGGGATCAAAGGGAAGGGGGGCAAACCGTGCTGAGGATCACTGCTGAGGGTTGGCCACCTCCCTAAGTTGGAAGGGCTTCCCATGACATCGGATCGGCAATGGATCAGGGTGGATCCGAAAGCGCGATGGCACTCCTCGTTACGGGAATTCTGCTGCTGGGGGGCATCGGCCTGTTCATCAGCTGGGGCCTTAGCAACGCCTACCTGCCCAGCTGAGATCGGTCCCCCAGGGACGATCCAGGGGCACGGGCCTGGCTCACCCAGGCCTGGGGGTCCCATCGAGCACGGCTTGGGCCCGCTGGGCGTCGGCGCCAATCTGGGCCTGGAGGGCCTCCAGGCCGGAGAAGGTCTGTTGATGGCGGAGCAAGGCCACCGGCTCCACCTGGAGTTCGGCCCCCACCAGTTCCAGGCTGCGGCCCAGCAGGTGCACCTCCACGGCCGAGGGCGCTAGGGGATCGACCGTAGGCTGGGGACCCAGGTTCATCACGGCCGCAAGCGGTTCGCCGCCATTCACCCGGGCCCAGGCGGCATAGACCCCTTCTAAGGGCAGGAACTTGCGCCCATCCACCTGCAAATTGGCGGTGGGCCAGCCCAACTGGCGTCCCAGCTGGCGCCCCTGAACCACCAGGCCACTAAAGCGATAGGGTCGCTCCAGGAGGCGGGCGGCCTCCGCTAGCTCGCCATTGGCCAGGGCCCGGCGGATGCGGCTGCTACTGAACCGCTCGGGCCCATCCCAAAGCATGGGCACCACCGTGACAACGATGCCCAGCTCCTGAGCGATCCGCACCAGGGCAGCCGCATCGCCGCTGCGGCCGGCGCCGAAGCGAAAGTTCTCGCCCACGGCAATCTGGCCCGCCTGCAACTGGTCGACCAACACCTGCTGCACGAAAGCTTCCGGGCTGAGCTGGGCCAGGGCCAGGCTGAAGGGCACGAGGACCAGCTGGGCGATGCCCAAAGGCTCCAGCAGGGAAAGCTTCTCGGCCGGCAGATCCAGGCGCAGGCGACTATCGCCGTAGAGCACCTCCCGGGGGTGGGGCCAAAAACTCACCACCGTGGGAACCAGCGGCACTCCGGCTGGGCTGGAGCTGCCGGTAACCGCCGCAATGACACGCCGGTGGCCCCGATGGAGCCCATCAAAACTGCCAAGGGCCACCGCCGTCGGACCCTGGGCCCCATCCGGGGTACGAAGGGGAATCACGCTCGAGCCACCGTCACCCTCGTGAAAGCCATTGTTCCATGGCAGCTTTGGGCCCTCCGTCCGGAGCCGACTGGGACCAAACCTGGCCGAAGCCCACAGGGCCGTGGCAAGTTTGGGCGGCTCGCGGCCCTGCCGCCCCCGCCCCCTCCCGATGGCCGACCGCCTCGATCTCCAGCTCATCTCGGCCGCCCTGCGCCGCGTCGGCTGGGTGCGCTTCTGGATCCAGCTGGTGCTGGCGGTGGTGGTGGTGGGGGTGCTGATCTTTAACAACATCGGCGGCCAGCTGGCCGGCCGCGGCGACCGGGCCCTGGGCCTGGGCCCCGGGCTCTCGATGACGACCCTGGCTTTTCTGGTGCTGCTCTGGAGCCTGTGGCAGAGCTGGCTGGAGGTGCGCTGCGGCCGGGCCCTGAACAGCGCCGCCCGGCCTAGCAAGGGCGAAACCGCCAAGTTGATTAAACGGGGCCTGTTGGCCGACCTAGTGGGCTTGACCCTGGCAGCCGTGGGCTACCAGGCCATGGCGGGCAGCTTGTTTGTGCAGGCCTCCATGCAGGTACCCGGCTTCATCGGCGGCCAGATGGCCTTGCCGGGCGGGCGCCCCAACTTGATGGGCTTTCCCATCACCTCGATCGAGATGCTCTCGGTGCTCAGTAACACCCAAGTGTTATTCGCCCACCTGATCGGTCTGGGCATCAGCCTCTGGCTGCTGCAGCGCATCTATCGCCCCAACGCCAGCTGATCTGGGCGAGCCCAAGCCATCGGCGATCCATAGCCATCGGACAGCTAAAGCGCGGGCAGCTCCGGCAGCGCCGCTGGGTTGCCCCGCCAGAACAGTTCCGGCTGCAAAGGGGACAGGGAGACGCCCCCGCCTGCTACATGGGCGACATCGGTGGACCAGTCGGGCGGACCCGCCACGGCCGCGTCGATGTCATCCACCACCTCACCGGCTAGCCAGTAATAGGTACGGCCCCGGGGATCGGAGCGTTTATCAAACTGGTCGATGTAGCGGCGCACCGCCGTGCGGCACCAGCGCAGGGGGCCAAGCGAGCCCTCCGGCAGGGGCGGCACGTTGAGGTTGAGCAGCAACCCCTCGGGCCAGCCCTTGGCATAGGTGTGTTCGGCCACATCGAGGGCCAGGCGCGCCGCTGGTTCGAACTGGCGCCACTGGAAATCGGCGCTACTCACGGCCAGGGCCGGTAGACCCTCAATCGTGCCCTCCATGGCGGCAGACACCGTGCCGGAATAGAGCACGTCGGTGCCCAGGTTGGGGCCATGGTTGATGCCCGAGAGCACCAAATCGGGCGGTTCATCGAGCAGGCGAAACAGGGCCAACTTGACGCAATCCGACGGGGTGC
>Ga0310334_100102_pt1 | contig 26469 bp, 22 predicted proteins | sample LakMicMIDCLREDC7_FD_195548 | JGI IMG/M metagenome (GOLD analysis project Ga0310334, IMG submission 195548) | Enriched freshwater cyanobacterial communities from Lake Michigan, Michigan, United States - MI23.DCL.RED.C7 (v2) (version 2) | ecosystem: Environmental > Aquatic > Freshwater > Lake...
GGTGCAGCACCGCGGCAGCCGAGGCCTCTGGGCGCAGGGGCGAACCCCGGCGGCCCAGGTGCATCTCCAGGCTCATCACCAGCTTTTCCCGCAGCGGATCGATCGGCGGGTTGGTGACCTGGGCGAAGCGCTGCTTGAAGTAGTCGTAGAGCAGGTGCGGCTTATCCGAGAGCACCGCCAGGGGGATGTCATCGCCCATGCAGTAGGTGGGCTCCTTGGCCGCGCCGGCCATGTCCTCGATCACCAGATCGAAATCCTCGGCGGTGAAGCCGAAGGCGGTCTGCTGCTGCAGCAGCTCCAGATCACCGAGCTGACGCTCCTGCGACCAGGGCTGGGCGCCGAGGCTGCGGCGGTTCTGGGCGAGCCACTCGCCATAGGGATGGCGGCTGGCCACCTCCTGCTTCACCTCCCAGTTACGCAGCAGGCGGTGAGCTTCGAGGTCCACCGCCAGCATCTGACCCGGGCCGAGGCGGCCCTTCTCGATGATCCGGCTCTCCTCCAGCTCCACCACGCCGGTCTCGCTGCCCATCACCACGAAGCCATCGCTGGTGATGCAGTAGCGAGCCGGACGCAGGCCGTTGCGATCGAGGGTGGCGCCGACGCTGCGGCCATCGGCGAACACCAGCAGAGCCGGGCCGTCCCAGGGCTCCTGGGTGCAGGCGGAATATTCGTAGAACGCCTGAATCTCGGGCTTGCCTGTCAGCTCGGGCTGATCACGGAAGGCCTCCGGCACCAGGGTGAGCAGGCTCTCAGTGATCGGCCGGCCGCTGCGCACCAGCAGCTCCAGGGTGGCGTCGAGGTTGGCGGAGTCGCTGAAGGCGGGGTTGACCACCGGCTTGAGGTCCGCGGCCGACTCACCCCACACAGCATCGAGATTGGACTCGGAAGCCCGGGCCCAGTTGATGTTGCCCAGCAGGGTGTTGATCTCGCCGTTGTGGCCGAGCAGCCGCATCGGCTGGGCCAGGGGCCAGCGGGGCAGGGTGTTGGTGCTGAAGCGGCGGTGGTACACCGCGAAGCTCACGGCGAAGCGCTGATCGCGCAGGTCGCCATAGAAGGCGGAGAGCACCGCAGAGCGCACCATGCCCTTGTAGACCACGGTGCGGCTGCTGAGGGAGGCGAAGTAGAGGTCGCTGGCGGCGGCACCCCAGGCCTCACGGGCCCGATCGCCGCAGCGGCGACGCAGGCGGAACAGCAGGGCCTCCAGCGCGTCGCCCTCGGCATCGGCCGCCAGCAACCATTGCTCGATCACCGGGGCGGTGCCGCGGGCCATCGGCCCGAGCACGGCGGGATCCACAGGCACCACGCGCCAGCCCTGGCTGCGCAGACCGAGCCGAGCGGCTTCCTCAGCGCAGAAGGCTCTGGCCTGGTCGCGGCGATCGGGTTCCACCGGCAGGAACACCATGCCCAGGCCCCGGGAGGCACCGGCGGCTGCGGACGCCTCGGGCCAGATCGCCTCGAGATAGCTCCAGGGGATGCCGCAGAGCACGCCGGCCCCATCACCGGAATCGCCATCACCGCCGCAACCGCCCCGATGTTCCATGCAGTCGAGGCCGCGCAGGGCCTGCTGCAGCACCCAATGACTGGCCTCGCCGCCCACATGGGCCAGGAAGCCCACGCCACAGGCGTCCTTTTCACCCGCCACCTCCGCCGGAGCGGGGCTGTCGCAATGGGGCCAGACGGGACGTTGAGACAGCGGCATAACCCGGCGACAACCTTCTTGCATGGAGGGCAGCGAAATCAGCGGTCTGAGCGGAAACGGGGTGCCGGGGGGAAAGCCCCAGGCCACAGGCCGTGCTGCGAGCCTCTGATCCTAAGGACAGAGCCACCCGACTCTCAGGCCGTGCCAGGGCTGCCACCGAGACGCTCGCTAGCGTGGCCGAATGTCTCACCGGCATTCCATGGCAGGCCTGCTGGCGTTACTGCCAGTTCTGCCTCTGGGCATCGCCCCCATCAGCGCCCGACCGGATGCAGCGGGGGCCGTGCCGTTGCGGATGCCACCGCCGCTGCCAGCAGCGGAGCGGACTGAACCCAGCTTCAAGAGCGCGACCCGCAGCGCCGGCGAGGGGGTGGTGGTGAACGGCCTGCGGCAGCAGGCCCGCTGGGAACTGGTGAATGGCGAACTCTGGCTGCCCCTGGAGGTGTTGGAGGGGCAGCTGGGTGTGAGCCGCAGCCAGACCCCCGACGGAGCCCTGCTGCTCGAGTGGTTCGGCCGCAAGCTCCAGGTTGCCCCCGCACGCCAACGCAACCTGGCCGACGAGGTGGCGGTTCCTGTCTCCGACCTGCTGCAACCCCTGGGGGTGACGCCAGTGGTGCGGGGCGCAGATCTCTGGCTCAACCTGCCGGCCAGGCCGCTGCTGGCGATCCGCAGCCGCGCGCTGGAGGGTGGTGGGCTGCGGATCGTGTTCGATCTGGAGGGCCCCAGCCTGCTGCGCAGCGGCGATGGCCGCGTGCTGCTGGGGATGTTGGCCTCGCCCCAGCAGCTCCAGCAGCTGAATCAGCTCGGCCTGGCGCCTCGCCAGGCCGGCGACTGGCTGAGCCTGCGGGCGGAGGGGCAGAGGCTCAGCCTTGCCGATCCCTGGCGTCTGGTGCTCGACCTGCCCGCCGGCAGCGCCGGCAACGGCCCGCCGGCAGCCAGCACCACGGCGGCCAGCGCCTCGACGCCCTGGTCACCGGCCCGCGATCCACGACTCGCCCAGTTGATGGGCCAGGGGCTGGCCATCGATCGGCAGGTCGTCTCGAGCGGCTCCCAGCAGGTGCTGCTCCATAGCGTGCGGCTCGATCCCCGCAGCGTGCCCCTGGAGCTGCGCCCGCTGAACCGCCCCGACGGCATGCAGGGTCTGAGCAGCCTGACGCAGCTGGCACGGCAGGAGCAGGCCTTGATCGCCATCAACGGCGGCTACTTCAACCGGGTGAACCGTCTGCCCCTTGGCGCCCTGCGCGACGACGGCATCTGGTTGTCGGGGCCGATTCTCAACCGTGGTGCCATGGGCTGGGAACCCGGCAGGCTGCCGAGCTTCGGGCGCCTCAGCCTTGAGGAGAGCGTGGAGGACAGCCAGGGCCAACGCTGGGCCGTGGTCAGCCTCAACAGCGGCTATCCGCAGCGAGGCATCGCCCGCTACACCGCAGCCTGGGGCCGGAGCTATCAGCCGATCACTGGCGACGAGATGGCCGTCCTGATTCGCCAGGGCCTGGTGATCCAGCGCTTCGAGCCGGGCGAGCTGACCGGCGGCGTTCCCCTGGACACCGGCAACGAGCTGCTGGTGGGCCGCGGCAGCCTCATGCTGCCCTGGCAGCCCGGCGAGCGCCTGCAGCTGCGCAGCCGCCCCAGCCATCCCCTCGGTGCCAGTTCATTCGTGATCGGCGGCGGCCCCCTGCTGCTGCAAAACGGACGGCTGGTGCTCAACGGCGGCGCCGAGGGTTTCAGCGCCAGCTTCCTCAGCCAGGGAGCCCCGCGGACGGTCATCGCCAGCGATGGTCGTCAGCTGTGGCTGCTCACCCTGCAGGGCCTGAACGGGGCCGGCCCCACCCTGCTGGAGACAGCCGTCCTCCTGCAGCAGCAGGGCCTACGGGATGCCCTCAACCTCGACGGTGGCAGCTCCACCGGCCTCGTGCTCGGGCAGGAGCACACGGTCAAGGGTCGGGGCGTGGCGGGGGCGGTGCACAACGGCCTGGGGCTGGTGGCCCGTCCCTGACACACTGGCCCGCATCCGCCATCGCCCCTCCCCCATGCCGAAGGGCCACAGCCTGCGTCTGACTGCCGCTGCAGCCGCCGAACTGGGCCGTCAGGCCGCCGTGGCCGGCACCCCAGGCCTGATGCACCTCGATCTCGTGGAGGGAAGCTGCGAGCGCTGGGTGATCCGCATCCGTCCGGGCCACCTGGCGGGAGTGCCTGTGGCCCGCGCCGATGGAATCACCCTCTTCTCCCCCGGCGAGCAGAGCGAGCGGCTGAGCGGCCTGCAGCTCGACTATCGCGGCGACCTCAGCGGGGGGGGCTTCCTGGTGCGCGCGGGCCGCGAGCTGCGCATCTGCCCCTGCGGGGCCGCCTTCAGCCCCGCTGGCGAGCCGCCTCCGGAGCAGGGTCAGGCGACGAAGTAATGTGGCGGATTGTCGAAACGGTCGGGCTTCCGACCAGCACCGGCGCTCCGCGAAAGCCCCCGTCCAGACCCCAGAAACCAACGGCCCTCGATGCCCACGATTCAGCAGCTGATCCGCAGCGAGCGGCAGCGTCTCACCCGCAAGACCAAGTCGCCTGCGCTGCGCGCCTGCCCTGAGCGCCGCGGGGTCTGCACCCGCGTGTACACCTCGACCCCGAAGAAGCCCAACTCGGCCCTTCGCAAGGTGGCCCGTGTGCGCCTCACCTCCGGCTTTGAGGTCACCGCCTACATCCCCGGCATCGGCCACAACCTGCAGGAGCACTCGGTCGTGATGATCCGCGGTGGTCGTGTCAAGGACCTGCCCGGTGTGCGCTACCACATCATCCGCGGCACGCTCGACACGGCCGGTGTCAAGGATCGGCGCCAGTCTCGCTCGAAGTACGGCGCCAAAACTCCGAAGGGCTGATCGCTCCCTGCCTCTCCTCCCCTGACATCCACACTCCAGGTTTATGTCCCGCCGCAACGCCGCTGAGAAGCGCCCGGTTCTGCCGGATCCCCAGTTCAACAGCCGTCTGGCCACCATGATCGTGGCCCGGCTGATGAAGCACGGCAAGAAGTCGACCGCGCAACGGATCCTCTCCGACGCCTTCTCGCTGATCAACGAGCGCACCGGCTCCGACCCCCTGGAGCTGTTCGAGACCGCCGTCAAGAACGCCACTCCGCTCGTGGAAGTGCGTGCACGCCGCGTCGGCGGTGCCACCTACCAAGTGCCGATGGAAGTCCGTCAGGAGCGCGGCACCGCCATGGCCCTGCGCTGGCTGGTGAATTTCTCCCGCGCCCGCAACGGCCGCAGCATGGCCCACAAACTGGCCGGCGAGCTCATGGATGCCGCCAACGAAGCCGGTAGCGCCGTCCGCAAACGGGAGGAAACCCACAAGATGGCCGAGGCCAACAAGGCCTTCGCCCACTACCGCTACTGAGGTAGGTGCTGAGCAGGGCCGCGGCGGGCGGCCCTGCCTGCAAGGGTCGGTGAAGACCGACTTGTAGAGTGACGCCCGCTTTTTGTCGATCTCACCCCCCGAGGACCCCCGTGGCTCGCGCCTTTCCCCTGGAACGCGTCAGAAATATCGGTATCGCCGCTCACATCGATGCCGGCAAAACCACCACAACCGAACGCATCCTGTTCTATTCGGGCGTGGTGCACAAGATCGGTGAGGTGCACGACGGCGCAGCCGTGACCGACTGGATGGCCCAGGAGCGTGAGCGGGGTATCACCATCACGGCGGCGGCGATTTCCACCAGCTGGAAGGATCACCGCATCAACATCATCGATACCCCCGGCCACGTGGACTTCACCATTGAGGTGGAGCGTTCGATGCGTGTGCTGGACGGCGTGATCGCCGTCTTCTGCGCCGTGGGTGGCGTTCAGCCCCAGTCGGAAACGGTTTGGCGCCAGGCGGATCGCTACAGCGTGCCGCGCATGGTCTTCGTCAACAAGATGGACCGGACGGGCGCTGATTTCCTGAAGGTCTACGGCCAGATCAAGGATCGCCTCAAGGCCAACGCCGCACCGATCCAGCTGCCGATCGGTGCCGAGGGTGAACTGAGCGGCATCGTCGACCTGGTCAAGAACCGCGCGTTCATCTACAAGGATGAGCTCGGCAAGGACATCGAGGAGGCCGACATCCCCGCATCGATGGCCGATGAAGCCGCCGAATGGCGCGCCAAGTTGATGGAAACCGTCGCTGAAACCGACGAAGAACTGATCGAGCAGTTCCTGGAAACCGGTGAGCTCACGGAAGAGCAGCTGCGCAAAGGCATTCGCGAGGGCGTTCTCAAGCACGGCTTGGTGCCGATGCTCTGCGGTTCGGCCTTCAAGAACAAGGGCGTGCAGCTTCTGCTCGACGCTGTGGTCGATTACCTGCCGGCACCGGTCGACGTGCCGCCGATCCAGGGTCTGCTGCCCGATGGCAGCGAAGCACTGCGACCCGCCGAAGACAGCGCTCCCTTCAGCGCCCTTGCGTTCAAGGTGATGGCCGACCCGTTCGGCAAGCTGACTTTCGTGCGCATCTATTCCGGTGTGCTGCAGAAGGGCAGCTACGTGCTGAACTCCACCAAGGACAAGAAGGAGCGCATCTCCCGCTTGATCGTGCTCAAGGCCGATGACCGTGAGGAGGTGGACGAGCTGCGGGCTGGTGATCTGGGCGCCGTGCTGGGCCTCAAGGACACCACAACGGGTGACACCCTCTGCGTTGATTCCGATCCGATCATTCTGGAATCCCTCTACATCCCCGAGCCGGTGATCTCGGTGGCTGTCGAGCCCAAGACCAAGGGTGATATGGAGAAGCTTTCCAAAGCCCTCCAGTCCCTCTCCGAAGAAGATCCCACCTTCCGGGTTCGCACGGATCCGGAAACCAGCCAGACCGTGATCGCCGGCATGGGCGAACTCCACCTGGAAATCCTGGTGGACCGCATGCTGCGCGAGTTCAAGGTGGAAGCCAACATCGGTGCCCCACAGGTGTCCTACCGCGAAACCATTCGCGGTAGCGCCAAGGGCGAGGGCAAGTTTGCCCGTCAGACCGGTGGCAAAGGCCAGTACGGTCACGTGGTGATCGAAATGCAGCCCGGCGAGCCGGGTTCCGGGTTCGAGTTCGTCAACAAGATTGTTGGCGGTGTCGTTCCCAAGGAGTACATCGGTCCGGCTGAAGCCGGCATGAAGGAAACCTGCCAGTCCGGCGTGATTGCAGGGTTCCCGATGATCGATGTCAGGGTCACCATGATTGACGGGTCTTACCATGATGTGGACTCATCGGAGATGGCGTTCAAGATCGCCGGCTCCATGGCCTTCAAGGACGGCGTCAAGAAGTGCAATCCTGTGCTGCTTGAGCCGATGATGAAGGTCGAAGTCGAGGTTCCTGAGGATTACCTCGGGTCCGTCATCGGCGACCTCTCCTCCCGCCGTGGACAGGTCGAGGGGCAGTCCGTTGACAGCGGACAGTCCAAGGTCCAGTCCAAGGTGCCGCTGGCCGAGATGTTCGGCTACGCCACCCAGCTCCGATCCATGACCCAGGGTCGGGGTATCTTCTCGATGGAATTCAGCCATTACGAGGAAGTTCCTCGCAATGTGGCGGAAGCCATCATTTCTAAGAATCAGGGTAATTCCTGATCTTTCCCATACCCGTTTACCCCCCGATTCTTTTTCATCATGGCCCGCGAGAAGTTTGAAAGGAATAAGCCGCACGTCAACATCGGCACCATCGGCCACGTTGACCACGGCAAAACCACCCTCACCGCCGCCATCACCAACGTGCTGGCGAAGAAGGGTATGGCGAAGGCTCAGGCCTACGACCAGATCGACGGCGCTCCCGAGGAGCGTGAGCGCGGTATCACCATCAATACCGCTCACGTTGAATACGAGACCGAAGGTCGTCACTACGCCCACGTGGACTGCCCGGGCCACGCGGACTACGTGAAGAACATGATCACCGGTGCCGCCCAGATGGACGGCGCCATCCTCGTGGTGGCCGCCACCGACGGCCCGATGGCGCAGACCAAGGAGCACATCCTGCTCGCCAAGCAGGTGGGTGTGCCCGCCCTGGTGGTCGCCCTCAACAAGTGCGACATGGTCGACGACGAAGAGATCCTTGAGCTGGTCGAGCTGGAAGTGCGCGAGCTGCTGAGCAGCTACGACTTCCCCGGCGATGACATCCCTGTGATCCAGGTGTCCGGCCTGAAGGCCCTGGAAGGCGACGCCGAGTGGGAAGCCAAGATCGGCGAACTGATGGAAGCGGTCGACACCGGCATCCCCGAGCCTGAGCGCGAGGTGGACAAGCCCTTCCTGATGGCCGTGGAAGACGTGTTCTCGATCACCGGCCGCGGCACCGTGGCCACCGGTCGGATCGAGCGCGGAAAGGTGAAGGTGGGCGAGGAAGTTGAGATTGTCGGCATCAGGGACACCCGCAAGTGCACCGTCACCGGCGTGGAAATGTTCCGCAAACTGCTCGACGAGGGCATGGCCGGCGACAACGTGGGCCTGCTGCTGCGCGGCATCCAGAAGGAAGACATCGAGCGTGGCATGGTGCTGGTGAAGCCCGGCTCCATCAAGCCCCACACCAAGTTCGAGGGTGAGGTGTATGTCCTCAAGAAGGAAGAAGGCGGCCGCCACACCCCCTTCTTCGCTGGCTATCGCCCGCAGTTCTACATCCGCACCACGGATGTGACCGGCCAGATCACCGCCTTCACCTCCGATGACGGCGCCAACGTTGAGATGGTGATGCCCGGCGACCGCATCAAGATGACCGGCGAGCTGATCTGCCCGGTGGCCATCGAGCAGGGCATGCGCTTCGCCATCCGCGAAGGCGGCCGCACCATCGGTGCCGGCGTGGTTTCCAAGATCCTCGAGTGATCCGGAGGATCCGGCTACTGCCGTGATCTAAGGTCTAGGGGTGTGGGCTCTGCCTGCACCCCTCCTGCACCTCGACAATCCATTCGTCCTGAGTGTTCGGCACAGTCCCTGTGCTCTGAGCCTGCATGTCCTCCCAAGCGAGGTCCATCGCAACGCTCCGCCAGCTGACCCCGTTCCCGCACTCCGCCCGACGCAGACTTCCGACGCGCACACCCATGTCCACCGCCATTGCCCAGCAGAAGATCCGCATCCGCCTGAAGGCGTTTGATCGCCGCATGCTGGATCTGTCCTGCGACAAGATCATTGAAACGGCCGATCACACGGCAGCCACCGCCATCGGTCCGATCCCCCTGCCCACAAAGCGCAAGATCTACTGCGTGCTGCGCTCACCCCACGTGGACAAGGACTCCCGTGAACACTTTGAGACGCGCACGCATCGCCGCATCATCGACATCTACAGCCCCTCGGCCAAGACGATCGACGCACTCATGAAGCTCGATCTGCCCAGCGGCGTTGATATCGAAGTCAAGCTCTGATCGCCAGCAGCGACGATGAGGCCCGCCCGCAGGCGGGCCTTTTGCTGGCCGGGGACGCGACGCGCCCCACTGGGCTCCCTGCTTAGGATCCGGATCTCCGCTGCCGCCTCAACCTCAACGTGACCCAACTGGCCGTGCGCGAGCTTCCGCTGTTCCCACTGCCGGATGTGGTGCTGTTTCCGCAGGAGGTGCTGCCCCTGCACATCTTCGAGCCCCGCTACCGCATGATGCTGAGCACGGTGCTCGAGGGAGATCGCCGCTTCGGCGTCGTGCGCTGGGATCCCCAAGAGGGGAAGATGGCCGAAGTCGGCTGCTGCGCCGAGATTCTGCAGTGCCAGACCCAGTCGGACGACCGCAGCAACATCGTCACCCTTGGCCAGCAGCGCTTCCGCGTTCTCGAGGTGGTCCGCGAAGCCCCGTTCAAGATTGGGCTGGTCAGCTGGATTGAAGATGAGCAGCCGCAGAACCACACGGAGCTGAACAGCCTCTCCGGAGCTGTCACCCGTGCCCTTCACGACGTGGTTGAGCTCACCGGCAAGTTGATGGGCAAGCCGGCCACCCTTCCCACCGATCTGCCGGATCTGCCGCGGGAACTCTCGTTCTGGATCGGCTCGCACCTCGGTGGCCCCGTTGCCGATCAACAGCAGGCGCTGCTGGAGATCACCGATACCCACGAGCGCCTGCAGCAGGAGTTTGAGCTGCTGGATGAAACCCGTCGCCAGCTGGCGGCCCGCACAGTTCTGCAAGACACCTTCCGCGATCTGCAGGACCCCGCAGACGCCGATCTCTCAGATCAGGACAACGACCAGGGCGACTTCGACGAACAGGAGCGCTGAAGCGTTGAACGCCCCTCTGGCTGTACTCCCCCCACTGGCAGGGGGGCTGGTCCTGGCGGCTGTCCTGGCAGGGCTTCTTGTGGCGCTCGGCCTGCTGCTCTGGGCCCGGCAGGACCGGGCGTTCCACAGCACTGCCAGCGTCGCTGATGCTTACGACCGCTGGACCGACGACCAGCTGCTGGAGCGCCTCTGGGGTGAGCACGTGCACCTGGGGCACTACGGCAACCCGCCACGCCGCCGGGATTTCCGGGCAGCCAAGGAGGACTTCGTGCATGAACTGGTTCGCTGGAGCGGCCTTGATCAGCTGCCTCCAGGCAGTCGTGTTCTCGATGTGGGCTGCGGCATCGGCGGCAGCGCCAGGATCCTCGCCCGCGACTACGGGCTCGACGTGCTCGGTATTAGCATCAGCCCAGGCCAGATCGCCCGTGCTCGCGCGCTCACAGCATCAGGCCTGAGCTGCCGCTTCGCCGTGATGGATGCCCTTGCCCTCGACCTGAGCGATTCCAGCTTCGATGCGGTGTGGAGCATTGAGGCCGGCCCACACATGCCGGACAAGCAGCGCTACGCCGATGAACTGCTGCGGGTGCTCCGCCCCGGCGGACTGCTGGCCGTGGCCGACTGGAACCGCCGTGACCCAGGCGTACGCCCGCTGAGCTGGATCGAACGGCGGGTGATGCACCAGCTGCTGGTGCAGTGGGCCCATCCGGAGTTCGCCAGCATCCCTGGCTTCCGTCGCAACCTCGAACACAGCACCCGGGGGAAAGCCATTGCAGTGGAAACGGCTGACTGGAGCCGTGAAACACTGCCCTCCTGGATCGACTCGATCCTTGAGGGGCTGCGCCGTCCGCTGGCCGTTCTCAGCCTCGGGCCCCGCGCCCTGCTGCTGGGCATGCGCGAAACGCCGACCCTTCTGCTGATGCACTGGGGGTTCGCCACCGGAATGATGCAGTTCGGCGTGTTCCGCGGCCGCAAACCCGGCTGACCTCAGCCCTCCACTCAACCGTCCAGCTCGCGATCCTCCACCTGCGTGAGCGGGTACGCCCCGAACACCGCAAGGTGCTCGCAGAGAGGCTGGAGCTCCTCAAGAGCCTGCTGGAGGGGGGCCTGGCCCTCCGGCAGGTCGAGATCCACGAAGAAGATATATTCCCCCATCTCCCGTTTCGATGGGCGTGATTCGATCCGGCTCATGTTGAGAGATCTGTGGGCGAAACAGGCCAGGGCCTGCAGCAACGCCCCAGGCTGGTTGGCCCGCAGGGAGAAGGCGAGACTGGCCAGCGGACCCTCCAGGCTGCGCTCGCCGCGGCGTAACAGCAGGAAACGGGTGCAGTTGCCCGGCACATCGTTGATCGGATAGGCCAGCACCTCAAGACCGTGCTCATGAGCCGCCTGCAACGAAGCGATCGCCGCCCGGAAACGGCTACCTGACACCATCCGCGCGGCCTCGGCGGTGGAGCTGGTGGGCAGCTGCAGGCCGGAGGGCAGCTGATCAGCCAGCCACTGGCTGCACTGAGCCAGGGCCTGGGGATGGGAGAGCACCTCGCTGACGCCGCTGATCGGCCCGCTGCCCAGCAGGGCGTGGCGGATCGGCAGCACGAGCGCGCGGGCCACGCGCAGCTCCGGGTGCTCCCAGAGGGCATCCAGGCAGGCGGTGACCCCGCCCTCCACGGAGTTCTCCACCGGCACCACGGCCGCGTCACAGTCGCCATCCGCCAGGGCCCTGACCACGGCCCTGATGCCCACCTGCGGTTGCAGGTCGGGAGCGCTCACCCCCTCCAGGGCAGCCAGGCGGACCGCCGCCTGCTCCCCATAGGTGCCCGCCGGGCCGAGAAAGGCGATGCGCATGGGAGCAATCAGGCCGTGCTGGATAGGATCATGCCCCCTCGGCCGCCTTCCGATGCCCCTGGCCTTCAGTGCCAGCCAAGCGTTGCATCTGCCCGTGGAGCGGCAGCCGGGTGCTCTGGGCACCTACCTCAACGATGAGGAACGGGTGATCGGTGCCCTGCTCGATCCCAGCCAGCTCACCCCCCTGGGCAACGGCCGCTATCGCTACACCGTGACCCAGCTGCAGGTGTTCCAGCTGCAGATCCAGCCGGTGGTGGAGCTGATGGCCCGTCGCAGCCCCGGCCGCATCGAACTGGAGGCCGTCGACTGCGAACTGGAGGGGCTAGGCCTGGTGGATGATTTCCGACTGACGCTGCAGTCGTGGCTGCAGACCGGCAATGGCGGCTTGGTGGGGGAGGCGGCTCTGGGGGTGAGCGTGAGCCGGCCCAGCCTGCTGCGGTTGATTCCCGCCAACGTGCTGGAGGCCACGGGCCGCTCGCTGCTGGCCGGAATCCTGCTGGGCATGAAGACGCGCGTGGGCCAGCAGCTGGTGAACGACTTCGAGAGCTGGTGCCAGAACCAGCCGGCGGCCCTCAGCCCGGCAACACCCGGCTGAGGAACGAGCGCCTGTGCAGGGGTGTCAGCCCCAGCATCAGCAGGGCCTGGCGGTGCACAGCCGTGCCGTAGCCGGCATGGCGCTCGAGGCCAAAACCGGGATGAGCGACAGCCAGGCGCGTGATCAGGGCATCGCGGGCCTGCTTGGCAAGCACGCTGGCTGCTGCAATCGCCAGGCAGAGGCTGTCGCCCCGGACGACGGTGTGCTGGGGACCGCTCCAGCCCCGCAATGGCAGAACGCCATCGACCAGCAGCAGATCCAGGGCCGGCGCACCCTGAAGCTCGAGCCGCTGCAGAGCACGAAGCATCGCCCGTTCGGTGGCGGTGCGGATGCCATGGCGATCAATCTCGCGCGCGGAGGCCTGCCCGAGCGCCCAAGCCTGGGCCGCTGCCTGAATCTGAGGCACCAGCTGAGCGCGGCGGCGCGGCGACAGGGCCTTGCTGTCGGTCAGGCCGGCAGCGGCCAATGGCACCTCAGCAGCAGGCGAGAGGATCACAGCACCGGCGAACACAGGGCCGAACCAGCAGCCACGTCCCACCTCATCCACTCCGGCCACGACGCCGGAGCAGAGTCCGGGCAGCGGGGCCTGGACGGAGGCTGGCGTGGCAGCGGCCCGCTGGCGTCTCAATCGCCGCTGGCGGAAGAGCGGCGGCGGCGGCGGCGCGGTTCGCCGTTGTCGTCCTCAGCTTCGGCCTCAACGGCAATGGGCGGCGCGATGGGCTCGCTGACGACGGCAACGGCCACCGGCGTCAGGGCCGGTTCCTGCACCGAAACGGAGACGGTGCTGCCATTGCGGCTCCGGCCGCGTCCACGCCCGGAACGGGGGCTGGCCACCACCTCGATCGTGGCGTCCGGCAGAACGGCTACCGGATGGAAGGATTCATCGGGGAAAGGAGTGATATCCACCGTGACGGGCTGCAGCTCGGCGCGTGGGGACGAAACCGCTGAGGCAGCTGTAGCGGGTGGTGCCTGATCCGACAGGCTCTCGGTTCCCGGCGTCTCGGCAGCGGCCGAACTGCCACCGCGACCACGGCGACGGCGACGCGGCCCTGCGGCAGCCAGCTGCTGACGCGCTTCCGCCAGCACCGCCTCGGCATCGTCGCCGGGGCGGATGACCCGCACCATCACGTTCTCCGCCGGCAGCGAATCCTCCAGCAAGAGTGCGGGATTCAGCCCCAGCCAGCCGTACACCAACTCCTGGTCGGAGTCCATCGGCACGGCGACCAGCTCAGGCTCGGGCCGGCGGCTTGCCGCCTCGCCGGCTGCTGCGGTGGCTGCATCCAGGGACTGGCCGGCCACGGGCTCTTGGCTGTCCTCAGCGCCTGCGCCGAACAGGTCGAGATCGCCACCGCCGGAGCCAGCCCCACGGCCGCGGCCACCGCGGCGGCGGCGGCCACCGGCTGCCTCCCCAGCTGATGGACTGAGCACTTCAGCGCGGGCTGAGGCAGCGGAGCGAACAAGGCCACCGGCGGTCGCCAGCGGCTGAAGGCTGTCCTTGCCGGGCAGCACGGCCACATGCCCGAGGCCGCCACAGCTGGGGCAGGCCCGTCCGAACAGCTCGTAGATGTTCTGGCCCTGACGCTTGCGCGTGAGCTCCACCAGGCCGAGTTCGGTGATCTGCGCGATCTGAGGCCGAGCGCTGTCGTGGCGCACCTCGGCGGTGAAGTGCTCAAGCAGCTGCAGTTGATCCCGGCGCGACTCCATATCGATGAAGTCGATGATCACCACACCGCCGATGTTGCGCAGCTTGAGCTGGCGGGCGATCTCCGTGGCCGCCTCATAGTTGGTCCACAGCACCGTTTCACGCGCATTCGCCGAACGGGTGAAGGAGCCGGAGTTGACATCGATCACCGTGAGCGCCTCGGTGGGCTCGATGATCACGTAGCCACCGGAGGGCAGATCCACACGCGGCTTGAGGGCGCCCTGGATCGCGGCGTTCACCTTGAAGTCCTCAAGGATTTCCGTCGACTCGGTGTGGTGCTCCACCTGCACGTTGACCTGGTCCGCCCCCAGGTAGGCGTTGACACGACCCACGCCCTCGGCCCCATCGACAACGATGCGAGCCACCTCAGGGTTGTAGTGATCGCGCAGGATGCGATGGATGAAGTCTTCGTCGCGGTTGAGCAGCACCGGCGGGCTCGCGGTCTCGGCGGCCGCCTGGATCGCCTCCCACTGCCGCAGCAGGGCCTCGAGATCGTCGATCAGCAGCTCCTCGCTGACAGCCTCGGCCTCGGTGCGGATCAGCAGGCCGGCGCCGGGAGGCTTGATCAGCACACCGAGAGCCCGCAGGCGGTTGCGCTCGCTTTCCGCGCTGATGCGCCTGGAGATGTTCACCCCCTGGCCGTGGGGCTGGAGCACCAGGAAGCGACCGGGCAGAGCAAGGTTGCCGGTGAGGCGAGGGCCCTTGGTGCCGGTGGGCTCCTTCATCACCTGCACGAGCACCTTCTGGCGCGGGCCGAGCAATTCGGTGATGCCCACCATGCCCTTCTTCAGGCGCAGGGGGCCGAGGTCGGTGACATGAATGAAGCCGTTCTTCTCGCCTTCGCCGATGTTGACGAAGGCGGCATCGATTCCAGGCAGCACGTTCTCGACGGTGCCCAGATAGACATCACCGATCTGATAGCGGCCCTGGGCCACCACCAGTTCATCCACTCGGTCGTCGGTGAGAACCGCGGCGATACGCAGCTGCTCGGCGATGACGATCTGCTGGGGCATGGAAGGTCAGGACATGACCTGCACAGGGCAGGCCGGGGCGGGGAAGAGAGAGTGGCGCGAAGCACCGGCCACAAACCTCAGCGGCGCCATGATCCGGACATCGCCGATGCCGGGGCGCAGGGAAGAGGAGTGTGGTGAAGGAATGCTCAGAGGGGAAAACCTCAGGGCGGGGAGGAAGGTCCTCAGGGTGATGCAGGTGCGCAACGACGAGTCGCTGCAGCGTTGTATGGAAACGGTGTCTTGAATCTGTTTGCTGAATGCCGGAGCTGCACGCAACCGAACACCACGAAGAGGTCGGTTAACGGCGCGGCCTTCTGGGCCCATCCGGCCATGCTGTGCGAATTCCTGATCGGATCGGAACCCGTCTGAACGGCGCCGCCCGGTGCGACTTTCAGGAACAGTGATTCGAGAAAGCTGCCGCGGTTGCTCTTCGGATCGGCTTGACGTGACCCGAGGAAGTGATCGCGCTGGCCAAGGATGCGACCAGGGATCTGCCGTCGTGCTTGCACGTTAGCACGGGCAAAATCTCAGCCGATCAGCACTGCCGCAACTGCAACGATTGCCGCCGCAGCCGCCGCAGCGCCAGGGGAACCCCCAGCTGCTGCTGAAACCAATGCTGCAGCTGCTCGGGCCGCAGACTGCGACCAGCCGGATCGATCGTGGCGCTGTATTCCACCCCGATTGCCCCCTCGGGCTGCGTCTGAACCACAAGGCGGAGCAGATCGGGCCGGCACTCGCGGCTGCGGGGACGACCCTTCTTGTCGGTGTCGTGCCAGATCCAGCTGTCGCTGGCCAGCAGAGCCTGAGCTGCAGCCTGCCAGGCCCCGGCCCCCGGGAATGCGGCCGGGGCATCTGATGTTTCCGCAAGCTCAAGCCACCAGGTGGCAGCCTCCAACTCCTGCGAGAGGCTCGGGCCGGACACCGGCACCTCCTCCACCGCCGCCAGGGCGAACTCCGCGGGCAGTTGCGCCTGCAACCGCTGCCGCACCCAGGTGGGGTCCTGCCACTCGGCCAGCTCCACGTCCATCCACTCCCCGTCCGCCTCGGCCCCCAGCGGCAGGGCCAGGGCGAACTGCACCCGCGGCAGCGGATGGAAGCCGCCGGTGAAGCTGACCGGGATTCCGCTGCGGCGCAGCGCCCGCTCCATCAGCCGCACCAGATCGAGGTGACTGAGCAGTGCCAGCGAGCCGAATTTGCTGAAGCGGAAGCGCAGCCGCTGCACCCGCTCACTCGCCGGCGCCCGCTGGGGCAGCTGCGACGGGATCGATGGCGGCGGGATCACCACGTTGTGGCCCAGCTCCGGTCCGCACACGCCGCAGCTGCTGCACCCATCAAACGAGCAATCCGGCACCACAGCGGCCGCCAGGGCCCGCTGCAGATCGTCCGCCAGCCAGGCCTTGGCCACACCGGAATCAATGTGATCCCAGGGCAGGGGCTGGGCGCAGAAGGCCGCCAGATCCTCCGGATCCATACCCTCCACCGCCCGCCACTCGCCCAGTTCCAGCTGGCGGTAGCGCCCGCCAAGGCCAGCGGCGTCGATGGCGGAGGTCCAAGCCTCGTAGGTGCGATCCGCCGCTTCAAACCAGGCATCGAGGCCGGCGCCAGCGCGCCAGGCGGCCTCAATCACCGGCGCCAGACGGCGATCGCCGCGGCCGACGAAGTCTTCCATCGCCGAGAGGCGCACATCCGTGACATTGGTCTTAATGCCGCGCAGGGAGCGCAGGGCGTCGCGCAACAGGTGCTGGCGGCGGCGGAATTCCCCCGTGCTCACGCTGTGCCACTGGAACGGTGTGTGCGGCTTGGGGGTGAAGTTGCTGATGGTGAGATTCAGCTCCAGCCGGCCAAGATCGCGGCACTGCTGCTGGAGGGAGCGACAGGTGTCGGCGATGCCAAGCACATCGGCATCGGTTTCCCCCGGCAAGCCGATCATGAAATAGAGCTTCAGCTTGCGGTAGCCGCTCTCCATCGCCGTGCGTACACCGCGCAGCAGTTCGGCATCGGTGAGCCCCTTGTTGACGATGTCGCGCAGGCGCTGGGTGCCGGCCTCCGGCGCGAAGGTGAGGCCCGCCTTGCGCGTGCCGCCAAGGATGTGGGCGATGTTCTCGTCGAAGCGATCCACCCGCTGGCTGGGCAGCGTGAGGGTCACGTTCTTGTCGGCCAGGCGGTTACGCAGCTCCACCCCCACCGCCGGCAGGGCCAGGTAGTCGGAGCAGCTGAGCGAGAGCAACGAGAAATCGGAATATCCGGTGCGCTCCATGCCGGTTTCGATCGCCTCGATCACCGCCTCGGGCTCCACATCGCGGGCCGGGCGCGTGAGCATCCCCGGCTGGCAGAAGCGGCAGCCACGGGTGCAGCCGCGGCGGATCTCCACCGTGAGGCGGTCGTGCACCGTTTCGATGTGGGGCACCAGGCCCATGGCGTAGTGCGGCATGGGGGTGGCGGTGCGCCGCAGCACCCGCGCGGGAACCCCCGGCTCCAGCGGCACCTGGCTGACGCCATCGGCTCCCGGTCCATAGAGCGCCGGCACATAGACCCCCGGCACCTGGGCCAGATCGCGCAGCAGCTCGCGGCGGCTGAGGCCGGCGGCACGGCCCTCGGCCACCACCAGTCCGATTTCGGGCAGCACCTCCTCGCCATCGCCCAGCACGACGAAATCAAAGAAGGCCGCAAAGGGCTCCGGATTGCTGGTGGCGGTGGGACCGCCCGCAAAGATCAGCGGCGCCGCCGCCGGATCGCTCAGGGGCAGGTCGCCACGATCGGCGGCGCGGATCGGGATCTGCGCCAGCTCCAGCATCGTGAGGATGTTGGTGGCGCCGAGCTCATAACTGAGCGAGAAGCCAAGGATGTCGAAGGCCGGCAGCGGCCTGCGGCTCTCCACCGCGAACAGCGCTTCACCGCGGGCCCTGAGCCGCTCCGCCAGATCCGGCCCAGGCAGATAACTGCGATCGCACAGCTGGCCGGGAACGCTGTTGAGAATCGAATAGAGAATGATGTGGCCGGTGTTGCTCGATCCCACCTCGTAGATCTCGGGGTAGGTGAGCGCCCAGCGCACGCCAGCAGCCGGCCAGGCCTGATCCCAGTCGCGCCGCTCCACCCCCAGCTCATTGCCCAGGTAGCGGCCGGGCTTGGCGATGCTGCGATCCACCAGGGCCGCGAAATCCACTGGCGCATCGAGCGGCGCCTTCGCCGACGCACCGACCGGCTGAGCTGGAGCAACGGTCACGGCGGCGAGGGCAGCGCTGAATCGATCGTATGCAGCAGGCCGCCGCCGCGTAGGACAATCGCGCCCAGTACCCCAGGGGCCCGCGCGGCCCGCACGCGACATGGCCCAGGTCAACGGCAACTACCTCAAGCTCAAGGCGGGCTATCTGTTTCCGGAGATCGGCCGGCGGGTGAAGGCCTTCAGCGAGGCCAACCCCTCAGCACCGATCATCCGCCTGGGCATCGGCGATGTGACCGAGCCGCTGCCGGAGGCCTGCCGCAACGCCATGAAGGCGGCCATCGACGCGATGGGTACCCGGGAAGGCTTCCACGGCTATGGCCCCGAACAGGGTTACCTGTGGCTGCGGGAAGCCATCGCCCAGCACGACTTCCAGGCCCGCGGCTGCCAGATCAGCGCCGAGGAGATCTTCGTGTCGGACGGATCGAAGTGCGACAGCGCCAACATCCTTGACATCCTTGGCGAGGGCAACCGCATCGCCGTGACCGACCCGGTGTATCCGGTGTATGTGGACAGCAACGTGATGGCGGGCCGCACCGGCGATGCCGACGCCGCCGGCCAGTACGGCGGCCTCACCTACTTACCAATCAATGCCGAGAACGGCTTCACCGCCCAGATCCCGAGCGAAAAGGTGGATCTGATCTACCTCTGCTTCCCCAACAACCCCACCGGCGCCGTCGCCACCAGAGAGCAGCTCAAGGCCTGGGTGGACTACGCCCGTGCCAACGGCGCCCTGATCCTGTTCGACGCCGCCTACGAGGCGTTCATCCAGGACCCCTCGCTGCCCCACTCGATCTATGAGATCGAGGGCGCGCGCGAGTGTGCGATCGAGTTCCGCTCCTTCTCCAAGAACGCCGGCTTCACCGGCACCCGCTGCGCCCTCACCGTGGTGCCCCGCGGGCTGATGGGAACGGCTGCAGGCGGCGAACCGGTGGAGCTGTGGGGCCTGTGGAACCGGCGTCAGTGCACCAAGTTCAACGGCGTGAGCTACATCGTGCAGCGTGGCGCCGCAGCGGTGTATTCCCCCGAGGGGCAGGCCCAGGTGAAGGGGCTGATCGCCTTCTACATGGAGAACGCCGCGATCATCCGGCGGGAGCTGCAGGCGGCCGGATTGCAGGTGTATGGAGGCGAGCAGGCCCCCTACGTGTGGATCAAGACGCCGACCGGCGTGGATTCCTGGGGCTTCTTTGATCTGCTGCTCAGCCAGGCCAACGTGGTGGGCACCCCCGGCAGCGGCTTCGGTGCCGCCGGCGAGGGCTACTTCCGCCTTTCGGCCTTCAACAGCCGCGAGAACGTGCTGGAGGCGATGCGGCGCATTCAGGCGGCTCTGGCGCCGGCGGAGTGACCCACCTGACCCTCAGCCCCCTCCTAATGTGCATTCGTCATGGCTGAACCGGACCTGATGTCCTGCGTCACGCTGATGATCCACACCACCGGCGCTGGCCTCATCCGCGCCAGCGAAAGCCCCAGCCGCGAGGGGGGAGCCGCCGTGATGGAGAAGACACCGGAGCGGGTGCGCAAGCCCTCGCCTCGTTACAAGGTGCTGCTCCACAACGACCCGGTGAACACCATGGAATACGTGGTGAGCACCCTGAGGCAGGTCGTGCCCAGCCTGAGCGAGCAGGACGCCATCGCCGTGATGCTCGAGGCGCACAACACCGGCGTGGGCCTGGTGATCGTCTGCGACATCGAGCCCGCCGAGTTCTACTGCGAGACCCTCAAGGCCAAGGGGCTGAGCAGCACGATCGAGCCGGAGAGCTGATGGCACCCCCCACAGGGCCGCGGCTGCGCTGGTGGGGAACGGTTCTCTATCCCGCCGCTCTGCTCGCGGTCTTTCTGGGCAGCCAGCTCCTGCTCGGGGCAATCGGCGTGGCCGAAGGCCAGCGGGCCGCCATCGCTGCCGTGCCTGCCTTGCTGACCCTCGCGATCAGCCTGCCCCTGCGCCTGCGGCGCGCCTGGGGAGCCAGCCACCCCTGGAGTGCCCTCGGCCTGAACGCCGCCTGGCCCGCCCTGCTCCGCTCCTTGGTGCGAGGGCTGATCAAAGCGCTGCTGCTGCTGGGATTGGTGGCGGCGGGCCTGGCATTGGCCGGCCAGCTCAGTTGGCAGCCGAGGCTCACCCCAGGTCTGCTGCTCAACGGCCTGCTGCTCGGCCTGGGGGTGGGATTCGCCGAAGAACTGCTGTTCAGAGGCTGGCTGCTGGGTGAACTGAGCCTGCTGCTGGGAGCCCAGCGGGGCCTATGGCTGCAGGCCGCCCTGTTCAGCCTGGCTCACACCCGCTTCAACCTGCCCCCCCTGCTGCTGCTCACCCTGCTGGGAGGCCTGCTCCTGCTGGGGCTTGCTCTCGGCCTGCAGCGCCGCGCCGACGGCGGCCTTCTCTGGGGAGCCATCGGCCTGCATGGCGGCCTGGTGGGGGGCTGGTTCCTGCTCCAACAGGGGATGGTGACGATCAACCCAACGGCACCGGCCTGGCTGCTGGGCCCGGCCAATCCAATCGGCGGGGTGCTGGGCTGGCTGGGGCTGGGACTGCTGCTGCTCGCGCGACGACGCTGGTGGAGTCGTTGCAGCACACCGCAGCATGAACAACAGTGAGGGGAGTGTCGACCGCGGTGGCGATGGAGGCGGGTCTATCCCGGCATGACAACACGCGGGTCTGGGTCGTCGAGGACGACGCCGATCAACTGGTCCTGATGGAGCGACGCCTACGCGGCTGCGGCTGGTCCGTGCGCGGCTTCGCGGAGGGGGAAGCCATGGAGCAGGCGCTGCAGGACGACCTCCCGCACGTGCTGATCCTGGATCGCCTCCTGCCCCGTCAGAGCGGTACACATCTGCTGCAGCGCCTGCGCCAGAAGGGGTACCGCTTTCCCGTGCTGATGCTGTCCGCCCTCGGCAGCGCAGACGAACGGATCACCGGGCTTGAAACCGGGGCCGACGACTACATGGCCAAACCCTTTCTCTGGCGTGAGCTGCAGCTACGGCTCGAACGCCTGCTCGACGATCGCCGTGAACTGCGACCGCAGCGCCCCACGAATCAGATCTTCAGGCTCGACCATGTGAGCTTTGACCCCGGCCAGCTGCTGCTGGAGGGTCCGGGTGGGCAGAGCAGGCTGACCCGTGGCGATTGCTCGCTGCTGAGCCTGCTCTGCCAGGCACCGGGCATCGTGTTCGAGCGTGATCAATTGCTGCAGGCCACCGGCAGCCTGGTGGATGCCAACACCACGAGCACGCTTGCCATGCGCATCTCCAAGCTGCGCAGACTGCTCAACGACTGCCACCCCGGCAGCGGCGAGATGCTGGAAGCGGTGCGCGGCAGGGGCTATCGGCTCAATTCCTCGGTGCAGGACCTGCCAGCGGCATGACCATTGCAGCGACCGGCCGCGAACGCAGACACAACCCGATTCCACCGCTGAACCGGGGCGATCGGCTGCTGCTGATCGGCGGCACCATTCTGTTCTCTCTGCTGAGCTTCACGGTTCTCAGCCTGTCGGTGCCCTGGTTGCTGCGCTTCACCCTGGCCGAAGTGCTCAGCAACGATCTGATCCGCCAGAGCACCATCCTGAAGAAGCTGGGCAACAGCGACATCAGGAGCGCCAATCCCGCGGAGCAACCGCTGCGCATCTGGCCCGGAGCACTGCCACCGCTCTCCAGCCAGGCACTCACCGACCCGGCCGGAGCGCTGCTGCTGTCAGCTCTCTCCCAGCGGGGGATCCGGGAACCCCTGCAATGCCAGCCCCTCGAGCCCTTCAAGCTGTACTGCGGCTACTGGCTGCGGGTCAGAGCGTCCGAGCCGGAACTGCGCACCTACTGGGTGTACAGCGCTCCCTCACGGGCCATGCCCTGGCTGTGGCCGATGATCAGAAATGCAAGCCTGCTCCTCGGCAGCGGCATCGCGGTCCTGGTCTTTCTGCACTGGCGACTTCAGCGCCCGATGCAACTGATCCTCAACCGGCTGCCGGTGATCCCCACCAGCGAGCTCGAGTCGGTGCCGGAAAGCGGCATGGGAGCCATTCGCGAACTCGGCGTCCGCATCAACCGCTGCTTCGAGATCTTCAACCAACAACAGGAAACACGACGACGCTTCCTGCAGGGCCTCGCCCACGACTTCGGCAGTCCGCTGACGCGTCTGTCGATGCGACTGGAGGACGCGGAACAGGACAGCGACACGGCGGCGGCGTTGACCAAGGCCTTGCCACAGCTGCGGGAAGATCTCAATCGGCTGATCTCTCTTACGCATCTGCTGCAACAGTCAGCCGGCCATCCCGACGAACCCTTCCGCCTCACCACCACCTCCGTGGATGAACTCTGCGAGCGGGTGGCGGCCAGCTATCCCACCTGCCGGATCCAGCTGCGGGTGGGACGCCGGATCGCCCGGCTGGACCCCGTACTGATCGAACGGGCCCTGGTGAACCTGATCGACAACGCACTGGCTTACGGCCGCGAGCCGATCCGGATGAGTGCAAGCCAGCAGGCCGGCTGCCTGAGTCTGCGGGTGGAGGACAGCGGCTCTGGGCTGTCCAGCCCCAGCCAGCTCAGCCTGCCGCGGATTGCCCGCTTCGACGATCGTCAGCAGCAGCAACGGATGGGAATGGGCCTGGCGATCGTGGAACGGTGCTGCCGGCTCCACTATGGCCAGCTCGTGCTGGGGAGCTCCTCCCTGGGGGGGCTCCTGGTGGAACTGCAGCTGCCCCAGGCCTGAACCCAGGAGGCAGTGGGCTCAGCGGGTGGCCGTCGCCAGAGCGCGCCGCCCTTCCACCGGCGCATGCAACGCCTCCTCCAGAGGCGCCAGGCCGTAATCGCGCTCCAGGAGATCCATCACGGTGCGGCCGAAATCGGCGGGGTTGCGCTCGAACGCCTCCAGGCAGATGCGGCCGAAGGTGCTGCCCATCGGCTCAGGGTTCCAGAGCAGCTGGCGGGCGGTCCAGGGCAGCATGCTCATTGGGTTGTACCCCGGCTTGATCAGCCCCTGGTCGAAGCCGTACTGCTCCAGGTGGGTGTGGGGCTGCAGGCCGATGAAGAAGATCGCCGGCTCCACCTTGTCGGCCCCGAAGATGCGCTCCAGCTCACGGTGGTAGGCCACGGTCTGGCGGATCGTGTCCGGGCGTTCGTCGATCACGTTGAACGAGTAGTTCACCGACACGTGCTCGCGGAACCCGGCCCTGGCCAGCAGGCGGCAGTTCTCGAGAACGGTGCGCAGGTTGTAGCCCATGCGCATCTTGCGCACGAGCTCCTGGGAACCGGAAGTGATGCCGATCTCGAAGTAGTCCATGCCGGTGGCCACCATCAACTCCGCCAGCTCGGCATCCAGGTTGTCGGCGCGGATGTAGGCGGCCCAGCGGATGTCGCTCCAGCCCTCGGCCAGGATCGCCCGCAGCAGCTGCTTGGCGTCGTCGATGTAGCGGCGGGCAGGAATGAACTGGGCATCCGTGAACCAGAAGCCGCGCACCCCTTTGGCGTAGAGCTGACGCATCTCTGCAATCACCTCCTGCACGGGGTTCACGCGCACCGCCTTGCCCTCCACCACCGTGTAGACGCAGTAGCAGCAGTTGTGGGGGCAGCCGCGCTTGGTCTGCACGCCCACGTAGAAGTCGCCGCCATCGAGATACCAGTCGAGCTGAGGCCAGATCGAGGCGATGTAGGCGTAATCGCAGGCGGTTTTCTCCATGCCGCCGGGTTGCTCGTGGATGAGGCCCGGTCGAGGCGCCTCACCCGCCAGGAAGCAGCGCTCCCCCTCGAGCGACTCGCCGCGGATCAGCTTCTCCAGCAGCGGCTCGCCCTCGCCAACGGACACCACCGTGCCCCGTGGCAGCTGGCGGCCCAGTTGCTCGTAGAACACACTCACTGCCCCGCCGCCGAGCACGGCACGGGCCTGGGGCTGGAAGCGGCGGGCCCGGCGCAGGCCGCGGCGCACCAGGCGCAGGTTCCTCCACAGCTCGCCATAGAAGGAGCCCATCAGCCGCAGGCCGCCGAAGGCACCACGCAGGCGCCGCAGCGGATTGCGGGCGTAGAACACCTCAAACGAGTTCTGCAGCGGATTGCCGCCGCGCCCGTCCACCGGGGCATAGATCTGGATGTCGCGCCAGGAGAACACCAGCAGCGTGGGTTGGAAGGCGGCGATCTGCTCCAGCAGCACCGCCTCCACATCCAGCAGCGGCACGGCCGCCAGATCGAGGATCCGCTGCTCGATCTGCGGGAACTGCTTGTGCAGGTGATCGGCCAGGTACACCGGACCAATCGGAAAGATCGGGTTGCAGGGCAGCCGCACCAGCAGCACCCGCTGCGTGCGCACGGCTATTGCATCGTGCAGGGCTGTTGCCGTGCGCATCACCGATCCTGAACGATGCGCGGACGCTAACAAGCATGCGGCAGGCTCCGTCCCGGCGAGGCGAGGTCCGCTCCCGCTCAGGTTCAGCGGACCAGCAGCGGCAGGCTCTCCTGGGGCACCGACCGCAGCAGTCGCAGTTCCTTCTGCAGTGCCGGATCGCTGCGGAGCGCCTGCCATTGCGGACTGGCAATGATCTGAAGCGCGGCGGCGGCTCCCAGCCTCCGGCCGGCCTCCACGTCCGTGGGGAAATGCACCCCGCACATCACCCGGCTGGCACCCGCGTGGAAGCCCACAGCCAGCAGACGCTCGCGACGCTCCGGCAACAGATCGGCCAGCAGCTCCGAGGCCGCGCTGTACCAGGTGGAATGGCCGGACGGGAATGACTGGCTGTCCTCACGGGGCAGACAGGGCTTGATCGAGGCGTACTGCTCATAGGGCCTGGGCCTGGCCGTCTGTTTCTTGATCCCCCCCATGACCGCATCGATCGGCCCCATGAACGAGCGCAGTCCACGATTGAGCCGCGGTGTGAGCTTCACCATGTCGATGCCCAGAGCGCGGCTGAAGAAAATCGGATCCCGCTCCAGGGTGAGCCAGCTGTTGGCCTGCATCTCCGGGGTACGGGTGCTTTGCAGCCACTGCAGGATCGCCAGATCCTTGGCGGCCTCCACGCTGCCGGTCTGAGGCGGCCGGCCGGCCGCCCTGATCAGTGGAGCGGCGTCGAGCCGCAACACCCCGACGTCATCCTCCAGGCCCCGGGCCGCAGCTGCCAGGCAGGGGAAGTACTGGACGAGCACAAGAGCCAGAACAAGACGGAAGCGTCCAGGGAAACGGCAGCGGCTGAAGGACGACATGGCGAGGCTGCAAACCTTTGGCTCAGCAGCGCAGAGCTCAGACGCTGACGTTATCGAAGGTCTCAGGCCGCCTCAAGGCGCAGGGCCGACCACTCGACCCTGACACGCAACGCCGAGGGCAGCCATGACCACCAGCGCCGATGCACACAGGTGCGTGCCTGGAGCCGCCATGCCCGCCCCGCCAGCTGAAGCTCAAGGGCCCTCAGCGATGGCTGCGGATAGGCCGGATTGATCACATCGTGCGCATCGATCCCGCCGAGATCATCGATGCCTGCCTCAAGCGCAGCGGGCAGGTCCTCCAGCGGCCAGAGATTGGGAGGCATCTGCAGATGCACCTCAGAAGGCAGTAGCCGGCGCGCCAGCGCGATCAGCTCCAGCAGATCGGCCTTCTCCTCTGCATCGAGGGGCCTGGACTGCGCCCCGTCCGGTCGCCAGGGCTGAAGGATCACCTCCTGGACATGGCCCCACCGGCCTTGGAGCTCAGCCAGAAGCTCCAGTGCCGCTACGCGATCATCCCAGGATTCGCCCACCCCCAGCAACAACCCTGTGGTGAAGGGAATGCCGAGGCGGCCCGCCTGCTCCAGCTGGCCCAGGCGCAGCTCCAAGCGCTTGCTGGGGGCATGGCGATGCAGGCGGTCGTAGGCCGGGCCCAGCCCCTCCAACATCAGGCCCATCGAGGGATTGAGCCGCCCCAGGGCGGCCATCTCACGGCGCGAGAGCGGGCCGGCGTTGGTGTGCGGCAGGCGGCCGTGGGCCAGGGCGAGGCGGCTCAGCTGCAGCAGCCGGGCGAACCAGGCCTGGCGCTCGGGTGCCTCCGGCGCCACCTCACCGCTCAGCAACAGCACCTCCGCCGCCGCAGGGCGCCGGGCCAGCTCCACCTCGGCCTGCTCAGGCTGCAGCGGCCTGGCCTGATCGAGCGGCAGCCGGAAGCTGCAGTAGCCACAGGCGTTGAAGCAGCCACGGGTCGGCACGAGCGTGACGCTCGGACTCCAGGTGATCCGGCGCGACATCCCGGCTCCAACCAGCGGATTCGCCATCCCAGCACCAGCGCCCAGC
>Ga0310334_100103_pt1 | contig 26282 bp, 33 predicted proteins | sample LakMicMIDCLREDC7_FD_195548 | JGI IMG/M metagenome (GOLD analysis project Ga0310334, IMG submission 195548) | Enriched freshwater cyanobacterial communities from Lake Michigan, Michigan, United States - MI23.DCL.RED.C7 (v2) (version 2) | ecosystem: Environmental > Aquatic > Freshwater > Lake...
GTGGGGGATGGCCCGCATCGGCTCGAGGGCGCTGATCGTGAGGGCTCCGGAGCGGTGGCCGAAGCGGCCGCTGCCCTCGCTCAGCCGCTCGCCCAGCACCTCCGCTACCACCGGCGCCTCAAGCAGCAGCGGGCTGGCGCCGGCCACGGCGTTCCAGTCGGCCAGCACCGCCTGGATGGCCTGCAGCTCCCAGGCCAGCTCGCCACCATCACCGAACAGATCCAGCAGCTGCTGACGCAGGCCCGTCACCCAGTCGGCCACGCTGCGGGCCTCACCCAGCCAGTGCAGGCTGCGTTGCAGCTGCCGCAGCAGGCCCAGCCAGCGCCCCTGCTGCTCGAGGCTGCCGCTCATCGCCAGCGGTGCGGTTTCACCCGGTGCCAGCCCCGGCTCCTGGGGCAGCACCAGCCCGAGCACGAGCCGATCGATGGCCCAGCCGAGGCTGTGGCTGGAGTCGCCGCCGCGGTCGCGCCCGTCGAGGCCCCAGCGGAAGCCGGCGCGCTGCAGCAGGGCCGTCAGCGCCCCAGCCTCAGCGGGATCGATGCCCTGATGGCGCAGCAGTGGGCCGCAGCCGAGCAGCGTCTCCAGGGCGGTGGCCGTGAGGCGTTCGCCGCCGAGCTGCAGCAGGCCCAGCAGCCCCTGGCCGAGGCCCGCCTCGCTCTGCTGGCTGCGGTCGGTGAGACGCCAGGGCAGGCTCACCCCGGTGGCTTCGCTGTCACCGAACACGGCTCCCACCAGCGGGGCGAAGGCCTCCACCTGCGGGGTCATCACCAGGATGTCGCGCGGTTCAAGGCTCTCGTCCGCGGCCAGGAGCTGCAGCAGCCGATCGCGCACGATCTGCAGCTGGCGCAGCCGGCCGGGGCAGGCGTGGAACTCCAGGGAGGCGTCGTCCGGCGCCCGTTGCAGCGCGCTGTCGGCCTCTGGGGCATCGGCTTCTGGGGCACCGGCCTCGACGGTGCCGGTGGCCAGGCGCTCCTGCAGTTGCTCCAGCAGGGTGGCTGGCCGGCTGGTGGTTCCCATGGCGCCGCCACCCGCCGTTGCGATGCTGGCGGGCAGAAAGAAGGCATCCCAGTCCTGCCAGTTGCCGGGCTGGGTGTCGCCGCTGCCCTCAAGCAGCTGCTGGAACTCGGCCCCCAGACGCCCGAAGCGGGCCTCCAGACCGGGCACCTCGAGCAGCCAGTCGCTGCCGAGGGGTTCGCCCGAGCCGGCGTCGTGGCGTTGCCAGAGGTCGCGGCAGGGGGTGAGCAGGTAGAGCTCCACCGGCAGGTGGGCCGAGAGCGCCTGCAGCAGCTCCACCTGCACCGGCGCCAGGCTGCTGAGGCCGAACAGCCGCAGGGGTTGGTCGTCGCTGATGGCCATCGGCGCCTGGTCCGGCTGGAGCTGTTGCAGCAGCGCGATGGCGCGGCGGGCCCGCAGGCCAAAGGGCTGGCGATCGAGTCGCTCCGCCAGCTGGCGCAGCAGCAGTGGCTGCCAGCGCAGGGCTTCGGCCAGGGGACGGCCGCCGCCATCGAGATCCCGGCCATCCAGCCAGGCCTCGAGCATCGCGGGGCGATAGAGGCCGTAGTCGTCGAGGGCGTCGGCGATGGCACGGCCCAGCTGCCAGAGGGGGGCATCCAGGCGATCGCGGCCAGGGGCGCGGCGTTCGAGCCAGTGCTGCAGCGGTGCGGCGCTGGGGTCGCTCAGCAGGGCAGGCAGCAGCTCGAGCACCGGCCACACCAGGTTCTGGGCGCGCCAGGGGTCATCGCCGCTGCCGGGGCTGTCCTCCGGCTGTGCCAGCACGGCATCTACCAGCTGCCGCAGCCGGCTGGCGGGGAACGGAAAGCGCAGGTTGGCGGCGATGCCGCTTCCGGGCGGATCGTCGGGGCGGCTGCCGGCCAGGGCGATCTGCTCCCCCAGCCAGCGGCTGGTGGGCCAGGTGTTCACCACCACCTGGATCTGGGCGAGGGGGCCGGGAGGCTCCAGTTGCAGCCGGGTGGCCAGCACCCGGGCCAGCAGCTCAGCGCGGTTGCTGCGGTAGAGGGTGAGCAAGGCTCAGCAGCGGCTCAGGCTGGCCGCGGCCTGGACGGTGACAGGAACCGTTGCCGGGATGGTGGGGGCGAGGCTGAGGGTGGCGGCGCTGCCGCGCAGGCCGGGTACGGCGATCACGGCGCGCGTTTCCGGGCAGTAGGCACTCAGATCCCCGCCGTAGCAGGCGCCCGTATCCACCATCACGATGTGGGGAAGGTGGCGGACATGCGGGCCGGGTGTGTGGCCGATCACCACCTCGCCGAAGCGGCCGTCGTAGTGCTGCCAGAAGGCCATCCGCACCCGCAGGTCCGGCCGCCAGGTTTCGGGATCGAAGCCGGCATGGGTGGCCACCCAGCCCTCACCCCAGTAGGCCAGCGGCAGGCTCTCCAGACGGCTGAGCCAGCGGCGACAGGCCCGCTCACCCAGATGGCGGAAGGTGTCGCAGCCCGCCAGCTGGCGCTCGTTCTGCCAGTGCCCTCTCCGCAGGGCGGTGATCAGATCCTGCTCGTGGTTGCCCCGTAGCCAGACGGCCCTGCCCTGCTCCACCAGCCCCCAGATGCGCTCCATCGTGGAGGCGATGGCCGGACCACGGTTGATCACATCGCCGCAGAAGATCAGGCGATCACCGGCGGGGAGCCGTTCCAGCAACTGCTCAAGAGAGTCAGCGCAACCATGAACGTCGCCGATCACCCAGTGGTGCAGTCGGCGGCTGACGGGCGTCATGCGGACGTCGCAGTGCGCTCAGTCTGGCCCGCCGGCCGCCGATCTGTCAGCCCCGGCTCGACAACGCTGCGGCAGAGCGCCGCTGGGGCAAGGGTTAACGCTGATAACTTGCCCCTAACCAACAGCGCGGTGATGGACCCTCAGCCCACGGATCCCCGCATGCTTTCGGTGAGCCAGCGGGTGGCGATTCTGGTGAAGGCCCTTGATGGGGCCAAGCGCACCAACGAGGCCCTGGCCAAGTGTGTGAACGGCGATCAGATGGTGGAGGTGCTGCTCGGTGCCTCCGCCAAGTTGGGGTTGGGGCTCACCCGCGCTGAGCTCACCCGCACTCCACCGATCCGCGACTGGCTGTGGTGGAAGAACAAGGAAGCGCTGCTCACCATCGGTGACGCCAAGCCGCGTTACCAGCAGGACGGCGACCAGGGCAGGCCACAGGCTCCCAACACCGAGGATGGAGCCGCACCCCGCCGCAAGTTCCTCGGGCTGTTCTGAGCCGGGCCGGCCTCAGGAGGCGCCGGCCAGGGCGTCAGGGATGGTGGCGGTGGGGGCTTCGAAGCTGCCCTTGGCAACGAATTCCAGCCGCAGCTTCATGAATTCGATGAATTTGGCGTCGGTGGAGACCACGGCAGCAGCTGGCCGCGGCACGGTGGCGGCCACGCTGGCCAGCTCGGGCGCCTCGAGGAAGGCCGGACGCTTCACCAGCCAGAAATCGATCGCCTTGCCCTGTTCGCCGTAGTTGCGCACCCGCTCGCGCAGCACCTCATCGAGGGGCTCCTCCACGGTGAGGAAGGCCTCACTGGCGGCCACGAAGTGGTACTGGGTCATGAACTGGTGCTGCCGAACAGGGGGTCCCGGCGGGGATTCTGAACCAGCGCCTTCATCTGGCGCACCGCTTCCTCCAGCCCCACGGCCAGGGCGCGGGCCACGATCGTGTGGCCGATGTTCAGCTCCTCCATCCCCTCGATCGCCGCCACCGGCTCCACGTTCTGATACGTCAGGCCGTGGCCGGCGTTGACGCGAAGGCCGAGGCTGCGCGCGATGAAGCTGCCCTCGGTGAGCCGCGCCAGCTCCAGCGGCTGCTCGACCCAGCTGGCTTCGGCGTAGGTGCCGGTGTGCAGCTCCACCCAGCGGGCGCCGCTGGCCCGGCAGGCCTCCAACTGGTTGCGCTCGGCGTCCACGAACAGGCTGACGCCGATGCCGGCCTCCTGCAGACGGCCCACCACTCCGGTGAGACCGCTCAGCTGACCGGTCACGTCCAGGCCGCCTTCGGTGGTCACCTCCTGCCGCTTCTCCGGCACCAGGGTCACCATGTCGGGCCGGAGGCGCAGGGCGATCGCCTCCATCTCCGGCGTCGCGGCCATCTCCAGGTTGAGGCGGCTGCGCACGGTCTGGCGTAGCAGCTCCACATCGCGGTCCTGGATGTGGCGGCGGTCTTCGCGCAGGTGCACGGTGATGCCGTCGGCACCACCCAGTTCGGCCAGCAGGGCGTAACTGACGGGATCGGGTTCCACGGTGCGGCGGGCCTGGCGCACGTTGGCGATGTGATCGATGTTCACGCCGAGGCTGGCCATGGCATCGCGATGGGCTGCTGGCTGGATCCTATGGAGCACCTCCACCGCCACTGCCGCGGCCGGGGCCCGCTCCCGCAACTGCCCGCCCGCTGCTGTTGGGGGGGATTGGCAGCCCTACCTTGATTTGCTGGACCAGGCCCCGCGGGTGAACGCTCCCACGACCATGCACGAACCGGTGCAGCAGGCGGCGGAGAGCTCTCCGGACACCGCGCTCGAGACCTCTCGGCGGCGCTCGGCTGCGATCTCCGCGCGGGAGCGCAGCCTCTGCAATGGCATCAATCCGTGGCTGGCACCGCTGGCGATGGTGCTCACGCAGGACGTGGCGCTGAGCGGCTTCTTCCGCCGCGGGGTGCGCGTGCTCGGAGCCGAGCATCTGCCGATGTCCGGGCCGCTGCTGCTGGCCCCCACCCACCGCTCCCGCTGGGATGCCCTGATGCTGCCCCGGGCCGCCGGCCGCCGTGTGACCGGCCGCGACTGCCGCTTCATGGTGAGCAGCGACGAGATGGTGGGGGTGCAGGGCTGGTTTCTGCATCGGCTCGGCTGCTTTCCGGTGAACCCGCGCAAGCCGGCGGCAGCCTCGCTGCGCTTTGCGGTGGAGCTGCTGCAGGCGGGACAGCAGCTGGTGGTGTTCCCGGAGGGGCGCATCTATCAGGACGACGCCCAGCTGCGGCTGATGCCAGGACTGGCCAGGCTGGCGGCCCTGGCCGAGGGGCAGGGAGTTGCGGTGCCGGTGCTGCCCGTGGGCATTGCCTACAGCCATGCCAGACCACGCTTCGGCGACCGCGCGGCCCTCTGTTTCGGTGAACCCCTGCGCCTGCAGGGGCCTGGCCGTGCCGCTGCCGCGGCTCTCAACAGCGAACTGGCTGCCGGCCTGCAGGCGGTGGAACGGCTGGCCCGCGCGGCTGTGGGCCGGCCGCTGCAGCGCCCGTAGAGTCTGCCGATCTCCGAGCCCGTTCCGTGCGCCGGCCCTTCGCTGCCCTCAGCCTCGCCGCCCTGGCGCTGCTGGCCCCCACCGTTCTGCCTGTGGCGGTCCACGCCCTCGAGGAGCCCAAGAAGGTGCTCGAGTCGAGCAGCACAGGTTTCAATCTCGAGGCGATCAGCGCCAAGGTGGCTCAGGGTGATGCGGCAGCCGGCGCGGGCAAGCTTGCCCAGGCCAAGGCCGATTACGACCAGGCCCGGCTCGGTGCCCAGAACCTGGCGCGCTTCTACCGCAACCTCAGCGGTGCCTTCCGCGGCCTCGATGCCCGCATCCCCCGCGAGATGGATGACAAGGGCCGCCGCGCCGTTGAACTGCAGGCCGCCATCAACCTCCGGCTGGCTGCTGTGCTGCGTCGCATGAACCAGCCGGAGGTGGCGGTGCCCCTGCTGGTGGAAGTGGTCCAGCTGATGTCGCCCTCCAGTCCGCAGGGCCAGAAGGCCTACCAGAACCTGCTGGAGATCGGTTTTGTGAGCACGCCCTACGCCGGCGGCGTGGCGGCCCCTGGCAGCTGAGCGCCAACCCCGCTCTGCCGCTGCTTAGATTCCCGCCCAGCCACCGGATCGTTGCTCATGGTTCACCCTGATCAGGTGAGGTCTGCCATCAGTCAGGCCCTGCCCGATGCCCGTGTCGAGGTGGAGGACCTCACCGGCGGCGGTGATCACCTGCAGGTGACCGTGGTGTCCAGCGCATTCGCCGGCCTGAGCCGGGTGAAGCAGCACCAGCTGGTGTACGGCGCCCTGCGCAGCGAACTGGCCAGCGAGGCTATCCACGCCCTTGCCCTGCAGACCTCCACCCCCAACGCCTGACCCATGGATTCCGCCGTTCAAGCCCGCATCGAGGCCCTGGTGGCCAGCAGCCCGATCGTTGTGTTCATGAAGGGCAACAAGCTGATGCCCCAGTGCGGCTTCAGCAACAACGTTGTTCAGATCCTCAACGCCCTGGCGGTGCCGTTTGAAACCTTCGACGTGCTCTCCGACATGGAGATCCGTCAGGGAATCAAGGAATTCTCCGAGTGGCCCACCATCCCGCAGGTGTACGTGAACGGTGAGTTCATCGGCGGATCCGACATCCTGATCGAGATGTACAACTCCGGTGAGCTGCGCGAAAAGCTGGCTGTCGAGCTGGCCTGAACCGAGCTTGCCTGAACCGAGCTGGCCTGAGTCGAGCTGGTCTTGGCTGAGCTGGTCTCAGCTGAGCTGGCTTGAGCGACTGGGACGGGCGGTCAGTTCCGTCCCGATTCGTAGAGGGTGCTCATGTCGCCGCCGGGGCCGATGAAGCTGGATGGATCGAGGATCCAGCGATCCACCAGCTCCTCCAGGCGCCGCTGGCTGATCGGATCCAGCACGGCTGTACGGCGCAGGGCATGCAGATAGCCGTCGGCGTAGAGGCGCAGTTCCGAGGGGCCGTGGTAGCGACTCGCCAGCCCCTGACAGGCATCGCAGAGCGACTGGAAGTGGCGGATGGCTTCGGGGTTCTGCAGGGCCGTCATGGCTGCACGGGGGGGGACAGCTTGCAAGGCATCGCCTGATACCGCTGTGCCCATGGAATTCCCGATAGCGTAAGCAGAGGCAAGGAGAAGCGGGTGGAACCTTCCCCGGTTAGCGCTGAAACTGGCCTGAAAAGGGTTCTGGTGGTGGATCCCCACCCAACCCTGCGCACCGTTTTGGCCCAGCGGCTGCGTCAGGACGGTCACCTGGCGGCGGCGGTGGCTTCGGCTGCTGAGGCTGTGGCCCTCTGCGACGACCTCACCCCCGATCTGCTGGTGGCCGCTGAGCTGCTTGAAGAAACCTCAGCGCTACGTCTGGCGGCTCAGCTGCGTTGCCCGGTGATGGTGCTCACGGCCCGCTCCGGTGCTGAACCGGTGCCGACGATGTGTTGCGCAAGCCCTTCGGCCTGGAGGAACTGGCGGCTCGCTGCCGCTCTCTGCTGCGCCGCAGTGGCAGTGGCCTGCAGGAGCGGGTGTGTGTGGGGCCGCTGGAAGTGCATCTGCTGCTGCGCCAGGTGACCCTGCGCGACCAGCCGGTGGAGCTCAGCCCTCGCGAGTTCGCCCTGCTCTGTGCCCTGCTGATGCCACCGGGCATGGTGCGCAGCCGCAGTGAGCTGCTGCGCATGGCCTGGCCGCCGTTCAGCGGTGGCCCTCGTTCGGTGGATACCCAGGTGCTCACCCTGCGCCGCAAGCTGGAGCAGGCCGGCCTGGGGGAAGGCGGCGGCATCGAAACCGTGCGCCAACAGGGTTACCGCTTCAGCCTCGATACGATCCCTGAAGCCGGCTCTACAACCCAGAGCCTGGTGGGAACGCCCATCGCCCCGTAGCCACGGCCCAGCCGGCCCCCAGTTCCGCCAGCACCATCAGAGCGCTGAGCGCTGCCAGAAGCTGGTAGGTCCACGCCGGGCTGATCCGGCCGATGGAGCCGGTGGCCAGGCCCGTGTGCCGGCCGAAGCGGGCCAGAAAGTCGTCGAACTGCTCCAGCCGCTGGGGCAGCAGCACACTGGTGCCCGCCCCGTTGGCTGCGCTGGTGCGCAGGTAGAACACCCGACCGCCCTGGCTGGTCGCCACCGGCGTGATGCCGGTGATCTGCTCCCAGCTCAGCTGCCAGCCGCGGCGCAGCAGCCAGTGGCACCAGGCTGGGTGGCTCAGGCTCAGGCCGGCGTCATCCAGCTCCACCCGCTCGCTGGAGATGGCCAGCACCAGCAGCAGCCCCAGCGGCACTGCCGCCAGCAGCCAGGGTTGCAGCGACGCCGGCGCCAGGGCGGGCAGGGGCAGCACCAGGGCCAGATAAAGCAGCACCAGCGTGCCCCGGATCGGCAGGGCCATGCCGTAGGTGTGGCTCATCGATCCTCGGGGGAGCCAGGCAGAGGTTCGATCAGGCTGGAGGGTTGGTAACGGCCGCCGAACACCTCCTGTTCGCGACCTTTCCAGAACTCGCCGAGGCGCATCAGATCGGCGTGGGCCTCCTGCAGGCGGTCGAGGAACTCCTGCGGCTCCATCGTGTCCTTCGCCTCCTTCAGCTTGGTGAGGCGCAGCAGTTGCAGCATCCAGGGTTTGCTGAGCTCGCCGCGTTGCTCGAGGTAGCGGGCCAGGTCCTGGGAGCTGGGGGTTGGCGAGCCTGAGCCTGCCATCAGCGCATGCCTTGGATGGCGGTTAAGGCTATGCAGGTGCCCCGCTGGAGTGTGGGGCATTGGCCCTGGACTGGGCCACGAGCGCCGGGCGGCTCAGGGGGCGGGCGAACAGGTAACCCTGGAAGCGCTGCACGCCTGCCTGGCGCAGCAGCAGCAGCAAGGCCTCATCTTCCACGCCCTCGGCCACGAGCAGCAACTGCATCTGGGCCGTGAGGGCCTGCAGCAGTTGCACGATCTTCAGGGCCACCGGGTCGCGGGAGGCGGCCACGACGAAGCTCTTGTCGATCTTGAGCTCATCGGGCTTGAGCCACATCAGCAGGCGCAGCGAGGAGAAGCCGGTGCCGAAGTCGTCGAGGGCGAGCTTCACACCTGCGCGGCGCAGGGCCTCGAGGTTGTCGGTGAGCTCCGGGCTGGTTTCCACCACGGCCGATTCCGTGATCTCGATGGTCACGGTCTCAGGCCTGATGCGCTGCAGGCTGAGCTGGGCCAGAAGCCAGGTGCCGAAGTCCTGCTGGCTGAGCTGGCTCGGACTGATGTTGATCGCCACGTTGAGATCGGGACGCTCCAGCTCCTGGCGCAACTGCACGAGTTCCTGCAGGGTATGCGCGAGGATCACCCGACCGAGTTCCGGCACCAGTCGATAGCGCTCCGCCAGGGCGAAGATCAGATCCGCTGGAACATTGGGGAAGTCAGGATTCGCCCAGCGGCTGAGGGCCTCAACCTTGCACATCTGTTCGCTGGTATCCACGATCGACTGGAACACGATCGAGAACCGCTCAGGGGCGTGGCTGATGTCGTTCTGCAGCGCGTTGAACAGCCTGTAGTTGTTCAACTCGTCCCAGTCGCTCTCGATGTCGAACACCGAGACCCTCTTCTGGTGCCGCGTCTTGGCCAGCACCATCGCCATATCGGAGCGGCGGATCAGTTCCTCCGCTGAGGTGCCCGCAGCATCGCTGATGGCGATACCGATGCTGAGGCTGATCTTGAGCTGATCGGGATGCCGGCTGGCGTTGCTCTGGAAGCGCTCGAGCAGATCAAGCGCTCGCTGGTGAGAGTACTCACGCAGTGTTTGTTCGCTTGGATCGGCGAGGTTTTCGGTATTGAGAATCAGGCTGAACTCATCGCCGCCGAAGCGTGCCAGGAAGTCGTTGCTTTCAATCAGTTGCTCCAGCTCGCGGGCCACATGCTGCAGCACGCCATCACCGGTGCTATGGCCATAGGTTTCGTTGATCTGCTTGAACTTGTCGATGTTGATGAACAGCAGTGCCAGGGAAACGCCCCTGTTGCGGCTGCGTTCGCTTTCCCAGTTGAGGCGCTCGAGAAAGTAGCTGCGATTGGGCAGGCCGGTGGTGGCATCGAGCAGGGCCAGTGAACGGGCGGTTTGCAGCACTCCCTCGAAGCGCTCTGCCAGCTGCTCCACCTGCTGGGAGCGGCTGCTTTTAACACCGGGATCGCTCACACGCCGCTTCAGCATGCGGGCGAAGGCCTTCGATTCGTTGGCATCGTTGCCGAGCTGCACCTGATCAAGCAGCTGGGTCAGCTCCCGCTCGGTGCGGCGGATCCGCTGGCTGCTCAGCCGTTCGCGGCGCAGCCGCTCCAGTTGCAGGCGCCGCTGGGCCAGCATCCACTGGGCGCGCAGGCAGAGGATGGTCAACACGCCGCCGAGCGCCAGAACGGCCAGGGCCAGCAACTCACGGGTGAGTGTGGTGCTGCTGTCGGGGTCTCGCACCGCCAGCTTCTGCCCGTCGCCGGTCCACAGGGTTGGAATCACCGTGCGCTGCGCGCGGCCGGCCTGTCCCGGGGCTGTTCCGCTCAGCACCAGCTGCTTGCTGAGCGTGCTCATCCCCTCCTGCAACGAGGATGCGGTGCCGCTCTGCAGCAGGGGTACGAGGTAGAAGAGGCGGGACGTCGTGGTCCGGCGGATCAGGTTGTCGGTGATGGTGGCGACGCCGCCCACCAGCGGGCCGTGGCTGCTGGGGCAGATCACCGGCAGGGAGTATTCACCGCTGCGTTGCTGCATGGCAGCCACACCGCGCAGGCAGTGCAGGAGTGGACTTTTGGGCGCTTTATCACGGCTGTCGGCCCCGGTGAGGGCCGTCAGCTGATCACGGCCATCCACGATGGCGAGCACGGCGCCGCCATCAAGCAGGCCCGTTGTCTCCATGTAGCGGTTGACGAAATCGGGATCTTTGCCCGTGACGTAGTTGTAGCTGTCGTCCCAGTTGGCCCAGTCCTGCAGGGGGCGGTTGGTGTTCCTGGCGATCCAGTTGAGCAGCTCCAGCTGCTCGTTCTGGCGCTGAAGCTGCTGCGCTGTGCTGTTGCTGATGCGGCGCAGACCTTCAAGGCTCAGGCTGGCCAGCAGCAGCAGGAGAGCGATGCGAAGGGTGGCGCCCCAGCTGCTGTTGCGGGATGCCACACGTTCCTGTTTGAGCCAGGAGCGCAGGAGCTTCACAGGGTGCCCACTCTTTCTGAAGCCTAGTGGTGCAGTTCTGCATCGGCAGCCGACTGCGGCCGTTGGTTCAGGCCGGCAGCGCCCAGGGGTTGAGGCCTAGATCGGCGCCGATGCGGTGGGCGCAGGCGAAGCCGCTGAAGGCCACGGCGTTCAGGCCCTGGCCAGGGAAGCAGGAATCACCCACGCAGTAGAGGCCGCTCACGCCCGTGCGGTTGAACGGCATCGGCAGCAGGCCGGGTAGGCGTAGGGCCGGGATCGGGCCGTAGCTGCCGCCCATGCGGCCGAGGAAGCGGCGATGGCTGCGGGGGGTGCCCACCTCGCGGTGGTGGATGGCGCCGGCCAGGCCAGGCAGGATCGCCTCGAGGCGGGCAATCAGGCGGTTGGCGTCGGCCTCCTTCTTGGCGCGGTAGTCGGCGGGTGAGAGGTGCTTCCACTCCTCGATCGAGCTGGGGGTGAAGGTGTGCAGGATGTGGCGGTCTGGCGGGGCCAGGCAGGGATCCAGCAGCGTTGGCATCGACAGGAACACCACCCCCTGTTCGGCCTCCATGGCGGCCCACTCCTCCAGCAGCAGGTGATGGCAGTGGAAGCCCTCCGGCACCACAGCGGCGTCGATGCCCAGGTGCAGGGAGAGGAACGAAGGGGACGGGCGGTAGCGCCGCCGCCAGGTGGCTTCGGCCTTCGGCGTGTGGGCGGCATCCACCAGCGGATGGCTCACCGCGCCTTCGCTGCCCTCGGCAGCGAATGTGTCCCAGCGGGTGGCGTTGCTCACCACGCGGCGGGCGCGGATCGTTTCGCCGTTGGCCAGCTTCACGCCCACGGCCCGGCCGGCAGCACCATCGCCTTCGATCAGCACATCGGTGACGCGGGCCTTGTAGCGAATGGCGCCGCCGTGGGCCTCCAGCCCCGCCACCAGTTTCTCGGCGATCACACCGACGCCACCCCTGGGGTAGTTAATGCCGCCGGCATGGCGATCGGAGAACACCATGCCGGCGTTGATCATCGGCGTGCGATCGGCCGGCATCACGCTCCAGCAGAAGCACTCCATGTCGATGAACTTCAGCAGCTGTTCATCCTTGATGTGGGCGCGGGCCACATCACCCACGTTGAAGGGCAGCCAGCGGGCCAGGCCCAGACAGGCCAGCGGTGCCCGGAAGAACACCTTGGCCAGGTAGGCCGGATCCTCGAGCGAGAGCAACGGCATCGCATCGAGGCAGCGGAACACCTGCCAGCAGGTGTCGTAGAAGCTGCGGATGCCTTGGGCCTCGTGGGGGAAGCGCGCGGTGAGTTCGCTGATGAAGTGGTCATAGTCCCGGTCGACCGCCACATTGAGGCCGCCGGGAAGGTGGTATTCGAGCTGGGCCGGATCGGGGATCGTGTCGCAGTGCTGGCCCACATCAGCCAGGGCGCGGGTGAGCAGGTTGGTGTGCCCCTTCTCGCCGAAGCCGAAGATCATCGAGGCGCCCACATCGAAGGTGTAGCCCTCGCGCCGGAAGCTGCCGCCCGAGCCGCCCGGGATCAGGTAGCGCTCCAGCACCAGTGTGCGTGCCCCTTTGGCCGCCAGCTGCGAGGCGGTCACCAGGCCGCCGATGCCGCTGCCGATCACAATCACGTCCCAGTCGGAGGGAGGGCTGGCGGTCACCGGCGGGCTGTGCGATCTGGGGCGACCCTAGAAGCCGGCGGTGGCGCCTGGAACCGTTCAGTCCGCGGCCACGGCCTCACGGAACGGCGGCCGGCCGGTGAGCACCACTTCGGCCCGCACGGGGCCCAGCAGGGTGGTGCAGCTGGCTTCGAGCTGGGTGCGCAGGTTGTCGAGCCAGCTGGCCTCCACCGCTCGGGTCGGGTTCACGTAGGCCACCACATAGCTGATGCGGCCCAGCTTCACCACCGAGAGGTCGAGCAGCTGGGCGGCGGCGGCCTCCACGAGGGTCTGGACGCCGCAGCGCGTGCTCTGGATCAGCTCCGGCTCGCAGGCGGCGCCGGCTGTTTCGCGCAGGGCCAGGCGGAAACGGTGCAGCGGTTCGCCGGCCACCACCAGCGAGAGAACAAGAACCAGCAACGCATCGGCCACCGGCACCAGGGGTGCCAGAGCGGTGCTGTTCAGCAGCGGCGCCGCCACCAGCACCGCGCCGGTCCCGCCGGTGATGGCGGTGTCGAGCAGGGCCGCGCGCGATTCGGTGCGCAGCAGTTCACTGCAGCGGCCGCCGGACACCCAGCTGCGGTGCTGTGCCCAGGCCAGGGCCCCGCAGCTCAGGCCGCCCAGCAGGCCGTACCAGCCCACCGGGCCGGTGGCAATGGCTTCCGGGCTGTCGCCCTGCCACCAGGCCAGCAGGTCGCGGGCGGCGTTCAGGCCGGCGAAGCTGAGGATGCCGAGCAGCAGCAACGAGCGCAGCAGCACGTACACCGCCTCCTGCCCCTCGTAGCCGAACGGCCAGCCGCGATCCGGCGGCCGCACCACATTCGCGCCCACCCGCGCTGCCACCAGGCTGGTGACGGCCATCACGCCGGCGTAGAGCCCATCCAGCAGCACCGCTTCTGAGCCGGAGAGCACGTAAGACACCAGGCCGAGCACGGCGATGGCCAGGCTCACCCACAGCCCGAGCGCCAGGCTGTGCTGTTCGCTCAGGGCGTTGTCGGCTGCAGGTGCGCCGCTGGCGTCACGGCCGGAGAGCTGCATCGCGTTGGCACCATGCCATTCCCCCCCTGTACTAACCCGGCCGGCTCAGCCGCGCCGGTGAAGGGCTCCAGATCCGCCAGGGCCCGGTCGCGGTAGGCGCCGTAGCGCTCGCGTTTGGCCTTGATCCGCTCCGCCAGCTCCGGCAGCAGGCCGAAGTTGGGGGGCATCGGCTGGAACCTGCCGGAGGGAGCGGTGGCGATGAAGTGGGTGAGGGCGCCGATCATCGTGGTGGGCGGCAGGCTGATCGGTTCCAGTCCCCGGGCCAGTCGAGCGGCGTTGGTGCCCGCCAGCCAGCCACCGGCCACCGCGGCCGCGTAGCCCTCGGTGCCGGTGATCTGACCCGCCGCCAGCAGCGTGGGGCGCTGGCGGAACTGCAGGCTGGGATCCAGCAGCTGGGGTGCCTCGAGAAAGGTGTTGCGGTGCATCACGCCGAAGCGCACGAACTCGGCGTTCTCCAGGCCAGGGATCAGGCGCAGCACCCGCTTCTGCTCGCCCCATTTGAGGTTGGTCTGAAACCCCACCAGGTTCCAGAGGCGGCCGTCCTTGTCTTCCTGGCGCAGCTGCACCACGGCGTAGGCGCGGTTGGCGCGGCGCACATCGCGGTCGTTCACGTCGCCCCAGCGGGGATCCCAGAGGCCGATCGGCTTGAGCGGGCCGTAGCGCATGGTGTCTTCGCCGCGGCGGGCCAGCTCCTCGATCGGCAGGCAGCCCTCGAAGAAGGTGGCGTTCTCCTTTTCGAAATCCTTGAGTTCGGCCTGCTCGGCGCTCAGCAGCGCCTCGCGGAAGGCGAGGAACTGCTCCTTGCTCATCGGGCAGTTGATGTAGTCGGCGTCGCCCTTGTCGTAGCGAGAGGCGCGGAACGCCACCGAGAGGTCGATGCTCTCCCCCTCCACGATCGGGCTGGCGGCATCAAAGAAGTGGCAGTCGGCCCGGCCGGTGAAGGCGCGCAGCGCTTCGGCCAGGGGTTCGCTGGTGAGCGGGCCGGTGGCCAGCACGGCGATCTCGCCGGGGCCGGGCAGGTCTGTGTGTGCGCGGCGCTCGACGGTCACCAGTGGGTGCTGCTCGAGGGCGGCGGTGAGAGCGGCGCTGTAGCGGCCGCGGTCGACCGCCAGGGCACCACCGGCCGGCACGGCGTGCTGGTCGGCGGTGCCGATCACCAGTGAACCGAGGCGCCGCAGTTCCTCCTGCAGCAGGCCTGCGGCCCTGTCGCTGCTGAGGGCCCCGAAGCTGTTGCTGCACACCAGCTCAGCAAATTCGCTGCTGTGGTGGGCGGGGGAGCGGCGCACCGGCCGCATCTCCACCAGCCGCACTGGCAGGCCGGCCCTGGCGATCTGCCAGGTCGCCTCGGTGCCTGCCAGGCCGGCGCCGATCACCAGGATCGGGGCTGAGCTGCTCGCCTGGAAGGGCTCTGACACGCGAAACCGGCTCTGCCTGAAGGGATCAGGCTAGGAGCCGGTGGTGCAGGGGTTGCGGAGCGACGCCTGGGGCGCTGCTCAGCCGTTGGCGCGCTTGATCAGCAGCTGCAGCTGGCCCACGGCAGCGCGGCCGATGTTGAACCCTGCCCAGCCGGCGGCCAGCAGGATCGGGGTCACAACAAGCAGGAGCCGTGCGTCCATGGCTGGAATCAGAGAAAAGGCGTTGCTGGATCCTACGGAAGCAGACCGTGGAGCGGAAGGCGCTGTGAGCGGTTGATCGATTTCGCAGCAAATGCTGCGCTCAAGCCGGCTGGAAGCCGGGGTCGCTGGAGCGGCCGGCATGGGCCATGGCGAGTTGGCGGTAGCGGCGGGCGTGCTGGCGCTGCTCGGCGGCGGCCTCCTCGCTCAGCTCACGTTTCTGCTGGGCCGGGGCACCCATCACCAGGGCCCGGGGCGGCACATCGCGGGTCACCACCGAGCCTGCCGCCACCAGGGCGCCGGCCCCCACGGTGACGCCGTTGAGCACGATCGCGCCGATGCCGATCAGGCAGCCATCCTCCAGGGTGGCGCCATGCACCACGGCCCGATGGCCGATGGTCACATCGGCGCCGATCGTCACCGGCTGGCCGGGATCGCCGTGCAGCACCGCGCCGTCCTGCACATTGCTGCCCTCGCCAATCACGATCGGGCAGACATCGCCGCGGGCCACGGCCGTGGGCCAGAGGCTGGCGCCGGCCGCCAGGCGCACATCACCGATCAGCACAGCCGAGTCGGCCACCCAGGCCTGCGGGTGCACGGTGGGTTCGGGCCAGGGGCGTGTGGTCATCACAGGGGCGGGTGAGGGGCCGCGGCGGCGGTTGCCGGCCATCCTCGGCCTGGTTGGTGCACGACCCTCCCGGGTGATACGTTCACGTGGTGCCCGCAAGGGCCACCGCCGTGCCCTGCTTGGGCCGAGCGGGTCGTTAGCTCAGCGGTAGAGCACTCGGCTTTTAACCGATTGGTCCTGAGTTCGAATCTCAGACGACCCATTTTGGAGATCGCGCCCTTGCTGCCGGCCCCCGTGCTGTGCGTGGATGGTGCTTCTTCCGTTGCGATGACACCCGATCTCGCGGCCTGCGTTCTCGAGGGGTTGCTGCTCCTCCATGAGGAGTTGTCAGTGGATCCACAGGCCCCCTGGTATGTGGGAATGCCGGATCAGACCCAGGTGCTCCATGACGAGCTCTGGATCCTGGCCGGAGAGCTGATGCCCCGCTCCAGCCAGGCACTGGTTGAAGCCTGGTACCGCGCTGGCCGCTCCAGCCTGTTGCCCGTGGCCTGCACCGGTGCCCTGGTGAGTGATCGACACCAGGCGGCCTGATCCGGCGGTTTCCGCTCGGTTCCAACAGCTTGAGCCCTGGCAACGAATCTCGCTTGCGTCGCCGCGCGATGGCACCTCGATTTCAGCGCCTCGCCGCCAACCAGCCGGGGCCCTTCTACGTCGACAGCCGCTGCATCGATTGCGGCACCTGCTGGCAGTTCGATCCGCTGCACTTCGCTCCTGCAGGCAGCACCGCCTGCGTGCAGCGGCAGCCGGTGGGTGAGGACGAGAACCACCAGGCGCTGCTTGCGCTTCAGGCCTGCCCCGTGGCAGCGATCAATACCGGCCTTGAGCAGAGGCGGGCAATGCCCGTGGCTGGCTTCCCGGTGCTCATCACGCGCCATGTGGCGGGTGACATCTATTTCTGCGGTTGGGCTTCGCGGCGGAGCTTCGGGGCGAGCAGCTGGCTGGTGGTGCGCCCGGGCGGCAATGTGCTGGTGGATTCGCCCCGCTGGAGTGCACCGCTGGCCCGGCGGATGGCAGAGCTTGGTGGTGTGGCGACGATCGTGCTCACCCACCGCGATGATGTGGCCGATCACGACCGATGGGCCAAGGCCTTCGGCGCGCCGCGCTGGATTCATCGTGCCGATGCCGACGCGGCGCCCGAGGCGGAGCAGCGCGTTGAGGGGCTGCAACCGGTGGCGCTCCGTGGAGACCTGCAATTGATTCCGGTGCCAGGTCACACCGAAGGTTCGATGGTGGCGGTGCTCGGACAGCAGGAGCAGGTGCTCTTCAGTGGCGATCACCTCTGGTGGAATCCGGAGCAGCAGGTTGTGGTCGCTTCGGAGCGCTACTGCTGGTGGAACTGGCAAGAGCAGCTGCGTTCCGTTGAGCGGCTGCTGGATCTGGATGTGACCTGGCTGCTGCCTGGCCATGGCCACCGCCATGTCTTTGCTAGGGGCCAATGGCGCCGGGCGCTGGAGCAGACCCTGGCCTGGGCTGGGCGCGGCAGATGAACTGAACTGCCTTGGCAAGGGCTACCGCATCAGTCTCTCTGGCATTAGACGGAACGCTTGCCCTTGAGTAAATAGACCTTGGTCGGCCCCTTGCTTTTGATATCAACAAAACCGCGTTCCTCGAAGTGGTAGTTGGCCTCAAGCAGTGCGCGGGTGGTTGCAGTGACTTGTATTTCGCCAGGCAGGCCATGCGATTCCATCCTGGCGGCGGTATTGACGGTGTCACCCCATAGGTCGTAGGAAAATTTCTGTTTGCCGATCACCCCGGCAACCACCGGCCCCGAATGGAGCCCAATCCTGATCTGAAGCGATTGGCCCGCCTTGCGGTTATGCCGCGAAATGAATTTCTGCATATCCAATGCCATTGCAGCCATCTGAATGGCATGGTTGGGGCTTCGTATCGGCAGGCCTGCTACTGCCATGTAGGCATCACCGATTGTTTTAATTTTCTCGGCTCGATGCTTTTGGCTGAGGTCGTCAAACGCAGTAAAAATAGAGTTCAGTATCGCGACCAGCTGTTGCGGGCTGACCGACTCGGTGTAACGCGTGAAATCAACGATGTCTGCAAAGAGAACCGTGGTTTCGTTGAAGTCTTCGGCGATGAGGTCGTGGCTTTGCTTCAGACGCTCTGCAACGGGAACTGGGAGAATATTTCTCAACAGCTGATCGGAGCGGTCGCGTTCAATGGCCAGATTGCGTTCGGCTCGGTTGATGACTTGAAAAGCCACACCCCCCATGGCGATACCGCAGAAGAGGAAGCCTGCCAAGTTGCCAGCCATTGCCATCGACCAATAACTGGCTGAGAGATTTTGCATGAGGCCCTTCGGCGGCACTTGAAGGGCAAAATCAACAGCAAAGAAACAGATCCCTGTGAAGATCATCACCGCAAGCATCCAGCGGCGTTGCGTGGCTGGAAAGATCAGGCACTGCAGGAAAATGCAGACAACAAGAAATGCATCCCAGCGCGACTCTGTGCCCATCAGGACCTGATAGGTGCTGAGGAATGTGGTTGCTGCCACTGCAAACCAGACCCTGGCGAGCAGGTAAAGCCTGAGATTGTTCCACAGGAGGACAACGCCGATAAACAGCCCATGGGCCGCGAAAAGTGCCAGTAATGAGGCTGGCACCTGATAGATCAAGCCCAGCCCAATGTTTTGGGCGACGAGGATGAGTACCAGTAGCACAACAGCATTCAGGAAAACGATCTGCCGTGTCTCGTTCTCGGCGGTTCGCCGGTCAATTCCGATTCTTGTGAGCTTGCTCCAGTTGTTTTGGTGCGTTGGTGTTGTCTCAGGCATCATTGGATTCCGCATCTGGTGCATGCTTCAAAAAGCCCACGACCAGTAAAAACCACGCGATAATCAGTCCTAATCCTGCGCTGATGTGCGTCAGCTTGAGGATGAGCTCTTGCCAGGATTCTCCGCCGATTGCCCCTGCCTGACTGGCTGCTATCGACAACGGCTGAATCGTTCCCCACCAGGAATTAGCGGCCTCGGATAGGGCCATCGTCCATGTCAACCATGCCGCTACGACCATCACCCGGATGGACTTGGCTCCCACGCTGTGCGGCAGCGCCAGCAGACAAGTCGCCTGGATGATGAACAGCATGCCGTTCGACACCAGCTGGATGTGTGCTCCCAGGGCGAGCCTTGGGTGCGGCGTGCTTGGCACGACAAGTCCCCACACCAATCCGACCAGAACAAGAACCATGCCATGGATCAGAAGTTGTCGACTGCCGCTGTGCACGTTCATGCCTGATTCCATCGTTATATCGCTTGATGCTAGATCGAGTCTGTGCTGGGCCCAGCAGACGATGTTCAAGGGCAGGCCAGCTCGCGGACCCCTTTCGCGACGGCGCAGCGTCTTGGCCATGGGCCTGCACCCACCCGACAGGCTTCGAGCTTGAGGAGACTGAGCGACTGTTCGCAGCCTTGGAACAGTGGTGATCGACGTTGCCGTGATGTTTCGGCAAGGACGGCTGCACCACCGGCAAGTCCCGTCCGGCGCTGCCCTCTGGGCTTGCTGGCGCTGAGCCTCAGCCCAGCGCGTCCCTGGAGAGTTCACGGAAGGTGTCGTTCAGCAGCACCACCTCGGCGAACGACTGCTCCAGTGCGGTGAGGCGCTGGGGATCAAAGACCTGATCGAGATCAAAGTTCAGGATCGGCCGGATGCCATCGGGGACGCTGAGAAAGTCGTGCAGCTTGCGCAGCATCTCGCCGGCGCTGTGGTTGGCCTCCTGCAGCTTGTCCCGCTCCGAGTTGAAGGCGGCCAGGGCTTGCTGCAGCTGCGGGATGGCCGCTTGCAGCAGTTCGTTGCCCTCGGCTTTGGCCAGGGTGTCGATCACTGAGCCGCGTAGTTCATCCAGCTTGGCCAGCGCTCCGCCGGTCCACTCCCGCTCCCGCAGACAGTCCATGGCGGCCCTGACGGCCCTGGCCTCCACGGAGAGATCCTCCAGCCGGGTGATGCCGCCGGCCCGTAGCCAGCTGGCCGCACCGCCGGTTGAACGCAGTTGCAAGCGCTCCGCCGGCGGGCTGAGGCTGATGCGGATCGCGTCGGTCACGAGACGGTCGTGCCGGGAGCCGATCGTCTGGCACCGCACATCGATCCGGGGATACTGCAGGTCGCCCGCCAGGGTGAGCGACTGGATCACGCCGAACTGTCCCCGCACCTGGCAGGGGTCGTTGCGGACACGCCGCTCTGCCGTGCTCACCAAGGCCCTGAGCTGCTGCTGGTTCTGCCGCAGAACCACGTAGGCCAGGCCGATGATGCACAGCCCCACGAGCCCCACGGCCAGGAACAGCTTCCAGTAGGCCAGCACAAAGCCCAGGGCCAGCAGGGCGAGCAGGGTGCCGTAACCGGCGGTGGATTCGTGGTTCTGCTGGGCCATTGAACGGCAGTGTTGCTTGGCGTTTCCACCAATGCCATCAGCATCAGGCTTTCCTCGGCGCAGCGCCACCTCCGCACCGCCGCAAGCCTCAGCACAACCCCGCTGCGACAGGATCTGTTCATGAGTGCCGACCCCGCTGTGGAATCTCCCGCTGAGCTCAGCGACGACGACCGTCGTCGGATCTGCGACGCCCTGCGCTACCTCGGCCGGGACCTGCATCACCGCTCCTTCGCCGTCACGCCGGAACGTCGGGATCTGCTCTGGCAGGAGATGGATCAGTGCCTGGCCCTGGCCGATCGGCTGGCCGTGCCGCCGAACGCCTGAACAGAGCCCGCCGCTGTGCCGAGGACGGTGTCAATGGCGGTGCCAATGGCGGCAGTCCGGTGGGAGTCGCCTGGGCTATGCCGGTGTTTTCCGTTGTTGATGAGCCCGATCTTTCCCTGCAAGGGCTGCGGCACCTTCATCGAGCGATCGGCTCAGCACTATCGCCGGATGAGCGGCCAGGTGCTCTGCTCCACCTGTGCTGATGCCCGGCGCGAGAGCGAGGCCCGCAGTCGGCTCCATCCCCTGCAGCGCCTGCTGGCCTCACTGCGGCAGCGGCTGAGCGGTTCCGGGCGCTGAGGCGCCGTACCACTGGCGATACCACTGCTCCATCTGCCGGATCTCCCGGCTCTGGGCGCTCACCATGGCAGCCTGCAGCGCGCGCAGCTCGGCATGGCGGGTATTCCACTGCGCATGGGAGGCCATCATCACGCCCATGCGGTGATGCGGAATCATCTGCTCGATGAAGGCGCGATCGAAATCGCTGGCTCGCTTCAGCTCTTCCAGGCTGGAGGCCATGCCGGCCATGCCTGAGCGGGACCCTGCCATCCACCCCATTCCCGGCATGGCGCCCTGTGCCGCTCCGGCGGGGATGGGCACCTCACCGCCATACCACTGCTGCCACCAGCGGCGCATCTGGGCATTCTCCGCGCGCTGACTGGTTTCGATCTGTTGGGCCAGCGCCTTGATCTCGGCACGCCTGGCCCTGGTGCGGGCCAGTTCCGCCATCGCGATGGCGCCATCGTGATGGGGAAGCATCATCACGATGAAGCGCTGATCGGCGGGGGCCATGCCGTGCATGCCACGGCCCATCGGCCAGGTCTGCGTTCCATCGGCAGGGGCGGCGGCCAGCCACGCCGCTGGCTGGAGCAGAACCATGCCGCACAGCACCCCTGCGCCGATCGCCACCTGGCAGGTCAACGACGATGCATTGATCCAGAAGCCAACGGCCACACGGCACCATCCAGGCGGAGCTGAGTTCCCTGCCTAGCCACAAATGGGCCCCCCGGCGCGGCTGGGGCCGGGGGAGCGGCTTCAGCGCACGAACAGCAGCTCCTGGTAGGTGGGCAGCGGCCAGGAGGCCTCGTCGACCAGGGTTTCCAGGCCATCGACGGCGGCTCGCACCTCGCCCATCAGGGGCAGCAGCACATCGGCGCAGTGGCGCAGGTGGCCCTGGCTGTCGTGGGGAGGGTTGTTGATCGCCGCCTCGAGGGCGCCGCACTGGCTGATCAGCGCCTGGTTGAGGTTGGCCACGCTGCTGGCCAGGGAGCGATCCGGCGAGAGCCCAAGCAGTTCCTGATCCTTCAGGGAGCGGCTGAGGCGCTCGAGCACATCCATCACCACCGGATAGATCTGGGTGCGGGCGATGCGCAGCACCAGACGGGCCTCCACCTCGATCGCTTGGACGTACTGCTCGGTGTACACCTCGTAGCGGCTCTGAAGTTCCACCGCGCTGAGCACCCCCTGGCGCTGGAACAGATCACGGATCTCCTGCCGCTCGAGCACCGGCAGGGCATCGGCGCTGGTGCGCAGGTTTTCCAGGCCCCGCTCCTCCACGGCGATGCGATGCCATTCGCTGGAGTAGCCGTCGCCGCCGAACACCACGGCGCCGTGGTTCTCCATGGTCTGCCGCAGCACCGCGAAGGCGGCCTCCTCCAGCGGCTGGCCGCCGGCGAGCATCGGCTCCAGCTGATCGCTGATCCACTGCAGCGAATCGGCCAGGATCGTGTTCAGCACCACCAGGGGGCCGGCCACCGACTGGCCCGAGCCGACAGCGCGGAACTCGAAGCGGTTGCCGGTGAAGGCGAAGGGGGAGGTGCGGTTGCGGTCGCCGGGATCCTTGTTGAGATCCGGCAGCGTGTCGACGCCGAGCGACATCAGTGCCGCCTGGGCGGAACCCTCCAGCCGGCCGCTGCGGATCTGGTTGAACACATCCTCCAGCTGACTGCCGAGGTACACCGAGATGATCGCCGGCGGCGCTTCATTGGCGCCGAGCCGGTGGTCGTTGCTGGCGGTGGCGATGGCGGCCCGCATCAGCGGTCCGAAGCGGTGCACGCCGCGGATGATCGCGCCACAGAACAGCAGGAACTGCAGGTTGGCGTGGGGTGTGTTGCCCGGATCCAGCAGGTTGCCCTGGGTGCTGTTGCCGATCGACCAGTTCACGTGCTTGCCGCTGCCGTTGACGCCGGCGAACGGCTTCTCGTGCAGCAGGCAGGTGAAGCCGTGCTTCTTGGCCGTGGTCTTGAGCACGGTCATCGTCAGCTGCTGGTGGTCGGTGGCGACGTTGGCAGCCTCGAAGTAGGGGGCGATCTCGAACTGACCGGGCGCCACTTCGTTGTGGCGGGTCTTGGCGGGAACGCCCAGCTTGTAGAGCTGGGTTTCCACGTCCTGCATGAACACCTGAACCCGCTCGGGGATGGCGCCGAAGTAGTGGTCGTCGAACTGCTGCCCCTTGGCCGGAGCCGCACCGAACAGGGTGCGGCCGGAGAGCTGCAGATCACTGCGCAGGGCCGTGAACGCCGCATCCACCAGGAAGTACTCCTGCTCGGCACCGCAGCTGGAATTCACCGGCGCGATCTTGGTTTCGCCGAGCAGGCGCAGCAGCCGCTGCGCCTGGGCGTTCATGGCCGAATTGGAGCGCAGCAGGGGTGTCTTCTTGTCGAGCGCTTCTCCGGTCCAGCTCACGAACACGGTGGGGATGCAGAGGGTGACGCCGTTGGGCGTCTCCATCAGCCAGGCCGGGCTGGTGACATCCCAGGCGGTGTAGCCGCGGGCCTCGAAGGTGGTGCGCAGGCCGCCGTTGGGGAAGGAGGAGCCATCCGGCTCACCCTGCACCAGCAGCTTGCCGGTGAACTCGGTGATCGCCTTGCCATCTCTCTGGGGTGAGATGAAGCCGTCGTGCTTCTCGGCGGTGAGGTTGGTGAGCGGATAGAAAACGTGGGCGTAATACAGGGCGCCGCGGCTGGTGGCCCAGTCCTTCATCGCCTGAGCCACCACATCGGCCACCGAGCTCTCGAGCTTGCTGCCTTCACGGATCGAACGCTCGATCGACTTGAACACGGCCTTGGGCAGGGCCGATTTCATCGTGTCGAGGCTGAAGACATTGCAGCCCCACAGCTCGCTCAGTGGCGCGGTGGGTTCAACGCTGACCGCCTGGCGCTGCAGGATCGTGCTGATGGCCTGGAGGCGTGCGGGAGAGGGCATGCTGAAAGGGTCTGGTTAGGGTCACCCAACTCGCCGGCTCACCCCCTGTGTTGTCGGCATGGCTACCGAATGGTGCATGCAGGCGAGACGACGGGTGGCGCCTGCCGGCACTGGGGCGCATGTGCTGATTCTCAGCGGATCACGGCGCAAGCGCAATAAGTTTTGCCCGTCCTGTCGCATTGGCGGCAGATCAGGGCTCTGCCGCGGTTGTCGACTGAGCTCCACCGCAACACCGTTCGCTGGAAACGGGTGGCCATGACCTGTTCGCTTCCCTTGTCTTTGCTCACGCTTCAGAACGAAAAAGCTCCCTATCGCGGCCACTGGCACTTCGAGCGCAGCAGTGCCGACAACCTGGAAGCCATTCACACCACCGATCATCCCGATCGGCTGCCGCAATGTGTGATTGAGCGCATGCAGTTCCCTGGTCGCAGCCAGGCCACCCTGTTCGCGCGGCATCTGCTCAACCATGGCTGGGCCGTGCAGCAGCTGCATGAGGCTGGCGAAGCCCTGTTGATGTCTGCCGAGGCTGGTCATGACCATCGCCACTGATCTCGATGCGCCATCCGCGTTCGCGGCCATCGCCCTCGCTGCCGTCTCCTGGGATGGGGTGCTTACGCCGGCCGGTTCGCGGGCGCTTCGCCACGCGCTGGATTACCGCCATCCGTTTGCCGATTACGACAATGAACGCATGGTGAAACTGATGGATCATCTGCTGCATCGTCTGCAGCGAATCGGTGCCCAGCATCTGATGGTGGAAGCGGCTGCCGTGCTCAGCCCGGAGCAGCGCAGCACCGCTTATGCCGTGGCGGCGGAAATCATGCGATCCGATGGCCATCTCCAGGCTGACGAGCGGAATATCCTCGACAACCTGGCAACGGTGCTCGAGCTGGATGCTGCACTGGCTGAACAGATCCTCAGCGTTATGAACCTGCTGCACGCCGACATCAGCCGCTGATCAGGCGGATGGCCTCAGGGATGGCCTCAGAAGAGCTCCTCTTCCACCCCGGTCCGAATGGTGCAGTCCGACTGGGGATAGCTCACGCAGAGCAGGGCGTAGCCCTGACGCATCTGGTCGTCGTCGAGGAAGGATTGATCGGCCTGATCCACACTGCCGCTCACCAGTTGTGCCGCACAGGTGCTGCAGGCGCCGGCCCGGCAGGAATAGGGCAGGTCGATGCCCTGATCCTCGGCCGCATCGAGGATATAGGTGTCGTCGCTGCAGGTGAAGCTGCTGCCCGCTTCGAGCTGGATGGTGTAGGTGGCCATGGGATGGAGGCGTTGAATCTGATTGATCAAGCCTGGTGATCAGCGCCTGGGCGAGGATGTGCGGATCGCTACGGACGTGTGTGATTGTGTTGAACTCTGAGCAGATCCAGAGCCTGGAGGTGCTGCTGCTGGCGATGTTGCCGGTGGCACTGCTCTGGTGGTTGTGGATCCGGATGCTGCGCTGGTGATCAGCCCGGCGCTCCCTTCGGCGCCAGGAAGCGGATCGCCGGCGCCGGTTGCAGCTGGCGGGTCACATTGCCCTGCAGCGTGTCGTTGCCCTCGATCTTGATGGCGCGCACGCCGCTGCCGGGGCCCAGATCGATCTGGTTGAGGTTCAGCCAGACCATCTGCGGGGAGAGGGCTGAATCGAAGTAATACACCCGGTTTTTCTGATCGATCAGGGTGCGCCACCAGGTGGGCGAGATGTTCGGATGCTCCGGATCCGGCGTGCCCCAGGGCACCGAGATGTTGCGCATCACGCTCATCACCCCGGCCAGGGCCTGGCGGGGATCGCTGGTGGGGGGCAGCTGCTCCAGGTAGAAGGAGCCGCGCACGAAGCGATCCGGCGACTGGATCGACCCCGGCAGTTCATGGGTGCGGTCCTTGGTGCTCCAGAAGGCGTTGAGCTTGATCTGCTCGCTGTACACAGGGCTGTTGGTCATCACCTGGTTCTGGCGGCCGTGAGCCCAAGGGCGGTGAGGGCGGCAGCGGCCGTCAGGCGGTTGCGCAGGGACATGGGGCGCTTGATGACGCTCTGCCCGGATTGTGCACAGCGGCGCCGCCTTTGGCCTCAGCTCAGATACCAGCGCAACACCGCCAGCAGCTGGCCCGCCGGGCCATGGCCGGTGAGCCACTCGCCGATCAGGGCTGCGGCGAAGCCGAGCATCGCCACGCGGCCATTGAGGCGCTCCACCCCTGCCAGGGCTTCCGTGTTCCAGGGGCGGCGCGTGGTGAGCCCTTCGCCGAACTTCTCAAGCGGCTCGTACTGGAACTCTGGCTGGGGCAAGGGAGCGAATCGCTGCGAGCCAGAGCCTATTGGAAACGGGGTCGCGCGGGCCCAGACAGTCCATCCTCATGCCGCTGGCGCGGCGCTGCAATGCGTGTAATGGCCGATTGTGCGCGTGCGCTCGCGGAGCGATGGTGAGTGCAACGAACACGGAGGCGTCCCCGATGGACGACACGCCACCCCGCCACCGGCCAGAAGCACGCTGACTCCAGGCCCCTGCTCCAACAGTCTTCACCCAACCATGGGCGGCTCGTCGGTTCGGACACTGTGTTGGGACGTCTGAACTGTCGAGGCTCCATCCGCACCGCCTGAGGTGCCACGGAGCTGACCCCGCCCGCCCCCAGGAT